>Ga0316605_10000014_pt1 | contig 321618 bp, 300 predicted proteins | sample OWC_soil_day20_n_FD_207666 | JGI IMG/M metagenome (GOLD analysis project Ga0316605, IMG submission 207666) | Wetland soil microbial communities from Old Woman Creek delta, Ohio, United States - OWC_soil_day20_noCT | ecosystem: Environmental > Terrestrial > Soil > Wetlands | place: USA: Ohio... | reverse complement strand
GCCCTGCGGCCGTTTCTGGATGAAGATGATGATGCAGACGAGGATGCTGATCTTGGCGATGACCGCCCCGGCCCAGCCTTCGAGCAGCTTGCTGAAGATGCCGAGGCCAAGCGCCGCCCAGACCGCGCCGGCGAGTTGCCCGACACCGCCGACGACAACCACCATGAAGGAATCGACGATGTAGCCCTGGCCCATGTCCGGCCCGACGTTGGAAATCTGCGATAGCGCCACGCCGCCCAGCCCGGCAATGCCGGCACCGAGCGCGAAGGCCATGGTGTCGATGCGCGAAGTCGGCACGCCGACACAGCCGGCCATTGGGCGGTTCTGCGTCACGGCGCGGACGAACATGCCGAGCCGCGTCTTGTTCATCAGCACCCAGACGAGGAAGAGCACGAACATGGCGAAGCCGACGATGATGATGCGGTTCCAGGGCAGGATCAGGTTGGGCATGATCTCGATGCCGCCCGACATCCAGCTCGGGTTCGAGACTTCGACGTTCTGCGCGCCGAACAGCACGCGGGCCGACTGGATCAGCACCAGCGACAGGCCCCAGGTGGCGAGCAGGGTTTCCAGCGTGCGGCCGTAGAGCCAGCGGATGACCGTGTGTTCCATGATGACGCCAACCATTGCGGCAGCGAAGAAGGCGACCGGGATTGCGGCCGGCAGATACCAGTCGATGGCCTCCGGGAAGTAGGCGCGGAACAGCGTCTGCATGCCGTAGGTGGCGTAGGCACCGACCATCAGCAGCTCGCCGTGCGCCATGTTGATGATGCCCATGACGCCGTAGGTGATGGCCAGCCCGAGCGCGCCAAGCAACAGGATGCTGCCCAGCGACAGGCCGGAGAAGGCGCGGCCGACGTTCTCGGCGATGGCCAGCCGGCTGTCGATGGCTTTCACCGCGGCGATGGCTTCGTAGCGCACCTTGTCATCGGCCTCACCGGCCTTTTCGGTCAGCGGTAGCAGGACGCTCTTGATGGTGGGCGAGGAAGTTTCAGCCAGCGCCTTGACGGCAGCGAGGCGGGCGGCCGGATCGGTGTTGGCCAGATTGGCCTGGGCGTGGGCGAGAACGAGCAGGGCCTTGATCTGTGCGTCCTTCTCCTTCTCCAGCGCCCGGGCCAGCAGCGGTGCCATTTCCGGCGTGACCTGACTTTGCAGCTTCTGGGCCGAGGCGAGGCGAACGCTCACGTCGGTATCGAACAGCTTGAGCGCGGCCAGCGCGCTCGCCAGTTCGCCGCGGATGCGGTTGTTGACGGTCGGCGATTCCGGGTTGGCCGGCATCTTGATCGTTTCGCCGGTCGCGCCATCGAAAGCCTTGTCGCCGTCAATGATCACCACCTTGTCGCCGGCCAGGAACAGGCTGTCTTCCGACATTGCCTTGAGGACGCGCACGGCGTCCGGATCGGCCGTCTGCGTCAGTTGGCGGATGGCCGCCACCTTGTCGGTTGAGTCTTCAGCCGCCAGCTGGCGCACCTGCGCCGGGTCGAGCGCAGCCTGACTGTTCAGGCTGCTCGCGCAGAGTAATAAAACGAGTAGTTTCTTGATCATCAAATGTCCGTCCGCAATTGGTGCAGTGCAGCGACAGCTTACGGACGGGCAACTGGATCAGGAATACGATGAATTGCGTAGGGCGGGAAAGCCCTCTGGCGGGGCTTTCAGAATGGCAGGGTGAGGGTGATCGGGCAATGGTCGGATGCAGCGAGGTCGGCGGTAACCCCGGGCAGCCGTTCAAAGCGGAAGTCGACAGGCAGCGGGGTTGTGTCGTCGTCTTTTCGAACCAGCTTGGCTTTCAGGGGCAGGGGAAGCTGGTCTCTCTTGGATGCCTCCCGGAAGCCGATGCCACGGCGCTGCACGAATGGCAGGGCGCCTGCGCTGAGGGCTGATAGCTTGGGTGAAAGCAGCAGGTAGTCGAACTGGGAAACCTGCCCTTTGGACTTGTAGTAATGCGTCCAGCGCTCGCTTTCGGGCAAGCGGTCGAGGGCGTTTTCGAGGCTGGCGCCTTCGATCAGTTGCCGGATGCAGCTCGATTGCGGTTCATCGTTCAGGTCACCGACCACGGCGAACATGGCCTTGCCGTAGTCACTGCCGGGGAATCTGGCATGCAGGATCCGCGAGACCTCGGCGGCCTGACGTTGTCTCTTCTGGCGCGCCTCCTCCGTCTGGGCAGCATTCTCGGCCGCAGTAGCGCCCTGGACGAGCTTGGATTTGAAGTGGTTGACGAAAACGGTCAGTCGCTTCGAGCCACTTTTGTTGAAATCGAAAGTGAGTTCCAGGCAGTCGCGCGAGAACAGCCAGGGAAAAGATTCATTGACGGGGTCGAGCAGGTCGACATTGCTGCGCGCCCGCGCAATCGGGTATCGGGACAGAACGCCGACATCGATCTGGCGCATGTCGCGCGAATCGACCAGCAGCGCGTAGGGATAGTAGCCGCCGAGGTAGTGTTCGTTGAAGGCGCGCAAGGCCTGCATGCTTTCGACTTCCTGCAGGCAGAGGATGTCCGGTCGTTTGCCGTCTTCGAGGAACAGCGCCTGCTGCGTCACTTCCCGCTGGGTAGCGCTGCACAGCTCGAACAGGCCCTTCTTGTAAAGCGGCAGGTAGCCCCATTTCGGATTGGCGGAAGCGCTCAATTCGGACATGTCGCCTGGGAAAGTGCTGCCGAATTTGTAGCGAAGAAACAGGTTGTTGACGTTGAAAGTGCAAAGCGTGATGGCCATGGCTGTCTCCCGTGTCATATGCACGTTGCAAGATACAGGGGTTTTCGCAGCCCGACCAGCGTGCGGTCCGGGGGGGCTTGAATCGCAGGGTAGCCGCACGGCCTGCCGTGTCGGTGCATTTATCCTGGTTGCGACAGGTAAAATGGCGCATCTATCCTCGCTCCGGCATCCGCATGAACACCGAAATCAATTACCAAAACAACCCGCTCCATGGGGTCAGCCTCAAAACCATGTTGACGGAAATCGTCAATCACTACGGTTACGATCTGCTGTTCGCCTATCTGAACATCCAGTGTTTCAAGAACAATCCGAGCATCGATGCCAGCGTGAAATTCCTGAAAAAGACGGATTGGGCGCGCGAGAAGGTGGAAGGCTTTTATCTGTACAAGTTCAAGAGCCTGCCGCGCGCTTCGGACGAGCAGTTCGAACTGCCGCCGCGCGACCGCATCGTGCCGCCGGATCAGCAACCGGGCGAGCCCGCTCAACTCAGTATGGAAGATGCCGAGCGCCTGCGTGAAAAGCGGGCCAGAAAAGCGGCCGAGCACGACGCGGGCAAAGCCCGTCGTCCGTCAGCCCCCAGCAGGCGGCCGGCGAGAGATTCAAATGCCCCGGCATCCAGCGATACCGATCCCTGGGCTAAGTGGCGAAAGTAAGCCCGGCTGGCTGATTCAGCGCCACACCCAATCAGCCAAAGGCCCGATTCCCACGGTCAACCGGAAAATCGGGCCAAAGCCAAAACATCAGGCGGCGATCAGTAGGTCTTGTAGGGGAGGAACTTGCCGCTCATCGTGATCTTGACGCGGTCGCCCTTGGGATCGGCTTCGCGGGTCAGGTCCATGTTGAAGTCGATGGCGCTCATGATGCCGTCGCCGAACTCTTCGTGGATCAGCGACTTGAAGGTCGTGCCGTAGACGCTGATCAGCTCGTAGAAGCGGTAGATCAGCGGGTCGGTCGGCACGGCGGTGGGCAGCGAACCCTTGTAGGGCACGACCTGCAGTTGCGTGACCGCTTCTTCCGGCAAATCGAGCGCGGCGCCGACGGCCTTGGCCTGAGCTTCGGTCAGCGTCATCTGGCCGAGCAGGGCGGCGGTGCTCCACTCCTTGCTGTGGCCGACCACTGCGGCCAACTGGGCCCAGGTCAGTTTCTTTTTGACTTTCTGGGTGACGATCAGGTCGGTGACTTCTTCGCGGTTCATGGTGGGTCTCCTTGAGAAATTAAGCAGCGAGTGAGGTGGTGCCAGGTTCGTCTTCGCCGGGGCGAACGACCGGGGGATGAATTTCGCCAGCCGCCTTCGGGTCTTTCGAGCGGCTGACGAGGAAATCGACCAGGTGGTTGCGGATGCGGTAGAAACGCGGGTCGTGGTGCATGTCGTGGCGCGTGCGGCTGCGTGGCAGCGTCACTTCGACGATCTCGGCGATGCGCGCCCGCGGGCCGTTGCTCATCAGCAGGATGCGGTCCGAGAGCAGGATCGCCTCGTCCACGTCGTGGGTGATCATGAACACCGTCTGCGCCGTGGCCTGAACGATCTTCAGCAACTCGTCCTGAATCGTGCCGCGCGTCAGCGCATCGAGGGCGCCGAAAGGCTCGTCGAGCAGCAGCATCTTGGGCTGGATGGCGAAGGCGCGGGCGATGCCGACGCGTTGCTTCATGCCACCGGAGAGCATGCTCGGCTTCTTGTGCAGGGCGTGGCCGAGGCCGACCATTTCCAGATACTGGGCAGCCTGCGCCTCGATCTGCGCCTTGCTCCAATCCGGCCAGCGCGAGCGCACGCCGAACTTCACATTGTCGATGACGCTCATCCACGGCATTAGCGCATGGCTCTGGAAGACGACGCCACGGTCCAGCCCCGGCCCGATCACTTCGCGGCCGTCCATGGTCAGGTTGCCGTCGCTGGCCGTTTCCAGCCCGGCCAGCGCGTTCAGGATGGTCGTCTTGCCGCAGCCGGAATGGCCGATGATGCAGACGAACTCGCCTTTGTCGATGGTGAAATTGACGTTCTCGAACACCGGCGCATCGTTGCCGGGGTAAGACTTGGCGAGGTTTTCAACTTGCAGGAAGGCCATGGCTTACTCCGTGTAGCTGACCAGCGCTTGCAGGCCGGCGAAGCAGCGGTCGAGGGCCATGCCGACGACGCCGATGACGAGAATGGCGAAGATCACGTTGGGCAGCGCCAGGTTGTTCCACTCGTTCCACACGAAATAGCCGACCCCCGTGCCGCCGACCAGCATTTCGGCAGCGACGATGACCAGCCAGGCAATGCCCATCGAGATGCGCATGCCGGTCAGGATGGTCGGTGCTGCGGCGGGCAGGATCACCGTCAGCGCCTTGCGCAGCGGCCGGACTTCCAGCGTGCGGGCGACGTTCAGCCAGTCCTTGCGGACATTGGCGACGCCGAAGGCGGTGTTGATCAGCATCGGCCATACCGAGCAGATGAAGATCACGAAAATGCCCGAGAGGTCGGAATCCTTGATCGTGTACAGCGCCAGCGGCATCCAGGCGAGCGGCGAGATCGGCTTCAAAACCTGGATGAAGGGATCGAGCGCCCGGTGCAGCAGCGGCGACATGCCGATGACGAAACCGAGCGGCAGCGCAACCAGAATCGCCAGCGCGAAGCCCAGACCGACGCGGCCGAGCGAATGGCCGAGCTGGATGGCGATGCCCTTGTCGTTCGGCCCGTTATCCTTGAACGGGTCGGACAGGTGGGTGACGATGGCCTTGCCGATTTCCTGCGGCGGCGGGAAACCGCCTGACTTGGTGGCCCCTTTGCCCATCAGCGCCGCGTATTCGTCCTGCGCCGCGGCCTGCTGCACGCTCTCCTTCGGCTGCGTGGCCACAAACCACACGCCGATGAAGAAAGCGAACAGCACCACCGACAGCAGCAGGCTCTTCCAGTGCTCGTTTTTCATGGCGGGCTTTCGTCAGGCCTTCTTGATGGCGAAGGAATTGACGTAGGCGTCGGCCTTCATCGGGTCGAACTCCTTGCCCATGACCTTGAACTTGGCGTAATTGTCCTTGGGCGCCGGCATGCCGATCTCGGCCATGTGCTTGCGGGCATCAGTGATCAGATACACCTTCTCGGCGATGTCCTTGTAGTTCACGTCGCCCTTGATGTAACCCCAGCGCTTCATCTGGCTGAGGATCCACACCGCCATCGAATACCACGGGAAGGGGTCGAAGTCGGCACGGGTCGGCACGTTCTGCACACTGCCCAGGCCATCGGCGAACTTGCCGGTGAGCACCTGTTCGAGCACGGTTTTCGGCTGGTTCAGGTAGGCGGCCGGCGACAGCACTTCGGCCATGATCGGGCGATTTTTCGGGTCGCGCGCCATCTTGGCGGCGGTCAGGATGGCGCGGTAGAGCGCGGCGAAAGTGTTGGGGTTCTGCTTGACGAAATCGGTCGGCACGCCGAAGGAGCAGCAGGGGTGGCCGTCCCAGATTTCCTTGGAAAGAATGTGGATGAAGCCGACCTCGTCATAAACCGCGCGCTGGTTGAACGGATCGGGGCCGAGATAGCCATCGAGGTTGCCGGCGCGCAGGTTGGCGACCATTTCCGGCGGCGGTACGACGCGGATCTGGATGTCCTTGTCCGGATCCAGCCCGTGCTCAGCGACGTAGTAGCGGAGCAGGAAGTTGTGCATCGAATACTCGAAGGGCACGGCGAACTTGAAGCCCTTCCACTGCTTGGGGTCGCGCTTGTCCTTGTGCTTGACGTGCAGCGTGATCGCCTGGCCGTTGGTGTTCTGGATGGTGGCAACGTTGAGCGGGATGGGGTTGGAACCGATGCCCATGCTCATCGCAATCGGCATCGGGGCCAGCATGTGCGAGGCGTCGTATTCACGGTTCAGCACCTTGTCGCGGATCAGCGCCCAGCCGGCGGTCTTGATCATCTGCACGTTCAGGCCCTGCGCCTTGTAGAAACCGAGCGGGTCGGCCATCAGCAGCGGGCTGGCGCAGGTGATGGGGATGAAGCCGATCTTCAGATCCTTCTTTTCCAGCGGGCCTTTTTCCTGAGCCATCGCCTCCAGCGCGCCGAGCGGGAAGAAGCTGGACAGCGCAGCCATTGCCGTCGACCGGCCGACAGCGCGCAGGAAGCGGCGGCGCTCGCCGTCATCCGGGAAGACAGCGCGCATGATCGCCGACTCGATGGTGCGGCGGTTCAGCGATTCCTCATTGGCTTCGACGGGCAAATCGGCGGCCTTGGCAAGCGCCGCATCGTGCGCGGCCTGCGAGTGGTGCTTGCCGCAGGAACAGCTGCCGAGCTTGATACCGTCGCTGAATGGGTCCTTGAAAGCAGACATGGCAATCTCCTTCTTGAAAATCGATTAATGGGCGGGTTCGTTGAATTCAATGTCGTGCCGATACAACTCGTAGGCACGGTGGTATTCCATGACGCGGGCGACATCGTCGATGAATGCCTCGTCGTAGCCGGCCCGGCGCAGCAGGTGAAAGCCCATCTCCATGCCGGAAGCGATGCCGCCGGCCGTGACGATGCGCCCGGCATCGACCACGCGCGCCCGGCTGACGCGGCAGGCCGGCGCGATTTCGGCCAGGCGGTCGATCGGCGTCTTGCCCATGTGCGAGGCTTCGAGGCGATCCGGCTCCTTGCGGTTGGTCGCCGGCAGGCCGTCGAGCAGGCCCATCCGGGCGTAGATCCACGAGCCGGTGCACACGCTGGTCAGCAGGCAATCCGGCGGCAGCGCCTTGATGTAGCGGTGCAGGTTGGCATTGTTCATTTCCTGCCGCGTGCCGTAGCCACCGGGAATCAGGAAGGCATCCATCGCCGGCTGGTCGGCGAAGCTGTAGTTGGGTATGACGGTAAACCCGGCCTGCGTCTGCACCGGCCGCATCGATTCGGCGATCAGGAAAGTGTCCAGCTCCGGGTCCAGCCGCCGCGCCACCGAAATAACCCCGGCCGGCGCTGCGTAATCGACGATCTCGGCGTCCTTGAAGACATAAATGCCCAGCCTGAACCCCTGCTTGCGTGCCATGGAACGACTCCCGGTAGAGAAGATTCAGCCAGCCGCCGCCAGTGCTGAAGGCGACTGCCTGTTGGGAGCGATATTCGATGAACGCCGGTTTGTCGTGTATCACGACAAATGTGATTCGCTTGTAGGGGGAGCACTACAAGGGTGGATTGGGCTGGATGGCGGGGTGGGGAGGGAATGCTACGGTCGACTGGAAAAAATGGTCGAAATTGGAATCTGCTTGAAGGGGGGCTGGCTGTCGGTCTGGTTGTCGGCCAAAGCTGTCGTTCCAACACTTCTCGCGTGAAGTCCGTAATGTGGCAAGTTGCTGACGGTGGCCTGGCCTTTGTCGAAGGCTATTGAGGGAATGGTTCGTCCACAGTGAAAATGCTTATGTTCTAACAAATGGGCCCTGTTGCCCCCTGTAGCGCATATGGCATCACTAACTGACGACCTTGATTCGATCCTCGCAACTACGGTCGAGATGCTCGTGGCAGATGGGAGCATGGATGCAGCAGCTTTACTTAGATTGGCTGATCCTCAGATCGAGCAAACCGGGTACGACAATTGGAATGGGGGTACAACCATCTGGACCCTATATCTTCGAATCCAAGCCCGTGAATTTGCCCACTTGGGCGCACGTAGAGAAGGACTGGAAAGTCAGATCGACAAGCGGTTGAAGCCGATTGTTGAGCAGTTTTCCAATGATTGGATTGGGGTCAAAATTGCTCCCAAGCTGGAAGAGAAAAAGGGGTGGCGTCAACAGGGCGTTGAGTTGCCCCGTGATATTCGGCAAGAAATCGTCGACTTCTTCCGTATCGAGAAAATCTGTTGGTCTGGCGCATTGGATGAGGTTGAGTTCCTCCAGCGTCTGTACGATCTTGAAAGCCTTCCCTCAACTGACAGTCGATTCCAAACGGCTTCGCGTGATATCTGGCAACACCGGGTAAACAATCCAGATGATTGGTCTGACGACTGGATCTTCGCTGATCTCAGGTTCAGGTTGATGGATGGACCAACGGAAGGATTTTTGCGATTCCTCTGCGAGGTTGTGCATCCGCTCGTCCGCCCTGATCGAAACGACTGTTTGCGCCTAGTCAATGCGATCAATGAACGCATTCAGCTCCACGGCTGGAAATTGGTTGAAGACGAGCCTCTTGCCGGGCGCCCAAGATTCGTTCCCCGTCAGACCAAGCTGAGTGTCGGAATGTCCGTCACACGTGCTCGCTCCGTTGCCGACGCATTAGATGCAGGATGGATGCAGAAGGAAATTGAACGACTGGAGCGGGCTGTGGAGTCTGATCCGGCACTAGCTATTGGTACAGCCAAAGAGCTTGTCGAGACTTGCTGCAAGACAATCCTGACCAAACTGGAGATCGAATTCGGAAAGGGGGTCGACATCAACGACCTCACGAAGCTTCTCGCGAAAGCTTTAAAGCTCGTTCCCGAGGGAATTCCCAACGAGGCCAAGGGTGTCGAGAATGTTCGGTTGATACTTCGTAATTTGTCAGCTTTGCCTGGCTACCTGACTGAACTACGTGGCCTTTACGGCACAGGCCATGGGAGAGATGGCAAGCACCGTGGGCTTGAACCGCGCCATGCTAGGCTGGCAGTAGGAGCAGCCGTCGTCTTCATCGACTTTGTGACAGAAACCTTTAGGCAAAGATCTTTGGCGGACCAGGCCAATACCAGAAATTAACTGAACCAGAGAACAATCGGTGTTTCAGCTGGGCAAAGGGGGGTTGCCGCAGGCGCGCGCGACAACATCCTACGAGCTCCTAGGAAGGGCGATTCATATTCATGGGTTGGCGATCTGAATGATTTGGAGGAGCAAATGGAAAAGTGGTCAAACGAGCAAAAGTTAGGCGATGAATGGGAGAGGCTCGAACAGATTGGCAAGGGAGGACAGGCAACCACAAGAAAGGTCCGAAACAAAACGACTGGGGAGGTTGCTTGCCTCAAAGAACTAAACAGCCCAAAAGACTCGGAGCGACGAGCCCGCTTTATGCGCGAGGCTACTGCCTACGCGACCTGCGCCCATCCGGGCATTCCTAAACTGGTACAGAGTAACGCCCAGCTGCATGAAGAGAAATCAGCAAAGCTGTTCATCCTGATCGAGTTCATTCCTGGAAAGACATTAGAGGCCTTCATTAACGAACGTGGCCCAGTAACGTTAGAAGATGCAGCTCCGACCACAACCGGTCTTCTAGAGATCGCAACATATCTTCACTCCCATGGTTGGATACATCGCGATATCAAGCATGACAACATAATTCTTCGGCACGAGAGACTCGAAGATCCTGTTCTGATCGATTTCGGTCTCGCTTATCGAGATGAAATTGACACAGGGTTCGATACCCCGGAGGGTCAAGGGCTGGACAATCGATTCCTTCGCCTCCCGGAACTGTCTGTGAATAGCCGGCTCAAGCAGGACCCTAGGACTGACTTGGCCTTCTTCGGTGGAATACTGTTCTACATGCTAACTGGCAGGATTCCAGGTGGCGTCGACGACGGCGCGGCGCGAATGCCTCATCAGAGACACGAATCTATTGCCAGGTTAAAGGATGTCGGAGGCAACGCAATCTATCGTCTTTTTGGATTTTTCGACAAGACCTTCGCGCGCGTAACGAGCGAGCGTTTTGAATCCGCCGCCGAGATGAGGGCGGAGTTCGAGGCGGTTTTGGATGACAAAGGAAAAATTATCGTGAATTCTGCGGACAGGGACTTGGAGGTGATTAAGACTGCGTTGGATAGCCTGGCAAATAGACAGCTTGTAAGAAACAAGGCGCTATACGATGCGGCAATGACGGAAATCACGTATGCACATCAAACGATAGCAGGAGAGGTAAGTCCGACCTATCAGCGTTTCCAAACTGGTTACGTCAATTTTGATCAAAAGTTCCAAAACACATTGGGATTCGCCCATTTCTCTAACTTGGATAAGCGCTTTGCCCCGCATTTTGAAATGACAATCGAGGGCGATGAGTTAGTGATCAGAGCTGATGGAGCGGCGTTTCACAGAACAGCAGTGGTTGAGCCGGTGTTTGGCGACGAGTTTCGTGAAAAGGTGAGGAGGCTTTACATCACCGGCTTGCGCACCTTGATATAGCGATCCGCCAGAAGGCGCTAAGAGACGCGTCACACGGTCTGTGGGGATGCTGGCGAAAGGCGGCTATGGGCCGCGTCCAATGAAGTAGTTATTGAGAAAAACGTCACGAACAACGACCGTTAACTGACTTATTGCCGCCGTTGGCGGCGGTATGCCTCAATGGCCGCAAAGGCCGAGATCCGGTCTCATGCCAGTAGCACAGGCAGTTGATCGGCCAGAGCAGACGCTCAGCTCTTGTTCGCCAATAGTCTGGTTTGCGCTACAGGGCGGACAACGAGGTGAGCGATGAAAAGTTGAGCCGAAAAGATAGTTGTTGCACTGAACCAAAAATTTGCATTACATTCCAAAAGCATTGATACCTCTCTTTGTGTCTTGGATCGGGTCCTAGACAACGACTTCGTCGGTGGGTACGTACCTCTGCAGAAACGACCCGAAAGTCAGCTCTGACACCACACTTAGCTTTGCTCCAAGCGCTTCCCATACCCGAGGAAGTAGTGGCTGTCCGTGCTGACTCAACCTCTAGGAGCCACTTATGTGTCATCCCCTTTCAAAAGCCTACATTGATCGTCGGTCTGAACAATTCAATCCCGTCTCACGTGCTGCTGAACTGGCTGCACTCGCGGAACGGCGCTTTCAAATCGAAGCCTCCCATCTGAAGCAAACGCAGAAGCGCAAAAGCGACTGATCGTTTCACTTGCCGGAACTCTCCTTGCGGGAGATCTGGCTCTCATCTTGGGAAAAATCATGACAAAGACAGTATTGGTCACCGGTTCATGCGGCCTGGTGGGACGGCGGCTTTGCGCCTCGCTCAGAAATGACGGTTATTCGGTAAAGGAGTTGGATTTGCTTGGGCATGGGTCGAGTCACGGCGACGTGACCCGCTTGGCCGACATTGAGGCTGCCATTCAGGACTGTGCCGGTGTTGTACACCTGGCGGCTGTTTCAAGGGTTGTTTGGGGACAACGAGACCCTGACCTATGTTGGCACACAAACGTCACAGGTCTTCAAAACCTCGTTCATGCCGCGTTGGTGCAGAAGGCCAAGCCATGGGTGCTGTTTTCGAGTAGCCGAGAGGTTTACGGACAGGCGCCGTCCCTCCCTGTTACTGAGACCTGTTCATTGAATCCACTCAACGTCTATGCGCGCTCCAAGGCCGAAGGGGAGCGCCTCGTTCTGGGAGCTCGCAACCAAGGGCTGCAGACAGCTGTCGTCCGGCTTTCGAATGTGTATGGGTGCACGAAGGATCACGCAGATCGAGTCATTCCGGCGTTTGTCAGGGCAGCAATAGAAGGCTCGCCGTTACGCGTCGAAGGCAGCAACCACACCTTCGACTTTACTCACGTCAATGATGTTGTTCGAGGCATTGACGCCTTGATCGGCTTGTTGGAATCCGGTGCGCAGTCATTGCCCCCAGTGCATCTGGTCTCAGGCCACCCGACTTCTCTAGGCGAACTCGCTGCCATTTGTTGTCGGCTGGCGAAGAGCTATGCAACCCTCACGGAGACGACGCCGAGGTCTTATGACGTTGCACGGTTCTATGGAGATCCATCAAAAGCGCAGAAGCTTCTCGGCTGGGTGTCTGAAATTTCTTTGGAAACAGGCCTGATGCGTCTCGTCGAGGACTTCAGGCGGGAACTTGCATTGCACATCGTAGCGGAGACATCTGTATGAAAATTCTGAAAGTGATCCACGGCTATCCGATGCGCTACAACGCCGGTTCCGAGGTCTATAGCCAAACGCTGTGTCAGGGCCTGGCTGATCGACACGAGGTCCATGTCTTTACGCGTGAAGAGGATCCATTCGCGCCGGACTACCGTCTTCGTAAGGAGCGAGACTCTGATGATGCAAGGATCACCCTGCATCTGGTGAATAACCCGAGGCTCAAGGATAGATACCGGGCAGAAGGGGTTGATCAGCGGTTCGCCGAGGTATTGGCCGAGGTGCAGCCAGATGTTGTGCATGTCGGGCACCTCAATCATCTCTCGACGTCCCTACTCAAGGAGGCGGCCAATCGCGGGATACCAATTGTCTATACGCTTCACGACTACTGGGTCATGTGTCCGCGCGGCCAGTTCATGCAGACCCTACCGGAAGACCCCGGCAACCTTTGGGCGGCCTGCGATGGGCAGGAGGATCGGAAGTGTGCCGAGCGTTGCTATGCGCGTTACTTCAGCGGGGCTCCCGATGAATACGAAGCGGATGTGGCTTACTGGCAAGATTGGGTGAGGCGCCGCATGGCACACATGCGCGAGATGGCCGAACTGGTAGATGTTTTCATTGCTCCGGCGCGTTACCTCCTAGATCGCTATTGCCATGACTTCGGCCTGCCCGAGCGCAAGCTCATCTATCTGGACTACGGTTTCGACAGAAAGCGTTCAGCAAACCGCAACAGGGTTCAGGAATCGGAATTCACGTTTGGGTACATTGGCACTCACATCCCGGCCAAGGGAATTCATGACCTGATCCGTGCATTTGGGCGGCTCAGCGGCAAAGCCCGACTCAGGATCTGGGGACGCCCGCGTGGTCAGGAAACGGCTGCATTGAAAGACATCGCCGCAAGCCTGCCCGCCGAGATCGCAGACAAGATCGAGTGGATGCCTGAGTACAGGAATCAGGACATCGTTCGCGATGTCTTTGATCGTGTGGACGCGATTGTTGTGCCATCGGTATGGGTGGAGAACTCGCCGCTGGTCATTCATGAGGCTCAGCAGGCTCGCGTACCGGTGATCACCGCCAACACGGGGGGGATGGCCGAGTATGTCCATCACGAGGTCAATGGGCTCTTGTTCGAGCATCGCTCATTCGCTGCTCTGGCGGAGCAGATGCAGCGTTTTCTCGATGCTCCTGAACTGGCGGCCAAACTAGGGAGTCGTGGCTACGTTTTCAGCCAGGATGGCGAAATCCCCGATATTTATACCCACGTGCAAGATATCGAGGCCTTGTATAAGCGAGTCCTTCGTCGGCGAGACAGAACAAAGCTTGCACATGCAAAAGTGCCCTGGCGCATTACGTTTGATACCAATCCGGATACCTGCAACCTCAAGTGCGTGATGTGCGAAGAACACTCGCCGCACAGCGAGTTGCAACCACTGCGCAAACTGGATGGGGGTCGTCATCGCCGCATGCCGTTCGAGATGCTAAAGCGAGTCGTCGAGGAAACGGCTGGAAAGGGATTGCGTGAAATCATCCCTTCAACCATGGGTGAGCCTTTGCTCTATGAGCATTTCGAGGACATCCTGGCTCTGTGTGCGAAGCACGACGTCAAACTGAATCTGACGACCAACGGGACTTTCCCGAAGTACGGGGCAAACGATTGGGCCGCACGCCTTGTGCCGGTCACCTCCGATGTGAAGATATCCTGGAACGGTGCCTGCAAGACCACTCATGAATCGATCATGCTGGGCTCGAAATGGGAGGAGGCGCTGCGCAACTTGCGTGAGTTCATTGCGGTGCGTGATGCGCATGCATTGAATGGCGGCAACCACTGCCGTGTGACGCTCCAGCTGACTTTTCTGGAATCCAACGTCGATGAGCTGGCCGATATCGTGCAACTCGGCATCAAGCTCGGTGTGGATCGGATCAAAGGTCATCATCTATGGGCGCATTTTCCTCAGATAGAAGCCTTGTCGATGCGGCGCAATGCTGACGCGATCAGGCGCTGGAATACCGCAGTCGAGAAGGCGCGAAAGTTCGCTCTGGAACAGCCTCTCGCGAATGGGCGCGCGATTTTGCTGGAGAACATCTTTCCGTTGGATGAAGGATCGACCCAGGAACTCACGCCTGATGGTCTGTGCCCATTTCTGGGACAGGAGGCATGGGTCAGTGCTCAAGGGCGATTCGATCCTTGTTGTGCGCCGGACGCGCAGCGCAGGACTTTGGGCGAGTTTGGGGAATTGCTCGACACCCCTTTGCTTGATATTTGGCAGGGCGACACCTACCGCGCCCTGATTGCCAGTTACAGGAATCGATCCCTGTGTGCCTCCTGCAATATGAGAAAACCTGCGAGGGAGGATCTATGAATTGGCGTTACCTGAGTGTGTCTGCATGCGGAACGCATCATAAATGCGATGGCCAGCCAGCGTATTCTGAGCGCTTCGACGAAGTGCTCAAGTTCCATCCTCCTGGCCTGGCGCCTGTAATGCGTGACAATGAGGCCTGGCATGTCGGGCCAGATGGTAACGCGGCCTATTCCCGCCGTTTCATTCGCACATTTGGTTTCTATGAAGGATTCGCAGCGGTACAGGGGCAGGATGGCTGGTATCACATTCGTCCAGACGGAAGCGATGCCTATCCTGAGCGGTATGACTGGTGCGGAAATTTTCAAGGTGGACGTTGTACGGTTCGCCTGCGCGATAGGTGCTATCGGCACGTGTTGGCGGACGGATCAAGTGCGTATCCGGAAACCTGGCGCTATGCCGGAGACTACAAGGACGGATTCTGTGTCATCCAGAATGACGCAGGGCTTAGCTCGCATCTGGATCTGAACGGTAAGCCGTTGCATGGCAATTGGTTCATTGATCTGGATGTGTTTCACAAAAGCTTTGCACGTGCGCGTGATGGCGAAGGTTGGATGCACGTTGATCTGCGTGGAGCGCCTGCCTATGCGCGACGCTTTGCTGCTGTCGAGCCGTTTTACAACGGTCAGGCAAGAGTGGAGCGATTTGATGGCGGCCTAGAGATCATCAACGAGCAGGGGCTAAGCCTGATCGAACTTCGCCCTTCCAGACAATCTGAATTTGCGGCGCTTTCAGGCGATATGGTTGGCTACTGGCGCACAGAAACGATTGCGGCAGCGGTGCGTCTTGGCGTCATCGAAGCATTGCCTTGCACATCTCGCACTTTGGCAGAGCTGTGCGGGCTCTCAAGCGGCGGAGCCTTGCGGCTGCTACGGGCCTTAGGGGAACTCAGGCTTGTTGAGCGCGATGCAGAAGTCTGGCATCTGAGCTTTCGTGGGGAGTTTCTGCTGGCAGAGCATCCACTGAGTCTGGCGGACGCTGCGCTCGAATACTCAGGAGCCCTCGGCGACCTGTGGTCATCCTTGCCTGAAGCGATAAAGGCGAAGGGAGATTGGCGTGCACCGGACATTTTTGGAGATGTCGCCAGAGATCCTGCACGTTTGCAGGGCCATCACCGCATGTTGCGCAGCTACGCTCGCCATGATTATGCATTGATTCCTGAAGCACTCAGTTTGCAGGGCCGCGAGCGTGTAGTGGATGCAGGCGGCGGGTTCGGAACGCTTGCAATGAACATCCTGGGCGCACACCCCGATGCTCGTGTGACGGTTCTTGATAAGCCAGAGGTGGTTAAGCAGGCCCGGAACAGTCTTGGTTCGGTGCCGGGCTTGAGCTGGCTGGAAGGCGATCTCTTTGAGCCTTGGAATGTCCGAGCCGATGTCGTGACACTGGCCAGAGTGCTGCATGACTGGGATGACGGTGACGCAATCAAGATCCTGTCTCAGGCTCGCGCTGCCCTGTCTCCGAGAGGGCGACTTTTCATCATCGAAATGTTAATGGAAGAGCAAGGCGTATCAGGCGCTTTGTGCGACTTGCATTTGCTGATGGCAACTGGTGGGCGAGAGCGCTCACAGGAGGCCTATGAGAGATTGCTTGCTGAGGTGGGGTTCCGTCTTGTTGATGTTCGTCGAGTAGCTGCGCTCCCCTGCGTATTGCATGTGGAGGCTCTATGAAGGATGAGATCAATTGGGTTGTACCTCCAACGCTGCTGCGCAATCTTGAAAAAATACCCGCGGATCGCCCGGTTGCCATGTTGTTGAGGCATTCAGTACGGGGGCCGCTCCCACTTGGTGATGCGGGTAACGCCGTTCCGCTTACGGAGGCAGGTTGGAATATTGCTCGCGAATTGGGCGCGAGATTGGGCGAACGACTGAAAACGCTACAAAGTAGCCCTGTTCCTCGCTGCATTCAAACTGCTCAAGCTCTGAAGGACGGTGCCAAAGTCTGCGCAAACATTTCAAATAACTGTCTACTTGGTGGTCCGGGTGTTTATGTACTTGATGGTGATGCTGCTTGGAATAACTGGGTGACTCTTGGTCACGAAGGGGTGATGAAGCACTTGGTTTCGGAAAGCGACGCGTTGCCCGGCATGGCCCGTCCAGATGAAGCTGCTCGATTCTTGGTAAATCACATGCTTACTTTGGCCGGTGACTCTCCGGGTATTCATGTCTTCATCACACATGACTCATTGATAACGCCGACCGTTGCAAGGCTGCAAAACGCACATCATGGCCCCTCCGATTGGCCGTGGTTTCTTGAGGGGGCACTTTTCTGGCGGAGCTCTAAAGGTGTGCATGTGACATACAGAGAAATGGAACATCTCAATACAAGGAGCGGACTTTGCGGGCTGAATGAGGGCGACGTAATAGAGTTCGCCAGAAGAGAAGTAGCCGCTACCGTTGGGTTAGGTTGTGCCGCGCGATTCTTCCTTGCTGGCGGTGCGTTCAAGTCGTTACTCACAGGAAGACCTCCCCGCGACCTAGATTTTTGGACGCCATCGCTTCTTGATCGCAACATTTTGCTGGAGCAACTTCAAAACAGAGGGGCGTGTCGGTTGCCGAGCTCCGCTTTCGCGGACGTCTTTGAGATTGGAGGGCGTATCGTAGATGTGCCATTTAAAACAGAACCATCAACCTTGATCGACCGGCTGGCACGCTTTGATATCGCTCTTTCTGCCATCGGCGTTGAGTGTCGCCCCAATGGGAATTGGGCTGCTTTGGTTCATGATCGGGCGCTGATGTCAGTTGAGCAGCATGAGATCTTACTGCTTGAACCACTTGTGAATTGGAAGTACGCGCTAGTGACGCTTGAGCGAATGCGACGGTACGCAAAGGAGCTTGGGTTCAGTGTGTCCTCTGATGGAGAGGCTGCGATTTGGAAAATGTTCTACTCGCAGCCTTCTAGTGTTCGTGAGGAGATGCTGGCACGATTCGAAACGAACAACATGGGGGGGTATGGCGTTGAAGAAGACTTGCGTCTGTGTACTGAGCAGCTACGGGCTTCGTAGCCAATGAATGGCTGCGGATTCAACCGGTGGATGTAACGGTTTGGTAAAAACGTTGTGCGGGTGTTTCGTAGTTAAGCGTTTTGCGTGGCCGACCTGCTGTCCGTTGCTAGTCGAGCGAAGTGAGCGCTCGACTCTGGAACCTGCCGTAGAAATTTTGAGGCGGCCAAGGGCCGGATTGGGCACGATACAGCTGAAGTGTGAAGGGCAAAGCCACCTTTCAGTGAAGCCTCTGGACCGCTGACCGGTAACCGCCTCATACCAGCCGCTGAAGGACTAGCTCCCCAGCGTCGGCTATGGCCGATTTCCGGACTGCTACGGTCAACCCGAAAAATCGCCGAAATTTTTAAATCGTCACTCCCGGCATCACGGTGATGCGTTCGCGTCTTCACACCCGCGAACTTCGCTCATCCGCTGCGCCGACTGCGTGATTGCCAGCACGCAGGGGTGGGTCAGGCGGCGTTCGACGGAGATGGCGTAGTAGTTGGCGGCGACTTCGCGGGTGCGGCCGATCACCGTCAGGCTGCCGTCGGCAGTGAATTCTTCTTCGACGATGGTGGGCACCGGGAAGGCGCCGGTGCCGGCGCGGGCGAAGGCGGCCATCAGGGCGGTGTCGTCGAATTCGCCGACGATGCGGGCGCGCAGGCGTTTACGTTCGAACCAGGGTTCCAGGCTGCCGCGGATGGCAGAGTCCTCGCCGGGCAGCAGCAGCGGCAGGGCGTTGAGGCAATCGGGGAAGGGCGGCAGGTGGTCGGCGAGCAGGGCCGGGGCGGCGAGGAAGCTGAGGCCGGATTCGAGCAGGCGGTGGTTGTAGGCGCGCACGCTGTACGAAGCCGGAATCGGGGCGTCGGAGATGACGAGGTCGAGCTGGTGCACGGCGAGCTGGCCGAGCAGGCGGTCGAGCTGCCATTCGCGGCAGACGATGCGGGTCGGTTGTTCGCCGCCGATGGCCGGTTGCAGCAGCTGGCAGGCCAGCGACTTGGGCACGGCATCGGAGACGCCGACGCGGAATTCCGTGGGCCGGCCCTTGGGGTGGTGTTTGATCATCACTTCGAGCTCGGCGCTCAGGGCGAACAGTTCGTCGGCGTAGTCGAGGGCGAGCTTGCCGGCTTCGGTGAGGACCAGCGAGCGCCCCTGTTTGGCGAAGAGCTCGGTGTCCAGGCTTTCTTCGAGCAGGCCGATCTGGCCGCTGAGGGTTTGCGGCGTGATGGCGATCGCTTCGGCGGCGCGGGCGACGCTGCCGGCCTTGGCGACTTTCCAGAAATAGAAGAGATGCTTGTGGTTCATCATGCGTCGAATTTCTCGATGGATTGACTGAATTAAATCGAATTTATTTTACGGTTTGCCTGCGCTATTGTCGCAGCTTCCTTTGCCCGCTTTTCCTGAAGGCCCCTGACATGCTGACTGCACTGGTTGTCGTATTCATCGTCGCGTATGCCGCGATTGCGCTGGAGCATCCGCTCAAGATCAACAAGTCCGCTTCGGCGCTGGTTGGGGCCGGGCTGTTGTGGACCATCTACGCGCTGGCCACCGGCGATCACCATCTGGTCAGCGAGCAGCTGGGCGAATCGCTGACGGGCACGGCGCAGATCGTGTTCTTCCTGATGGGGGCGATGGCCATCGTCGAGGTGGTCGATGCGCACAATGGCTTCGAGGTGATCACCCAGCGCATCCGGACGACCAAGCTGTCGACGCTGATGTGGCTGGTCGGCTTCGTGACCTTCTTCCTCAGCGCGGTGCTCGACAACCTGACGACGACCATCGTGATGATTTCGCTGATGCGCAAGCTGCTGGCCAAACACGATGACCGCCTGTTCTTCGCCGGCATCATCGTCATTGCCGCCAACTCGGGCGGGGCGTGGTCGCCGATCGGTGACGTGACGACGACGATGCTGTGGATCGGCGGCCAGATCACGGCCCTGGCCATCATCAAGTCGGTGCTGCTGCCGGCGCTGGTCAGCATGATCATTCCGCTCGCCATCACCGCTTACGTGTTGCGCGGGCAGCAGGTGGAGTCGCCGGTCAGCACGGCGGGCGAGCATGGCATCAAGACCAGCGAGTTCGAGCGCAACCTGATGTTCTGCCTCGGCATCGGCATCCTGGTTGCCGTGCCGGCCTTCAAGACGATCACCCATCTGCCGCCCTTCATGGGCATCCTGTTCGGGCTGGGTATCCTATGGCTGGTCGGCGATCTCGTACATCGCCACAAGGAGGACGAGTTCAAGCAGCACCTGACGCTGGTTCACGCACTGAGCAAAATCGACATGAGTTCGCTGGTCTTCTTCGTCGGCATCCTGCTTGCCGTGGCGACGCTGGAACACACGCACATCCTGTCCTCGCTGGCCGGCTGGCTGAACGAAACGGTGGGCCGCCAGGACGTCATCGTGCTGATCATCGGTATCGTCAGTGCCATCGTCGACAACGTGCCGCTGGTTGCCGCCTCGATGGGCATGTACAGCCTGACCGAGTTCCCGGCCGATCATTTCCTGTGGCAGTTCCTGGCCTATTGCGCCGGGACCGGCGGTTCGATCCTGATCATCGGCTCGGCGGCCGGCGTGGCGGCCATGGGCCTGGAGAAGATCCACTTCTTCTGGTACGTGAAGAAGATCAGCGGTTTGGCGCTGGTCGGCTACTTTGCCGGGGCCGGGGTATTTCTGCTGCAGCACCAGTTGATGGGCTAAGCAGAGTCTGGCTTCGTTGCATGGCGGGAATGGGATGCCATGACAGGCGGAAAAGCTTAACGACGTACCAAAACCCAACCCCCCCCAGCCCCCCTTTTCAGGGGGGGCTACGCATGTCCGGCACCCGCCGCCTTGCTCCTCCCCTGTTAAGGGGAGGTTGGGAGGGGTTTCAATGGCAAAACACGAATTGCCGCCCGCGCGTACCGTCGGGGAAGCTAGCTACGGTCAACCCGAAAAAATCGCCAAAATTGAAATCCTGCCCGGCTAGCTTGTCAGCCGATGCCGGGCGGCGTAGCTGAACAGGTCGGCGGGGTTGTGCAGGTTCAGTTTTTCGAAGATGCGCGCCCGGTAGGTCGAGATGGTGTTGGCCGAGAGCGTCAGTTGCTGGGCGATCTGGCCGACGCTGCGGCCCTGGGCGAGCAGTTGCAGGACCTGGAATTCACGGTTGGAGAGGGCTTCGTGCGGGGGCTTTTCGTCGTCGGGGCCGCCGCGGACGTTTTGCGCCAATAGCTCGGCCAGCACCGGGGTGATGTAGAGGCCGCCGCTGGCCACCTTGGCGATGGCGGCGAAGAGGATGTCCGGGCTGCAGCCCTTGTTCAGGTAGGCATGGGCGCCGCCGCGCATGGCGCGCAGGGCGAACTGGTTTTCCGGGTACACCGACAGCATGATCACACCCAGGCGCGGGAATTCGCCGTGCAGGGTCTTCAGCACGTCCAGCCCGTCGCGTTCGCCGAGCGCGATGTCGAGCAGCACGACGTCGACCGGCGTCGTGCGCAGCAGGCGCAGGGCGCTAGGGCCGTCTTCGGCCTCGTGGATTTCACCGATGGCGGGCGATTCGGAAAGAATCTGCCGCAGGCCGCGGCGGATGATCATGTGGTCGTCGACAATCAGGATGGTGTTCATGGCGTTTCAGGCGATGGCGTTGGGCAGGCGCAGCACGACGCGCGTGCCGTCGCCGGGGCTGCTGACGATATTGAGCGTGCCGCCCAGCGCCAGCGTCCGTTCGCGCATGCCGAGCAGGCCGAAGGAGGTGGGTTGCGGCGGAACGCGCATGCCTAGGCCGTTGTCGGCGATGCTGAGAACCAGGTCGCGATTGTCGGCGTGGGCATCAAGCTGGACCTGCGTGGCTTTCGCGTGGCGGGTGACGTTGGTCAGCACTTCCTGGACGATGCGGTAGAGCGCGATTTCGGCGTCGCGGCCCAGGCGGCAGCGTTCGATTTCCGGCGTGCAGGTGTAGCGGCAATTGAGGCCGGAGCGTTTCTGGAAATCGAGCAGCAGGCTTTCAAGCGCCGCCCACAGGCCGAGGTGATCGAGCACGCCGGGGCGCAGGTCGTTGAGGATGCGGCGCACGGCCTGCATGGCGTGGCTGCCGATGTCGAGCATGCCGTCGAGCTTGTCGCGCATCGCGGCGTCGTCGCCGAGGCGCTGGCGCAGCCAGTTCATCTCCAGCTGCAGTGCGGTCAGTGAGGCGCCGAGGTCGTCGTGGATGTCGCGGGCGATGTGCCGGCGTTCTTCCTCGCGCACGGTGTTCAGGTGGGCCGACAGGCGGCGCAGCGATTCGTGTGACTGGCGCAGGTGGTCGTGGGCGGCGGTGAGTTCGGCGGTGCGCTCGCGAACACGCTTTTCCAGCTGGTCGTGGGCTTCCTGCAGCAGCTTTTCCGTGCGCTTGCGTTCGGTGATGTCGTTGAAGGTGACGACGGCGCCGACCACCGTGTCGCCATCGCGGATCGGGTAGGAGGCGTATTCAGCCGGGAAGCTGCTGCCCTCGCGCCGCCACAGCACTTCGTCGTCAACGCGGATGCCGTGGCCCTCCTGGAAGGCCTTGTAGATGCGGCATTCATGCACCGGCATCAGGGTTTCGTCGGCGTGCGAGTGGTGGATCAGGTAATGCATCGAACGGCCGAGCACTTCGTCCGGCGTGTAGCCGAGCATCTCGGCGCCGGCTTCGTTGATGAAGATGCAGCGCCCGTGGAGGTCGATGCCGTAGATGCCTTCGCCCGTCGATTCGAGAATCATCTCCAGCTGGCGGCGCCAGGCGGCGTGGTGCGATAGTTGGTGCAGGTTGGCGAACATGGCGGGCAGAGGAATGCGATGCTGCCAGCTTAGGCGCGCCGCTACGCCGCCGAAATACGCGGAATTGCGTAGTCGGTGAGGCGTCGACGAATTTCTGTCGCGCTCACCTGTCCGGCGCATCGAGCTCCCTCCCCTGAGAAGGGGAGGGCCGGGGAGGGGTTTCTTCAGAGCATCAAACCCCTCCCAGCCTCCCCTTATCAGGGGAGGAGCAAACCAAGCCAGTTCCCCCCTTTCAATCCCGTCAACAAAAAACGAGGGCCGAAGCCCCCGTTTCTGCGACTGACAGTTGATCCGGATTACTTCATTTCCGGCTCGTCCTTCTTCTTGTCGTTACCCTGGATGAACGGGCTCCACGGCTGGGCCTTGACCGGGCCGGGCGTCTTCCAGACGACGTTGAACTGGCCGTCGGCCTTCACTTCGCCGATGAATACCGACTTGTGCAGGTGGTGGTTCTTCTCGTCCATCTTCGACATGATGCCGCTCGGTGCCTTGAAGGTCTGACCAGCCATGGCAGCGATGACCTTGTCGGTATCGGTCGACTTGGCCTTCTCGACGGCCTGCTTCCACATGTGGATGCCGATGTAGGTGGCTTCCATCGGGTCGTTGGTCACAACCTTGTCGGCGTTCGGCAGCTTGGCCTTCTTGGCCCAGTCGCGGTACATCTTCACGAACTTGTCGTTTTCCGGGTTCTTCAGCGACATGAAGTAGTTCCACGAAGCCAGGTGGCCGACCAGCGGCTTGGTATCGACGCCGCGCAGTTCTTCTTCGCCGACCGAGAAGGCGACGACCGGCACATCGGTGGCCTTCAGGCCGGCATTGCCCAGTTCCTTGTAGAAGGGCACGTTGGAGTCGCCGTTGATGGTTGAAACCACGGCGGTCTTCTTGCCTTCGGAAGCGAACTTCTTGATCTTGGCGATGATGGTCTGGTAATCGCTGTGGCCGAACGGTGTGTAGTCTTCCATGATGTCGGCGTCAGCCACACCCTTGGATTTCAGGAAGGCGCGCAGGATCTTGTTGGTGGTGCGCGGATAGACGTAGTCGGTGCCGAGCAGCACGAAGCGCTTGGCTTCGCCGCCGTCCTTGGACATCAGGTACTCGACGGCCGGGATGGCTTGCTGGTTGGGGGCGGCGCCGGTGTAGAAAACATTCTTCTCGAGTTCTTCACCTTCGTACTGGACCGGGTAGAAAAGCAGGCCATTCAGTTCCTTGTAAACCGGCAGCACCGACTTGCGGGAAACCGAGGTCCAGCAGCCGAAAGTGACGGCAACCTTGTCCTTGGTCAGCAGCTGGCGGGCCTTTTCAGCGAACAGCGGCCAGTTGGAAGCCGGGTCGACGACGACCGGTTCCAGCTTCTTGCCCATCACGCCGCCAGCCTTGTTGATTTCGTCGATGGTCATCAGCACGGTTTCCTTGAGCGCGGTCTCGGAAATGGCCATGGTGCCGGACAGTGAGTGCAGCACGCCGACCTTGATGGTGTCGGCGGCGTGGGCGGCCATGCCGATGGACGACAGGGCGGCGGCGAGAACGGTTGCCTTGATGAAGTTGCGACGATTGCTCATGGAATCTCCTCGGAGGTTGGGTAATCTGGTCTGCGTTGTTGCAGTGCAGCGCCAGATTACGACCGGGGTTGCCCGGGAGAAATACGTTAGATTGCGTAGGGTACGCAGCCCCCAGGTTTGCCAACGGGATTAAAATCTTCGGTATGCCGTTTGCCCAAGAACATCACCTTTTTTCAGAAAAGAGATAAAGCATGGCTCACCCCCTCGCTGGCCAGCCGGCCCCGCTTGCAAGCCTGACCGACATTCCCGCGCTGCTTGCCGCTTACCACCAGCAGCCTGATATCAACGAACCCGGACAACGCGTCGCCTTCGGCACCAGTGGCCACCGGGGATGCGCCTTCAACGGCAGCTTCAACGAAGCGCACATTCTCGCCATCGCCCAGGCCGTGGCCGAATACCGCCTGCAGGCCGGTATTCGCGGCCCGCTCTTCCTCGGCATGGATACCCATGCGCTGTCCGCCCCGGCCCAGCAGAACGTCATCGAAGTGCTGGCCGCCAATGGCGTCCTGATCCATCTGCAGGAAAACCAGGGCTATACCCCGACGCCGGTCATTTCGCGCGCCATCCTGGTCCATAACGCCCAGCCGGCCGTCGAACGCGCCGACGGCATCGTCATCACGCCCTCGCATAATCCACCGCAGGACGGGGGCATCAAGTACAACCCGCCGCACGGTGGCCCGGCCGATACCGACGTGACCGGCTGGATCGAGCAACGCGCCAATACGCTGATGGCCGATGGCAACCGGGGTGTCAAACGCCTGCCGTATGGACAGGCGCTGGCGGCGGCAACGACCCGGGTTGTCGACCTGATGAGCCCTTACATTGCTGAACTGGGCAGTGTCATCGACATGCAGGCCATTCGTCGGGCCAAGCTGAGGATAGGCGTCGATCCGATGGGTGGCGCGGCTGTGGCTTACTGGAAGCCGATTGCCGATCATTACGGGCTGGACATCACGGTGGTTAACCCCGCGGTCGATCCGACCTTCGGCTTCATGACCCTGGACCACGACGGCAAGATCCGCATGGATTGTTCCAGCCCCTATGCCATGGCCAGCCTGGTCGCCCTGAAGGATAAATTCGACATCGCCTGGGGCAACGACGCGGATGTGGACCGCCATGGCATCGTCACGCCCTCGCTCGGCCTGATGAACCCGAATCATTACCTGGCGGTGGCGATCAATTATCTGCTCGGTCATCGCCCGCAGTGGCCGCACAGTTCGGCGGTCGGCAAGACGCTGGTGTCGAGCGGCCTGATTGATCGCGTGGTCAAGGGGCTGGGTCGCACGCTGCTGGAAGTGCCTGTCGGTTTCAAGTGGTTCTCGGCCGGCCTGCTCGATGGCAGCATCTGCTTTGGTGGGGAGGAAAGCGCCGGCGCCAGCTTCCTGCGCCGCGACGGGGCGGTGTGGACGACGGACAAGGACGGCATCATCCTCGGGCTGCTGGCGGCCGAGATCACCGCGGTGACCGGCCGGGATCCTGGATCGCACTACCTTGATCTTGCCTCTCGCTATGGCACGCCGTATTACCTGCGCATCGACGCCGTGGCGACGCCCGCCCAGAAAGCAGCTTTCAAGCAACTGACCGGCGACCGGGTCAGCGCCGCAACGCTGGCCGGCGAGCCGATCACCGCCCGGCTGACGCGGGCGGCCGGCAACAATGCCGCGATCGGCGGGCTGAAGGTGACGACGGAGAACGGCTGGTTTGCCGCCCGTCCGTCAGGGACCGAGGATATCTACAAGATCTACGCCGAAAGCTTCAAGAGCGAGGCGCACCTGCAGCAACTGGTGGCCGAGGCCGGCACCATCGTGACGGCCGCACTGGCGGCCTGAAACGGGTAAATGATGGCTGATCCGGGGCGCTTTCAGGCGCCGCGGATCTTGCTCATCGCCAGATTGGCGGCGGCGGTTCGCGTTTCGACGCCCAACTTCTCGAACACATGCTCCAGATGTTTGTTGACCGTCCGTGGGCTGTTGCCGAGGATGTCGCCGATATCGTTGCTGGTTTTGCCCTGCACCACCCAATAGAGCACTTCGGCTTCGCGCTGGGTCAGCCGGAAGGCGGCAATCAGCGATTCGACCGCTGAGGCATCGTTTTCTTCGCGCAGCACGACCATCCATTCATCGTCGCCGGTCTGATCATGGAAGGAGGCGAGCAGACGCTTGTTGCCTTCGGCGATCAGCAGCGGTGCGGGTTCGCGGCCATCAGCCCGGGCGCGGAGCGCTGCGGCGATCCAGACGAGCAGTTCTTCGGGAGCGACGGTTTCCGGGTTGGCAAAATAGCTGTTCAGCAAGCCGCGGGCGAGCGGCGTCTGCCAGACAACCTTGCTGTCGGCAGCGCGCACGGCGACGGTGGCCTGACCGAAGGCATCGAGCGCGCTGCGCGCCTGCTTCATCTGGCGGGCGTTCATCATGTGGGCGGCAATGCGGGCCAGCACCTCGGCCGGGCGGATCGGCTTGGTGACGTAGTCGGCACCACCGGCGGCAAAGGCGGCGACGACGTGCTCGGTTTCGGTCAGCCCGGTCATGAAGACGATGGGAATGTGCTGGGTCGAGAAGTCTGCCTTCAGGCGGCGGGCGACTTCGAAACCGTCCATGCCCGGCATCAGCGCATCGAGCAGGATGACGTCGGGCAGGCTCTGGCGGGCGCGTTGCAGCGCCGCTTCGCCGTGCGTCGCGACGAGCACGGTGTAGCCGGCTTCATCGAGCGCATCGTGCAGCAGGGAGAGGTTTTCCGGCACATCGTCGACGATCAGGACGATGTCCGAGATGTTTCTATCAACGGGCGGCATCGCGCATTTTCCTGAGAATTTCCTTCATCGCGTCAAACTGGAATTGTCGCGCAAGATCGCGCAGAACACGGACGAATTCACCATGGCGGGCATCGAGGCGTTCGATTTCGCCCAGCTTGTTGAGGATGCCGCGCAGGTAGCCGAGGGTGATCAGTTCGTCGAGGGCCGCGAGTTCGGTTTCGTCGGGTGGGAGCAAGGGCAATGGTTCGGCCGGGGCAGCCGGTGATGCAGCGGCAGGCGTGTCGGCGGTCACCCATTCGAGGCCGAGCTTCTTGCCCAGCCAGGCTAGCAGTTCATTGACCTTGAGCGGCTTGACGATGAAGTCGTCAGGCGTGATGCCGACATCGTTGTCCAGGCCTTTGTCGAAGGCATTGGCCGAGAGGATGGCAATCTGCGCGTCATTCTGGCCCTGCTGGCGCAGGCGGCGGATGGTTTCCCAGCCGTCGATGCCGGGCATGCCGAGGTCCATGAAAATCAGGTGCGGTGCGAAGCGGGGCGCGGTCGCCAGGCATTCGTAGCCGCTGGCCGCCTGCTCGACGATGAAGCCAAGCGGTTCGAGCACGTTTTGCAACAAGTCGCGATCGACCTTCTCGTTATCGACCACCAGAATGCGCTGGCGTACGCCGATGTAGCCGATCCGGTTGAGTTTCGGCAGTTCCTTCGCGGCCTGTGCCGAATGCACCGAGGGCAGGAAGAGGCGGATGCGGAACAGGGTGCCGTCGCCAGGCGTGCTGGAGACCTGCATTTCGCCGCCCATCAGGTCGGTGAGCATGCGGGCGATGGTCAGGCCGACACCGCTGCCCCCGGCCTGCACCGTGCTGCCGCGGGTGAAGGGCTCGAAGATGCGCTCCAGGTCGGCGGTCGGGATGCCGGGGCCGGTGTCGCGGATTTCGAAGATGGCCATGTCGCGCCGGCATTCGACCTTGAAACTGACGCCGCCGCGCACGGTGAATTTGACCGCGTTGCCGATGACGTTGATCAGTATCTGGCGCAGGCGTTTTTCGTCGGCGCGGACCACAGCCGGCAGTTCGCCGACCGGCTGGTAGTCGAAGGAAAGCCCCTTGTTGCGCGCCTGCAGTTCGAACATGCCGACGATCTGCTGCATCAGTTCGGGGAAATCCATCGCCTTGACGTCCAGCGTCAGCTTGCCGCCCTCGATGCGGGCGATGTCCAGCGTGCCCTCGATGACCGACAGCAGATGGTCGCCGGATTTCCGGATGACGCTGACCGCCTGTTTGCGGTTGGGCGGAATCTCCTCGTCGGCAGCGAGAATCTGCGCGTAGCCGAGGATGCTGTTGAGCGGTGTGCGCAGTTCGTGGCTGATCGCCGTGATGTAGCGGCTCTTGGCCTGGTTGGCCTGCTCGGCAACGATCCTGGCTTTTTGCAGGGCTTCGTCGGTGCGCTGGTGCGATTCGATTTCCTGGATCAGCAACTGGGTCTGGCGGTTCGATTCTTCCTGCGCGACGCGGCGGCTTTCCTGGGTCAGCACCATCCACCAGGCGATGACGCCGCTGAGCATCAGCAGCGCGGCAAAGGTCTTGATGAAGCTGTCCTGCAGCCTGGCGACCACTGCCGGGTCCGGGCTGCCGAGGGCGAGCAGTTCGTGGGTATAGAGAACGCCGAGGATCAGCGCCAGGATGGGTACGATGCCGGTCATCAACAGCAGGTAGTGACCGAGGCCAGTGTCGAGGTAGGGCAGCGCCGGCTTGGGCAGGATGCGGCGCAGCACGGCATTCCACTGCGCGCCAAGGTGGGCCTGCGGTTTGCACTGGTCATGGCAGCGGGCGTCGAGCGAACAGCACAGCGAGCAGATCGGCCCCTCGTAGGCCGGGCAGTGGGCCATGTCTTCGGCTTCGTACTCGCGTTCGCAAATCGCGCAGGTGGTTGCGTGGGCGGATGCGGCTTCATTCGGGCGGACCAGGTAGTAGCGACCTTGCGTGATCCAGGCGATCAGCGGCGAAACGATGAAAGCAGCGGTCAGGGCGACGAAGGGGGCATAGGGTTGCAGGGCATCGCCGAATACGCCGACGAAGGTGCAGATCGACAGCGCCGAGGCGATGGCCATGGCGCCGACGCCGACCGGGTTGATGTCGTAGAGGTGGCTGCGCTTGAACTCGATGCCCTTGGGCGAGAAGCCAAGAGGCTTGTTGATGACGAGGTCGGCCACCACCGCCGCCATCCACGAAATGGCGATGTTCGAATACAGCCCGAGGACTTGTCCAAGCGCCTGAAAGACGTCCAGTTCCATCAGCAGCAAGGCGATCAGCGTGTTGAAGACGACCCAGACGACGCGGCCGGGGTGGCTGTGCGTCAGGCGTGCGAAGAAGTTGGACCAGGCCAGCGACCCGGCGTAGGCATTGGTGACGTTGATCTTGAGCTGCGAAATGATCACGAACAGCGCCGTCGCGGCAATGGCCAGCGTCGTGTTGTCGAAGACGTGCGAAAAGCCGATCAGGTACATCTGGTTCGGATCGACTGCCTTGTCGGCGGAAATGCCGTTGCGCAGCACCAGCCAGGCGAGCAGGGCACCACCGAGCATTTTCAGGATGCCGGGCACCACCCAGCCGGGGCCGCCGATGATGACGCCGAACCACCAGCGGCGGGCGGTGGCCGGGGTCTTTTCCGGCATGAAGCGCAGGTAATCGACCTGCTCGGCCATTTGCGTGACCAGGGCGATGCCGACGGTCAGGGCAGCACCAAACAGATGCGGGTTAAAACCGGCATCGCCACCCCGTTCGCCGCCGTATTGCCACAGTCCGGCCAGCGCCTGCGGCTCCTCGATGAACAGGAAGGCGTAGGGAAGGATCAGCAGGAAGATCCACAGCGGCTGCGTCCATGCCTGCAGCCGGCTGATCGCCGTCACGCCGTGGGTGACCAGCGGGATGACCACCAGCGCGCAGATCAGGTAGCCCCAGGCCGGCGGTATCTTGAAGGCCAGTTCCAGCGCGTAGGCCATGATCGCCGCTTCGAGGGCAAAGAAGATGAAGGTGAAACTGGCGTAGATCAGCGAGGTGATCGTCGAGCCGATATAGCCGAAACCGGCGCCGCGGGTCAGCAGGTCCATGTCCAGCCCGTGTCGCGCCGCCATGACGCTGATCGGCAGGCCGAGCAGGAAGATGATCAGGCCGGTGGCAAGAATGGCCCAGAAAGCGTTGAGGAAGCCGGCCTGGACCAGCATCGTCGCGCCGACGGCTTCGAGCACCAGGAAGGAGGCGGCGCCAAAGGCCGTATTGGCAACGCGCATTTCCGACCATTTGCGGAAACTGCGCGGTGTGAAGCGCAGGGCGTAGTCTTCGAGCGTTTCGTTGGCGACCCAGGTGTTGTAGTCGCGGCGAATCTTTACTACTTGTTGTGTGGCTGGCTTGGGGGGCGCGAGGTTCATCGGGAAATTAAAACACGATTCCCCTGATATGCGTTTTGCCGGCGCAACATTGTTGATCCCGCGGCACTCGCGGCAAGCGGGATTTCAATTGCTCCGTTATCGACAAAGCGCCAGACGCGGCCAGCCGCTCACATCGGAGCGGTCTGTTGGCTGGAAACCGATTCGCCCAGCGCCAGCAGGGCGGCGGCCTGTGCCGAACATTGGGCAGAGATGTTCTCGTCGAGGGTTTTCAGCCAGCGCCGTGGAATGCTCACCGTGCCGTAACGGGCACCGGCCAGCATGCCGGCGATGGCACCGGTGGTGTCGGCATCACCGCCACGATTGACGACGTCGAGCAGGCAATCCTCGAAGGTTTCGGTGGCGAAGAAGGATTGCAGCACGGCCTGCATGGTATCGACGACGAAACCGCTCGGATTTTCACGGCGCTTCTTGTCGTAGGCAAAGACCGGGTAGTCGCTGACCAGTTTGAAGGCCCGTTCGCGTTCGACCTCGATGGGGTCGCGACCGGCCAGAAAGTCCTGCACCATGAAGGCCAGTGTCTCGCATGCGGCATCGGACAGGGCGTTGTGATGGGTGACATGGGCCTGGGCACGGCAGGCACTGACGGTCAGTTCCGGTGGCTTGCCTTGGCAGGCCAGGGCGACAGGCAGGATGCGCATGGCAGCGCCGTTGCCGGCATCGTGTTCGGAGGCGGCGGCTTCCGGATTGCCGGTCTTGCGAAAGGAAATCAGGTTGCGGCGGACGGTGTTGCCGATGTCGACCGGCTTGGCGCGCATCCAGGCATCGAAGGCTTCGGCCGCTGCCTTGGCGTCGACCCCGCCACTGGCCAGGATGGATTCGCCGAGGGCCAGCGACATCGTGGTGTCGTCGGTAACCTGGCCGGCCTTCAGGCGCAACCAGCCTCCGCCAGTGATCTCGGTATGGATGCCGACCTGATGGCGGATTTCATTGGGCGTCAGGAATTCGACGGTGGCGCCCAGCGCATCGCCAATCGCCAGGCCAAGATAGGCCGCCGCTGCTCTGTCCTGCAGCGGTGAAACCCATGGCGGGGGAGCGGCGCGCCGGCGTATCGGCGCGGTCTTGGCGATCAGTTCTCCGGTCCAAAACATTTGGCGTAATCCTTGCAGACCCCGCAGGACGGGGCGGGGCAGACATAAATGCCTTCACGCGAGCAGAACTGACGGTAGAGGAATTTCTTCCACTTCATGTCGCCGGTGTTGGCACGGGCAAGTTCGGGAAAGTTGACCCACATCAGCTTGCTGAGCTCTTCGCGACTGGCAAGACCGAGGTCCTGCCAGAGATGGTCGCGGCCGACACAGGCGGTGGCAACGATATTGGCCATCAGCAATTCGCTGGGCGATTTGCGGGCGCGGTGGTCGAGCAGCAGCTTTTGCAGATCCTCCCATTCGGGGATTGATTCGATTTCCCGGGCGGTCGGCGTTGCTCCGCTGCCGGGAAAGTAGGCTTCGCGCAGATAGCGGTAGGCCGCCGGGCCGAGGCCGAGGTGCGGCGGCAGACAGCCGCTGCCACTGGCCTGGCCGGCAATCAGGCTGGCCAGCAGTGGACGGTTCGGATCGAGCGCCGCCGAGCCGACCGCTGGCGCAGCCAGCAGTTCGGCCAGCAGCAATGGCCGCAGGGGCAGACGATCCGGACCGTTCATGGCATGTGCCTTGTTTGCTCGGGCTTATTTGCTGGGATATTCGACCAGGATGTCCTCGTCGCGGACGATCATCTGGCAGGCGAGGCGCCACTGGGTCGGCGGGATGTCATCGACGTACATCTGGTCGATCTGGGCCTTGGTGATGTGGCCGAGTTCGAGCAGGGCAGCGACTTCGCGGACGTTGAGCGGGCCACCCATCGGGGCGCGCTTGCCGTCGACGGAAGAGACCTTGACCAGACAGGTGCCGCAGTTGCCTTCCTGGCAGCCGAAGTCGATCGGGATGTGATGTTCCTTGGCCAGCGCGAGGATGGTCTGGGTATGGCTGCCGGCGACGGCGTAGACCGTCTTGTCCTTGTGCATGGGGCTGGTGAAAGTGATGAGGGCCATTTTTTAAGTTCTCCTGGAGAGCGGGTTGATTTGAATTTCTCTGTTGTGGTTGGGTGATTGCTTTTAATCTTGTTGGTTGCTGCCGACGTTCAGGCCGGCTTGACGACGATTTCGCCGCCAATGATCTGTGCCTGGCAGGCCAGGCGGTGGCCGCGTGGGGCCATGTTGTCCTTGAGTACCTGGTCCTCCAGGATGCTCGGCGGCGCGAGGTTTTCGCCGCCCGAGATGACCTTGGTCAGACAGGTGCAGCATTCGCCTTCACGGCAGCCATAAGTGATGCCGGCGCCGACTTTTTCGGAAACTTCGATCAGCCGGGTGCCGGCCGGTACGGTGACCGAGACCCCGATATCCTGAAAAGTGACTTTGGCTTTTGGCATTGTTTTTCCCCCTGGTTGTTATGCGAGAGCTGCCATGTCGATCTCGCGGTGTTCGACCCGGCCGGTCAGGTGACGGGCCAGTTGTTCGCCGAGATCCCGGCAGGCATCGAGTTCGCCTGCGTCCGGTACCAGCTTGATGCGCAAACCTTCGACCGGAACGCGCAGCTTCAGGCCGCGCAGGCGGTCCTCGATCAGGCGTACCGCCTCGCCGCTCCAGCCATAGGAGCCGAAGGCAGCACCGAGCTTGCCCTTGACGTTGACGGTGGTCAGCGACGACAGCAGATCCCAGATCGGCTTGACCGCATCGGCGTTGATGGTCGGGCTGCCGAAAGCGAGGCCATCGGCTTCCTCGACCAGATCGGTAAAGATGTCGGCTTCGCCACCCTCAAGGTCGTAGAGCGAGACGCGGACGCCGCCGAGCGATTCCGCGCCGGCAGCCAGCGCTTCGGCCATGCGCCGGGTGTTGCCATAGGCGGAGAGGTAGAAGACGACCAGGGTCTTTTCGCTGCGGGCTTCATTGAACAGGCGCGGCGTGGCCAGTTCACGGTAGCGATGCACGTAATCGCGCGGCTTGTGGCGCAGCACCGGGCCGTGGGCCGGGGCGATCAGCTGGATGTCCAGCGGTTCGATCAGCGCGATGGCGTCGAGCACATACTCGCGGAAGGGCCGCATGATGTGGGCGTAGTAGTACTCGAACGAGAAGCGGAAATCGCCGACCGTGTCGTTGAACAGGCGGTTGTCGCAGAAGTGGCAGCCGAAGATGTCGCCGGTGAACAGCAGGCCGTCTTCGACCAGATAGGTGCATTGCGTGTCCGGCCAGTGCAGGTAAGGCGTGTGGAGGAAACGCAGGGTGCGGCCACCGAGGTCGACCGTGTCGTCGGTGGTGACCGGAATGTATTCGGGCGGCTTCTCGCCGCTCGGCTTCAGCAGCGCCTTGAGCATCATCTGGGCGCGGCTGGACAGGTAGACCTTGGCCTGCGGGGCACGCTTGAGCAGCTCGGGCAGGGCGCCGCTGTGGTCCGGTTCCAGATGGTTGAGGACGATGGTGGTGATTTCTTCGTACTTCGCCACCGATTCGAGTCGACGGAAGAAATCGTCGGCGAAGTTTTCCTTCACCGTGTCGATGATCGCCACGCCATTCTCGCCGCGCACGACATACGAGTTGTAGCTCGTGCCGTTGGCGGTTTTCAGGATGATGTCGAAACTCCGCAGATGCGGGTCGAGGGCGCCCACCCAGTGGACGCCCGGTGCAATCTCTACGGCGCTGTCAGTGATTGCCGCAGCTGCCATGGCTGCTTTCCTCTGCCTCATGTTCATGTGCGTGGCTGCCACAACTGCCATGGCCTTCCGGGCCATGCACGCAGGCTTCGATATTGCCTTCCGGCAGTTCGACGTTGTTCAGGCCAATCCAGGCGTCGACTGTCGGTATGTCGAAACCGACCACGCGCTCCTCGCCGATTTCCATCAGCGGACGACGGATCAGCAAGGGGTTGTCGAGCAGCAGGTGCAGGGCATCCTCGAAACCGAGGTTTTCCGGCACGATCTCGCCCGACTTGATGTCCGGGGCGGCGCGGTTGAACCAGTCGGTGACTGGCAATTTTCCGAGGAACATCAGCAGCCGGTCGGCCGTCCAGGCCTCGGTCTTCAGACTTTTGGCCTGGACGGTGTGGCCGGCTGCAGCGAGCAGGGTCTTCTGGCGAAGATTGCCCTTGCAGCCGGGTTTTTCGTAGAACGTGACGACGGCCATCAGTTGATTCCTTGGTGGAAATTAGAGCCAAGCCAAGGCAAACCCCCCCGGCCCCCCTTTTCAGGGGGGAGAGGTAAGTGCTGGATCGACGCCCCTCCCCTGAGAAGGGGAGGCTGGGAGGGGTTGCCTTGCATTACGCGGCTTCCCGCCACAAGCCGAATTCCTTCAGCTTTTCGATCGGAATGCCGGTCAGGGAACCGGGCGGGTTCAGGAAGACGCCCAGTTCATCGACGATGGCCATTTCGATCGGGCAGATTGCGGCGCATTGCGGCACGCTGTGATCGCCCAGGCACTCGGTGCATTTGCCGTCATCGATCAGGAAGTGCGGCGTGTCCTGATAGATTGCGTCGTTCGGGCAGACATCGACGCAGGCCCAGCAGTTCACACAGGATTGGGTAATCTGGAGGGCCATGATCAGGCTGCCTTTCTGCCGTCGGCTGAAGCGAGCAACTTGCCGGTTGCTGCGATTTCCTTGTACACCGCCATCACGGCATCCTCGATCGGCTCCATGGCATGTTCGCCGTTCGGCGCGATGCCGGCGGCTTCCAGCTTGCCCCAGGGCTCGTAACCGATCTTGGAGCAGAGCACGACCTCGCAGCCTTCGAGCACGCGGATGTTGCGGTCGAGCAGCGATTCCGTTGCGCCTTCGTCGACCACGTCGCCATCGCCGCAGGAATCCATGCCTCCGCAGTACAGCTCAGTCTTGCGGTGGCTGATGAAGCGCACGCCTTCCGGCGAGGCTTCGTAGATCAGGAATTCCTTGGCATGACCGAAGTGCTCGGCGACGACGCCGTTCTTGCCGGCCACCGCCATCAGCACCGGGCGCGAACCTTCCGGAATGCCCTCGTGCTTCGGCTTGACGATGCCGCGCTTGGCGTCCAGCTTCTCGAGAATCTCGTCATGCACCACCTTGCGGCGGACCATGGCGGCTTCGTAATCGACATCCATGACGTCGATCTTGTCGAGCGTGAACTCGTCGCCGCGATCTTCGCCGAGCAGGCCGACCGCATCGGCGCGGCACTGGCGGCAGTGGCGCATCATTGCCATGTCGCCGGCGCAGGCATCCTGCAGGTCCTGCAACATTTCCGGGGTCGGTTCCGGCTGCTCCATGATGCCGTAGTAGGTGCCGTGCTCGGGCTCGGCGATCAGCGGCATGACGTTGTGCAGGAAGGCGCCCTTGGCCTTGACGATCTTCGAGACTTCCTTCAGATGCTCGTCATTGACGCCAGGGATCAGCACCGAGTTGACCTTCACCAGGATGCCCCGGTCGGTCAGCATCTGCAGACCCTTCTGCTGCTGTTCGATCAGGATGCGAGCGCCTTCAATGCCGAAGATGCGCTTGTTTTCCCAATAGATCCACGGATAGATCTTGGCGCCCACTTCCGGATCGACACAGTTGATGGTGATCGTCACGTGGTCGATATTGTGTTTGGCGATTTCGTCGACGTATTGCGGCAGGCTGAGGCCGTTGGTCGACACGCACAGCTTGATGTCCGGGGCGCGCGCGGAGAGCTGTTCGAAGGTTTCAAAGGTGCGGCCCGGGTTGGCCAAGGGGTCTCCGGGTCCGGCGATGCCGAGAACGGTCATCTGCGGGATTTCGGCAGCGACGGCGAGTACCTTCTTGATCGCCTGATCAGGCGTCAGCAGCTCGGAAACGACGCCCGGGCGGGATTCGTTGGAGCAGTCGTACTTGCGGTTGCAGTAGTTGCACTGAATGTTGCAGGCCGGGGCGACGGCCACATGCATGCGGGCGAAGTAGTGGTGCGCTTCTTCCGAATAGCAGGGGTGGTCCTGGACCTTGGCGCGGATATGGTCAGGTAGATGGCCCAGGGCGTCCGGCGCAGTGCCGCAGCCGCTGGAGGAACAGCCGCCGCCTTCTGCTGCCGGCGCGGTGTTGCTGATGACTGGAAGTTCCACGATGAAGGCTCCTCGAAAGCTGTGCGGAGCCTATTCAGCAATCGGTGTGCCAGTCATTGAAAGCCATATAAAACAGGTGCTTATGAATCCGGTTTCAACGGCCTGTCGGTTGTCTTGTCGTATATGTGACAGGGAACTGACAGGTCAGTGGGTGGTTTTAAGGGCACGACCAAAAATGGATGGCCTACCCGGCTCGAAAAGCAGCAGCCCGGAATTGGCTGGCCAGTGCGTCTCCGTTGGATTTTGTCGGTTAACAGACACGAGTCGTGTCGTTCTGCTGCCGAAGGTTCACTCCGGGTTGTCTATTCCGCCTTTAAATCAGTGGTTTATGGAATCAATTCGGGCTGGCACCATCTCTGCAAGGGCTTTGTGAAAAGACAAGACCATCTCAAGCCCAACGGAGAAAACCATGGAAGAAGCCACCAAGCCGCCGATTACCCGAGAGGCTGCATTACGCGTCGCCCTGGCGGCGCGGGCGATGCCCAACGCCAGCCTGCCGGCCCTGATCGAATTGCTGCAGCGCCGGCTCGGCGACGAGATCAACGAGGAAACCCTGCGCCAGGTCACCGTGACCATGCTCAAGACCGGTTTCGCCAGTGCCGATGGTGAAGAGGATGGCGAGGATATCGGCATCGGGCTGGAGGCGATGAAGCTGGCCGTCCGCATCCTGTGGGGCGAAACCCAGGGCGACGACACGTTGCCCAAGATCGAGTCCTATGAAGACGGCGAGATGCCCGGCTCGGTGCGCGTCGCCATCGCTTCCGACAAGGGCGACCTGCTGTCCGGCCACTTCGGCTCCTGCCTGCGCTTCCTGGTCTATCAGGTATCGCCGAGCGAAATCCGGCTGGTCGACATCCGCGACACCATGGACGCCGAGTTTGCCGAGGACCGCAACCTCTGGCGCGCCAAGCTGATTGGCGATTGCCATGTGTGCTACGTCGTGTCGATCGGCGGCCCGGCAGCGGCCAAGGTGATCCGGGCGGACATCTATCCGATCAAGATTCCCGATGGCGGGCCGGCGCTGGACATCCTCAAGCCTTTCCAGGTGGCCATGGTCGAATCGCCGCCACCCTGGTTGCTGAAGATCCTCGGCGTGGCGGCCGAGAAGCGCCTGAAGAACTACAGCGCCGCCGAGGTTGAGGAATGATCAGGCAAGCGGCGGCTCAGGCCGCCACCTTCTCCATCTGCCGCGGCTCCAGCCCGACCAGGGTCATCAGCGTGCCTTCGCAGCCATTCCACCAGACTGCCACCCAGGCCGCGCCGTCGGCGTCGATGCGTTCGACGTCGCAGGTCGAGCCGACCATGTCCATGAACATGTCGAGATCGTCCTCGTCGAGATCCGGGTCGGGGGTAATGCCGAGAACGCGGACCAGGTCGCCCGGTGCGACGGTCTGGCCCTTGCAGTCGATGGTGGTGGCAGGCATGGCGGACTCCGTTGGGGTTGGGGTGAGCTTTTCGGCTGTGTCGCAAAGTCGACGTCGGCCACTGGTTTTAACGGGGGGTCGCAACTGGCGTGCCAACCCATTTTCAAGGAGTGAGTCATGAACAAAATCGGACTGTTTTTCGGCACCGAAACCGGTACCACCCGCCTGATCGCCAAGAAGATGCAGAAGAAGATCGGCGACGAACTGTGCGACAAGCCGGTTAACGTCAATCGCATCACGCCGGATGAAATGCTCAAGTACGACGCGCTGATCCTCGGCACGCCGAGCTACGGCATCGGCGAAATTCCCGGCCACGGCGCTTCCGGCTGCTTCGAGCCGAACTGGGCCGAGTTTTTCGACCAGATGCCGGCCAACCCCGATTTCACCGGCAAGCGCATCGCCTTCTTCGGCCTCGGCGCCCAGGAACGCTACGCCGACCGCTTCTGCAGCTCGCTGTTCCCGCTTGTCGAAAAGTTCAGGGGCTGGGGCGCCGAGATCATCGGCGACTGGCCGATCGACGGCTATACCTACGATCAGTCGGCGGCAGTCGTCGATGGCCGTTTCATCGGCTTGATCATCGACCAGCGCACGCAGGGCATGTTCACCGACGAGCGCATCGAAGCCTGGCTGGCCCAGGTCACGCCGCTGCTGGTCGAAAAACTGGCCGTCGCGGCCTGAACGGAGAACAAGCATGAGCGAATCCCGCAGCTTCAGTTGCATTCCAGGCAGCACGGCCGCCGAACTGCTGCGTAGCGAGCCGGCCGCCGTTCTCTTCGACGTGCGTGACAGCACAGCCTATCGGGGCGGCCATATCGACGGCGCGGCGCAGCTCTCGGAGGACCGTCTGCTCGCCTGGATGAAGCGCATCCCCAAGGATGCCCCGGTCCTGATCTACTGCTATCAGGGCAATGCCAGCAAGACCTACGCCCAGATGTTCGCCGACTTTCGCTACACGCGGGTGTTCAGCATTGATGGCGGCTATCCGGCGCTGCACACGGCGCTCGCCGCGACGCCATGAGTCAAGCGCACGTTGCCGCCTGGGTTGCCGCGCAGCCATTGACGCCCAGTGACGTCGATTGCGCGACCACGGTCATGCTCAAGATCCTGGACGGCAAGTGCAAGATGCCGGCGCTGGAAAAGGCCGTCATGGCCGACCTTTACGATGCCCTGAAGGATAGGCCCGGCGAGCGTTTCGGCGCCGACCTGCATGCCCTGATCGCCAGCGCGCGCGACGGGGCTGGCGAAACGCTGCGCAACACCATCTACGAACACCGCCTGCTGGCCGAAACCACCTTGTCGCGGCCGGTGATGAAGGCCTTCAAGGCAATGATTCGCGCCCGGGGGCTGTTCGCGGGGCTGGAAACACGGATTGATGATGAAGAGGATGCACCATGAAACTTCAAATTGACCGGCAGCACATTGAAGCAATGCTGGCTGCCTTTCCTCGCCTGGAATTCGTGCGCGAGCAACTGCGTTTCGGCAATCGGGTCGAGCTCGGCTTCAACCAGCTGGAAGATGCTGAACTGGATCTGCTGCAAAGCCTCTACGCGGCTGGTGACAGCGAATTGCGGGCGCGGGCGGCCCAGATCGCCACCTTGCGCCAGGCCCTGCACGAAGGCGGCAAGCGTTTCGAGGCGGAAGAGCTGGAAATGGTGGTGCCGGCCATCGCCCGCTATCTGGCCGAGAATGCCTCGCGCGGCTGGATGTTTTCGGCCGGCATCACCGGCAAGCCGCTGGCTTACGTCGTGACACGGCTCGATTTCACGCCACCTTCCGAAGAAGAAACCGGCAAGATCTTCGTCGAACTCAAAGCCAACGCCAAGGCGCGGCTGGCGACGGCGACGCTGCGTATTTCCGGCCCCGACATCGCCGGCCGGACGATCCCCGAAGTCTTCGCCACCAAGGGCTTCGTCAAGGAAACGCCGGCCCTGCTGGCCAGCTACGACGAAGGCGTCGAGCGCTACTTCGACTGGCGCGGGCAGTATGGCGCGCAGTTTTCCGGGACCGGTGTCGGTTACTTTGCCGAGAACCCGACGGCTACCCACCGCGACACCGACTACTCGCGCAAGGACCAGATCATCCTGTCATCGACCGGCAGCCCGGCGCGGCTGGTCAACGATGAAAGCATTCTCGGCGAACGTGTGCTGGCGCTCGATGCGACCGGCGACATCATGGCCAAGTTCGTCCGCCGCGTGCAGCGCAACTCGCGGCTGTCCGGCAAGGAAGAGGCCGAGATCGAAGAAACCCAGGCCGGCATCGCCAAGGGGCTGTTCACCGAACTGCCGGTGCATTTCTACATGCTGATGTTCCACCTCGACCTGCACCATTACGTCTGGGTGCACGTCGACGACATGCAGCCCTACGCCTATCAGCCGGAGCTCAAGACCAAACTGGTCCTGCCGCCCGAACAGACCGACCTGATCGACATCCTGACCGCCGAGATGGACGTACTGATGGACGACATCGTCTCCGGCAAGTCGGGTGGCACGACCGTGTTGTGTGCCGGGCCACCGGGGGTGGGCAAGACGCTGACTGCCGAGGTGTATTCCGAAATCATCCGCCGGCCGCTCTACCGCGTGCATTCCGGCCAGTTGGGCCTCAACGTCGCGGCCATGGAAACGGCGCTCAAGGAAGTACTGACCCGTGCCCAGCGCTGGGGGGCGGTGATGCTGATCGACGAGGCCGACGTCTACATCAAGAAGCGCGACGACAACATCACGATGAACGCCGTCGTCGGCGTCTTCCTGCGGGTGCTGGAGTATTTCAACGGTCTGCTCTTCCTGACCACCAACCGGGTGGACGACATCGACGAAGCCATCGTCTCGCGCTGCATCGCGCTGATCCGCTTCTACCCGCCGGATCGCGTCGATCGCAAGAAGATCTGGGGCGTCATGGCCGCCCAATTCGGCCTCAATCTGCCGCCGGAACTGCACGAACGACTGCCCGACATCTTCCCGAAAGCCTCCGGCCGCGACATCAAGGGCCTGGCCAAGCTGGTGGCGAAATACTGCAGCCAGAAAACCTTGCCGCCGACCGAGGATGTCTTCCGCCGCTGCTCGATGTTCCGGGCGATGGATCAAGCGGAGGTGGCGGGCTGATCATCTTCGAAGCAGATCAATGCCTCAGAGCTCCAGTTAGACGTTTCAGCCTTCCTGGAGCCAGGCTGCCACCTTCTTGGGGTCCGGCAAGCTGCCGGCGTGAACAACCTTGCCATTGATCACCAAGCCAGGAGTGCCCATGATGCCGTAACCGACGATGGTAGCCATATCCTCGACTTTTTCGAGATTGATCGCGACCCCGCTCTGTTCGGCAGCCTGCTTGACCATTTCGGCCAAGGCTTTGCAACGGGAGCAACCCGGACCGAGCACTTTGATTTCTTTCATGATGTTCTCCTCATAGAAGCGCGTTGAATACGTAGCCGACCATCAGAATGCCCAAGGCCACGACGCCAGCGAAGGTTGCAATCAGTTGTGGCTTCAAGGCTTTGCGCAAAATGATCATCTCCGGAGCCGACAGGGCAATCACGCTCATCATGAAGGCCAGGACGGTGCCAAGGGCGGCACCCTTGCCGATCAGCGCTTCAACAATGGGGATGATGCCGGCTGCATTGGTATACATCGGCACGCCGAGTGCCACGGCAGCTGGTACGGCCCACCAGACATCCCTGCCCATGAAAGATGCCATGAAGTCCTCGGGTACATAGCCGTGAATGCCAGCGCCCAGTGCGATACCGGCAACGATGTACGGCCAGACCTTGGCAACGATTTCCCGAATGTGGCTGAGGCCGGCTTCACCACGCTCGACCCAGGTCATCGAGCTACTTTCGTATCCCTGGTCGGCTCTCGCCTGGATGGCTTTCACCCAGTCTTCGAGATAACGCTCCATCTTCAGTTGGCCGATCACCAGCCCTGAAACGATGGCGACCAGGAGGCCGAGCCCCAGATAGAGAGCGGCGACCTTCCAGCCAAACATCCCGAACAGAAGAGCCAGCGCAACCTCATTGACCATGGGTGCAGAAATCAGGAACGAAAAGGTTACCCCCAGCGGGACGCCTGCCGACAGGAAGCCGATGAATAGTGGTACGGCAGAGCAGGAGCAGAACGGCGTCACGATACCGAGCGAGGCGGCCAGAATGTTGCCGATCCCCATGCGCTTGCCCGAAAGCAAGGCACGGGTTCGTTCGGGTGCGAAGAAGGTTTGAATAATGCCCATCACGAAGACGATGCCGGTCAGCAGCAGCATGACTTTCGGCGTGTCAAAGAGAAAGAAGTGAATGGCTTCACCTAGCGCGGTACTTCTGCTTAGACCGAGCAGCCCCAACCAAAAATCAGCAAATTCCGTCAAGTGCGTGTAGGCAGCAAACCAGATGAGTGTTGCCGCAGTGATGCCAGCCACCCACCGCAGATTCTGATTCAAGGCATTGGGGACAGGTGAGGTTTCGAGTTTCATTGCATGCTCGTGTAAGTTGCTCTTGCTATTGAAGACGAGGCAATCACAAAAAGGATGCAGGTCGGCCGGTATTATTCTTCGACGGGACCGCGGGGAGTGAAGCAACATACCTGGCCAAGGTCGTCAAATCTGACCTGGCAGGCAGCTACGAGTTGCTGCCGAAGTCGCTTTCGAGCTCGTTGAACCCGCGACTTGGCCGCCGGAAGCGAAAGTCCAATCCGGTCTGCAAATTCCTGCTGCGACATTTCCTCTATGTCACAGAGCGTTATTGCCTCACGGTCCTCGGCAGATAGTTCGGACAGGACTCTGGGGATGCATTGAGACAGGGAATCGACAGGTGCAATGGTTTCCGCATCTGTTGCCGGAAGCAGGGATTCATCCAGTTCGACCTCGTCCCTGCTCAGCCGATAGCGGTCGATCAGCAGGTTGCGTGCAACCTGAAACAGCCAGGCTCTGCGGTTTTGAATTCCGCAAAGGCCATGTTCCAGACGCGTAGCGCGCAGGAACACCTCTTGAACGACATCGTTCGCTTCCTGCGCATTCGGGATGCGACTGACCACGAAGTGGATTAATTCACTTCGATATTCATCCCAGGCGTCGGTAATGCATTTCATCGTCAGACAATTTATTCCTCTTGGGCTCAGTGTGCCGGAAATGTGTCGTATTTGTAGTCTGCTTTTTGCGTACTGGCTACGAGCTGACGCAAATCCCAGAATGGCAACTTCCCGTTTAGCAACCTGCTTGTCGTGCCTGAAACCCATTAGTCAGCGCTTCGAGCCAATTCATTGCTGACAAGGCTGCTGCCACAAATACCAGGCGTGCGCGAAATGGCATTGCCCCGGCGGACTGAGGCAGCTAGGTATTTTTCCCTATTCCACTGCACCTTTCTTCCAATTTTCGCCCGTCGCCATTAAACCTAAGCTGGCTCCATCACTTCCAAGGAGCCTTGCATGAACGCGCATCCCGATCTTTCCCGGCGTGCTTTCTTTACCGCCTTGCCGGCTGTAACCGCCGGCCTGGCCATTCCGGCGCATGCAGCGGACGAGGCTAATCCGCATTGGGCCATGCTGGTCGATACCCGTCGCTGCATAGCCTGTCAGGCTTGCACCATGGCCTGCTCGATGGAAAACGTCTCGCCTGAAGGGCAATTCCGTACGGTCGTTGCCACCTATGCGGTCACCGATCAAGCCGGCAAAACGGGTCTCTCCGTGCTGCCGCGCCTTTGCAATCACTGCGAGGAGCCACCCTGCATTCCGGTCTGCCCGGTCGGTGCCACCTTCAAACGCAAGGACGGCATCGTACTCGTCGATGGCGAGCGCTGCGTCGGTTGTGCCTACTGCGTCCAGGCCTGTCCTTACGATGCACGCTTCGTTAATCATCACACCGGCAAGGCTGACAAATGCACCTTCTGTAGCCACCGCGTCGAAGCCGGGTTGCTGCCAGCCTGCGTCGAGACCTGTGTCGGTGGTGCCCGGATTTTTGGCGACATCAACCATCCGCAAAGCGACATCAGTCGTCGCCTCGCTGCCGCCGACGGCAAGACCAGCGTCCTCAAGCCGGAGGCAGGCACGACACCGCGTGTCTTCTACATCGGTCTGGATCAGCAACTGGACGGCCGGGTCGATGGCGCTTCGACCGCCGACATGATGTGGCGTCCGGACACTCAGGGAGCATGATCATGAACACTACCGTTGAAGTGCTTGGCTTTGCGCGCGAACCTGCCTGGTTGCCTTGGGCTGTGCAGTATTTCTTCCTGATCGGCATCTCGACCGCCGCCTTCTTCTTGTCACTCCCCGGTCTGGTCTGGCGCCATCCGGACTGGCGCGGCATTTCCCGCCGCGCCCTGCTGGCCGCGCTGGTCTGCGGATTGACGGCACCCGTCGCACTATTGGCTGACCTGCACCAACCCGGCCGCTTCCTCAACTTCTACCTGCACCCGAACCTTGGCTCGTGGATGGCCTGGGGCTCGTTCTTCATCCCGCTCTACCTGCTCGGTCTGATCGGCTATGCCTGGCTCTGCCTGCGGCCTCAAATGGCTGATCTGGCGAAACGCCCGAGTCCGCTCGCCGGCCTTTATCGCAAACTGGCCTATGGCGGTCACGATAACCCTTCGGCGATCAAGGCAGCAGCCCTGGTAGCGACGCTGGGGGCATTCCTGGTCCTGCTCTATACCGGCATGGAAGTCATGGTCGTCCAGGCTCGTCCGCTGTGGAATACCGCCTTCCTTCCGGTGATCTTCGCTGTCACCGCGATGACGGGCGGCATCGGGATGACGGCACTGTTCGAAGCACTGAGCGGCAGCCGGCAATCGGCCCCGCTGCTCAACCGATGGCTGGTACGTGGCTCATGGCTGACGCTGGTGCTACTCACCTTGTGGCTGGCTTTCGGCCTTACCGGCAGCTCGCCCACAGGGGCCGATACACTGGCTGCGATGGGCGGTTCGTTCGGCTGGCAGATGACCGGTGGCTGGCTTTTTGGCTCGACGATGCTGACCTTGTGGCTGGCACGGAATGAGCGCAACTCGCTGATCATGCCGGCGCTGCTGGCGCTGCATGGGGCCTGGCTGATCCGCTGGATTGTCTTCATCGGTGGCCAGAGCCTGCCCAAGATGGGTTCGGCAAGCCATCCATACATCTTGACTCTGACACCGGACAGCCTGCTCGGCATCGTCGGCATGGCCGGCCTCTGCATCACCCTTTACATCATCCTGACCAGCCTCATCCCTTGGGATGACCAGGCTAACGCCTGAGGAGACCGACCATGAAAATCAGCAAACGTCGTCAAGTTCTCGCCCTCGGTGGCCTCGCAGCCTTTGCTGCCGGTTACTCGGAAACCGCAGGCCGCATGGTCGGCAAGCTATTCGGACATGATGCGCCGAAACACAAGACCGCCGGCGACGCGCCCGCACCGGAATTTCGCGTCGATCGTCAGGGCAAGCTTGAAATCAACCCGACCCAGCAGGTCAGCTACACCACCTGCCTTGGTTGCACCACGATGTGCGGTGTTCGAGTACGCATCGACCGGGTCAGCGGCAAGGTACTGCGGGTCAGCGGCAATCCGTACAGCCCCTTGTCCACCGATCCGCACCTCCCGATGAAGGCGAGCGTCCGCGACAGCTTCATCTCAATTTCGGCGCTCAACGGCAAAGGCCTGGATGGCCGCTCGACCGCCTGCGGCCGGGGTAACGCGGTAGCACAGCAAATCGATTCGCCGTACCGCGTTCTGACCCCGTTGAAACGGGTTGGCCCGCGCAACAGCGGCCAATGGGAGCCCATCTCCTTCGAGCAACTGGTCAAGGAGGTGGTCAATGGCGGCAATCTGTTCGGTGAAGGCAATGTCGAAGGACTGGGTGCCCTGCGTGACCTGACGACGCCCATCGACAGCAAGCAGCCGGCACTCGGGCCACGCGTCAATCAGGTCGCGGTGCTCTCCAGCGTCAACGACGGACGCGAGAATTTCGCCCGCCGCTTCTTCCAGAAATCCTACGGCACGCTCAACTTCATCGGCCACGGCTCCTATTGTGGCGGCTCCTACCGCTCTGGCTCCGGCGCACTGTTTGGCGACATGAAAGCGATGCCGCATTGCAAGCCGGATTTTGCCAATGCCGAATTCGTGCTTTTTGTCGGGACGGCACCGGGGCAGGCCGGCAACCCTTTCAAGCGTCAGGGCACCCTGGTTGCCAAGGCACGCACCGAGGGCAAACTGTCCTACGTCGTGGTCGATCCCGTGCTCAGCCATGCCGATAACCGGGCCAGTGGCGACCGCGGCCGCTGGTTGCCGATCAAGCCGGGTACCGACGGTGCGCTGGCCATGGCGATCATCCGCTGGCTGTTCGAAAACGAGCGCATCGACAGCCATTTCCTGAGCTTCCCGAACGCGGCGCTGGCCAAACAGAACGGTGAGCCGTCGTTCTCCAATGCCAGCCATCTGGTCGTTGTCGAAGCCAAGCACCCGCGCGAACAACGCATGCTGCGCGCCTCAGATTTGGGCTTTGAGTTGCCTGAAGATCAGCGCTACAAGGATGGCGATGCCTTCGTCTGCCTCGATCAGGCCGGCAAGCCGGTTTTGCATGATCAGGCCACGGGCCCCGCGCAACTGTTTGTCGATACGGTACTCAGCATTGGCGGCAAGGAGGTTCAGGTCAAATCGTCGTTGCAACTCTTGCGCGAAGAGGCGTTGCGACTCGATCTGCGTGCCTATGCCGAAGCCTGCGGCATTCCGGCCGAAACACTGGCTGGATTGGCGAAAGAGTTGTCGTCGCACGGCAAGAAGGCATCAGTGATCGCCCATGGCGGCATGATGAGCGGCAGCGGGTTCTACAACGCCTATGCCCTGCTCAGCATCAACGCGCTGCTCGGCAACATCAACTGGAAAGGCGGTTTCGTTGCCAATGGCGGCGGCTTCAAGGACAACGGCGAGGGGCCGCGCTACAACCTCGACAGCTTTGCCGGCATGGCCAAGCCAACTGGTACGCCGCTCGGGCGCAACGTGCCTTATGAAAAAACCGCCGAGTTTGCCGTTCGCAAGGCCGAAAACAAGCCGTACCCGGCCAGTGCGCCCTGGTTCCCGAATGCGCCGGGGCTGACGACAGAACTGCTGCCCGGCGGCCTGAGCGGCTATCCCTATGCGCTAAAGGCATTGATCCTGTGGTCGTCGAATCCGCTCTACGGCATCGCCGGGCTGCACAACAAAATTGCCCGTGATCTCGCCGACCCGAAGAAGCTGGGACTGATCGTTTCGGTCGACCCGTTCATCAACGAAAGCAACGCCTTCGCCGACTACATTGTTCCGGATTCGCTGATGTACGAAAGCTGGGGCTGGGTAGCGGCCTGGAATGGCGTGCCGACCAAGGCGATGAGCGCCCGCTGGCCGGTCATCGATCCGCAGGCGACGAAAACACCGGAAGGCAAGGCCATCGGCATGGAAACCTTCTTTATCGCGCTGGCCAAGGCCATGAAGCTGCCCGGCTTTGGCGAGAACGCCATCGCCGATCCCGAAGGCAACACCTACGCGCTCAATACGCCGGAAGACTGGTATCTGCGCGGCGGCGCCAATATCGCCTGGCTGGGCAAGGAGCCGGTGGCCGATGCGACCGAAGAAGACATCATCCTGTCCGGCGTCGAACGTCTGCGCCCGCTACTGGAAAAAACGCTGAAACCCGAGGAGGTCGCCAAGGTGGCTTTCCTGCTCAGTCGCGGCGGCCGCTACCAGCCGGGCAAGGATGCCTACGATGAAGAGGATGCGCGCTGGATGCGCAATCCGATGAAATCGATGGCGCATCTCTGGAACGAAAATGTTGGTGCGTCGAAAAACAGTCTGTCCGGCAAGCGCAACATCGGCTGCGCCAGCTGGATCGAGCCGGCCTTTGCCGATGGCACACCAATGCGGAAAGTCTACCCGGCCGACAAATGGCCGTTGCAGCTGGTCAGCTACAAGTCGGCGCTGCAAAATCCGTATTCGATTGGCGCCACGCGTCTGCTCGGCCTGCATCCGGAAAACCCGGTGCTGATTCACCCCGATGACGCCCGTCGCCTGCATGTCGAGATGGGCGATCTGGTCGAGATCAGTACGCCGGGTGGCAGTCTCAAGGCACGCATCATGGTCCATGCCGGTATTACGCCCGGTGTTGCCGCCATTGAGCACGGTTTTGGTCACCGCGAACTGGGTGCCCGTGCCCACAGAATTGGCCGCACGCAGCAACCGAAGGACAAGCGTCTGGCTGCTGGTGTCAACCTGAACGACATTGGTCTGATCGATCCGACCCGGCCAGACAAATCACCGTGGGTCGACGCAATATCCGGCGCCTCAGTGCGTAACGGCCTGCCGGCCAGATTGCAACGGGCCTGACGTTCGCTGTTAATCCAACGCTGCCGGGTTGGCCCGCAACATCAGGCGGGCCAGTTCGGCGGCTGAGGAAACGCCGGCTTTTTCCATCACATGCTGACGATGGATATGGACGGTCTTTTCGCTGATGTTCAGGCTGGATGCGATCTGCTTGTTCGGCTGCCCTTGGGCAACCAGCCGCGCCACCTCCTGCTCGCGGGGTGAAAGCAGCGCCAACATGGCCCCGGCAGCATGCCGCCGCCCAGCCTCGTCAATTGCCTCGGCGCTATGCCGGATGGCCGCAGCCACGGCGTCGAGCACTTTCTGGTCGTTGAAGGGTTTTTCGATGAAATCGATGGCGCCGGATTTCATCGCCTGCACCGCCATCGAGACATCGGCATGGCCTGTCATGAAGAGTATCGGCAAATCGATGCCTCGCCCGCGAAGCACCTGCTGCAGCTCCAGGCCGCTCATCGACGGCATGCGAATATCGAGCAGCAGGCAGCATGGCTGCGTCTGCGGCGCTGCAACAACATCGAGAAACTCTTCGGCCGAAGCATGGAGCTGGACAGTCCACCCCACCGAATCGAGCAGGAAACGCAAGGAGCGGCGCAGGCCGGGATCGTCGTCAACGACATGTACGACGCAGGCTTCAGGCTGATAGTTCATGGCAGGGAAGGGAAAATGAGAAACACATGCCCGGGGCATCCTGGTTGGGTTCGGCCCAAAGTCTTCCGCCGTGGGCTTCGATGATGGTTTTGCAGATCGGCAGCCCAAGACCGAGGCCATCCGGTTTGGTTGTGAAAAATGGTTCGAACAGATGGGGTAGTTGCTCGGCATTGAGGCCAACGCCCTGATCGATGACATGGACTGCCATGCGATTGTCCATCGGTTCGATGACGATGCGCAGGTTCTGTCGTTCAATCGGCAAGTCGCGACTGGCGTCGATGGCGTTCTTGATTAGATTGAGCAGGATTTGCTGGATCTGGGCGCCATCGGCCAGCACCGTGCAATTTTCAGTCAGGCGATTTTCAATGATGACCTCTGGCGCCCGGGCCAGCATTCCAACGATCAGACGTCGCGCTTCCTCGGCGATTTCTGCCAGGTTGACCGGTTCCCGGGGGGCCAGACGCTTGCGTGCAAAATGGCGAATGCGCTGCACAATGCCGCCAGCCCGCTCAGCTTCTCGGGCTATTTCTGTCGATGCCTCGGTGACGGCTTCAGGCGTCAGGTTGCCACTTTCCTGACGACGCAGGACGGTTCGCGCGTAGGTGCCGATGGTGGTCAGCGGCTGGTTGAGTTCGTGAGCGAGATTGCCGGAAAGCTCTCCGAGCACCGAAAGGCGCGACAGGTGTTCCATCTGCTCCTGACTTTCGCGCATTTTCGCTTCCGCCTGGTCGCGGGCAGCTAGAGACTCCCGCAATTCTGCAGTTCGCCGGTGGACCTGATGTTCGACGCGTACCGTATGAACTATCCAGGCGGTCAGGATGGCAAGCAACCCCAGCAACCATGGCCAGAACCGCCGAACCAGCCCTTCCGGCGTAATCTCACGCATATAGGCGTAGGGGCCGATGCGCAGTTCGCGAAAGAGGTCGTGCACCGGCTGGTAGTCTGCCGGGACTGCCCAGCTCATGCCCCCTGATTCCGGCATCGCCAGCAGGGCGCGGGCAACGGCCTTGGCAAGTCCCGGGTCGGTATGGCGGGTGACCGCGATCGGCCAGTTTGGATAAAGCCGGCTCGATAGCGCGCACGGCAAATCCGGATCCTGCCGCGCGGAGAGTGCGCGAAATTCCTCAAGCCGGATCAAGCCCTGACTGGCCATCTGTTCCGGGAGGCAGGCACGGACAATTCCGGCGTCGACCTCTCCTCGCTGTACGGCCTCGATGATCCGGTTCATCGGTAATCCGACAAAGCGTATTTCCTTGAGGTCGGATTCCGGATCGACATTCTGTCCAAGCATTTCCCGTGCGGCCACCAGATAGCCACCAAAAGCTTCTGGCGCAACCGCGGCGACACGCTTTCCTGTCAGATCCGCCAATACCCGAAGGCCAGGCCGGTCTGCCCGGGTCATGACCACAGAGCCGAGAGCGTGCGCCGGATGACTCTCATCGGTGTCGAGGGTGGCAATCCGGCTGATACCAAACTCAGCTTCCATGGTCACGTAATAACCCGGATTGGTGATGACCAGATCGACGCGATTCCCTGCGATGGCATGGCGCAGGCCGACTGCGTCATACTGATCCAGGCGGAAATGGTGTTCAGGCAATGCCTGGTTCAGGTAGCGGACAACTGGTGACCAGTCGGAAGCTGCAGCACGCTCGCCCTGATAGGCGAAAACGCCAATCGCTACCTCTCCGGAAAATACCTTGGAGGCCATCAAAAAGCATAGCGCAACAAAGCAGACCAATCGCTTTGTCATTGTGTGACAAGGTGGATTTTGAGGATGCATCGAGGGAGTATACCGAGCTAACCCGCTGTGGTTTGCCTGATCGCCAAGCTTTGCATGAAAACCAGGGATTCGCGGATAAAGATGCGGAATGTTCGATGGCCCGCAAAATTGGGACGGGGTGCCTCAGAAGCGGGTTGCGTAAGCAGATGCCAGAGTCAATATGGTCTCGATGTCTTGAACGGGTGAGGCTGCGCGGTTTCAGGCGGCCAGCAGGGTGTCTTCAATCAGCGCGGCAATGACCGTGCCGCCAACACCATCTTCCGGGTCCATTGCCAGCACGCGGCTGATGGCGGCTTCGGCCATGGCCGGCTGGCCGTTGCGCAGGTGGATGAAGGCCAGTCCCTTCAGTGCCGCCAAGGCGCTGCCGGGGGCGGTTTGCCAGAGTTGCCAGTCGTCCGGCAGGCCGGCTTGCCGGGCAGCGGCGGAAACCCAGCGCTGGGCGGCCATCAGGGCATTGTCGAATTGTCGACAGCGGTTGTAGTGTTTCACCAGACAACGGTGGGCCGGTAGCGCATCCGGGGCCAGGGCGAGCGCGGCGATGAAGGCATTTTCGGCCAGCGCCGGATGGGTGAAATGGGCGGCAACGCCTTGCTGGAGCAGGTGGTCGACGGCTGGAGGCAGGTGGCCGAAGTCTAGCTTGTCGTCAATGTCGAATGCGATCATGGTGGCTGGGTCTGGTATCAGGATTGCTATGCACCTGAATAAGCAACAAGCATGCACAGTTTGAAACGCCAATCTTCCGGAGGTATCGATGTTTCTCGCCATGAACCGTTTTCGTATCGCACTGGGCAAGGAGGATGATTTCATTGCCCACTGGCGCAACCGCAACAGCTATCTGAGCGAGGTGCCGGGCTTCGTCTCCTTCAACCTGCTGCGCGGCGACACCACCGAGGAGCGAACCCTGTTCGCTTCGCACACCGTCTGGGAGTCGGAGCAGGCTTTTGCCGACTGGACGCAGTCGGAGGCTTTCCGCAAGGCGCACATGGCGGCTGGCCATTCACCGCGCGATTTCTATCTCGGGCCGCCCCAACTGGAACTGTTCGAGGCGGTGCTCTGAGGCTGGCAGTTCAGTATCGGGAGAAGAGGTCCCGGATCCGGCACAGGCTGGTCGTGATGTCGAAGCGAGGGTCGGGCAGGGCTTCGCCGGCCAGCAGGCGGGTGATGGCGATGGCCGGGTCGGTTTCCCCGGTCAGCAGCACTTCGGTGCCGCGTTTCTTCATGTGGCGGATAAAACCGTCGCCGGCGCTGGCCGCGACGACGATATCGACGCCATCGAGCGGATGCGGTGCGTCATCCTCGAAAACGTGGAGGACCTGTTCCTTCTCCAGATCCACCCGGCGGGGCGCCGGGAGCAGGCGATTGGCGCGGTGTTCGGTGAGGTCGTAAAGGAGCCATTGCCGGGTTTGCCCGGCGTGGCTGCTGACGGTGGCGAAATCCTTGGTGGCGATGGCGATCTTCATGGCTGGCCTAAGTTTGCTATTTGCTTGTGCATTGCCGTGCTGCCCGGAGGCTTAGGCATCGAAATGCATCGTCAGAGAGGCGATTGCCTGGGGCAAGGCGAGGTTTTCTTCGGTTTCGAGGATGCCGGGAACCGGGTGGGGATATTCAAAGAAGAGGCCATAGGTGCCGGGGCGCTGGCCATGCAGATAGACATGGGCGCGCAGGCTTTCCAGTTCGGCGTGGCGCAGCGTGACGATGCACGGATCGCTGCCGGCATCCGGCGCGATGTCGCAGGCATTGCCGATGTGCTCATCAAGCGAGACGAGCAGGCGGCGCAAGGCGCGGTCTTTGGGGATGGACCAGGGGTTGGTGTTCATGGCAGCAGTTCCGGCTTGATCTGGGCCAGCCAGGTATCGATGCGCGATTCGGTCAGCACCGGCTGGTGGTGCTGGTCAAGGGCCAGGCCAAGAAATTCGTCGCCATCAACCCCCTTCGAGGCCGCGAACTCGTAACCTTCGGTCGGCCAGCGACCGACCATGCGGGCACCGGCATCGGCAAAAGCGTCGTGCAGCAGGCCGATGGCATCGACAAATTCCTCCGCGTATTTCTTCTGGTCACCGAGTCCGAAGATGGCAATGGTCTTGCCCGTCAGGTCTGTGTCGGCCAGTTGCGGCAGGAATTCCTCCCAGCTCGGCTGGTTGAGGCCGACCGACTGACCGGGCAGTTCGCCGTCGCCGAGCGTCGGGCTGCCAACGATCAGCGCATCGTAGGCGAGAAAGTCGGCCAGCGTGACCCGGCCGATATTGACCGGCACGTCCGCAGCATCGCCCAGCTTCTTGGCGATCTGCTTGGCAATCAGCCGGGTGCGCCCGGTGTCGGTGCCGAAGAAAATGCCGATTCTGGCCATGACTGTTCCTTATGCGCTGACCGGTTCTTCCTGCGTCAATTCTTCCGGCAGGCAGCCGACCGGATTGCCGAGGTTTCCATCCGGGCCGTTTTCGAATTGAACCAGATAGATTTCCTGGGTTTCGTCCATTTCGGCCACGCCAAAATGGACCACCACGCCGCGCGTACCGGCCGCGGCGATCAGGCCTTCTTCTTCGTCAATGCCGGGCATGCCGCCATCGTTCAGGATGTCTTCGGCTGCAAAGACCATGTCGCCGACTTCGTACTGGATTTTTTCCATGATCTCAGGCCCATACGTCAGGTGGCGCCAGCAGGCGCTCGACCGGTTGATCGAACATCAGGTGCTCGTCGATGATGGTGCCGACGTCTTCCGGCTTGACGTTGGTGTACATGATGCCTTCCGGGTACACCAACACGCTTGGCCCGAGGTGGCAGGGGCCGAGGCAGCCGGTGTTGGTCAGCGCAAAGCCGGATGCCCACAGATTACGGGTGGTGAATTCATCCGAAAAGGCTTGCCAGGTCTGGCCGCAGCCTTTTTCCTGGCAGGAGCCGCGCGGGTGGCCATTGGGGCGACCCTGAACGCAGACGAGAACGTGTTTCTTGGGTTTGGGCATGGAACTCTCCTGGTTGATGGCTAATGCATTGCAAGGGTGGTGCCAGGTTTGAATTCAATGTAATCAGTGACTTACGTCTTTTAAGTATTGTCTGCTTTGCGACAATCATGATTTGCAGGGCAGGGGGCGAAGAAAAATGCTGCCCTGCACAAAAAATGTTCATCCATCGCTTCGCCTGCACCATTGCGAGTCGCCTGAAACGTAGGCGGAAAGTTATATTTTCCTAAGTCACTGATTTTTATTAGGCGATTGTGCACTGCATGAATCGGCACGATTTTCGCTGCATCTCCGTACCCGTTTCCCCACCGGGGTGCATCCAGAAAAAGGAAAAAATCGTGTCGATGGAAAAACAGATGGAAATGGCCCAGTTGCTGGCCCGCTTCAAATTGCAGGTCAAGCGGGCGTTGGGCGAGAGCGTTGATCTGGAAAGTCTGACCCGCAACCCGGCCTATGCCCGGCAGCGGCTTTCCGAGATCGAAGAGGCGGCAGACGATGAGGATCTGCTGGTCATGGTCCTGCGTTTGCGCGACTGTCTGTTGCCGGTCGAGCCTGTGCCGGTGGTCGTCGAAACGCCCGTGGTTCCACCGGTGGTGGAGCCGCCCGTCAAGCAGGAAACCCGCAGTTACCTGATGGGCGCGCGGTCCTGGTAGGCTTTTGGCGGCGCGGTACCGGCCGCCAGGCTGGCTAGAACTGCTTGACCTCGATATTCAGCGTCTGGATCCGGTAGGCGATCTGGCGCGGCGTCATGCCGAGGATGCGGGCCGCCTTGGCCTGGACCCAGCCGGCCTGCTCCAGTGCCGCGATGACGCGTTCCTTTTCCGAGAGGTCCGGGTCGTTGATGTCGATTTCCGGGATTGAAGCGGAAGGCGGACTGAACGCCGTCGGTGCGGTGCGTATCGGGCGCGGGCTGGTTCGTTCGCGGGCGCTGGGGAAGCGGATCAGGTCGACATCGATGTGACCATCGTCGGACAACACCGCGGCGCGTTCGAGGCAGTTTTCCAGCTCACGGACATTGCCCGGCCATTCGTGGCTGGCCAGCCGGCGATTGGCCATGTCGGTCAGGGTCAGCTTGCGCTTCTGGTCGTTGCCGATCTTGCCGAGCAGGTGACGGGCGATTTCCGGGATGTCCTCGATCCGTTCGCGCAGCGGTGGCAGGAAGAGGGGCATGACGTTGAGGCGGTAGAACAAGTCCTCGCGGAAGTCGCCCATTTCGACAGCGGTTTCCAGATCGCGATGGGTGGCGGCGATGATGCGGACGTCGACCTTGATGGTCTTGCTGCCGCCAACCCGCTCGAATTCGCCTTCCTGCAGGATGCGCAGCATCTTGGCCTGGAAAGCCGGTGAAACTTCGCCGATTTCATCGAGGAACAGCGTGCCGCCGTGGGCCTGCTCGAAGCGTCCCTTGCGTGATTCGACAGCGCCGGTGAAAGCCCCGCGCTCGTGGCCGAAGAGCTCCGATTCAAGGAGGTTTTCGGGCAGCGCGGCGCAGTTGAGCTTGACCAGCGCGTTGCGGGCGCGCGGCGAGTTGTAGTGGATGGCGTTGGCGATCAGCTCCTTGCCGGTGCCGGTTTCGCCGCGGATCAGCACGGTGGTGTTCCACTTGGCGACCATGCGGGCCTGATCGAACACCCGGCGCATCACGGCCGAGCGGCCGACCATGCTGTCGAAGCCGAATTGATGACGCACGGTGCGCCGGAGCAGGTCGCGTTCTTCAAGCAGCGAGGATTTTTCCTGGGCGACTTGCATCGACAGGCTCAGGCTCTGGCCGATCAGGTTGGAGACCATTTCGACAAACTGGGCACGTTCCTCGAGCAGGCCGTCTTCCGGCGCTTCCGGCTGGACGGCCAGAACGCCCTTCAAGTCGCCGCCGACCTTGATTGGCACGGCGATGAAGGGCAGCTCGGGTTGGTACACCCCGTTGCGGTTCAGGAAGCGCGGCTCATCGGCGCCACGGGCCAGCTTGATGGTGCGCGGCTTTTCCAGAACCAGGCCGATGACGCCTTCGCCCGGACCGTACTGATTGTCGTCGAGGATCGAGCCCTCTGGCGTGTAGATGGTGCGGATGCTCAGCTTGCCGCTTTCCGGGTCGACGACGCTGATCAGGCCGCGGGTCAGTCCGGCCTCGTCGTGCAGCACGCGCAGCACATCGCGCAGCGTTTCGTTGAAGTCGAGGGATCGGCTGAGCACCCGGCTGACCGCGTAGAGCGCTGCCAGCAACTGGATGTTCAGCTCATGCGTTCGGCAGAAGCCGCCGCCGGGCGGGCATTCTTCACTGAGCGGTTGAATGATGTGTTCGTGCATGCTGTTCTCGTTTTTGCTCTTAGATCGGGTCGCCGTCGACGCGGAATTCGACGATCGCGGCACAACCGCCGCTCGGGCTTTCGTCGAGATCGATGATGCCGCCGTGATCGGCCACCACCTGCTGGGCGCGCGACAGGCCGGTGCCAATGTGCTTGCCGCTGCCGCCCTTGGCCGTGAAGAAGGGCTCGAAGGCCTTGTAGCGCCAGTCCTGCGGGATGCCGGGGCCGCTGTCGAGCACCGAAACGACGATGCAGTCGCCGTTCAGGGCACTGGTCAGCGACAGTTCGCGGCGCTTCCAGCCCTTGATGTTCATCGCCTCGATGGCGTTGTCGACCAGTGCCTTGAACAACATGCGCAGTTGCAGCGGGCGGCCAAGAATGGCGGGCAGGGTGGCGGCCGGTTGCCAATCGACGATGATGCCGGCTGCGAGCAGGCGCGGCGTGCTGACTTCCAGCACATCGCGCAGGATTTCATTCATGTTCACGCTGACGACGATTTCCTGCGGGCTTTGCGGGATGACCTGGCGCAGCGACTCCATGTGCTCGCGGCTGCCCGAAAGCGCCTGTTGCAGCATGGCGGCACTGGCCGGGTCGCGGCGCTGGAGTACCGAAATGGCCGAAGACATCACGTTCATTGGCTCTTCAAGCCGGAAGATGGCGGCCGACAGACCTTCGCGGATGGCCGCGGTGCGTTCCTCCTCGGCCAGCACAGCCTGCAGGGCCGAGGCGCGGGCCCGTTCCTGCTCCTCGCGCAGGTTGCTGACATCGGCGATGACCAGCAGCAGGCCGGGCTGGCCGGCGGCGCAGAAATAGCTGTCGGCACAGTCGCTGTGCATGTCGATCACCGACGAAGTCATCGAAAGCCAGCGGGCCCGGCCGGCGGCGCGGTCGACGCGGGCTTCGCGGTTACTGACCACCAGTTGCTGCGGGTTTTCGGCCAGTGCTTCGCGCCAGGCCGGCATCAGGCTATCAAGTACGACGTGTGCAGGTTCCTTGACCCGCAGGTCCGTCACCAGTTTCTTGTATTCCTGGTTGTCGAGGATGACGCGGCCGGTCGGGTCCAGCAGGGCAAAGGCGACTGGCGCGGCATCGACGACCGATTCGATCAGGTGCTTCTGGTTGGCGACGACGCGTTCCAGTCGATGCAACTCGGTGATGTTGCGGTGCATACCGAGGAAATGGGTGGTTTTGCCCGTCGCATCAACGACCGGGGAGATGCTCAGTTCGGCCAAGTAGAGCTCGCCATCCTTGCGCCGGTTGAGAAGCTTGCCAGACCATGGTTTCTGGGCCGAGAGATCGCTCCACATCACCTTGTACAGGTCGGTCGGGGTGGTGTGGTTGGAGAGCATTGACTCGTTCTTGCCGACGATCTCCTCCTTGCTGTAGCCGGTAACGCGGGTAAAGGCGTCATTGGCGAACAGGATATTGGCCTTGGCATCGGTGATCGATATGGCGAGATCGGCCTGATCGACGGCCTGGCGATACACTTCCGGCGGAAGCATCTGTTCGATAAAGGGTGCCTGGGCACGCGTGACAGCCGACATGACTTTGCTCCTGAATAATTCTTTAGGTGTAGTCGCGTTAGTTCTATGTGTTTGGCTGTAGCAGATTCCGTGCCTTTGATTGAATGGCGGATGAAGCAGGGCCTGCCTTCAGGCTTTCGGCTGAAATGCGACGAATTCCTGTCGCGTTTGCGACATTCGACTTATTTGAAAAACGCACCACTATTGTGCGTCATGCGCAGGAGCCGCCTCGGCGTGGGGTTTGCGCGGAGAGGAAGGGAATTGGCACGGCTTGTGCAGTGAAGGCAGCGAAACAACTTGAGCCCGACTGCCATGAGTGACTTCCTCCTACTGCTGCTTTCCACCGCGCTGGTCAATAACGTGGTGCTCATCAAGTTCCTCGGCCTCTGTCCGGTCATGGGCGTCTCGAAAAGTGTCGATAGCGCCTTCGGCATGGGACTGGCGACCACCTTCGTCATTACGCTGGCGGCCGGCGCGTCCTGGATGCTCGATAACTGGATGCTGCAGCCGCTCGGGCTGGGCTACCTGCGCATCCTGACCTTCATCCTGGTCATTGCGGCGGTGGTTCAATTCACCGAGATGTTCATCAAGAAGTCCAGCCCCGGGCTCTACCAGTCGCTCGGCATCTACCTGCCGTTGATCACCACCAACTGCGCAGTACTCGGCGTCGCGCTGCTCAACGTCGAACAGAAATTCAGCCTGTTCAAGAGCCTGCTCTACGGCTTCGGTTCGGCGCTCGGCTTCACCATCGTGCTGCTCATCTTCGCCGGGCTGCGTGAGCGGATCGCCTTGGCACGCGTGCCAGGCGCCTTCGCCGGAGCACCGATTTCGTTCGTTACCATCAGCCTGCTGGCCCTGGCGTTCATGGGTTTCTCAGGCCTGAGCGTGTAAAGGGGAGAAAACAATGATCGCCGCCATCCTTAGCTTGACCCTCCTCGGTGCCGCTCTTGGCATCATCCTCGGTGTCGCCAACAAGTTCCTGCAGGTCGAAGGCAATCCGCTGGTCGATGAACTGATTGCCATGATGCCCGGGTCCAACTGCGGCCAGTGCGGGTTTCCCGGTTGCTCCGGCGCTGCAACGGCCATAGCCGACGGTACGGCTGCCCCAACCTGCTGTCCTCCGGGCGGCAAATCGCTGGCGGCTGCCATTGCCGCCAAGCTGGGCCTGACGGTCGATCTTTCGGCGATGTCCGACGAAGGTCCGAAGATCGCCATGGTCTCCGAAGAGTTGTGCATCGGCTGCTGCCGTTGCAGCAAGGTCTGCCCGACCGATGCGATCATCGGTGCCGCCAAGCAGGTACATAACGTCTTCCGCGAAGCCTGTACCGGCTGCTCCAGCTGCGTGGAGAAATGCCCGACCGAGGCGCTGGTCATGCGGCCGGTGCCAGTGACCCTGCAGCACTGGGTCATGCCCAAACCCGCCGCGGCGTGAGATCAGACATGGGCGTGATGAACCTCTTCAAGCACCTCCTCGGCGATGACTGGGGTGTGCATCCGGATGACCACAAGCGACCGGCTGCCGATCAGCCGGTTCGTGTCATGCCGGTTCCGGGCAAACTGTACTTGCCGCTGCAGCAGCATCTGGGTGGTGCTGCGCGGCCGGCCGTCCTGGTTGGCCAGAAAGTCAAAAAGGGCGAATTGATCGCCGAGGCGCAGGGCATGGTTTCGGCGCCGATCCATGCGCCGACTTCCGGCACGATTACAGCGGTCACCGAAATCACTGCACCGCATCCCTCGGGCCTGACGCTGCCGGCGATCATCCTTGAAGCGGATGGTGCTGATGAATGGATTGAGTTGCACGGTTGCGACGACCCCTTTGCCTTGCCAGCCGCCGAGATCGGCAAGCGGGTGGCGGCAGCCGGAGTGGTCGGACTGGGCGGGGCGGCTTTCCCCTCGGCCGTCAAACTGATTGGTGCTTCGCGCGCCAAGGTGACGACACTGGTCATGAACGGCGGCGAGTGCGAACCCTATCTTTCCTGTGATGACCGCCTGATGCGCGATGCCGCCGCCGGCATCGTCGATGGCATCCGCATCATGCTCCACGCCACCGGCGCCAAGGTCGCGCTGGTCGGCATCGAGGACAATAAGCCGGAAGCCATTGCCGCCATGCAGGCCGCGGCTGCCGCATTTGAAGCCGTCCAGGTTCGACCTGTACCGGCGCGTTATCCGATGGGTTCGGAGAAACAGCTCATTCAAGTGCTGACCGGCATCGAAGTCCCGGCCGATGGGCGCCCGGCTGACATCGGCGTCATCGTTCATAACGTTGGCACGGCACTGGCCGTGCGCACGGCGGTGCGGGAAGGCAAGCCGCTGATCTCGCGGCTGATCACGGTTAATGGCAACTGCATGGCCGCGCCGGGCAATATCGAGGTACGTGTCGGCACACTGGTTGAAGAAGTCATCTCCTTTGCCGGTGGCCTGAAGGGCGATGGCATTGGGCTGGCGCGCCGCGTCATGGGCGGTCCGATGATGGGCATGCAGATTCCGCACTGGCGCGTGCCGGTGGTCAAGGGCACCAGCGGCATCCTGGCTTTTGATACGGCCGAGGTGGCGGAGCAGGAACCGAATCCGTGCATCCGCTGCGGCTCGTGCGTCAAGGCCTGCCCGATGGGTCTGCTGCCGCTCGAAATGAGTTCGCGCATCCGCAACGAGGCCTACGGCGAAGCCATCGACCTGGGCTTGAAGGACTGCATCGCCTGCGGTTGCTGCGCTTACGTCTGTCCTTCGAAGATTCCGCTGGTCCAGTACTTCGTCCATGCAAAGGGCGAACTGGCAGCACAGGATCGCGCCAAATTGCGCACCGATGCCACCAAGAAGCTGGCCCTGCAACGTCAGGAGCGCCTTGAGCGCGAGGCGCGCGAGAAGGCGGAGGCGGCAGCCAAGCGCAAGGCCGAGCGGGAAGCGGCCGCAGCGGCCAAAGCGGCTGCGCAAACGGAATCGGTAGGCTAGGGCAGCGATCATGGGATTCATGAATCTCTTCAAAACCTTCCTCGGCAACCACTGGGGTGTCCATCCGGCCGATCACAAGCGACCCGCTTCCGAGCAGGCGGTGCGCCGCCTGCCCTTGCCGCCGCGTCTGCATCTCATGCTGTCGCAGCACGTAGGCGCACCGGCCCGGCCGGTGGTGCTGGTCGGCCAGAAAGTCCTCAAGGGAGAGCTGATTGCCGCTGCCCAAGGCAATATTTCGGCGCCGCTGCATGCGCCAACCTCGGGTGTGATCACGGCCATTGGCGAGATCACGGCACCGCACACCTCCGGTTTGCCGGCCATGGCCATTTCGCTTGATGCGGATGGCGAGGATCGCTGGCTGGAGGTCGAGCGGCCGGCCGATCCCTACGCGCTGGCACCAGCCGACATCGCGGCCCGGGTCGCGGCAGCCGGCGTGGTTGGCCTGGGTGGCGCGACCTTCCCTTCGTCGGTCAAGCTCAACCTCGGGCGTCGTTCGAGCATCGATACCCTGATCATCAATGGCAGCGAGTGCGAACCCTACCTGTCGTGCGACGACCGCTTGATGCGCGACCGCGCTGCCGAAATCGTCTCCGGCATTCGCCTCATGCTGATCGCGACCGGGGCCAAAGTGGCCAAGATCGGGATCGAAGACAACAAGCCGGAAGCGATTGCTGCCATGCGCGACGCTGCTGCGCGCTACGCTGAGGTTGAGGTCGTTGTTGTTCCGGCCCGCTACCCGATGGGCTCCGACCGCCAGTTGATCGTCGAGCTGACCGGCCGCGAAGTGCCATCCGATGCCCGGGCAGCCGATGTCGGCGTGATTGTTCATAACGTAGGCACTGCCTACGCCGTGCAGCAGGCGGTCTGTCTCGGTCGGCCACTGGTCAGTCGTTTGATAACACTCAATGGCAATGCAGCCGTAACGCCAGGCAACTACGAAGTGCCGCTCGGCACCCTGATCAGCGACCTGATTGCCTTCACGGGCGGTACGAAAGCCGAGATTGCCAAGGTTGTCATGGGCGGCCCGATGATGGGAACGGTTTTGCCCCAAACCTACGTGCCCGTGGTCAAGGGAACGAGCGGCATCCTGCTGCTCGATGCCAGCGAAGCGGCGGCTTTCGAGCCGGAGGCCTGCATCCGCTGCGGCTCCTGCGTCAAGGCTTGCCCGATGGGCTTGCTGCCGCTGGAAATGAGCGCTCATATTCGCAACGACGATCTCGATGGCGCGGTCGACCTCGGCCTGGCCGACTGTATTGCCTGCGGCTGCTGTGCCTATGTCTGCCCCTCGCACATTCCGCTGGTCCAGTATTTCTATCACGCCAAGGGTGACCTTTCGGCAAGGCAGCGAACCCAATTGCGCACCGAATCGACCAAAAAGCTGGCCCTGGCGCGGCAGGATCGCATGGAGCGCGAGGCTCGCGAAAAGGCCGAAGCAGCGGCCCGGCGCAAGGCAGAACGCGCTGCGCAGCAGGCGGCGCAGCAGGCCGCGACTGCGGTCATCCCAGAAAAAACAGGAGAAATCGCATGAACAGCGCCGCCATAACCGCCCAGCCGATTGCCTCGCCGCACGCCCATGGTGGCAATTCGGTTACCCGTACCATGTTCCGCGTCCAGATGGCGCTGGTTCCGGCCACGTTATACGGCTTCTGGCTGTTCGGCTGGCCGTCCTTCTTCCTGTGGCTGCTGACCATTCTTTCCTGCCTCGGTTTCGAAGCCCTGTCGCTCAAGATGATGGGTGTCACCCGCATCAAGGCAACGCTGTTTGACGGTTCGGCGCTGCTTACCGGCTGGCTGCTGGCGATGACGCTGCCGCCCTGGGCACCGTGGTGGGTGGCGGTGGTCGGCGGATTCATCGCCATCGTGATCGGCAAGCAGGTCTTCGGCGGGGTGGGGCAGAATGTCTTCAACCCGGCCATGGTGGCCCGCGTTGCGCTGCTGGTTTCCTTCCCGGTGCCACTGACCCAGTGGGTCTATCCGCTGCCATTGACTTCGCTGGCCGCGCCGGATTTCATCGACGGCCTGCGCATTTTCCTGACCAGCCTGCCGCAGCCGGATGCGATGGCCAGCGCTTCGCTGCTCGGCTATACCAAGACCGAACTGTCGCGCGGCATCGACTTGCTGCATTCGCTGGCTGGCGACCATGCGCCGGCGCTGTCGTGGATCGGCGCCCGCTCTGGCAGTTTCGGCGAATCGGCCTCGCTGCTTATCCTGGCCGGCGGACTGTATCTGGTCGGCGTCGGCATCATCAGCTGGCATACGCCGGTGGCCGTGCTGGCCGGACTGGCGATTCCCGCCGCGATCGGCCATAGCGTCGACCCGACGCATTACCTCAGCGTTTCGGCCCACTTGCTGTCGGGGGCGGCAATGCTCGGCGCTTTCTTCATCGCTACCGATTACGTCACCTCGCCGAACACTGCGGCAGGCCAGATCGTCTTTGGCCTTGGCATCGGTTTCATGACCTGGGTGATCCGGACCTGGGGCGGCTATCCGGAAGGGATGGCCTTTGCAGTGCTGCTCATGAACGCGATGACGCCGGTCATCGACCGCTTCATTAAGCCACGCATCCTCGGTCGGGACCGCAAGGGCAAACCACTGGATATTCCGGAAGGGAAGGAGGCCTGAGATGAATCTTGAAGCCATACGTGAAAAGATCGGCTACCAGCCATTCCTTCTCGGCGTCTTCGCCCTGCTGGCCAGTGGTGCGCTGGCCTGGGCATCGAGCGCCACCGGCGATGCGATTGCCGCTGCCGAGGCCAAGGACTTGCGTGATTCGCTGTCGGAGGTACTGCCGCAGGGACTGGCCGACAACGATTTCCTGAAGGACACGGTCGACCTGAAAAATGGCGAAAAAACGATCACCATCTATCGCGCCCGGCAGGGCGGGGTGGTCAAGGCGGCGCTGTTCAAGGTGGCCGAGCGTGGCTACGCCGGCGACATCCAGGTGTTGATGGCGGTCGATATCGATGGCAAGACGCTCGGTGTGCGGGTGTTGAAGCACGCCGAAACCCCTGGTCTTGGCGACAAGATCGAAGTCAAGAAGGACAAGTGGATCAAGGATTTCGACGGCAAGTCGCTGGGCGATCCGGCGCCGGAGAAGTGGGGAGTCAAGAAAGATAGCGGCATCTTTGACCAGTTTGCCGGGGCGACCATCACGCCACGTGCCGTGGTCAAGGCGGTCAAGGGCGGGCTGGAGTTCTTCGCCGCCCACAAAGCGGAAATCACGGGCTAGGAGCGGATGATGAGCGATTCTTATGGCAAGTTGATGAAAGATGGTCTGTGGGAAAACAATGTCGTTTTCGCCCAACTGCTGGCCATGTGTCCGACCATGGCAGTCACCACCAGCGGTACCAACGGACTTGGCATGGGCTTGGCAACGACGGCCGTGCTGGTCGTTTCCAATATCCTGGTCTCGATGATTCGCCATACCGTTAGTTCGCAGGTGCGGATTCCGGTCTTCGTCGTGTTGATCGCGACGCTGGTGACAGTGGTGGATATGGCCATGAACGCCTGGCTGCATGAACTGTACAAGGTGCTTGGCCTGTTCATTGCGCTGATCGTGGTCAATTGCGCCATTCTCGGCCGGGCCGAGGCTTTTGCCGTGAAAAACGGTGTTGTCGCTTCCGCAGTCGATGGCCTGGCCATGGGGCTGGGCTTTACCGGGGCACTAACCTTCATCGGTCTGATTCGTGAGTTCCTGGGTTCCGGCACGCTGTTCGCCCAGGCTTCCAACCTGCTTGGGCCGTCCTTCGCCTTTCTCGAAATGAAGTTGCCGGGCTACGGTGGCGCCTTGCTGATGATCCTGCCGCCGGGTGGTTTCGCCATCCTCGGCTTCCTGTTGGCCGGCAAGCGGGTGATGGAACAGCGCATTCAAGAGCGTTCGGCTGAAAAAGCCGAACTGGCGGCAGCCTGAGGAGAATAGCAATGCAGATCGGTGTGGCGTATTCCGAACCGGGCCAGCAAATCTGGCTGAATATTGAAGTGCCCGACGAGTCGACGGTCGCCGAGGGTATCGAGCGCTCCGGGATTCTCAAGCAGTTTCCGCATATCGACCTGACGGCGCAGAAAGTCGGCGTCTTCGGCAAGCTGGTCAAGCTCGATGCAGCCTTGAAACCAGGCGACCGGGTGGAGATTTACCGCGGCATTATCGCCGACCCGGAAACCGTGCCGCGCAAGGATATGGCCGACGATTGATGCCTTACGGGAAACTCCGAACTTGAAAACCTGATCCCGGCAGTCGACAATGGCGTCGTTTGCCGGCAGGGATGCACTCTGAAGGACGTTGCTTCAGGGGGCTTTGCAGCACAAATAACCAGAATTTCAACATCCACGAGAACAGCCATGCACCGTTTATTACCCGCACTTCTGTTGCTACCGGTTTCCGCTTTTGCGGCCGATGCCCTGCCTAGCATTGGCGGCATACCGGTCGATTTCATCCTCTTCGGTCTGACCCTGCTCGGCGTTGCGCTGTTTCATCACTACACCCTCTACGTTGCGCTGACCGGGCTGTTCACGATCAGCCTGTACAAGATCATTTTCACCGGTTTCAAAACTGGTGCTGGCGTTGCAGGCTTCATGGGGCTGCTCGGTCATGAGTGGGTGACAGTGGCCAACCTGTTCTGCCTGCTTACCGGCTTTGCGCTGCTTGCCCGACATTTCGAAAAGAGCCACGTGCCGGTGATTCTGCCGAAGTATCTGCCGAACGACTGGAAGGGCGGCTTCGTCATGCTGGTCATGGTCTTCGTGATTTCCAGCTTCCTCGACAACATCGCTGCTGCCCTGATCGGCGGCGCCATGGCGCACCAGCTGTTCAAGGGCAAGGTGCATATCGGTTATCTGGCCGCCATCGTCGCTGCCTCCAATGCCGGCGGTTCCGGATCGGTAGTCGGTGATACGACGACGACCATGATGTGGATCGACGGTATCAGCCCGGTCCAGGTGTTTGACGCCTATGTTGCGGCCGGCGTGGCGCTGCTCATCATTGGCTACTTCGGCGCCAAGCAGCAGCACGCCTACTCGCCGATCATCAAGCACGCGCACGCCCATACCAAGGTGGATTGGGGGCGCATCTTCATTGTCGCCACCATGTTGTTTTTCGCCGTGGCAACCAATATCACCATCAACGTCAAGTTCCCGGCCATGGCCGAGCACTTCCCGTTCATCGGCGTCGCAGTCTGGGTGGCCATCATCCTGACCATCCCGGTGCGCCGCCACGACTGGGAACTGATGCCGGAAACCATCAAGGGCTCGATCTTCCTGCTCTCGCTGGTGCTTTGCGCCTCGATGATGCCGGTCGAAGCACTGCCGCCGGCTTCGTGGCAATCGGCCTTCACGCTGGGCTTCGTTTCTGCGGTCTTCGACAATATCCCGCTGACGGCCCTGGCTCTGCGCCAAGGTGGCTTCGACTGGGGCTTCCTGGCCTACGCTGTCGGCTTCGGCGGCTCGATGCTCTGGTTCGGCTCGTCGGCTGGCGTCGCGCTGTCCAACATGTATCCGGAAGCCAAGTCGGCTGCCCAGTGGCTCAAGCATGGCTGGCACGTTGCCGTCGCCTACGTCGTGGGCTTCATGGTCATGCTGGCTGTGCTCGGCTGGCATCCCGATGCAGGCCACAAGAAAGTGGCCGAGCCGGTAGCGGTCGAAGTGCCAGCGGCGGTTCCAGCACCGGCGCAGTAATCCTGCACCTCAAGGGCGCTCCCTTCGGGGCACGGTCAACCGGGTTTATTATGTGAAAAGTAAAAACCGGCAACAAATGAAATTAAAGGCGGCTTCGGTCGCCTTTTTTCATGTCGGATTTGCGACAAAAATACTTCTGTTTTGCGCACCATTCCAGTGCAAAAAAACAATACTAACTATATGATAAAAAACAGAATATAGAACATATAATGCGCCTCCCAAATCGATAGAACAGGTATCAATTTATGACGCAAGATATTTCCGGAAACGCTCTGGCCTGCATTGGCGAAACGCATGGTTACTGCTTTGATGGCGACTCCGTCCAGATCAATGCTGAACTGATCTTTTCAGATGCTGCACTGGGTGCCGCATCGCAATGGGCGCTGCAGTTGTGGAGCAGCGTGTCAGGCTTTCCGGATCAGCAACTGGCTGGCGTCAAGGTCGCCGAGTTGGCCGTTTATCCCGCCGCCGGTTATCAGAGCCTGGCCGCAACGCTTGCCGCCATGCCGCCAGCGGGTACTGATGAGCAGAACATGGCGCTGGCGCTGGTTTGCTGGGGTTACAACGGCCTGCCGACGGTTGTCGATCTGGCTGTTTATCCGGTCGCCGAGAGCTTCGTTCAGCCCAAGCTGTCGGGCAACGTGACCTGTGCGCTGGCTGACGGCATGGCCACGCTGGCCATCGATGCCATTGAAAACCCGCGCGCTGAAGACAACCTGAGCGGCACCCTGGCCCTCGAAGTGTGGGCGCTTGATGAACCCTATGCCGGCGGTAGCTGGCAGGGTATTCCGGTCGCCAGCATGGTTCTTGGTGTGCTCGGTGGTGGTAACAAGCTGACTGACTGCAATTTTGTCGTGCCGGCAGCAGCCCCCGAAGGCCCGGGCGTTCTGACCCTGATGTTGCGCGAATGGGGCCCGACCGGTTACGTGACCCGCGACTACTGCAATCTTTCGCTGGAAGCGCCGGCCAAGACCAAGGCCAAGCCCAAGGCTGCTGCCAAAAAGGCTGCCGCCAAGGAAGAAGCCCCGAAGGCAAAGGCCAAAACCAAGGCTGAGCCGAAGCCGGCAGTCAAGGAAACCAAGGCGCCAGGCAAGGAAGCCAAGGCACCTGTCACCAAGACTGTTGCGGTCAATACCGCCAACGAAACTGCATTGCTTGCCGTCAAAGGCCTGAGCGCTACCCTGGTTAAAGCCATCATCGCCGGTCGTCCCTATGCCTCGCTCGACGATCTCGCCAAGGTCAAGGGCGTCGGCCCCAAGCTGTTAGCCAAGGTGCGCGATTTGCTGACGGTTTAAGCCAAGTTTGTCGCATGAAACGGGGATTGTTGCTTTTGTGACAATCCCTGTGCTGTAAATAGTTATACAAAACAATGAATTAAAGGTGGCACCCGTCTTGCTAAATGCACTCCAGACCTCTGGAGAACAGCATGAGCTTGAAAGCCAGCGAAATCCAGGCCCTGCTCGACGAGCCGGCCTGTACGCATAACACGAAGGAAAAGTCCGGCTGCGCCAAGCCCAAGCCTGGCGCCACGGCGGGTGGCTGTTCCTTCGACGGCGCGCAGATTGCGCTGCTGCCGATTGCTGACGTCGCCCACATCGTGCACGGCCCGATTGCCTGTGCCGGCTCCTCCTGGGACAACCGCGGCACGCGCTCGTCCGGCGTGACCCTGTACAAGATCGGCATGACCACCGACCTGTCGGAAACCGACGTGGTCATGGGGCGTGGCGAGAAGCGGCTGTTTCATGCCATCAAGCAGGCCATCGACAGCTATGCGCCGAAAGCGGTCTTCATCTACAACACCTGCGTCACCGCGCTGATCGGCGATGACGTCGGTGCCGTCTGCAAGGCGGCGACCGAACGCTGGGGTACGCCGGTCGTTCCGGTCGATGCCGCCGGCTTCTACGGTACCAAGAACCTCGGCAACCGGCTGGCTGGCGAAGCGATGTTCAAGCATGTCATTGGTACCGCCGAACCGGCACCCGCCACCCCGCGCGCTGACGGCCTGCCGACCTACGACGTCAACCTGATCGGCGAATACAACATTGCCGGCGAGTTCTGGCACGTTGCGCCGCTCTTCGATGAACTCGGCCTGCGCATCCTCTGCACGCTGTCCGGCGACTCGCGCTTCCATGAAGTGCAGACCATGCACCGTGCCAAGGTCAACATGGTGGTCTGTGCCAAGGCGCTGCTCAATGTGGCGCGCAAGATGGAAGACAACTTCGGCATTCCGTTCTTCGAAGGCAGTTTCTACGGCGTGGCCGACGTTTCCAACGCCCTTCGCGATTTCGCCCGGCTGATCGGCGACCCGGACCTGACGGCGCGCACCGAAGCCGTCATCGCCCGCGAGGAAGCCAGGGCCCACGCCGCGCTCGAACCCTGGCGTGCCCGCCTCAAGGACAAGCGCGTGCTGCTCTACACCGGCGGCGTCAAGTCATGGTCCATCGTGTCGGCACTGCAGGACCTGGGCATGAAGGTGGTGGCGACCGGTACGAAGAAATCGACCGAAGAAGACAAGGCGCGCATCCGCGAGTTGATGGGCGAGGACACCAAGATGATCGACGACGGCAGCCCGAAGGCGTTGTTGTCGACCTATCACGAATACAAGGCCGACATCCTGATCGCCGGCGGCCGCAATCTCTATACGGCGCTCAAGGCGCGGATTCCCTTCCTCGACATCAACCAGGAACGTGAATTCGGCTACGCCGGTTATGCCGGCATGAGCGAACTGGCCCGCCAACTGGCGCTGTCGATGGAAAGCCCGGTGTGGGCTGCCGTGCGCAAGCCGGCACCCTGGGCCAAGCAAAGCGGTCCCGGCACCGTGCTGGCTGCGTAAAGGGAAAACCATGGCTGAAATCATCCACTCCAAGAAAGCGCTGGCGGTCAATCCGCTCAAGGTCAGCCAGCCGATTGGCGCTTCGCTGGCCTTTCTGGGCCTGGCGAAAAGCCTGCCGCTGATGCACGGTTCGCAGGGATGCACGGCCTTCGGCAAGGTCTTCTTCGTGCGCCACTTCCGCGAGCCGATTCCCTTGCAGACGACGGCGATGGATCAGGTGTCGAGCATCATGGGTGCCGACGACAACGTGATCGAGGCGCTGCGCACGCTGTCCGACAAGAGCAAGCCGGACATCATCGGGCTGGTCACCACCGGCCTGTCGGAAACGCAGGGGACGGACATTCGGCGTTGCCTGCGCGATTTCCGCACCAAGTTTCCCGAATTCGCCCATGTCGCCGTGGTGCCGGTCAATACGCCGGATTACGTCGGCTGTCTGGAAAGCGGTTACGCGCTGGCCATCGAATCACTGATCGAAACGCTGGTGCCGGAAAGCCAGAGCGTCGGCAAGCGGCCGAAACAGGTCAATGTGTTGGCATCGGCCATGTTGACGCCGGGCGACATTGAGGCGATCAAGGAGTGGGTTGAAGCCTTCGGCCTGCGTCCGATCGTTGTGCCGGATATTGGGGATTCGCTCGATGGCCATCTGGTCGAAGCTGAAACCTCTTCACTGACCCTGGGTGGTACGCCGCGTTCGGAAATCGAGATCATGGGCGAGTCGACCGCCACGCTGGTGGTCGGCCCCTCGCTGCACAAGGCGGCCAACATTCTCAAGGCTCGTACCGGCGTGCCGGATTACCATTTCGAGGGCCTGATGGGTCTCGACGATTGCGACGCTTTCACCCAGGCGCTGGCCGAGATTTCGGGCAAGCCGGTACCGGAGCGGATCGAGCGGCATCGTGCCCAGTTGCAGGATGCGATGGTCGACAGCCATTTCATGATCGGCTTCGCGCGCGTCGCGCTGGCTGCCGACCCCGACCTGCTCGGCATGCAGGCGCGTTTCCTGACCGGCATGGGCGCCGAAGTGGTCAGCGCGGTCAGCCCGCACAAGCACGAAAGCCTGGCTGGCCTGCCGATTGCCAAGGTCATCATCGGCGATCTGGAGGACATGGAGAAGGAGGCGAGGGCGACCGGTGCGCAATTCATCATCGCCAATTCCCACGCTGCCGAAACCGCCCAAAGACTTGGCCTGCCGCTGATGCGCGCTGGCTTCCCGCAGTACGACCACGTGGGCGGTTATGCCCGCACCTGGGTGGGCTACCGCGGCACGCGGCAAGCCCTGTTCGATCTTGCCAACCTGATGCTGGGACAACACCATGAACTCGAACCCTATCGATCAATCTACTGGGCCGACGACCGCGATGGCGCCGGCAAGCCCCATGTCATCTCGTCGTCTGCAGTTGGTCTGGTCCATTAAGAAGGAGCCGGAAGCCGTGATCAAGGTCGCCTTTGCCTCCACTGACCGTTCGCGCGTCAATCAGCACTTCGGCGCGGCCGAGGGTTTCGCTGTTTATGAGATCACCCCGGAGAATGCAACGCTGGTCGGCGTGGCCGAATTCGGTGAAGAGGCGATGGATGGCAACGAGGACAAGCTCGGTGCCAAGGTCGATTTCCTCGAAGGTTGCGCCGCGGTTTATGTCATGGCGATCGGGGCTTCGGCAATCAAGAAGCTGCTGGCCAAGGGCATACAGCCGATCCGTGTCGATGAGGTCGATGCCATCGACGACCTGCTGCTCGAAATTTCCAAGGCGATGACCGAAGGCGGTGTCGCCTGGATTGATCGCGCTCTTGCGGCACAGGCCAAGGCCAAGTCCGAAGATCGCTTTGCCAGCATGGAAGAAGAGGGGTGGGAAGGATGAGCGCCGGCATGATCGAACATCGCGGCATCATCCAGCGTGTTGAAGATGGCAAGGCCATCGTCGCCATGGAAACTGCCGGTTGCAGCTCCTGCGGCCAGGGCAGCAGTTGCGGCATCGGCAAGATGGCCAGCGGCCGCCCGGCCACGCTGCTTACCCTGCCGGTCAGCGGCGACCTCAAGGCCGGCGACTTCGTGCTGATCGGCTTGCCGGAAAGCAAGCTGACCCTTTCCGCATTACTCGGCTATCTCTTCCCGGCCTTTACCATGATTTTTGGTGCCTGGCTCGGTGCTGTCCTTGATGGCAGCGATGGTGCCACCGCCCTCGGTGCCATTGCAGGTTTTCTCGGCGCGCTGAGCATTGCGCGTGTCGTCATCGGCCTGATTCCGGGCCTGATGCCTGCCCCCCAACTGATTCCAATTTCCAAGCCATCCCCCGCATTCCCCAAGGAGTATCACCATGACTGAAGCCATTGCCCTCGATCCCATCTTTGAAACCGATTTCGTCAAGGAGATGGCCCGCCAGATGCGCGCCCTCGACACCTACGGCACTTATCAGGGCTGGAGCGTCGAAAAGATTCTCGACCCGTACATCCTGACCAAGGAACGCAAGGCTGAAATTCCGTTGATCGGTGATCCGGACGACGAGACCATTTCCCGCGTCAAGGCCTTCTACAACGCCATTGCCGTGTTGATCGAAAAGGAATGCAAGCTGCTCGCCGTGCCGCTGGTACACCTGACGCACGAAGGCTTCGGCCGTGCGTTGATCACCGTCGGCAAGCTGGTTGCCGTCGATCGCACCCTGCGTGACGTGCATCGCTTCGGCTTTGCCAGCCTGTCCAAGATGAAGGACGAAGCCGACAAGATCCTCTCCATCGCCATTGAGCGCATTGGCGAGCATCCGGCCGTCGCCGGCCTGTAATTCCCGGAGGTTTTATGTCCGACGAAGAAATCGCCGCCCTCGACAAGGAAGTGAAGAAGTTGAAGCGCATTGCTTCCGAGTGGGCTTCCCAGATGCACGACCTCGTGGAAGACCGCCTGCCGGCGGCCTACCTCGAGATTCCCGGCATCGCCCAATCCACCTACGACGCCTGCCAGGCTTGGGCCGAGGCCAGTAAGCGCCTTGCCGCAGCCCAGAAAGGACAACCCGCATGATTACCGGACTCACCAAGGGCGGCACCGAATGGACGCCGCAATTCGCCACCGAACTCGACCAGTCCAAGTGCATCGGCTGCGGCCGTTGCTACAAGGTCTGCCCGCGCAATGTGCTCGATCTGGTCGAGCGCGAGCTGGACGACGACAACGATGACGAAGACGATAACATGATGGTCATGTCGCTGGCCAACCCGGCGGACTGCATCGGTTGTGGCTCCTGTGGGCGGGTTTGCCCGAAGGACTGCTACACCTACGCTCCGGCCTGACCATGGCTTTGCCGTCGCAAGTTTCCACCATGGCTGATCAAGGCGAGGCCGTGTGCACCGCCCTGCGCAGCCAGGTGGAAAAACTCGGCCTGTCGATCGGCGATGAGCCGGTTTGGGCCGAGGCCACGTTCGAGGAAGCGACCGACCCCTTTTCGCAGGAGGTCAGCGTCGTTGCCTACTGGCGCGGCAAGGCGCGCTTCGGCAAGGCGACTTTCTTTCCGGATGGCCGCATCTTTGCCGAATACCAGGTGCTGCTGCCGCATCCGGAGCGTGAAGATAGTTATGTCGACTCGGTACAGATCTGGGGCAGCCCTCAAAAGTTGAGTGGTGAAGCCGTGATCGCCGAGTACATGAAGTAGACGATGACTGCGCTGCCCCGGCTGATTCTGATTCACAAGCAGGCGACCAGCGGTCGCGTCCGCTTCCTTTGCCTGAGTTCCGGCGTTGTCGCCTTCAAGCCGCTGCCACCGCTGTCGGCGCTGCGCGACGAAGATTATTCGCCGACCCTCCAGTTCCACCCGACGGCAGCCGTCCGCGAGGCGGAGATTCATCTCGGGCTGGCTGAAGGGGCGATCGAACCGGTGGCTGATTTCCAGGCCTGGGTCGATACGCCGGAAGGTGACGTACCGGTGCTGCTGGCCGCCTTTGCCGGGATAGACCCGCCGTTTTCGGCGGCGGAGCGGACCAACAGCCGATTCATCGCGATTACCGAATCGCGCCAGCTGACCGAGGTCGAACGTAACCTGCTGCGGCGGGCTTACGAACACGTTCTTGGTTGATTGTCGCAAAAGCGACAAGACGTTGCGCTGCAACAATCCAATTAATTCAGTTGTTTAAGTTGATTCTCCGGCATGGCACAGGCCTTGCAATGAATAGCCCATCTACTCTGGGAGAATCGCCATGATCAATCTGACCCCCGCTGCCGTTAAGGCTGTTCAACGTTTTATCCGCGGTTCCGAAACACCGGTTATCGGTTTGCGCCTGACCATCTCGGGTGGCGGCTGCTCCGGCCTGCAATACGGCATGAAGCTCGAAAACGAGAAGGCTGACGACGACTGGGAAATGGAAGTCGATGGCGTCAAGCTGCTGGTCGATGCCATGACCTTCCCGATGATCGACAACGTTACCGTCGATTTCGTCGACACCCTGACCCACACCGGTTTCAAGTTCGACAACCCCAACGCCAGCGCCCAGTGTTCCTGCGGCTCTTCGTTCTCGGTCTAAGGAGCACACAGCATGTGGGAATATTCTGACAAGGTTCGCGAACACTTCTTCAACCCGCGCAACTCCGGCCCGCTGGAAGAAGCGAACGGCATCGGCGACGTCGGTTCCATCCAGTGTGGCGACGCGCTGCGCCTGATGCTCAAGGTTGAGCCGGAAACCGAGATCATTCTCGACGCCCATTTCCAGACCTTTGGCTGCGGTTCGGCCATCGCTTCGTCGTCGGCACTGACCGAAATGGTCAAGGGAATGACGCTGGATCAGGCACTGGAAGTCTCCAACCAGAATATCGCTGATTACCTCGACGGCCTGCCGCCGGAAAAGATGCACTGCTCGGTCATGGGCCGCGAAGCCCTGCAGGCTGCCATCGCCAACTACCGTGGCGAAGAGTGGTCCGACGACCACGAAGAGGGCGCTTTGATCTGCAAATGTTTCGCCATCGATGCCGTGATGATCGAGGACGTGGTCAAGGCCAACAACCTCAACACAGTCGAGGAAGTGACCTTCTACACCAAGGCTGGCGGCGGTTGCGCGGCTTGCCACGAAGGCATCGAGGAAATTCTGGCCAAGGTCATGGCTGAACGCGCCGGCCCTGGCGAAGTCTCGCCGCCGCCGGCTTGCCCGGCCACCCCGGAAGCACCGAAGCCGCCGAGCAAGAAGCTGTCGATCGTCGAGAAGATCAAGAAGATCGAGGAAGTGCTGGAGTCGGTTCGCCCGATGCTGCAGCGCGACCACGGCGACGTCGAGCTGGCCGACGTCCAGGGCAAGAAGATCTACGTGCATCTCAAGGGCGCCTGCTCCGGTTGCATGATGGAAGCGGCCACCCTTGGCGGCATCCAGCAGAAGATGATCGAAACGCTCGGCGAATTGGTGCAGGTGCTGCCTTCGTCGATGATGCCGGCCGAAGCCTGATCAACGCCCCAACCCCAACAGAGACCCTATAAAGGACAGCGCCATGGAACCGATCTATCTGGACAACAACGCCACCACGCGCTGCGATCCCGCCGTGGTCCAGGCCATGCTTCCATTCTTCACGGAGCATTTCGGCAACGCCTCGTCTATTCACGCCTTCGGCAGCGAAGTCGGCAAGGCGTTGAAGAAGGCGCGCAGCCAGGTGCAGGCGCTGCTCGGCGCCGAGCACGACTCGGAAATCATCTTCACCTCCTGCGGCACCGAGTCCGACTCGACCGCCATCCTCTCGGCGCTCAAGGCGCAGCCGGACCGCAACACGGTGATCACCACCAACGTCGAGCATCCGGCCATCCTGACGCTGTGCGAATGGCTGGAGAAGGAAGGCTACATTGTCCACAAGCTGAAGGTGGACAAGAAGGGCCGCATCGACATGGACGAGTACAAGTCCCTGTTGAATGACCGCGTCGCTGTGGTCTCAGCGATGTGGGCCAACAACGAGACAGGCACCATCTTCCCGGTGGTCGAGATGGCCGAGCTGGCTTCGGCCAAGGGGATCATGTTCCACACCGATGCCGTCCAGGCCGTCGGCAAGATTCCCATTGATCTGAAGAACACCAAGATCGACATGCTGTCACTCTCCGGCCACAAGCTGCATGCGCCCAAGGGTATCGGCGTGCTCTATCTGCGCCGCGGCTGCCGTTTCCGTCCGCTGCTTCGTGGCGGTCACCAGGAACGTGGTCGCCGTGCCGGCACCGAGAACTCGGCGTCCATCGTCGGCCTCGGCATGGCCTGCGAACTGGCGATGAACAAAATGGAGGTGGAGAACACGGAAGTCCGTCGCCTGCGCGACAAGCTGGAAAGTGGCCTGCTTAGCCAGATTACCCACTGCTTCCCAACCGGCGACGTTTCCAACCGCCTGCCCAACACCAGCAACATCGCGTTCGAATACATCGAGGGCGAGGCCATCCTGCTGCTGTTGAACAAGCTCGGCATCGCTGCCAGTTCCGGCTCGGCCTGTACCTCGGGCTCGCTCGAGCCGTCGCACGTGATGCGGGCCATGGGCATTCCCTACACCGCAGCCCACGGCACGATCCGCTTCTCGCTCTCGGTCTACAACACCGAAGCCGAAGTTGATCGCGTCATCGAAGCAGTTCCGCCGATCATCGCCCAACTGCGCAAACTTTCACCGTACTGGACTGACAAGGGCCCGGCCGCCAATCCCGAAGCCGTCTTCGCCCCGACTTACGCCTGACGGTAACCATCTCTCTCTGCAGCAACTCGGTTCGCCCCGGAAGCAATTCCGGGGCATTTTTTTGGGAAATACGGAATCTGCCGTTGAAATCAAACAAGGGAAACGAAGTGACGCTGGTTGCTCCACGTTGAATGGCAGTTGTGTGCCCTTTGCCGTCATTGGCAAGAAATGGAAGCTGACGTTCGCCAGTTGGTCACGCCAAGCAAAAGCGGCCTTTCACGAACCGGAATCCAGTTTCTTGCCTGAACGGCGGCTTTCCTGCCAGGTCCGGCCATTGGCCGCGCCGAGCTGGATTACGGCACCCGGCCAGGAGCCGCCGCTGGATGCCTCCGGAAAGCCGTCATCCGAACGACTGCTGCCCCCCGGAACCGGACGGAAAGCGAAATCACAGAAATCGGCCATTACCGCCGTTCGGTTTGCAGGCTGACGCAGTCTGCAATGAGTCGGGAAGCTGTCACCCATTCGCCAAGTAGGCTGAGCGTCAGCTTTTCATTCCGGCTAACGCATACTTCATGCCCATTTCGGCCTGATGATGTCTTCATGGTCAATGGCGGTTGTTCGATTCCAGAACAGCCGGTTCCAGATACCTTTGTTTGTTTTTCTTGGCTCAGATCTATCGCATTAATTGCAAGCATTTGTTGCAGTGAGAGCTTTCCTGAAAATTAGAGCTATAACTCAAGTGAAGACTTGATGACGGGATGCCAGTGGTCTTCGGATTGTGCAGTTGCATTGAGTTATTTTTATTTAATTGGGAGCGCAAAAATGACCAAGAACACAGTAAAAGTTTTGCTGACCGCAATCGCTCTGGGGTTGATGACCTCCGGTGCCATTGCTGCCGATCAGCCCATTTATGGCAGTCAGTTGATGACTAATCAGGAGCGCATGGAGCACCGCACGAAATTGAATGCCGCCAAAACCGCCCAGGAGCGCGAGCAGGTTCGTTTGGAGCACCATGAACAAATGCAGCTTCGAGCCAAGGAACGCGGATTAACTCTGCCTGATACGCCGCCCGCTCAGGGTGGGGGCATGCGTCAAGGAATGGGAGCTGGCGGTGGTATGGGTTCGGGGGGAGGCATGGGCGGTGGTCGTGGCCGCTGACGGGCAATGAGTGTTGTGGACGAGGTATATCCATCGAAAACCTCTGTCGTTAGCAATGCCGAACGGCCAGTAGCTAAATTGTTACTAGCCGTTCGCGCAACTCAGCTTTTCAAAATATCCGTAGCAACTGTTGGCGGGAAGTATCTATCTTTGCCAAGGGTAAGCATGAGAGCGCTCTCCGATGGTAAATGTGCCAAACACGGGCGTTGGCCAAGTCATTCAGCTCAGAATTCGATTGCGTGGTCGGATTGCTTTTCAGCATAGACAGGTCGGCGGAGCTAAAAACTGTCAAATATTTACATGAAAATATATTTTAGTCAGTTTTAAATCGTTGCATTTTTAAATAGCAATATGTTGCATTATGCAACGATCAAATTAAATTTAAATTTTTATATTTCAACGGATTGCATTTAAATATCAAATATCTGCCCTGAATAGTTTCATGTTGAAACGCAAGGCGGCAACGAAAAACATATCAGAAGTACTGTTTATTATGCAATTCAGTTTTTCTGGAAAATCTCTGAAAGAAAACTGTAACAAATGACTATTAGCATCCTAGCTACGCCAAGCGTCATGTTTGGCCCACAATTAAACCAGCTGGAGTTTTCATGATTAAAAAATCAGTTTCAATATTATCTCTCCTTGGCGTTACTGTACTTGGCACTAATATTGCGCACGCGCAAGTTATTAAAGTAGATGGCTCCTCCACCGTCTACCCGATCACCGAAGCGGTGGCCGAAGAATTCCAGAAAGCCAAGAAGAACACCATCAAGGTTACCGTCGGCATTTCCGGCACCGGCGGCGGCTTCAAGAAGTTCTGCCGTGACGAACTCGATATTTCCGATGCTTCCCGCCCGATTACCAAGTCGGAAATGGAGCTGTGCAAGACCGCTGGCGTCGAGTACATCGAAATGCCGGTCGCCTTTGACGCGCTGACCGTCGTCATCAACCCGAAGAATGCCTTCCTCAAGCAGGCCACCGTCGCCGAAATGAAGATGCTGTGGGAACCGGCAGCCCAGGGCAAGATCATGAAGTGGAACCAGATCAACCCGGCCTGGCCTGATGCACCGGTCAAGCTGTTCGGCGCTGGCGCCGACTCCGGCACCTTCGAATACTTCACCGAAGCCATGGTCGGCAAGGCCAAGTCCTCGCGCGGCGACTACACCGCGTCCGAAGACGACAATGTGCTGGTCCAGGGCGTCTCGCGTGACGTCAATGCCATCGGTTACTTTGGCTACGCCTACTATGCCGAGAATACCGGCAAGCTGAAGGCGCTGCCGATCGTCAATCCGAAGACCGGCAAGGCGGTCGAGCCGTCAGCGGCCAATGTTGAAAACGGCACCTATGCACCGCTGTCGCGTCCGATCTTCATCTACGTCAAGGCCAAGTCGCTGCAGAAGCCTGAAGTCAAGGAGTTCGTCGAGTTCTACATGAAGAACGGCGCTGCACTGACCAAGGAAGTCAAGTACGTACCGCTGCCGGCCTCCGCTTATACCGGCAACCTCGAGCATGTGAAGAAGAACAAGATTGGCACCGTGTTCGGTGGCCAAAATGAAATCGGCATCACCATCGAAGACCTGATGAAGCGCGAAGCAAAGATGTAAGTCACCAACAAACAGATAGCCCCCCGCTCACTCAGGTGACGCGGGGTTTTTCGCCGCTCACACTGGTTTTGTCAGCCGGGGCTCCTCACCTCAACATGATCACCGGGCGCCGATGCGCCTAGGCATTCAGCCTTGATCTTTATGAGCAACTCAAGCATGGCCTGGATCGATTCCAGTCTGAAAGCGTCGAAAACCACCTCATCGGTCCCGACGCCCTGGTTTACGCTTCGTACTGCGTAACCAAGACCGGGAGCATAGTCATAGCGCTCAAACCGGGTATCCCTTAGCAAGAATGCCATCTGCTTTATCGGGTAAGCATTGAGAGATTTCGTCGCACGAAGATCACAGTTTTCGGCCAGCGCGTAGGCATATGTCTGCTGCCGATTGCCTTGCGCGCCGAGAGCGTTCATCTCCCGCAATGTGCTTTGGAACACTGGCGATAGCTTTTCTCCAGCAGAAGGGGGCTGATCGGGAGAGCAGGCACACAATGTCATCATCAGAACAGCGATGCCAAGGGGCGCCCATCGTTCGGTGGAGGGAGTCATTTCTCGTTTTCTATCCTTGGACTTTCGGTAGCCGGACCTGAATCGGGTTGTGGAAAGGAAGATCCGTTTTCCGATTCTTTGACCACAGCCCCATCGTTAACGGGACGCTCGTTGCCACTGGGCGAGAAAACCGGGGTGTCTTGCTTTTTTGCAGTCTGATGGCTGCGCCAGGCTGAGCGCACGCGCTCTTGCTCCTCTGGCTTCTTTTTCTTGTAGCGCTGAAATTTCTGCCTGGCAATCGCTCGCTGCTCAGGTGCGGCGCCAGCCCAACGCGTCATGCGACGTTGTATTTTCTGTTGTTCACGCAGCGGTAGCGACGGATATTTCCTGGCTATGGCGCGCCATTTTTCCTGCTGGATACTGCCCATGTCCTCCCATTTGTCAGCAAGAGGGAGCAGAGTTTTTTGCTCGTCATCTGTCAGCAAGCTCCAGCCAGAGGGCTGAAACATGACCGCCGGCGCCCTCCCCGGAGAAAGCATGATTTGCGCTATTGCACCCATGCCGGCACCTATGGCGACCAGTAGCAACAACTTGACTAGCAAACCCTTCGGCATACGTCCCGACTAATTTCAGAGACCGCTATTTGTAAAGCAACTCAATGCGCTGCCCTCTGTTCTGGCACGAGGGGGATTCACAGCTCTGTTTTTTGCTTCTCTGACCAAGCATGACTTGCCGGATTCTCGACTTTGCTACGCCTTGTTCACGAAGTGTTGTCGCGACGACATTCAGTCGCTTTTGCACAATGGCGAGCGAAAACGTTCGGCTGCCAAGACTGTCCAAATAGGCACGAAGAACAATCAACCGTTTGGGGTTCTGTTTGAGGTATTCCGCCTGCTGCCGCAGTACTTTTATGCTTTCCTCGCTTAGCGCGGCGTCACCATCTGAAAAATAGATGCTGCCTCCAGCCGCGCCATTCTTCTCTTCCGCATGCACAGTAGAGCTCGGCTTACGACTATCCACGGCATCGGGACTATTCGCACCGGATGCAGCGGAGCTACTCTTCGCAGCCCCGCTTGTTGCCCCTGCATCCTTCAAGGAATCTGGAGGAGTCTCGCGGGGCACGCTGGAAGAACACGCCGAGAGCGCGAGCAGGCCAGCAAGAGGAATTCCCCTTGCCAGCCGCATCCATTGGCGGATTCCTGGTCTATTGCCATTCATACGCATTAGCTTTGGTATGAAAATATGGCCTGCAGATGATTACTCACCAGGGTATGCAATGTCGGCACGGCGATTCTTCGCCCACGCTTCTTCACTGTGCCCCTCGGCGACCGGTTTTTCGCTCCCGAAACTCACGGTCTCGATCTGGTCGGCAGCAACGCCGTAGGCACTCAGCGCCTGTTTTGCGGCATCTGCCCGGCGCTGCCCCAGCGCAACGTTGTACTCCCGGCTACCGCGCTCGTCAGTATTCCCGCGAACAACGATTTTCACCCCGGGTTTTTTGGCCAAAAATTTGCCATGTGCTTCAGCGACGCTACGGTAATCCTGTTTGATCAGGCTGCTATCCAGATCAAAGTAAATACTGCGCTTTGACAGCGGATTGGCTGGATCACGCAAGGCAGCCAGTTCTGCAGCGGTCAGACCACTAGGGGCTACGGCTGCTACCGGAGGAAGTTTATCCGGGACCGGCTGAGGCGTTGCGGTTGCTGGTGCATTACCCGTCGAGGAACAGGCTGCCACAAGGCACACCGCCGACAGGAAAATTGTTTGAGTAATTTTGTTAGCCATAGAAATCTCAATTAGAAATAGTTGTTCATCTACCCCAGGGGGCTTAGTAAACCCCTGGCACGCATCCCAGCCCCCCATGGAAACGTCAGGCATCCCGGGCATGGATCATTCATTGCTAGCACAGCTCATGCCACAACGGAAAACGTGCAACATATTGATTAATGTGGAAATTTATTTATTGAATTCGATTTGACTGAGACTTGCGTTGCAAATTACAACTGACGCCCAAGTATTGAGCTGATGCAACTACCTGATTCGAAGGCAATGTCCACCACCAGCAAACGTTGCATATTGCAACCTAACGTGATGCACTATTCAACACCATGAAAATTTTGACTTCGCTCCATGCAAAAATACTGATCGGCTATGCCGTCGTCGGCGTGCTCTTTGTCGGATTCATAGTCAACTCGCTGATTCAGTTCCGGCTACTTCAGGCCGAGTTGGGCAAACAAACAGCTACTGTGGTGTTTTTTGATGCATTAAGAGATGCACGACGACTGGAGAAGAATTTCCTGCTGTATGAGAAGAAAGGCGATCTCAATGAGGCCATTGATAAAGCCGCTAGCGCCGCCCAGTTATTGAAAGATATTGCTGGTGAGCAGATCGACTTCGCCGATAGCGAGCTCGTTGCCGTAACCGCTTATCGGGACCGTCTACTTGAACTCATGCACGTGCAAGGTGAGCAGTCCGTTCCGCCGGATCTGCTGAAGGCAGTGTACCTGGCGGGTAGTGCTGCCCTCAGGCTTGGCGAACAATTGAATTCAACAACCCAGCAAACGGTGCAAGAAGCGCTTCTTCGTCATGAAACGAACTTGCAAAGAAGCATCTGGGCCGGGCTGCTACTGGGTTTGATAACGGGCATTCTGGTCACGCGAAGTGTCGTCCGGCCGATCCGCGAGATCGAGCGAAACCTTCAAAAGATCGCCAGGGGTGAAACTGGCCGGCTGGCTGGAAACGACTTGAGCGAAGAGGTGGCTTCGTTGGCACAATCCATCAACGATACCTTGCAGGAGTTGGAAGCTCGTCAGAAGGCAGTCGCTCAATCGACCCGCCTGGTTGCGCTTGGCACAATGCTCTCCGGTGTCGCGCACGAGTTGAACAATCCGCTTTCCAATATTTCATCCTCCTGCCAGATCCTTCTTGAGGAATGGCAGGAATTGCCAGGCGACCAAATTCAGCGCTTGTTAAGCCAGATCGACAATCAGGTACTGCGTTCGCAACGCATCGTTTCTTCACTTTCCAACGACCCGGAAAGCAAGGCATTGCACCGTACCAAGGAAAATGTGTATCGCCTGACCGAAGAAGCGACCTCGTTGCTCCGGAACCAGATATTGCCAAGCGTGACGATCACCATCGATGCCGATAGAAAAATCGAGGCGATGGTCGATCAGACACGCTTTCAGCAGGTGTTGATCAACGTCATCAAGAACGCCGCAGAGGCGGTCGAGGCAGATGGAAAGATCATCATTCGGGCGTGGCGCGAAGTTTTCCCCGAAGGACGCGGGACAACCTGGGAGATCGAGGACGATGGTACGGGAATGACCGATGCCGTGGCCCAGCGCATCTTTGATCCCTTTTACACGACGAAGCCGACGGGTCAAGGTGTCGGCCTGGGCTTGTTCATTGCTCATGAAATCGTCTCCCAACATGATGGAATCATCACCGCAGAAGGCGCGCCAGGAGGTGGAACCAGAATCTGGATTCATGTGCCTGACCAGAGCCATGCCCATGAGACGGAAAACGCTTCTGCTGAGTTAGGCCAGGAATCCCATGAATCATAGGCAGGGCAATGACGAGTGACAGGTGGAAGCTGGTTATCGAAAGTGAATCACATGGCAAATGAAGTACGAATACTGGTTGTTGACGATGAGGAAATCGCTCGCCAGAACTTGATGCATGTTCTGGGGCGCGAGGGATGGCAAGTTGATTGCGCGGCCGAAGCCACCCAGGCAATGGCCTTGCTGAACACAAACCACTATCAGCTGGTCCTGACCGACCTGCGCATGCCGGGCATGGATGGGCTTGCTCTTTTACATTCGATAAAAGAGCGGGATAGCGCTATTGAAGTCATCGTGATCACGGCTCATGCCAGTGCCGGTTCAGCGGTTGAAGCAATGCGTGCCGGTGCATTTTTCTACATTGAAAAGCCGTTCCGCATTGCCGATGTACGAAAAATCGTCCACGAGGCGCTGGAAAAATCGCAACTCAAACGCGAAAACGTCGCCCTCAAAGTCGAGCTGGCACAGAGCGCGAATTCACGCCGGATTGTTAGCAGCTCCGAGCTCATGCAACGCCTGCTGGCCACCGCAACTCAAATTGCCCCGACCGACTGTACCGTGCTGATTCACGGAGAAACGGGAGTCGGCAAGGAGCTCATTGCACGGCACATCCACGAACGCAGTAATCGGGCATCGTCATCATTCATCGCAATCAACTGCGCCGTTCTTTCGGAAGAGTTACTGGCCAACGAACTTTTCGGCCATGAGCGCGGCGCATTTACCGGCGCTGCAGCGACAAAGCCTGGGCTTCTCGAAGTTGCCGAGGGCGGCACCTTGTTTCTGGACGAGGTGACCGAAATGCCGCCGGCCATCCAGGTGAAGTTGTTACGCGTACTGCAGGAACGAGAATTCACGCGGCTGGGCGGTAGCCAAGTGATCAAATCAAATATCAGGGTTCTCGCGGCCACCAACCGCAATCCTCTGGAAGCTGTTGCCGCCGGCGTTCTGCGCCAGGACCTGTATTTCCGCCTCAATGTGCTGGGTCTGGAAATCCCCTCGCTGCGGGAAAGGAAGGAGGATCTTCCTGTCCTAGTCGCCCACCTTCTTTCCCGGCATGCCGCCCGGATGGGGAAGGCAGTTCCTCAGATATCAAACGAGGCGATGAAGCATCTCGTCGACTATGCATTCCCAGGGAATATCAGAGAGCTGGAAAACATCCTGGAGCGGGCGGTTGCCTTATCTTGCAGTCAAGTGATTGACGAAACCTTGCTGCCGGAAAATGTGATTGGCGCAGCTTCAGCGCATGCCAAGACACCCGAAAAAGCATCGATCAAGACATTGGCCGAGCTGGAGCGTGCGCATATTCTTGATGTGTTGAAATATTGCGATGGAAACCGAGTCCAAGCCGCCAGAATGCTGGGTATCGATCGGGTTTCGCTGTGGCGGAAAGTGAAGAGCTACGCCAATGATTAAAGGAAACCCAGCTTGGAATCCAGCCGCAGTCCTGGCTGAGCAGTGCAACAGCTTTCCCAAAGTACGGGCATTGAGCCATCGACGGAAGCCCAATTGACCTCCTTCACAAGCCAGACACCATATCGCTCTCCGCGACCCGCTCCGTCCAGCTTCAGCACAGGGCAACTGATGCTAGCACCGATCGCAAAGGTGGCCTCAGCGGAGCTGCCTAAACATTGTCTGCATTGGATCGGCAGTTTGATTTGGCCGATGATTTATCGGTAAGCAGTCGTCAGGAATGGCCCCTCTGCACCTGATACCTGCCATTGATCTGCTGATGAATCGAAAGACCGCAACGGGCACCCTCCTGCCTGACGCCCGCAAATTCCGAATGACAGCAAACCGGTCAACAGCCGACTATGCACTGGGCGCGCACTATTTCTTGATGCCAAGGGCGGCTTCAGACTGTCAGCGGCCATTCGATCAACGTTTTGTTGGCATCTTGATCTGTGTCGTCGGTGGGATGACGGACAGTAAGCGCGGGATCATGGTCTGAGGAAGGTGGATATGTCGGATATTTTTACATGTTGCACAGTGCAATGCAGATCATGTCACAGCAACTAGTTGAATATTAGAAAAATAATAACCATGGCATCTGTAATGCTTTATCTCTCCCGTAACAATTTTCAAAGGGAGTATGACCATGAAAAAGGTGTTACTCGGTCTGGCGCTATGCCAGTTACTCTTGGGTGGTGTGGCGAGCGCCACCACAGTTGTCGATACCGGTGTTCCTTCTGGCAACCCTATTGGTAGTGGGCCTTCGTGGATCCAGTTTGGATTAGGTTATGTGCATGTTGCGGGCGAATTTTCGTTGACCACCTCGACCAAGATCACCGACATACAGGGCTGGATAGGAGGTGGGGCCAACGGCACGGCGACCTTGAAGATAACCACGGATGGAGGAGAGGTACCAGGCACGACATTATTCAGCACCAATTTCACTGCAGATGCAGACTACGATTGGGACGGGGCGAGCGGGTTAAATTGGACACTCGACGCCGGAACTTACTGGGTGGCTTTTTGGGCGGATACGGTGGGACAATATTTTTCCGGCGGCATGCCTGTTGGTGCGCCATCGCCATTGGCGAATGAGGCGTATGCCAACTTTTATTACAGTCAGCCATGGTACGACATGGGTCCAATAGGTATTGGCGTTCGCATTTTCGGAGAGCAGGACGCCCAGGTACCAGAACCGGCATCGCTGGCATTGCTCGGAATAGGTCTGGCTGGTGTAGGCTTAAGCCGTCGACGTAAGGGCTGAACGTCTTTTCGGTAGCGCCACAAAGCGGCGGCTTCAGTCGCCGTTTTTCATTTCTCTGGTGCCACAGGCTTGTGGCTTAAGTGAAAAAATATCCGACACCCCTTGATGTTGTTGGCAATGAGTTGAAGTGCAATAAGCCAAATTATCAGCAAAACGGAGTAACTTTTTTAACTCCAACATTGTGGCCGGTAGTTGCCGATGGCCTCCGCTCCACGGACAGTCCGCTATCGCTGCAAACCTGCCGGCCAGGCAAAAAAATCTGTATACCCTCGGGTCAACGACCGCTTCCGAGAGAGAGTGAAAATGAATGGCCGCAATGGAAAAAAATCCCGAGCGGCGGCTCCTGGCCATCTTGAGTCGGTGATCTTGCTTAACAGTGCTAATTCATGACTATGTCTGCTCACGCGAAAGCCGGATCCCTTTGTTGCGTAGTGGCTCCCTTGGTCTCATTGCAATTCACTGCCTTCAGCGGAGCGCTGCGCAAACATCCCTGACGTGACCGCGCAGCCAGCGATGGGCTGGGTCGGCTTCCAGCCTTGGGTGCCAGATCATGGAAACCGTGATTTCCGGCATCACGACGGGGAGGGGGAAGCTGTGCATCCCGGCGCGCAGGTTTCCGGTATGTCGTTCGGGAACGCTGGCGATCAGGTCGGTGGCCCTTGCCAGCGCCAGCGCAGTGGAGAAACCACCGACGATGGTGACGATCTGTCGCTCCAGTCCGAAAGGCTTCAGCGCTTCATCAATCGCTCCCTTGTCCAGCCCATGCCGCGAAACGTAGATGTGCCGGCTAGCCGCATAACGGGAAAGGGTGATTTCGCCCTGGCATAGCGGGTGGCCAAGGCGAATAACCCCAACGAAACGGTCGCGGAACAATGCCTGTACCCGCAGCTCAGGGGCTGTCGTCTGGCCGACAACCCCCGTTTCTAGATCCACCATGCCATCGCGAAGTGGTGTGCTGTCCTTGTCGGGTTTTTGCACAAAGCACAAGCGTACGCCGGGGGCTTCCGCGCTGACCCGGGCGATCAGGTCCGGCCCGAAATTCTCGACAAACCCTTCGCTGGTGCGCAGCGTAAACGTCCTGGTCAATGCTTTCAGATCAAGTCTTTCGGCCGGACGTAATACGGCCTCACCATCCTGTACGAGCTGACCGACTCGCTCGCGTAGTTCGATCGCTCGTGGCGTCGGGACGAGACCGCGTCCGGCCCTGACCAGCAGCGGATCACCCGTTGTCTCGCGCAATCGCGCCAGCGCCCGGCTCATCGCCGACGGGCTAAGCCGCAACCGTCGGGCGGCACGCGCGACGCTGCCTTCCGCCAGCAATACATCAAGGGTGACCAGCAGGTTCAGATCGGGTTTCGACATGCTTCAACGATAGCAGCGTTTGATTAATAGGTGGCGTCAAGCGCAACAATAAAGTGCAAATGCTGCGCCTTCCGCCATGTCAAACGAGGCACTACGATTCAGATAGTCCCGTACAGGGGGCTGTGATTAAAAGGAGCTCATCGTGAAAGCAATCGTTTCAGCCAAAGATCAGGCAACACCGTCAAGCGCGGACGAGACATCTTCGGTTCGTTGGGCACTCGCCAGCCTGTCGCTCTCCGTGCTGCTATCGTCGCTCGGCACCAGTATCGCCAATGTGGCCTTGCCGAATCTGGCAGAGGCATTCGATGCCTCCTTCCAGCAGGTGCAGTGGATCGTTCTGGCTTATCTTCTCGCCATCACCACCCTGATCGTCAGCGTCGGCCGGCTCGGTGACATCATCGGCCGCAGAAAGCTGCTCATGGCCGGAATCTTCCTATTTACGGTGGCCTCGGGCTTCTGTGGCATGTCGCCGTCACTGTGGCTGCTGATTGTCGCCCGGGCGCTGCAGGGGCTTGGCGCAGCCATGATGATGGCACTCACCATCGCTTTTGTTGGCGAAACGGTTCCCAAGGAAAAGACCGGCAGCGCCATCGGCTTGCTCGGCACGATGTCGGCCATTGGCACCGCGCTCGGCCCGACGCTCGGTGGCATCCTGATTACGGGATGGGGCTGGCAGGCAATCTTCTTCATCAATGTGCCGCTGGGCATCCTGGCGCTGCTTCTTGCCTGTCGCTACCTGCCTGACGACAAGAAAGCTGAAACAACCAGCCGGCCAGCCTTTGATGGTGTCGGCACCTTGCTGCTTGCGCTGACGCTGGCGGCGTATGCGTTGGCCATGACGCTGGGGCGCGGCAGTTTCGGCTTGTTGAACCTGTGCTTGCTGTTACTTGCTGCGGTTGGCGTCGGCATCTTTGTTCGAGCCGAAGGGCGAGTCCTATCCCCTTTGATTCAACTGACGATGTTCCGCAATCTGGAACTGAGTGCGAGCCTTGTCATGAGCCTGCTCGTTTCGACGGTGATGATGGCAACGCTGGTGGTTGGGCCGTTTTATCTGGCTCGGGCGCTTGGGCTTGATGCGGCAATGGTCGGGTTCGTCATGTCGGTCGGTCCACTGGTAGCCGCGTTGACCGCTACGCCAGCCGGGCGCCTTGCCGACCGGTTTGGCGCCCAACGCGTCACCAGCATCGGGCTCGCCGGCATGGCTGCTGGCGCCTGCACGCTATCCTTGCTGCCAACGATGTTCGGCATCCCCGGTTACCTTGCTCCACTTGTCGTCATCACGTCCAGCTATGCGCTGTTCCAGACAGCCAACAACACCGCCGTCATGAGAGATGTCAGCCCGGAGCAGCGGGGTGCCGTTTCCGGCCTGCTCAACCTGTCGCGCAATCTCGGGCTGATTACTGGCGCATCGCTCATGGGGGCTGTGTTCTCGCTCGCGGCTGCGGCCACCGACATTACAACGGCACCCCCCGAAGCAGTTGCCACCGGGATGCGAATCACGTTCGCAGTGGCGGCGGTGCTGGTGGTCGTTTCATTGGCCCTGTCGGCAGCGACAACAGTTCGTCGTTGCTAGCGCCGTGCCAGTATCAATGAGCCCTTTTCGCGTGGATCGAGGTCGATACGTACGATGGAATCAAATCCGGCGGTCGTCAGCCAATTGCAATATTCGTCGTAGCGATAGGTCTGCGTGCCGGTCTCTACCAGCAGGGTCAGGCGAAATGCCGCATCGAGCGCATCGAGTGGTGTTTCCGCCAGATATTCATGGATAACCAGCAAGCCACCCGGGCTGAGTGTTTCGCCGATCCGCCGGATGACTTGGCGATTTTCCTCGGCCGTATGGTTATGGGCGACCGAAAGATAGAAAACCAGATCATGTTCGCCACCCCAATCCTGCGCCTGCAAGTCGCCAGGACTCAGGCGGATGCGGTCGGCAAGCTGTTCTTTCTCGATGGTCGTGCCAGTTTCCGTCAAGGCGCTGGGCAGATCGACGATTACCGCACTGAGTTGCGGATAGCGCCGGCAAAAACGAATCGCATGCAAGCCGTGCGATCCGCCCAGATCAAGCAAGCGGTGCTGCTTGGGCGAAACGGGGACATGTTTGAGCAGGTCAGGCCCAAGATCTGAGGCAAACGCCGCCATGTAGGAAGAGAAGAGTTCCCCGAGATGGGATTGTTCGATCATTGCATCCCAAAGCGTTTTCTCCGGATGGCCGCTGCGCACGGCTTCAGCGAGGCCGCCCATCATCGGCCAGGCCTCGTGCGTCCACAGCAGACCGGGGGTGTAATCGACCTGACCCACGCTGGTGAACCAACGCTGGGTGCTTGCCGTATTGGCCAGGCGCTGATCCTGTTTTTCCAGGTAGCCGAGGGCAATCAGAAAGTCGGCCAGAGCTGCCGTTCCCTTCAGGCTGGACTGAATTTTCTCGGCCAGTTGCGCGGCTGTAAGCGGGCCGGCAGCCAGGGCTTCAAACAGACCCAGGCGTCCGGCCGAGATGATGGCCGAAGACTTCATCATCGGCATATAGACATCCAGCATGGCCAGCTCGGCCGAACCGGTCGGCTGGCAGACATCTGGTTTGGGGACGCGGGGCATGTGCATTGCTGTCATTGTTGGCGGGCTCCGATCAATTCAGCGCTGCTTCAATGGCGGCAAGCAGTATCGGATCATCCGGTGTCATGTCCGGGGCAAACCGGCTCAGGATTTCTCCATCGCGACCAACCAGAAATTTCTCGAAGTTCCACAGGACATCGCTGTCCTGCTTGGGCAGGAGCTGGTGCTCGGCCAGCTTGGCGCGCAAATCACTATTGGCCGGGGCTGTGCCGCAAGGCTGAGCTTCGATCAGCGCCGCATATAGCGGATGCCGAGGCTCGCTATTGATGTTGGTTTTTTCGAACAGAGGGAATTGGACAGCGTAGTTGGTGGCGCAGAAATCCTGAATGTCGTCGGCAGTGCCCGGTTCCTGGCCTGCAAAGTCATTACAGGGAAAACCAAGCACCTGTAAGCCCTGCTCGCGATAGCGTTCGAACAATGCTTCAAGGCCGGAATACTGGGGGGTTAGCCCACACTTGGAAGCAACGTTAACGATCAGCAGCACCTGGCCCCTGAAGGCGGCGAGCGTGATGGGGGAAGCATCCAGGCGTTTAAGCGGGATGTCGTACAAAGACGGATTCATGGAAATCTCTGGTCAATGGGGGCATTGGGGGGGGTAATGGCGGCTCGCGCGGAGCGGATCAATCGTGATTTTACGCATTGATCGCGGATTGCCACCCACTCTTTGCTTGTGATTCAAGGGGAGGGGGCTCCTTAAGAACCACCTTGAAGCAGCGCGACGCATTTTTGCGCCGGGGGGGGCGGGCGTTGCATGCGCCGAATGCCGGAAATCTTGTGTTTTCCGACATCCTGCACAGGTTCGATCAACCCATCGATTTCTCGATGGCTTCCAGCAATTTCAGGGCGCGTTCGCGGTTCTTCGCCGCAGCTGCTGCGCGTCCTTCGGTATCGGCCGTATCGGCAAGCGATGCCTGAATCAGTGCCTCGTGCGGCGTCATGCCGCCAAGTGCGGCTTCCAGCATGCGGTCGGCGTTCAAGTCAGCGTCTTTGTCTGGCATTGAGTTCTTCTCCATTCGAGTCGTTGGCTTGTTTGTAACCCAGTGAAAAGGCCCTGCAAATCTGGCAGGGCCTCTTGTGTCACAACAACCAGCCGGGTTTAGCGGCCTTTCTTGGTCATCGCGGCGATGTTGGCCTGGGCTGCATCGGCGAATTGCTTGGTGACGCTATTCATGTTGCCGAAAGCCGAATTGGCAGCGGCGATAGCGCTCTGGATCGCAGTAACGGCACCTTCGGAGCCAGCCGGGGCAGACTTGGCAGCCATGGCCATCATGCCGGCCATGGACTTCTGAAGACCACCAAATTGGGCTTCAACCATCTTGGCCAGTTCCTGTTGGGTCTGGGTGGTGATTTCATAAACAGTGCGCGAGTAGGCAACGGCCTTGTCGATAGCCGGCTGGGCCAGCGACGACTGGGCGGCGAGGGCGGCTTGCGGATCCTTGGCAGCCATCACGGACTGAACGCCGGAAACGGTATCTTCCAGAGCGGCGCGGGCGGTGTCCAGATTCAGGGCAGCGATACGCTCGGCAGAGGCGAGGGCGGTGTTGGCGACAGCCAGCAGGGAATCGACGGTGGCCTTGTTGGCGGTGGTGAATTGTTCGGTATTGATAGACATGGCTGTATCCTGAAAAGTGGTGTAGTTGGTATGTTCAGGATGGAGTATAGAGCACTAAATGAAAAAATTGTGCACTGCAGCAAAATAAGATTTTTTGCAGTGTTTTCCTGGTTGGCTGGCGGTGCCGAGGAGGTCACAAATACGTTAGCCAAGGCCTGCGCCGGATTGAGTCCATGCGCCAGCCACTTCAGGCGCTGACCGGGATTCGTCGGGCTGTCTTTTGGGGCCTATTTGGCGATCGGACCGCCTCGTCCGGAGAAATCATCGCTCATTCGGAAGATGGCATCGGCAAAGGATGATTTCGAGTTTTCCCGGCAGAAACGGTCCGCATATCCCGCGATGGTTCCGTTTGAAACATCGGTCACCTGCTGGCGCTGATTTGCATAATTGTGCCCGCTCAGAAAGCCGCGCGCCCAAGCCAGATAGATGTGACGCTGATCGGGTTCCTGCTTCGAAGCGCTCCATGCCTGGCAGGACATGTCCTCCAGGCTGAGGAGCTTGAGCGGCGCAGCATTCACGTTGGCCGCCAGCAGGCAGGCCAGCAATCCGGGCATCCATTTGAGCAGCTTGCTGCATCGCATTTTGATTGTTCTTTCTGTTCTCTGTGTTGTTTATATTATCTACCCACAGAATGCCATAGCGACGCTCGGATATCGAGTTCTGGAGGCGATTCCCCTGCTCGTTCGGCTGGCCGGGAGCGAGATGTTTTCCGTGTACTTACTAAGGCATGGCGTTTGTCGAGGCTGACAAACTGTGTTGTCATTGGCTGAGTCGACTTTTCGGGATACATCAGAATGGCAGCAAAAAACATCCTGCGCATGGGCGAACCGCTTCTGTTCAAGCCTGCCGACCCGGTCGCTGAATTCGGGACGATCGAATTGAAGCAATTGATCCAGGACATGTTCGACACCATGCATGCGGCAGGCGGTGTGGGCCTGGCGGCGCCACAGATAGGCGTCGGCTTGCAGGTCGTCATCTTCGGTTTTGAGAAAAGCGAGCGCTACCCGGATGCCGATTCGGTGCCCCAGACCATCTTGATCAACCCGGTTATTACGCTCTTGGGCAATGAAGAGGAACTGGGCTGGGAAGGTTGTCTGTCGGTTCCCGGCTTGCGTGGCGAAGTGCCTCGCCATCTACGCATTCGCTATCAGGGCTTCGATCCGAACGGCCTGCCGATCGATCGTACCGTGGAAGGCTTCCATGCACGGGTCGTGCAGCACGAGTGCGATCACCTGATTGGTCGGCTTTTCCCATCGCGGATGCGCGATTTCGCGCGTTTTGGATTTACCGAGGTGTTGTTTCCGGAGCTTGTTTAGCCTGGCTGATTCAGCGCCGGCTCGGTTTTGCGGCGCGCGCAAATGACCGGAAAGTTTTCACCGGAGCCATGACAACCAAATGATTGCTGGCGCGTTAGATAAGCTGTGAGGTTTATTGGTCAAAGGAAATCGAAGTGCGTTGGATCGTCATTGCCACAGTGCTTGCCCTGTCTCCAATGGGAGGCAATGCTTCGGAATCCGCTACTGTAGCGAGCAGTTCAGCAGATAGCGCCTTCGCTCCAGTTTCTGACCATTCGGTGGCAGTCGAGTCGATCAAGGCGCTAAACCCTGATCAGGGCGTCGGTTCCGGCAAAAAGCTTGCAAGGAGCAAGCGCCTGCCCAAGTCTTTGCTCTCCAGAACGGAACGTCACCGGCTCGCTTTACTGGTTGATGCACCAAAGTCCGCTGAGCCAATGCTGTCCCGTTCGTTGAATGATGAAGACGCAGATGGCGGCGCAGGCGACCTTGATCTTCAGTCGTCCTTTGGTCGTCCAAAAGTCATCAAGAAAGCGGACCGGAATGATGAAGACAACGATCAGATATTTTCGGATGCGGTGAGACTTCGCTTATTCCTGGCCCGCATGAAAGCGCTAAAGGTTCATGAGAAGAAGTTTTCCTGACCTGTGCCAACAAAACAGGTTCAGGTAGCGAGTGCTTGGAGGGGGGCGCGGCAAGTGGCGCCTTATTTTTAGGCGCGAAAGTTAAGTCATTGGCCTGACAGCGCTTGTAAAGACTGCCAACGGCCATTCCACAGGGTTATCCACAGAAATTGTGGAGAAACGGCGTAGCTCACAATGGTGCATAAAGCGAGCGTTCACGCACTTGTCCTGTGCCTTATTTTCTGCCCAATCCAGTTCCAAAGCGCTTCTCCAACATAGGGAAGAACCGCGCCACAACTCAGTACGACAAGCATTTCTGGCTCCAGCATTTTGATCACCTCGATGCCTATGAACGAACACGATCACCAATATGCAAATCGTGTGCCTATTCGACTGATCTGCTGGCGAAATAGCACTTTCAGGTGCTGAATTTTCGTCTATTGTTCGACGAATGCACGTTCAATGACATAGTCGCCGGCGACGCCAATGTGGGGCGAGATCTCGAAGCCGAAACTGTCGAGCAGGCTCGAGATTTCCTTCAGCATGGCCGGACTACCGCAGATCATGCCGCGGTCAGTGGCCGGATCGAGCGGTGATTCCCCGATATCGTCGAACAGTTTTCCGGAGATGATCAGGTCGGTCTGCCGGCCTTCATTGCGGAAAGGCTCACGCGTCACGGTGGGGTAGTAGATGAGCTTTTCGCGGAGCAGTTCGCCCAGATATTCGTGGTCCTTCAAGTCCTGCTCGATGTAGTCGTGATAGGCGAGTTCATTGGTCCAGCGTACGCCGTGAATCAGGATGACTTTCTCGAAACGCTCGTAGGTTTCGGGATCGTGGATCAGGCTCATGAAGGGAGCCAGTCCGGTGCCGGTGGCAAACAGGAAGAGCCGCTTGCCAGGTTTCAAATCACGTAAAACAAGAGTGCCCGTTGGCTTCTTGCTGACCAGTAAAGGGTCGCCTGGCTTGAGATGCTTCAGGCGGGAGGTCAGTGGGCCGTCCTGGACCTTGATGCTGAAGAACTCCAGGTGTTCTTCGTAATTGGCACTGGCGACACTGTAAGCCCGCATCAGTGGCCGCCCATTGACTTCGAGGCCGATCATCACGAATTGTCCGTTGTTGAAGCGCAAACCGGGGTCGCGCGTGGTCCGGAACGTGAACAGGTTGTCGTTCCAGTGATGAACCGAGAGGACTGTTTCAGTAGCGAAGTTGCTCATGGTCTTGGCGTGCAGGTTGGCAATGTTTGAATATTAGGCTTTGTTGGTAATTTGTAGAATCGTATAATTTATGTATCACTTATCGATAAAGTAGATATGCGGCTTACCCTGCGCCAACTCGAAATTTTTGCGGCCATCGCCAAGACCGAGAACGTGTCCCGTGCTGCTGAGCGATTGACCATGTCGCAGTCAGCCGCGAGCAACTCTCTGGTCGAACTGGAGAGGGCTTACGATTGCCCGCTTTTCGACCGGGTCGGTAAGTCCTTGCGCCTCAACGCCACCGGTCAGGGCTTGCTGCCGCTGGCAGAGAGCCTCCTCTCGCAAGCGAGCGATGTCGAAGCCTATCTGTCGGGTGGAAAGCTCGGGCCAGTGAGCGTTGGCGCCACGATGACCATAGGCAATTATCTGGCGACGCTGATCATTGCTGACTATATGCATCAGCATCCCGAGGCGCCGGTTGCCTTGCATGTGGCCAATACCGATGCGATCGTCGAGCAACTGTTGCGCTATGAGTGCGATGTGGGTCTGATTGAAGGGGAGGTTAGTCATCCGGATCTGCTGATCGAGCCGTGGATGGACGATGAACTCGTTGTTTTTTGCGCCCCGGGCCATCAACTTTCCGGACAGGGGTCTGTAGATAACGAAACGCTCGCTCGACAACAGTGGATTTTGCGCGAACGAGGCTCCGGAACGCGGAGCCATTTTGATCGCGAAATTGGTCGTCATCTGGATCAGGTCAATTTGCGTCTGGAACTGGAACATACCGAAGCGATCAAGCGTGCAGTCGAGTCCGGGCTGGGAATTGGCTGCCTATCGCGACTGGCTTTGCGCGAGGCGTTTCGTCGAGGTAGCCTGGTCGAAATTGGGACGCCCCAGTTCTCCTTGGGCAGGCGCTTTTATTTTGCCCGTCATCGGCAGCGTTTTGAAAGTGCTGCTGCACGCTGTTTTCGTCAGCTTTGTGCCTCGGCCACCGAGGGAGCAAGCAGTACGGCTGGCCTTCAATTGCCTTTTATTCCGTGATGGCGGAGCGGCGGCCTTTTTCGAAAATCTACTGGTCAGTTGTGATCCGGACTCAAAATGAATATTGATATTTTTTGAATTTGTTGTTTTTGTTGGTTCGGTTGCAACAGATACTTCTGGAATATTTTGTGGAATGGTGTAGAGTTTAGCTAGGAGCATTTGTTAATGAAGGTGACGATATGGCTATTCAATCAGTGACTTCCAGCATCAGTGCCTACGCTAGTTCGAGCACTCAGGCCAGCCAGACGCAACAGTCGCAACAGGCGCTTCAAGCCCAGCAGGCTGAAAAACGCGAACCTCGTCCCGAGGAACGTGTCGAGAAGAAGGAAGAGCCGCCGCGTCCGGTCGTGAATGCCCAAGGGCAGCCGACGGGTACGCTGATCAACGTGATTGCCTGAGATTTCGTGGTCTCGGTTTTACGATAGTTCGGACATCAAATGGCAGTAGCGTCCTTATCCGGAAGTCAGGCAGGTGGTAGTGCGCTTTGGGGCCAGATTCAGCAGCAACAGGCCCAGCGTAATGCTGACCAGGCTGAGCAGCGCGCCAGGGCATTGGCATCCAGTGCGCGTGATGCTCAGGCGGTGGCTGACCGTGCTCAGGAGAGTGCGCGTTCGCTGCAGGTGAGGTCGAATCAGGCGCAGGGCGAAGCGAGCGAGGCGAAGCGGGGGGTGGCCGAGCTATCTTCCTTGGGGGAGGTGCAAGTGCAATTGAGCGACTTGCGCGAGCAGATCAGCACCGTGCTCAAGTCGGAAAGCACGACCAATACCTCGGCAAGCTTGGCGCCGGTGGTCAATTCATTTGGTCAGGAGACCGGAACATTGGTGAACGTGACGGCCTGAGTTATGGGTGAAGTGGTCTGTCGACGGGCGCATAGGCGTCCTTTTTTTTGCCCATGCCATCAGGGTCTTGGTATCGTTGTTGGCAAGTCATGTAGATGAAATAACAAAGGAGTTCCCTTTTGCTAGCCAATCACTGGTGTGCCTCCGTCGATGCCACCATTCAATTACGTACTGGTTGTAATCCTCTTGAGAAACACGGTCCCCAGGCTGTGCTCGTCCACGCGGATGCTTGGGCGCCGATGGATGCGGTCGCTGATCCCCACGACATCCGTCAGGTGGTCGATTACGAGGTGATTTTTCTGGCCATTCGCAAGCTGGAAGCCAATGCACATTGCGAGTGTCTCGAGTCGAGCATACTGGAAGTGATGGACGCCATTTTTGGCATGCAGATTGTCAGTTCGGCATTTGTCTCGATGCACAAACCGCATGTTTATAACGGCCAAAGCACGCCGGCCATTTCGCTTTCCATGACGCGCGAGCAATGGCAAAAGACGAAACGCTGATTTCTGCCATCGGTGCCGTTGCCAGCAATGGCATGCTCGGCCTGGCTGGCTGGCTTCCTTGGGATATTCCAGAGGAGCTCGCCTATTTTGAGAGGACAGTGGCAGGTGCAGCGCTGGTGATTGGTCGGTTGACCTATGAGTCGATGGATGTCGTGCCGGAAGACTCATTTGTGGTCAGCGGTCAGTCAGACCTGGTCATGCGGCCGGGATGCACTCGCGTTGCTTCGGTAGAGGAAGGCTTGCGCGGGGCGCTGGCGACCGGCAAGCCGGTGTTTGTCATTGGTGGAGCGTCGGTTTATGCCGCCGCTTGGCCCTATTGCCACCGTTTCTACCTGACCCGGATAGAGCAGGCATTTGCCGGCGATACTTTGTTTCCTGACACTATTCCACTCGATCATTGGCAATTGCATGCCGAGGAGCTCAAGCTGTTGCATGAGAACCTGAGTAACAAGGATGTCGTTTGCCGTTTCCTGCAGTATCGGCAACTGAACCCCAAACCTGTGCCGCTGGTTCATTGCAATTCTGTTTCCGGATGATCAGAATGGTCATTTGGAGCCACTGAGCGCAGACGGTGAGCATGGAAATGACGCCAGGACAGATTTCCCGATACGGGTATCACCTGTGGATTGCCTTGATCTCCCTGGTCGCGGGTGGCTTCATCTTGCTCGCTTATGTGCTGTGGTCGGCGTATCAGGATGTATGGGCCGAGGCTCGGTCAGTCGCCGATAGTCAGTCGGAGCTGCTTGAGGCCCGCTTTGACTCGACCTTGCGGCGTGTCGAGGCAACGTTGAATGACATGGCCGAACGTGTGCCCAAAGAGGCTTTGGCCGTCGAGGCGATGCCACGTTTTCGAGTGGCGATCGAAAATGATCTCCAGCGCTCGCAGCGTGTCTTTCCCGAGGTGGCCGGCTTTCGGATCATAGCGGCCGATGGCAATGTGCTTTACCGCTCTGGTGGCGGGGATTATGCCAATCTTGCGGACCGATCCTATTTCAAGTTACCCAGGGAAGAGGGGGGCGCCGGGATTGTTTTTTCCGAGGTGATTACCTCGCGGATTACCGGCCGGGAGACCATCGTTGCAGCGCGGGGCGTTCGATCACCGGATGGACGGTTTTTGGGGGTGGTCAGTGCGGCGATTGAGCTTGGCTATTTCGAAGCCTTTTTCAAATCGGTTCGGCTGGGTGCTTCCGGTGCGCTGGCGATTCGGCGCAGCGACACGCATGCCCTGGTGGTTCGGCAACCGCGGGTAGCAGCTGAGATAAACCGCAAGCTCGATTCATCGCATCCGGTTTATCAGCGAATAGTCGCCGGTGAGCGCCGTGGAATTCTCGAATTTGCTGCGCAGTCGGATGGGGTGTCACGAGTTTACGGATACCGTGTTCTCGAAAACTACCCGTTCTATGTCCTTGCTGGCTTGTCCGAGGCCGATGTAATGGCCTTCTGGCGCGAGCGGGCCACGATGGTTTCTACGCTGGGCGCCACCTTGCTGGCCTGCCTGATGGTCGTGATATTTGGCTTGTTCCGGGCCCAGAGGCGGGAACAAGCGGTGGCCAGACAGTTGCGTCGCAACGGTGAGCAGTTGAATGCAGCGCAACGCATCGCCCAATTGGGCAGTTGGGAAATCCATCTGCCGTTGATGGACGTTACCTGTTCCGACGAGCTTTACCGGATTTTCGAACTCGAAAAACGCGAAAGTACTTATCAATATCAGGATTTTTTTGCCCAGATCCATCCTGATGATCGTTCGTTGGTAGACAAGACACTGAACGATTCCATCGTGTCGCGTCAGGCAGTCTCCCTGAAACACCGACTGCTGATGCCGGACGGCCGGATCAAATACGTGCTGGAATTCTGTGAAACGGAATATCGTGAGGATGGAACCCCTCTGCGGGTAATCGGTACCTCGCAGGATGTGACTGCCCAGCAGGAGATGCTGGCGCAGATGCAACTTCTGGCCAGCGCCGTCCAATACAGTGGCGAGGCAATTCTGATTACCGATATTGAAAATCGGATCGTTACAGTCAACCCCGCATTTACCCGTCTCACCGGTTATGCCTCCGAAGAGGCTGTGGGGCGCAATCCCCGCTTCCTGTCAGCTGGCCGCACGACGCCCGAAGAGTACGAGCGGATGTGGAAGAGTATTGCCGAACGTGGTTTCTGGCAGGGGGAGGTCTGGGACAGGCGCAAGGATGGCGCAATTTATCCGAAGTGGATGTCGATCTCGGTGATTCGGAGCGAGGATGGGGGGATTCGTTACCACGTCGCCCACTTTACTGATGTCTCATCAGAGCGCGCCGCCGAAGAGCGCCTGCAGCACCTGGCTCACCATGATGTGCTGACCGGATTGCTGAACCGTCTGAGCCTGAAGGGGCGCCTGGATCAGGCGCTGGCTGCCGCCCGAAGGGACGGGTCGAGGGTGGCGGTTCTTTTCGTTGACCTGGATCGTTTCAAGGTGATCAACGATACGCTGGGGCATCACGTTGGGGACGAGTTGCTGATCGAAGTGGCGAATCGCCTGCGTGATGGCGTGCGCGACAGCGACGTTGTCGCTCGGGTTGGCGGCGACGAGTTCGTAATCATGCTGTCCGGTGTAGAACATACCAGCGCCGTCGCCATGGTGGCTGAGAAACTGGTATTCAGTGTTGGGCAGTCTTATCAGGTCGAGGGGTACGATCTTTATTCGACGCCCAGTATCGGCATCGCCATCTATCCGACCGATGGTGAGGATGGCGACGTGCTGATGAAGAATGCCGATGCTGCGATGTACCACGCCAAGATGGCTGGTCGGAACAACTTCCAGTTTTTTGATGCCAGGATGAACGAAGTGGCATTGGAACGACTTAATACCGAGCATGCCTTGCGGCGGGCGCTGGCCAATAATGAGTTTTGCCTTTATTACCAGCCGGTCATTGATCTGGCCAGCAATCGGGTTGCCGGGCTGGAGGCATTGATCCGCTGGAACCACCCTGAAAAAGGGCTGTTGCTGCCCGGCAAATTCATTGGCATTGCCGAAGAAACTGGTTTGATCCAGCCGTTGGGCGAATGGGTGTTATGGGCTGCTTGCCGGCAACTGGCGGACTTTGTTGCGGCCGGCATTTCCGACGTCAGGATGGCGATCAATATTTCGGCCATCCAGATGCGCAATGGCAACCTGCCGCTACTGGTTCGTGGAGTGATCGAAGCTTACGATATCCATCCCAGCGATCTCATCTTCGAGATTACCGAATCGGCGGCCATGGAGCAGCCGACCGAGACGGTACGGATTCTCGATCTCCTGCACGGCATGGGAATTAACGTGGCGATCGATGATTTCGGTACCGGCTATTCGTCGCTGAGTTACTTGCGCATGTTCCCGATCAATCATCTCAAGCTGGATCGTTCCTTTGTCGAACAGATTGGTGACGATGTCGATGGTGCCCTGATCTGCGATGCGACGATCGGCCTGGCGCATAGCCTCGAGTTGAAGGTTGTGGCGGAAGGGGTCGAAACCCAGGCTCAGCTTGATCATTTACGCAGTCGTGGTTGCGATCTCGTGCAAGGCTTCCTTTTCAGTCGCCCAGTGCCGGCCGATGAAGTGATGACTTTCATTCGTCAATACAATTCCTGAAGAACAAATAACGCTTGCAAAGCCAGATGCTTTTTTCTATGATTCAAACGAACGTATGAATCATAGGAGCAAGCCATGGTTGAAGTCCGCTCGGTCGACACCCGCGAACGCATTCTCGATGCTGCAGAACGGCTGTTCATGGCCCACGGCTATGAAGGTACCTCGATGCGCCAGATCACCGGTGATGCCGGCGTCAACCTGGCGGCGGTGAATTACCACTTCGGCTCCAAGGAGTCGTTGATGCAGGAGGTTTTTCGGCGTCGTCTGGACTGGTTGAACGAAGAGCGGATGCGGGTGCTCAACGTGATGGAGGCGGAAGCCGCCGGCAAGCCGTTGAAACCATCGCAGATCGTCGATGGCTTTTTCGGCACCTTGCTGCGAATGGCTGGCGATGAGCGCCGGGGCGGCATGACCTTCCTGCGCCTGTTGGGGCGGACACTGACCGAGCCCTCCGAGTTCATCCGTGCCTTCCTGGCTCACGAATACAAGGAAGTCATGGATCGCTACAAGGAAGCCCTGTTCCGTTCGTTGCCTGAAGTGCCCAAGGCCGAGATCGTCTGGCGCTTCCACTTCATGCTCGGGGCGACGTCCTACGCGATTGCCGGTACCGATGCACTGCGCCTGGTGACTGACTGGCAGATCGAGGATGAGGACTCGGTGGACCGCCTGGATCGCCTGGTGCCGCGCCTGATGTCCTTCCTGCTTGGCGGCTTGCGTGCCCAGTTGCCGCAGTTTTCGGATAGTGCTGCAGTCGACAGCAAATAATCGACCAAAACCAAAAAAGACATAAAAGGAGACAGCAATGTTCAACAGCATCATCCCTCTGCTCGGGTTAGTCACCCTGGTGGCTTTGGTCGGGTTGGTCATCGTTCGGCCAATCCGCCGGGCGATCATCACCCGACCCATTTTTTCCACTTATCGCAAGGTGCTGCCACAGATGTCGGATACCGAGCGTGATGCGCTTGAAGCCGGCACCGTCTGGTGGGAAGGCGAGTTGTTTCGTGGCAAGCCGGACTGGCAGAAATTGCATGCCTACCCGCAACCGAAGCTGACACCAGCTGAGCAGTCATTTCTCGATAACGAATGCGAAGAAGCCTGCCGCCTGGTCGATGACTGGAAGGTCACGCACGAACTCTACGATCTGCCAACCGAGGCCTGGCGCTACATCAAGGAAAAGGGCTTCCTCGGCATGATCATCCCGAAGAAGTATGGCGGCCTGGAGTTTTCGGCCTATGCCCATTCACAGGTAGTGACCAAGCTTTCGACGCGCTCCAGCGCGCTGTCGGTGTCGGTGATGGTCCCCAACTCGCTCGGCCCGGCTGAACTGTTGCTGCACTACGGCACTGATGCACAGAAAAACCACTATCTGCCGCGTCTGGCCAAGGGCATCGAGGTCCCGGCTTTCGCGCTGACCAGCCCGTGGGCCGGTTCTGATGCTGCTTCCATTCCCGATGCTGGCGTCGTCTGCAAGGGGATGTGGCAGGGCAAGGAAGTGCTCGGCATGCGTGTTTCGTGGGACAAGCGCTACATAACGCTGGCGCCGGTGTGCACGGTATTCGGGCTGGCTTTCCACCTCTATGACCCGGATGGCCTGCTCGGCGACAAGAAGCACATCGGCATCACCTGCGCGCTGGTGCCCTACGACCATCCGGGTGTTGATACCGGTCGCCGCCATTTCCCGCTGAACGCCATGTTCATGAACGGCCCGACGCGTGGCAAGGACGTCTTCATGCCGCTCGATTTCATCATTGGCGGTCCGGAAAAGGCTGGTCACGGCTGGCGCATGTTGATGGAGTGTCTGGCGGCAGGGCGCTCGATTTCCCTGCCATCCTCCAATACTGGCATGGCCCAGATGACGGCGCGTGCTGTCGGAGGTTATGCCCGCGTCCGCTCGCAATTCAAGATGGCGGTCGGCAAGTTTGAAGGTGTCGAAGAGGCACTGACCCGCATCGGCGCCTACACCTACATGATGGATGCCGTGCGCAAGATGACCGCCGGTGCCGTCGATCTCGGTGAGAAGCCGTCGGTGGTGTCGGCCATTGCCAAATACCACGTTACCGAACGGGCCCGTCAGGTAGTCAATGATGGAATGGACGTCATCGGTGGCAAGGGCATCTGTCTTGGCCCCTCGAATTTCATGGGCCGCGCCTATCAGCAGGTGCCGATCGGCATCACGGTCGAAGGCGCCAATATCCTCACCCGCTCGCTGATCATCTTTGGTCAGGGTGCCATCCGCTGCCATCCGTATCTGCTGCCGGAAATGCAGGCAGCGCAGAACCCGGACCAAAAGCAGGGTCTGGTCGATTTCGACAAGGCGCTGTTCGGGCATATCGGTTTCACCATCAAGAATGGTTTCCGCGCCCTGTGGCTGGGCATGACCGGTTCGCACTTCGCCGCGGTCAACGTCGATACGGCGCCGGAAATGAAGCGCTATTACCAGCAACTGACGCGTTTCTCGGCAGCTTTCGCCTTCATGGCTGACATCTCGCTGCTGGTCCTTGGCGGCAGCGTCAAGCGTCGCGAAAAGCTGTCGGCCCGCCTTGGGGACATCCTGGCCCAGATGTACCTGATTTCCTGCACGCTGAAGCGTTACGAGGAAGAGGGACGCAAAGCCGAAGATGCGCCACTGGCTCACTGGGCGATCTGGGATGCCATGTACAAGGCGCAGGAAGCATTCGACGGCGTGATCGCCAATTTCCCGATCCGCTTCATCGCCGCCTTCCTGCATCGCTCGATCTTCCCGTGGGGACATCCGTACGTCGTGCCATCGGATGATGTAGGCCATCAAGTGGCCAAGCTGCTGATTTCACCCTCGGCTTCCCGTGATCGGCTGACTGCGGAATGCTTCCTGCCACTGCTAGAAACCGAGCCGGTTGGTGCCATCGAACTGGCGCTGAAGGCGACGCTGCTGGCTGAGCCGATCGAGGCAAAGATCCGCGCCGCCGAGAAGGATGGCCGCTTCGACAACAATCCGCAGGCCAACGTCCGTGACATCGCCATCGTTGCCTTTGAGTCCGGGGTGATCTCGGCTGCCGATTACGAAATCATGAAGCAGCGTAACCACCTGCGCGACATCGTGGTCCATGTCGATGACTTTCCATTCGATTACGGTGTGGCCACCGCCAACAAGCCGGCCGAATGCCGGATGGCCGCCTGAACATGAGCAAGACGATCTATGTAGTGGACGGCGCCCGTTCGCCGTTCCTGAAAGCCCAGAAAGGGCCCGGCATCTTCGCTGCGTCCGACCTGGCCACCCAGGCCGGCCGGGCGTTGCTGCTGCGCCAGCCGTTCGAGCCGAGCGATCTCGATGAGGTGATCCTCGGTTGCGCCGCGCCGTCGCCGGACGAAACCAATATCGGCCGCATGGTTGCGCTGCGTCTCGGCTGCGGCAAGAAAGTGCCGGGCTGGACGGTGATGCGCAACTGCGCTTCCGGCATGCAGGCCATCGATTCGGCCATCGCCAATATCCAGTGCGGGCGTTCCGAACTGGTGATGGCCGGCGGTGTCGATGCGCTGTCGCGGGCGCCGCTGCTCTATTCGGATGCGATGGTCCGTTGGTTCGCCGGCATGATGTCGATGCGCACGGCCGGCCAGAAGCTGCAACATTTCCTGAAGCTGCGCCCGGCGGCCCTGCTGACGCCGGTCATCGGCCTGATGAAGGGCCTGACCGATCCGGTGGTCGGCATGCTGATGGGGCAGACGGCGGAGAACCTCGCCTGGCGTTTCGGCATCGACCGCCAGCAGATGGATGAGTTTGCCGTGCGCAGCCACCAGCGTGCCTTGGCCAGCCGGCAAGCCGGCTACCTTGGCGAGATCGTGCCGGTGGTCGATGGCCAGGGTAATGTCTATGCCGAGGACGACGGTGTGCGCACCGATGCGAGCATGGCCGGCATGGCCAAACTCAAGCCGTTCTTCGACAAGAAGTACGGCAACATCACCGCCGCCAACAGCTCTCAGATTACCGACGGCGCCGCCTGGGTGCTGCTCGCTTCAGAAGAGGCAGTGCAGAAATGGGGGTTGAAGCCGATCGGCAAGATCGTCGACAGCCAGTGGTCTGGCCTTGAGCCCGAGCAAATGGGCCTCGGCCCGGTCCATGCCACGACACCCATTCTGCAACGCAATGGCATGACGCTGGCCGACGTCGATTACTGGGAGTTGAACGAGGCATTTGCCGCGCAGGTGCTCGGCTGTCAGGCTGCCTGGAAGGATGATGCGTACTGCCGCGAACAACTCGGCCTGCGCTGCGCCTTCGGGAGCATTGCCGAAGATCGCCTGAACGTCGATGGTGGCGCTGTCTCGATCGGTCATCCGGTCGGTGCATCCGGCGCACGCATCGTGCTGCACTTGCTGCATGTGCTGCGCCGGAACCAGGCAAAACGTGGCATCGCGACGATCTGTATCGGTGGCGGTCTCGGTGGGGCCATGCTGCTTGAGAGCATGAACTGAGATGCGTATCGGTATCGTTGTGGACTCGGCGTGCGATCTGCCGCGCGAGTTTCTGGACAAGCATGGTGTATTGATCATGCCGATTACCCTGCGCATTGGTGATGCCCTGATCGAAGACCGGCGCCATCCCGACGAGACGCAGGCCTTCTATGCCCGCCATCTCGACCGGAAAGGCGATGATGATTTTGCCGAGTCGATCCCGTATTCGGCATCGCAGATCGAAAGGCTCTTTCTTGAGCGTCTGGTGCTGGATTACGACTATGTGTTCTGCCTGACCATCACCAGTACCCGAAGTCCGATCTTCGAGCATGCGATGCAGGCATCGCGGGCCATCCTGACCAAATACAAGGCGATCCGCCGGGAGGCCGGCATGGAGGAACGTTTCGGGCTGGCCGTGCTGTCGACGCGCAACCTTTTTACCGGGCAGGCCGTGCCGGTCGCCGAAGCCGTGCGTCTGATCCGTCAGGGCGGACTGCCCAGTGAAATCGGTTTGCGTCTGAAGCATTTGATCGACGAGACACACACTTATCTGGTGCCGGCCGACCTCTTTCACATTTACAAGCGGGCGTCGAAAAAAGGGGATACCAGTCTGAGTTGGGGTTCCTACACGCTGGGTTCCTGGCTGAACGTCAAGCCAATCCTGCATTGCCATCGCGATGTGACGACCACGGTCGACAAGGTGCGTGGCTTCGAGGCCGGGGTCGAGCAGTTGTTCGACAAGGCGGTCAGGCGCATCGCGGATGGTCTCGACTCGCCGAGCATCTGCATCAGCTATGGCGGCGAGCCGTCTGCCGTCGTCAAGCTGCAGGGGTACGCCAGGCTGGCCAAGGCAGCCGAGGATAACGGCGTGGAAATTCTCGTGTCGCCGATGAGCAAGACGGCGGCCGTCAATGTCGGGCCGGGTGCCCTGTCGCTGGCGTTTGCTGCGAAGGGCCATCAGGCTCACTAGGAACAAGACAATGATCATGAATCTGCAACACTGGAAGCTGGTCGCCGATACGGACGGCATCACCACCGCCACGCTCGACAAGGCGGGCGAATCGGCTAATTCTTTGTCGGCTGAGGTGCTTAGCGAGTTTTCGAGCATTCTTGATAGGCTCGATGCCTACCCGCCAAAGGCGCTGATCATCCGCTCAGGCAAAGCTGCCGGCTTCATCGCCGGAGCGGATATCGAGGAATTTTCCCAACTCGATACCCCGGAAAAGGGCAGGGCACTGGTCGAGCGCGGCTGGAATCTGTTCAACCGGCTGGCGGCGGTCAAATACCCGACGCTGGCGCTGGTCCGTGGGCATTGCCTCGGTGGTGGCCTGGAACTGGCACTGGCCTGCCGTTACTTGCTGGCGGTCGATGAGTCGGGTACCAAAATGGGGTTGCCGGAAGTCATGCTCGGCATCTTTCCCGGCTGGGGCGGCATGTTGCGCCTGCCACAACGGGTCGGCCCGGCCGCTGCACTGGATCTGATGCTGACTGGCAAGACGCTGGATGCCAAGCGTGCCAAAAGAATGGGCCTGGCCGACGACTGTGTGCCGCCGCGCGTCATGGAAATGGCTGCCCGCCAGTTGGTGGTTTCCGGTCAGCCGCGTCGCCAGCTGCCTTTCATGCAGCGCCTGTTGAATGGACCTCTGAAATCTGTGGTCGCCAACGGGGCCCGCAAGCAGGTGGCGAAGAAGGCGCGGCCGGAACACTACCCGGCCCCCTACGCGATCATCGACCTGTGGGCCAAGCACGATGGGAATGCCCTGGCGGCGCCGGAGGTGGTTGATCGCATCATTTCGTCACCGACCGCGCGCAACCTGCTGCGGGTATTCCATCTGCAGGAACGCCTGAAAGGTTTTGGCAAGGAATCGGATTTCAAAGCCAGACGCGTTCATGTCATCGGTGCAGGCGTCATGGGCGGCGATATCGCTGCCTGGTGTGCCTTGCGTGGCATGACCGTGACCCTGCAGGATCAGACGCTGGAACGTATTTCACCGGCCCTGAAGCGGGCGCATGCCTTGTTCACCAAACGCCTGCGCGAGCCGCTGAAAATTCGCGATGCCTTCGACCGCCTGATTCCCGATCCAAGCGGTGATGGCGTGGCGCACGCCGATGTGGTGATCGAAGCCATTTTCGAGAATGTCGAAGCCAAGCACGCCCTGTTCAAATCAATTGAACCCAGGCTGAAGGCGGGAGCGGTACTGGCGACCAATACCTCCAGCTTGCGCCTGGAAGATTTGCGCACGGTGCTGCAGCGCCCGGAAAGGCTGGTCGGCATTCATTATTTCAATCCGGTGGCGATGATGCCGCTGGTCGAGGTGGTTGCTGCTGAAGGGGCAGATCCGGCTGCAGTGCAGGCTGCCTGTGCCTTTGTCCGGCAGATCGACAAGCTGCCACTGCCGGTCAAGAGTGCGCCGGGCTTTCTGGTCAATGCGGTGCTGGCACCTTACATGCTGGAAGCGATGCGAGCAGTCGATTCCGGACTCTCGCCGGAAACCGTCGACGAAGCCATGCTTGCCTTCGGGATGCCGATGGGGCCGATCGAACTGATCGATACGGTGGGCCTGGATATCGCGATGGCCGCTGGGCAGCAATTGGCCGGGGGAGCTGAGCCGCCACGTTGCCTGATTTCACGTGTCGAAAAAAATCAGTTGGGCAAGAAGAGCGGTCTGGGTTTTTACGACTGGTCATCCGGCAAGGCGGCAAAAGGCTCGGCCGGAAATGCGCCGGCCGGTCTGGCAGAGCGTCTGGTCAGGCCGCTGATCGAGCGCACAGAGCGCTTGGTCGCCGACAGGATTGTTGCAGATGCCGAACTGGCTGATGCTGGTGTGATTTTTGGAACCGGCTTCGCCCCTTTTACTGGTGGGCCATTGAACTACCAGACAAGCTTGAGAAAGTAATGTTGCGTAATTGCAACAAGTTGTCAGTTTTTGTTAATTCAAACAAAATTTCAAACGTCTGTTTGAGTTTTAATTGATGCACCAAACCGGGGATTCCCCAACACAATCACAACAGGAGACATATCGATGCACAAAATTTCTAACACACGCCTGATCCCGCCTTTGATCGCGATTGCATTTTCAGGAACGGCGTCGGCTGCCGGTTTTCAGTTGCAGAACCAGAATGCATCTGGAACAAGCGTGGCGTTTGCAGGTGCAGCTGCTGTCGCTGAAGATGCAAGCACAATTTTCTTCAACCCGGCAGGGATGACCTATTTGCCGACAGGGCATAGCATCTCTGTTGCGGGAACTGTGATTGACCGTTCAGTCAAATTTACCGATACCGGTACGACAGCTATGCCTGTCCTGAACGGCGCGGGTGCTCCGACCGGTTTGTTCCATTCGGTGGGCGGTAATGGCGGTGATGCTGGCGGCGCCAGTTTGGTTCCGGCCTTGTATTACAGCTACGCCATCACGCCAGCCCTCCGTTTGGGTCTCGGTATGTCGGTGACCTATGGCAGTGAAACCGAATACGACTCAAATTTCTCCGGTCGTTTTTCCGGTCGTTACACGTCGATTCATCAGACCAACCTGAATCCTTCCATTGCCTACAAGGTAAATGACATGATTTCGGTGGGTTTTGGCTTGAACTATGCCAAGAACGAGATCGAGTTTCGCCAACACACTCCGGTCTCACTGGCCGGTCCTCTGGGTGTCTTGAAGGGAGAGGGGGACTCTTGGGGGTGGAATGCGGGTGCAATGATCCAGTTGTCGCCGGCTACGCGCGTGGGGCTTAGCTATCGTTCGAGGATCAAGTTCGATCTTGAGGGGGATCAGCAGGTTGGTGCCCTCGGCGTTGACCGGGATATTAAGGCAGAGCTGGAAACTCCCGACACCCTGTCTCTGGCCTTGAGCCAGAAAATTGGCAACAAGCTAGAGCTGTTGGCAGATGCGACGTGGACCGGCTGGAGTTCGGTCAATGCGTTGACGCCGGTTCTAGCGTCGACAGGTGCCCGTGCAACTGCACCGCTACGCTATAACTTCAAGGATGTCTGGCGTTTTGGTTTGGGTGCCAAGTATCAGTTCACCGACACGCTTAACTTGAGGGCAGGGGTTGCCTACGATCAGAGTCCGGTACCTGATGATGCTCACCGCACTATGACCGTTCCGGATTCGGATCGGACGTGGCTGTCCTTTGGTGCTCGCTGGCAGATGAACAAGGCGACTTCGCTCGACTTTGGCTACGCCCACATCTTTTTCAAGGATAGCTCGACTGCGCGTGCAGTGACCGATACGAGCGAAGCGGTGGTTCTGCAAACCGTGCGGGGCAACTTCCAGACCAGCGTCAATTTGTACTCAATGCAACTCAACCACAACTTCTGAGTCTTTCAATTCGTTGCGTGAATTTGATCCCCGGCCTGACCGGGGATTTTTTTGAATCGATTTGCAAAAACCGTTGACCACAGGCCCGTCTTGTCTATAATTCAAACGTTCGTTTTATTTTAACGAAGCCGCAAAAAGAGACCTAAAGGAGAACCGCTTGAACAAGCTGATCGTGAAGAAAGCCGCCGTGCTGGGCGCCGGCGTGATGGGGGCGCAGATTGCGGCGCACCTCGCCAATGCCAATGTGCCGGTCGTGCTGTTTGACCTGCCGGCAAAGGAAGGAGACAAGAACGGCATCGTGAAGAAGGCCCTTGATGGCCTCAAAAAGTTGGACCCGGCGCCACTGGCCAGCAAGGGCAAGCTGAAGTTCATCGATGCCGCCAATTACGACGAGCACCTGTCGCTGCTCACCGAGTGCGATCTGATCATCGAAGCCATCGCCGAACGCATGGACTGGAAGAACGATCTTTACGCGAAGATCGCGCCGCATATCGCGCCGAATGCCATTGTTGCTTCGAATACGTCCGGCCTGTCGATGAACCTTCTGGCTGATGGCCTGCCAGCCGAAATTCGCCCGCGCTTCTGTGGCATCCACTTTTTCAATCCGCCGCGCTACATGCATCTGGTCGAGATCATCTCGACCAAGACGACTGATGGCGGCACGCTCGATGCACTGGAAACCTGGCTGACCTCGCGCCTGGGCAAGGGTGTTATCCGGGCGCTGGATACGCCGAACTTTGTCGCCAACCGGATCGGTGTTTTTTCGATTCTCGCCGTCATGCACCACACTCAGGCCTTTGGCCTTGGTTTCGATGAAGTCGATGCGCTGACCGGTCCGAAAATCGGCCGCCCGAAGAGCGCCACCTATCGTACTGCCGACGTGGTGGGCCTCGATACGCTGGCCCACGTCGTCAAGACCATGCAGGACACGCTGCCCGGCGATCCGTGGCATCAGTACTTTACGAATCCGGCCTGGTTGCAGGCACTGATTGCCCAAGGTGCGCTTGGCCAGAAGACCCGTTGTGGCATCTTCCGCAAGCAGGGCAAGGAAATCCAGGTGCTTGACCTGGGCAAACAGGATTACCGTACTTCCGCCGGTGAGGTGGCCGACGAGGTGGCAGCCATCCTGAAGATCAGGAACCCCGCCGAGAAATTCGCCGCCTTGCGCACCTCGGGGCATCCGCAGGCCCAGTTCCTGTGGGCCATCTTCCGCGATGTCTTCCATTACTGCGCGGTGCAGCTGGAAAACGTCGCTGACAACGCCCGCGACGTCGATTTTGCCATGCGCTGGGGCTTCGGCTGGGCGCAGGGTCCGTTCGAAACCTGGCAGGCGGCGGGTTGGGCCGATATTGCCCAAAGCATTTCAGCCGATATCGCTGCCGGCAAGGCCATGGGCGATGTGCCGTTGCCGGCCTGGGTGCTGGAAAGCGGTCGTATTGGTGTGCATACGGTAGACGGTTCGTGGTCGGCGCGCGACAAAGCGTACGCGCCGCGTTCTTCGCTGCCGATCTATCAGCGCCAGCTCTTCCCGGAACGTGTGTTGGGCGAGGGCGGTGCGACCCCGGAAAAATCCGGAGAAACGCTCTACGAAAACGACGGCGTTCGTCTGTGGAAGCTGCCGGCGCTTGATTCTGGCATCGGTATCCTTTCCATCAAGTCGAAGATGCACACCATCGGCAACGAGGTGCTTGATGGCGTGATCGCTGCCGTCCGTCAGGCAGAAGCGACACTGGATGGCGTGGTGGTCTGGCATGAAGCGCCTTTTGCTGTCGGTGCCAACCTGCAGCAGGTCGGTGAAGCCTGTGCCGCCGGCCAGTTTGATCTCCTCGAGGCAACCGTCGAGAAGTTCCAGCGCGCTTCGCAAACCCTGAAATATGCGCAGGTGCCGGTTGTTGCTGCTGTACAGGGTATGGCGCTGGGCGGTGGGTGCGAATTTGTCATGCATGCTGGCAAGCGTGTCATGGCGCTGGAAAGCTACGTCGGTCTGGTCGAAGCCGGTGTCGGCCTGATTCCGGCTGGCGGTGGTTGCAAGGAATTCGCTGTACGGGCCGCTGAGTGGGCCGCCCAGTCAGCCACACCGGGCGAAGTGTTCAACTTCCTGCAGCCGGCGTTCCAGACCATCGCGATGGCCAAGGTGGCGAAAAGCGCGGTCGAAGTCATCGACATGGGTTTTGCCAAGCCTTCGGACACCATCTTGTTCAATGCCAACGAGCTGCTCTTCGTCGCGATCAAGGAAGCTCGCGCCATGGCCGAAGCAGGCTACGCACCGCCACCGATGGCGCGCGGCATCCCGGTCGCCGGCAAGAACGGCATCGCAACGCTGGAGATGATGCTGGTCAACATGAAGGAAGGCGGCATGATTTCCGCCCACGACTACCGTGTGTCCAAGGCCGCTGCCACCGCCCTGTGTGGTGGCGAGATCGAAACCGGCAGCCTGGTCGATGAGGAATGGTTGCTGACCATTGAGCGCCAACTGTTCGTCGAACTGCTGAAGACCCCCGAAACCCAGGCCCGGATCAAGCACATGCTGGAAACCGGCAAGCCACTTCGTAACTAATCGGGCCAGGAGACAGATAAAAATGAGCAAACAGATTCAGGAAGCCTACATTGTCGCCGCCACCCGCCTGCCGGTGGCCAAGCGCAACGGGATGTTCAAGAACGTGCGGCCGGATGACATGCTGGCCGAAGTGATCCGGGCGGTTGTCGCCCAGGTGCCGGGCATTGATCCGGCGCGTATTGGCGACGTCATCGTCGGCTGCGCCATGCCGGAAGCCGAGCAGGGCATGAACGTTGCCCGTATCGGCCTGCTGTTGGCCGGGCTGCCGATCACCGTGCCGGGCATTACCATCAACCGCTTCTGCTCCTCCGGGGTGCAGGCAGTGGCCGATGCAGCCAACCAGATTCGCCTCGGCCTGGCCGATGTGATGATCGCTGCCGGCACCGAGTCGATGAGCGTGATGCCGCAGATTATGGGCAACAAGATGTCGATGAACCCGGCCATCTTCGCCAAGGAAGAAAACATCGGCATCGCCTACGGTATGGGTCTGACCGCCGAGAAGGTGGCCAACCAGTGGAAGGTCAGCCGCGAGGCGCAGGATGCCTTCGCGGTGGCATCCAACCAGAAGGCCTGCGCCGCCATTGCCGCCGGTCACTTCAAGGCAGAAACGACGCCCTACACGATCCGCGAAAGCCTGCCTGACCTGAAGACTGGCCAGATCAAGCTGCGCGAGCGTGTCGTCGAATTCGATGAAGGTCCGCGCGCCGATGCCTCGCTGGAAAAGCTCGGCAAGCTGCGCCCGGTCTTCCATGCCCGTGGTTCGGTGACGGCCGGTAATTCCTCGCAGATGTCCGATGGTGCCGGGGCCGTGATGCTGGTGTCGGAAAAGGTGCTGAAGGAGCACAACCTGACTCCGCTCGCTCGCTTTGCCGGTTATGCCGTCGGTGGCGTGGCGCCGGAGATCATGGGCATCGGCCCAATTGCCGCGATTCCCAAGGTGCTGGCCCAGGTTGGCATCACGCAGGATCAGCTGGACTGGATCGAGTTGAACGAAGCCTTCGCGGCCCAATCGATTGCCGTGATGCAGGAACTCGGTATCAATCCGGACAAGGTCAATCCGCTCGGCGGTGCCATCGCTCTTGGGCATCCGCTCGGTGCCACCGGTGCCATTCGCATCGCGACGGCGGTACATGGCCTGCGCCGCACCGGTGGTAAGTACGGCATGGTGACCATGTGTATCGGTACCGGCATGGGTGCTGCCGGCATCATCGAGGCGCTGTAACCCGTGAAACCTGCCTGGCTGGCCAAGCTTTCGCCGACCTGGCGGGCGCGCATGGTGCGGATGGGATTCAACTTCCATCCCGCTTTTCGCGGCACCGGTGGCCGGGTAACGCATGTGGCGAAGGATTTGCGCCACATCCGGGTGCGCCTGCCATTGAACTGGAAGACGAAGAACATCGTCGGTTCGCTCTATGGGGGCTCGCTGTTTGCGATCACCGATGGGGCGCATCCGATGATGCTGATGGCGGCCCTGGGTGACGGCTATATCGTCTGGGATAAAGCGGCCAGTATTCGCTACCGGAAGCCGGGTTTTTCGACGTTGTATGCCGATTTCGTCCTCAGTAATGAGGAAGTGGCAGAAATAAGAGATGAATTGACCAAAAATCCGGAGCTTGAGCGGACTTATCTGGTCGAACTGAAGGATGCACACGGCACCGTGCATACCGTGGTGGAACGCACGGTTTACATTGCCGACAAACAACACTACCGACAAAAGAGCGGTGGAGGAGACAAACAATGATTTCATCGACAACTGTCAGGCGGGCGGCTCTGATTGCCGCATTGATGGCCATCCCGGGATTGCATGCTGCCGAGGTGGCCGGCGTCAAGGTGGATGACAAGATTCGTATCGGCAGCAGCGAGCTGGTGCTCAATGGTGCCGGCCTGCGCAGCAAGCTGTTCATCAAGGTCTACGTTGGCGCGCTTTACGTCGGCCAGAAGTCGACCACGCCAACGGCGATCTACGATAGTCCGCAGCCGCGTCGCATGGCGATGCGCATGCTGCGCGACCTCGATGCCGAGTCGCTGCACTCGGCGCTCGACGAAGGCCTGAAGAACAACCACACGGCTACCGAACTGGCCGAGATGAAACCGCAGGCCGATCAGTTGGCGGCCATCCTGAAGGCTATCGGCAAGGCCAAGGAAGGCGATACCATCGCCATTGATTTCTCCGCTGAAGGCGTGGCACTCAGCCTGAACGGTGAGGCTCGCGGCAAGGTCGCCGGGCCGGGTTTCGCCAAGGCCTTGCTCAAGGTCTGGCTGGGAGATAAACCGGCGGATGCATCGCTGAAGAAGGCACTGCTCGGCGCTTAGGCTGGCAAACGGAGGAGGAGACAAAAATGGAAAAAATCTGGCTACAAAGCTATCCGAATGGCGTGCCGGCAGAGATCGACATCGACCATATTCCGTCGCTGGTCGCGCTGTTCGAAAAGGCCTGCACGACCTTTGCCGACAAGGTTGCCTATATCAGCATGGGCAAGGAGATGACCTACCGGCAGCTCGACGAGGAGAGCAAGGCCTTCGCCGGCTGGTTGCAGGCCAAGGGGCTGAAGAAAGGCGACCGCGTTGCGCTGATGATGCCCAATCTGCTGCAATATCCGGTGGCGCTGTTCGGCACCTTGCGCGCCGGCTGCGTCGTGGTCAATTGCAACCCGCTCTACACGCCGCGCGAACTCGAACACCAACTCAAGGATTCCGGCGCCACGGTAATTGTCATCGTCGAAAACTTCGCTCACACGCTGGAACAGATCGTTGCGCACACGGCGATCAAGCACGTCATCGTCACGCCGATGGGCGAAATGCTCGGCCTCAAGGGAGTGATCGTCAATTTCGTCGTTCGCCATGTCAAGAAGCTGGTGCCGGCCTGGAAATTGTCAGGTTCCATCGGTTTCAACAGCGCCTTGGCTTCTGGCCGCAGTCACGGATGGAAACCCGTGCCCCTGACTCAGGACGACATCGCTTTCCTGCAATACACCGGTGGCACAACGGGCGTTTCCAAGGGGGCCATGCTGACGCATGCCAACATCGCATCGAACGTCACCCAGGCGTACAACTGGATCAAACCGGTGGTACGCGAGGGTGAAGAGTTCATCATCACCGCCTTGCCGCTGTATCACATCTTCGCGCTGACGGCGAACTGCCTGACTTTCCTGATGATCGGCGCCCGCAACCTGCTGATTGCCAATCCGCGCGACATTCCCGGCTTCGTCAAGGAGTGGGGCAAGTACCCGGTCACGGTGGTGACCGGCGTCAATACGCTATTCAACGCGCTACTACATAACCCCGATTTCGCCTCGCTGGATTTTTCCACCATGCGGGTCACACTGGGGGGCGGTATGGCGGTGCAGGGACCGGTGGCCGACAAGTGGCTGAAAGTGACCGGAACGCCCTTGCTGCAAGCCTACGGACTGACCGAAACCTCGCCGGCAGCGACGATCAATCCGCTCGATATGGGCGAGTTCAACGGTTCCATCGGCTTGCCGATCTCTTCCACTGAAGTCTCGATCCGCGACGACTACGGTAGCGAAGTGCCGCTTGGTCAGGTCGGCGAAATCTGCATTCGCGGCCCGCAGGTCATGAAAGGCTATTGGCAGCGGCAGGATGAAACCGATCTGGTCTTTTATCCGGATCGTTTCCTGCGCACCGGCGATATGGGTTACGTAGACAAAAAAGGTTTCGTCTTCCTGGTCGACCGCAAGAAGGACATGATTCTGGTCTCCGGTTTCAACGTCTATCCAAATGAGGTGGAGGAGGCGGTGGCCATGCATCCGGGCGTCATGGATGTGGCGGCCATCGGTGTCGCCGACGAGCATTCCGGCGAGGCGGTGAAGATTTTTGTCGTCCGCAAGGACCCGAAAGTCACCGAGCGCATGCTGATCGAGCACTGCCGCGGCCTGCTGACCGGCTACAAGATTCCGAAACATGTCGAATTCCGCGATGACCTGCCACGCACCAACGTCGGCAAGATCCTGCGTCGCGCATTGAAAGAGGGAGCGTAATGGGCATTCCGGCATCACTGAACAAGAACCTGGCGCTGCCTGTCATCTGTGCGCCGATGTTCATCATCTCCAACCCCGATCTGGTCATCGCCCAGTGCAAGGGCGGCCTGATTGGTTCCTTTCCTGCCCTCAACGCCCGGCCGATGGAAGTGCTCGACGAATGGCTGACCCGCATCAAGACCGAACTGGCGGCCGACCCGAACGCGGCGCCCTTCGCCGTCAATCAGATCATCCATCCCTCCAACGAGCGGCTGGAACACGACATGGCGCTATGCGTGAAGCACGAGGTGCCGCTGATCATCACCAGCCTGTCAGCGCCGACGCAGATCGTGCCGCATGTGCATGCCTACGGCGGCCAGGTCTTTCATGATGTGATCAGCGTGCGCCATGCCGAAAAGGCACTCGAAGCCGGTGTCGATGGCCTGATCCTGGTGTGCGCCGGGGCCGGCGGCCATGCCGGCACGCTCAGCCCCTTCGCGCTGGTCGGCGAAATCCGCAAGTTCTACGATGGTCCGATCGCGCTCTCCGGTTCGATCACCAACGGCAAGGCCATCCTGGCTGCGCAGGCGATGGGCGCTGACTTCGCCTATATTGGTACGCGTTTCATCGCCACCCACGAAGCCCATGCTGTCGATGCCTATAAGCAGGCCATCGTCGACTCGGCCGCCAAGGACGTGGTCTATACCCCGTATTTCACGGGCGTTCATGGCAACTACCTGAGCAAGAGCATCGTCGCCGCCGGCCTCGACCCGGCCAACCTGCCGGTCAAGGACAAGACGTCGATGAGTTTCGGCGGCGCCCGCGATGCCAAGGCCTGGAAAGACATCTGGGGCGCCGGGCAGGGAGTCGGCACCATTGACGACGTTATGCCGACTGCCGAGCTGATCGCCCGCCTGAGGCAGGAATATCGCAGCGCCAAAGCAGCGTTGTGCAGCAATCCATTCTGAAAATATCAACAGGAGACAGACAAAATGAGCGACTACCGTGCGCCGATCAAGGACATGCGTTTCGTCATGGACGAAATTGCCGGCCTCAATGCCATCAATCAACTGCCCGGTTTTGAAGAGGCGACCCCCGATCTGGCCGACGCGGTTCTCGATGAAGCCGCCAAGTTCGCCGGTGAAGTACTTGCACCGCTTAACGCCATCGGTGACAAGCAGGGTTGCAAACTGACGGCCAATGGCGTGACCACACCGGATGGCTGGAAGGCAGCCTACAAGGCCTTCTGCGACGCCGGCTGGAATGGCATCGCCTCGCCAGCCGAGTTCGGCGGCCAGGGCCTGCCCGATACTCTAGCCATCGCGGTGAAGGAAATGGTCTGCTCGGCCAATCTGGCTTTCTCGATTGGTCCCTTGCTGACTACAGGCGCCACTGAGGCTTTGCTGACCTGCGCCAGCGACGAATTGAAGGGGATCTACCTCGAAAAGATGGTGACCGGCGAATGGACCGGCACGATGAACCTGACCGAGCCGCAAGCCGGTTCTGATCTCGCCCTGATCCGCTCGCGCGCCGAGCCGCAGGCTGACAGTAGCTACCGGGTTTTCGGTCAGAAGATTTTTATCAGCTACGGCGACCACGACATGACGGACAACATCGTCCATCTGGTGCTCGCCCGCCTGCCTGACGCGCCGGCTGGCGTGAAGGGCATCTCGATGTTCCTGGTGCCCAAGTTCCTGGTCAATGCTGATGGCAGTCTTGGCGCTCGCAATGATGCGCACTGTGTTTCCATCGAACACAAGCTCGGCATCCACGCCAGCCCGACCTGCGTCATGGCCTATGGCGACAATGGCGGAGCCGTCGGCTATCTGCTTGGTGAAGCCAATCGCGGCCTCGAATACATGTTCATCATGATGAACGAAGCACGCCTCGGCGTCGGCCTGCAAGGCGTCGCCCTCGGCGAGCGGGCCTATCAGCATGCCCTGGCCTATGCCCGCGAACGCAAGCAGGGCCGCGATGCACTGACTGGCGAGGCGCTTGTCACGCTCGACAAGCACCCGGACATCCGTCGCATGCTGATGCTGATGAAATCCCGTGTTGAGGCCGCCCGCGCGGCGACCTATTACACCGCCAGCCTGCTTGATCGTGCCCACGCCATCAGCGATCCCGAAGAAAAGAAACGCAGCCTCTACCTTGCCGAATTCCTGATCCCCATCGTCAAGGGCGGCGGCACTGAAATGGGTATCGAGGTCACCTCGCTCGGTATCCAGATTCACGGTGGCATGGGCTTCATCGAGGAAACCGGCGCCGCCCAGCACTGGCGCGATTCGCGCATCACCACCATCTACGAAGGTACGACCGGTATCCAGGCCAACGACCTGCTGTTCCGCAAGCTGATGCGTGATCAAGGCGCTACCGCCAAGGTCGTCTTTGGCGAGGTCTACGCAACCGCCAAGGCACTGGGTGCCTCCGGCAAGCCGGAATTGCAGGCTATCGGTCAACGCCTCGGCACCGCCCTCAAGGCATGGACTACCGCCACGGAATGGCTGGCCGCTAACGCTAAAACAAGTCTTTCCGGCGTATTGACCGCAGCAGTCCCCTATCTGCACCTGGCAGTTACCGTTACTGGCGGCTGGATGATGGGCAAGGCCGCCCTGGCTGCAGCTGGCTATATTGACAAGGACGAAGGTGATCAGGCCTTCTATCGGGCCAAGGTTGCCACTGCAGGCTTTTATGCTGACCAGATGCTGCCACAGGCCGGTGCCTTTGCCGAAACGGTCATGGCAGGCGATGCCACATTGAAAGGGATTGGCGAAGAGGTGTTCTAGTCTGGCAGCAGGGAGACTCTTCCAATACACAATTCGTGAAAGAGTATCAAAAGAGAAAGGCGCCTTCCGGCGCCTTTCTCATGTCATCGAACTACCTGCTTCCAATGTGCTAATTAAGGTTTGGGTGAAGAAGGAACTACCGGAACCTTGTTGACCAGGAAGATCGCGTTTTGAGTCGCTTCAGTCCTCATGTTCTGCACGCTTGAAACGCCACCAATCGAACCGGCTGTCTGTCCATAGAAGGTTCCGTTAACAGTGCCTTGAAGGTTCTTGGTGTTGACTACGTTACCAGAGATGTTTGCACCATTGATGGTGCCTGCTGCGTTGAAGTCGAAACCACCGTTTTGGCTCCAATTTCCGGTCCAGGTTCCGGGGCGGAACTGAACAGTGATATCAACCTTGCCCTGTTGGCTTCCGTCAAAACTACCGCCGACATATTTGGCAGTGACATTGCCCGCACTTTGCGCATCCAGGTAAGACTGCGGTGTTGCAATGCCGGCAACGTAGTAACCAGTTGTTGTCGTTGTGATTGTCGTGGTAATGGCTTTCTTGCCTTCACCGCTGGTGTAGCTTTCGACGGATTCACGTTCGAATTGGCCAATGGCAACGTCTTGGTCAGCTTTCAAAGTCACGTATACGTCACGCCAACCCTTATGCGGCTTGCCTCTCCAATCGTAGTAGGTGTACTGTTCTTCTCCCGTTTTGTACTGGAAGCCCGTGATGGCTTTGTCAAAATAATGATCACCACCGTACGGAGAAAACATTGAAGCTGCCTCGTATCCCCAGTTAGGGCCATGAGAGACACCATCGATAAATGAAGCATTTTCCCCCTGTGTATGGAAGTGGTTCAGATATTCATAGAATTTCACGGCTTCAGGGGTGCCTGAACTAGCAAAATTAGGCGCATCCGCACCATTCAATGCTTCAAGCCCCCAAGAGGCTGTCCCGCGAGTTCCATTCGATATTGGAAGTCTGTCTGGTGTCAGCATCAAAGCGAATAAACCGGCTGAATATCTCTTGTCGTTGGATCCGCCGTCGTAGCTAGATGATCGATAATCCCTACCGCCACTGCGTTTTACTGTGGTGGAGTCATTAAAAATCGCATAACCGCACCAAGCCCCTGACGCACAACCTTTGTCTACGATCTTGTCTTCAGGAATGATGATGTCCGGGCTTTTACGGTACTGATCTCCGCCTGACATGCCTGGCATTGCAACGGGAGAGGGAGCGCCTGCGGCAGGTTCTACAAAATCGGTCCAGGCGCCCCAGTTTTCGACGGAGTCCTGTGAAATTAATACTTTGGCATACGACCTGGTCTTGCTCCAGTCTTCTTCGTGGAATTGCCGCGAATCTTTTGCCAGCACTTGGTTACTGGCAAAAAGCGCCACGATGCATGTAGCGATTAGTGTGCGACTGTATTTCATGATATACCTCACTAAGTGTATGTTATTAAAATAAATTGTTCATGGCACTAGTGTAGGTTTGTTCTTGAAATGTGTCGCTCTACTTCATGATCAAACTGTGAGGAATATCGCACTTCTCCCCAGATAGTGCAGGGTTATTCGGACAAAGAAAAAGGCGCCTTTCGGCGCCTTTTTCGTCTTGGCCTCTTTACTGGCGTCAGACCTAATTATCTAGGAACAGACGACGGTGTCTGTACAGTCGGAACCTTGTTGACCAAGAAGATCGCGGTTTGAGTTTGAGTGACAGGCGTTTGAACAATGGTGCGAGCTTCAACTTGTGGAGCAACGCTAGTCTTGGTAACGCTGGAAACGCCACCGATCGAACCCGCTTGTTCTCCGTAGAAGGTGCCTTGAACATAGCCAGAATACGTTGCGCGATCGCAATTGCTCAGCGCGGAAATATTCGTTGCAGCGATGTTGGCTCCAGTGATATTGCCTGCTGCTTGGAAGCTCATGGCTGAACTTTCCCATTGCCCTTGCCAAGTGGCTGGACCAAACTGAACCTGAATTGCTACAGAGCCTTGGCGCGATCCATCAAAACTGCCACCCACGTAATTTGCGCGGATGTTGCTAGCTTGCTGGGAGGCCAGATAGGCTTGAGGAGTAGCGATACCTGCAACATAGTAGCCTTCGGTTTGAGCTACTGGCGGACGTTCCATGCTACGGCTTTCACCCTTGACATAGACTGTCATTTGCGAGAAATCACCGACTGCTACTTGCTCATCCGCTGCGATACGCACCCAAATCGGACGCCATTTCGACCCAATATTGATCATTTGCCCAGTAATGGCTTGTTCAAAAGGACCGGAACCGAAAGTATTACGAGCCTCGCTCGAGAACATATTGTGAGAAACGCCATTCACATCTGCAGCGTATGCATCAGTATGGAAGTGGTGCAGCCCATCATCTCCGGTGAACCACCAGCCACCGCCAAAGTCGGCAGGGATGGCACCGGCTGATTCGCTGAAAGTCGGCAGAATGGCTCCCAGTGAATCGAGTTGCCAAGCAATACTTCCCGGACCACGTCCTTCGCCCGCCGTGATACTTGGATCATCTGGTGTTGGCATCAAGGTGAACAATGCACCGGTCCAAGGATTGGACGGTTTGTAGTATGAGCGTTCGTTGTAACTCTCTCTCTGGTCAGCTGAGTTACGGAAAATTGCGTACCCGCACCAAGCACCGGTAGCACAGCCCTTGTCTTCAGGAATGACAATGATGTCCGGAGTCTTGCGATATTGATCACCGGCTGACATGCCTGGCATTGCTACCGGAGCTGGAGCGCCAGCTGCCGGTTCTACGAAATCTTCCCAAGGTCCCCAATGACCGACGGAGTCTTGAGCAATGACGACCTTGCCGTAGGATTTAACATTGTTCCAACCACTTTCGTGATATTCCCACGAGTCTTTTGCAAACACGGTACCGCTTATGAAGAGGGTGGCGATACATGCTGCGATAATTGTACGCTTAGTTTTCATGATATCCCTCACTGCTTGACTGATAAGAACTGCTTGATTTCACTGTAGTACCGACTCAGATATTCGCAAGTCGGTGATTTACAGTTGTTACAAGGCATAATATGGGCCAGCTTGAAAAAACCAAATTAATCATATGGTTGGATTTTTGATGTTGAATAAGTGTAAAAAAATCTGACGTTTTGACGTTGTCGCTGGTGTTTCGGAAGTTGGTAAACGAAAAAAAGGCGCCGATTGGCGCCTTTTTGCGGGGCTATTGGTTCTAAATCAGAATGAACGTCCAATGTTCACGCCAGCAATGTGGCGGCTGTAAGTATAGATGCTGACGTTGGATGTGTTATCCGTTTTTTGCCAGCTACCAGACAAACGCCAATTCTTTGCGAAGCCTTCCTTGAAGTTGTGACCGAAGCCGAGTTCAAAACGCTTTTCGTATTCGTCGCGGCTGATGCCAAATACCGGCTCAACGCCATCAAATTTGGTGTCTTTGTAGCTGTAGCGACCATAGATGTTACCGTTCTGCCAGGTAACTACGTTGGCGCCAATGAAGGTTTCCCAGCCATCATTACTGAAGCGGGCGGCAGAGGCATCCTCCATGAAGACGTGCAGGCCACCTTGAATAGCCAGCTTGCCTTGCAGGAACAGATGGCCGTAGGAAACACCGGTGGAATAATAGTTGCTGTCACGGCCGACGTCGATGTCACGATCGAAAGCCTTGTTCAGCACCAGAGCGTCCCAGGTCAACTCGCCATTCTTGAGTTGCATCGTAACAGTCGGAGAAAGCGAGGTGTATACACCAAGGAAATTGCCGCCGAGCCACAAGCCGTCAACCTGCAGGTTGAGCTTGGCACGCCACTTGTCCGGAGCAACGAAGACAGGACCGGTCGACAGGCTGAGTGCGGTCAGGTTGAAGTCAGTCACGCTGAAGTAGTTCTTCTGGTAGAGGCCAGCGCTGGTTTGCCAGAGGAAACGCGTAGCGGTTTCACCGAGACGAACAACGCTCGGAGAATTATAGGTATGTGTAGCGCCTGCCTGAACAACGGTAGCCCAGTCGTGCTTGGGAACTGAACCCGGATCGAGAATCAAACCACCTGGCAGAATTGCGCCGCCGGGGCCGACATTGACGTTGGAGTCGTATTGACCGCCAAGAGAAATGGAGCCTTCAAACGTATGTGGCTTGGCGGCAAGGGCTACTTGGTCACGCTTGATCTGGGCAAGGAAGGCCAGAACGGCGAGGCGAACATTTTCCGGGGTTTTCGGGTCGTCAAGAACCTTTTGTGCCTGCTGGTTGGCTTGCTCGTAGTTCAGCGCACGGTAGTAGGCAACGGCCAGTTCAAGACGGGCACGATTGAGTGCGGGGTTGTTGCTCAGCACCGTTTCAAACGCTTCGATCGAGCTGAACACCTGGCCTTGCTCGCGCAGGAAGATACCTTCCTTAAATAGCTTTTCGGTATCAACAGCTTCTTGGGCGGTTGCCGAATTCAGACCTGCGAGAGCCAGCATGACTGACAGGCAGGTGAGTTTCAGGGATCCAGTGGTTTCTGCTTTCAGGGCATTCATGTATCGTACCTCTATCGTGTATTTCGGAATGTAACCAAATGTTAATCGACGCGATTCTAGCCGCTCCGTTAGGTAATGTCATGGGCTTAGAAAAAATTGAACGTTGAAGCAGTTGATCTGTCGCGTTTCCGCAACTGTAAGGTTTTCCGACATGTTTTTAGCCATTGATGTTTCGATCAAATTTGTCGTAATAGTGTGTATGGCCCGTCAATCCTGAGGCTGTTTTGTGCATTTTCCCAAGTGCTCTTGGTTTAGCGTCCTGTTTATTTTGCTTGGGGTCTGTTTTCCCTCGGTAGCAGTGTTTGCACAAGGTCCGGCCGCCGACGGAAAACTGTTCAATACCAGAGAGGAAAGGAAAGAGGGCTTCGGAATTTTTCCTCAGTGGGTCTCGGTCATGCGCCGCCATGCGGAAGACCATCCGACGCCGGAAAACTGTCCGGCGAATCTGTGCAAGATGCCCGATTGGCAGCAAATGATCAGCTCTATGCGGGGACGGAGTGCTAGAGATCAATTGATCGCAGTTAACGACTTTGCGAATCGTTTTCGTTATGTGCTGGATCAGGATAATTACGGCCGCTCGGATTATTGGGCCATTCCTCGCGAGTTCCTGAGCTTGGGCGGGGATTGTGAAGACTTCGCCATCATCAAGTATTTCTCACTGAGGCAACTGGGCGTTCCGGCAGAGTCGCTGAGGATTGTCGTTGTTCAGGATGCCAACTTGCGCATACCCCATGCCATATTGGCGGTATATACCCGTGACGATATTCTGATTCTGGATAACCAGATTCCGGAGATTATTTCCCACCGAAAGGTGGCGCATTACGTACCTGTCTTCTCCTTGAATGAACGAAATTGGTGGATGCATCTTCCATGATTGCCAATTTCCCCCGTCAATTGTCAAAGCGTGAGCGAACACCTATGATTTTTCCAATTGTTTGCAGTTGTGTCATAAGTTGTATGTGCTCGTCTTGTGTGCCTGTGTCGGCCAGTTTTTGTTATGTGCCGGGTGCTGGCGAATGTGTTGTTCCAAGGGCTCAAATATCATGAAAAATAGCAATTTGCACACTAGTCGGACGCCAGCAATCCTTGGCTTGATCATCTTGCTGGTAGGGGGCATCTGGTCCGTTGTGCACTACGCGGCGAGTGAGAAGGAGCGCGATCTTCGCGCATGGGAAACCTTACTTGGAGTAGTCGCGGAGAGTCGTGCACAGAGCGTCAATCAATGGATTGATGCCCAGTATGCAGTAGTCAGGGAATTGACCGAGAACGCCTCACTCCGTTTTTACCTGTCACAGACGGCGGCTGGGGAGGGCGGTGATTCCGTGGAGACTCAGGCTGCGCAGACCGGATACCTTCGCAATCTACTTGAGACGACTGCAGAGCGCACCGGGTTTTCAGCGCAGTCCCGTCAGTCAAAGGTTCAGGCCAATGTCGGCTCTGCCTCTGATTCGGGCCTTGTGATCATCGACAAAGCCGGCAAGGTGATTGTCGAAACCGCTGGCTTCCATAGTGATGAGACACTGAAAGCGACGCTGCTTCGCGCTATCGAGAGTGGGAAGCCAAGTTTGCAGGACTTGTACGAGAATCCACGGGGTGAGGTTGTGGTGGGCTTCGCCATCCCGGTATTCGCCGTTCAACCCGGTGCCTCCGGACCGCAAGCGATAGCCGCGGTGGCCGGCGTCAAGCGGGCGCGTGACGAGCTATACCCCTTGTTGCTCAGAAAGGGAACATTGACCAGTGCTGACGAGACCTTGCTGGTCCGCCGCGAGGGAGAGGCCATTGCGTTCGTCTCACCATTGGCCGATGGCACTGCACCCCTGCGCAAGCGGGTTTCCTTGTCTACGGCAAATTTGGCGGAGGCGGAGGCATTGAGCAAACCCGGAGGCTTTTCGTTGAAGCAGGATTACTCTGGTCGGGAAGTCCTGATGGTTAGCCGGGATTTTCGTCAGACTCCTTGGGTTCTTGTCCAGAAAATTGATGCTTCCGAGGCGCTCAAGGAATCGCGCGATCATCAACGCTTCCTCCTCGCCTCGTTGGTTTTTGGTGTCTTGGTCATTGGTGCCGGTCTGGTTGCTGCGTGGTGGCATGGCGCTAGCGTCAAGGATCGCTCCATCGCTGAATCGCTGCGCGAAAAGTCCATCGAATTGGCAACCCAGTCGGCATTGCTGCAGAGTGTTGTTGATGGCACGCCGGATCTGGTGTTTACGGTGGAGCAGGATCAACTGAAGTTCTGCAACAAGGCGTTCGGCTCTCTCGTTGACGAAGCGCCTGATGCGCTTCGGGGAAAGACCCTGTCAAGTGTTGTTGGACCGGCGATCGCGCACCGGATCGAAGCTGTCGTGGCTGAAAGCAGCAAAACCTCAAAGGCAGTTTCCCGGATGCTGGATCTGCAAGGCAGCGCGATGGCCAGACATGAATATTTCACGGCATTGCCGATACCAAGTGCCGAAGGAACGAGCCTTGTGCTTTGCCTTGCCCGTGACATGACGGCCGAGCAGGAGGCGCAGAGTAAGCGGCAGGCATTGATGAAGCAGATTGTCGGTGTGCTGACCTGTATCGTTGATTCGTATGACCCCTATTGCGGCGAGCACTCGATGCGGACGGCACTGGTAGCCGGGGCCATTGCCCGCGAACTTGAATTGGACGATGCCTCGGTTGAAGTACTGGATATGGCTGCCAAATTGGCCAATGTCGGCAAGATGTTCCTGCCCAGAGAACTGCTGACCAAGCCAGAACCGCTGACCATCGAAGAACAGCAACTGATGCATTTGCATGTTCAACATTCTGTTGAGGTACTGAAGGTGATCGATTTCGAGGGGCCGGTCATCGATGTGATTGCCCAGAAAAGCGAGCATCTGGATGGTTCTGGCTATCCGGCGGGGCTGAAAGAACCGCAACTCTTGCTGGAAAGCCGGATTCTGGCGGTGGCCAATGCATTTGTGGCAATGGTCAGTGCTCGGGCCTACCGGGCTGGGGTACCGATCGAAGAAACGCTGGACAGGCTGTTAAATGAAAGTGGGAGTAAATATGACCGCCATGTCGTGGCTGCCCTGTTTCACGTAGCTGAAAATCGACCGGAATGGATTTCGTGGTCCGCCCCATCGTCAACGGTGAGCTGAGCAGTGATAACCAGGATTTATCTGAAGTGAAACTACAACATCTCGCTATCGGCGCGCACTTTGAATACGAAGGCGTGGTGTATGTGAAGACAGGCCCGCTTACCGCATCGTCGGAGCAGGGCGGGGCGCGCATCATTCCTCGTCATGCAAACTTGATGCCTGTTGATGCTCCGGTTCCCGAGGGAAGGCGCCAAGGTTCTGCTGGCCTCGACTCGGGGAAAGTGTTAGCTGCCTTCGAGGCTTTCTTCGAAACCTGTCGTCATCTGGTCAATGAAGACCGGCGCGAGGAGTTGGAAAAAGCGCGGGACCACTGTCTGATGAAACTCAAGTAACGGGAAGCCGGGCTTGTAGCGTCAGAGAAAGTCAATACGGGGAAGGCACAAGCCTTCCCCGTTTGCTTTTGGTCTGGAGTCGATCAGAAGTTGATGCCGACCTTGGCGATCAGGGCCCAGTTTTCGAAATCGACGTTGTCCCGCTCCTTGGTGTTCAGGTAGCGCACATCGAGGCCGGAGTAGTACATGCCTTTGCGGTAGTTGGCGCCGACGACGGCGCCGTAGCCGAACAGGTTCTTGTCGGCATTGCCATTGTCGGCCATGACCACGCCAAGCACAGGGCCTGCGCCGACGGAGAAGCCGCCGCCGAGCGGGACGGTGTAGCGTGGCGAGAGTTCGACGGAGGTGGCTTTGACGCCGGAGTCGTCAACCCGGTTGATCTGCACATGAGTGCGGATGCGGTTGTCCGGGGTCTGGATCAGGCCGCAGTTCATGTTGATGTCGATGCCGTAGACGAAGCTGGCATTATCGTTAGCAGTCGTTACGTTCATGACGCCTGCCGTAAGGGCGACGCTAGGCTCGAACTTGAAGCCGGATTCCATTCCCGGGAAAAAGCGCAGACCATCAGCCTGACTGGCGGTTGCACCGAGCGTCAGGCCGGTGAGGAGGATGGCGGAAGCAAGGCGGTTGAATTTCATGGTCTCTCCGGATGAATGTGATTGTCGATGTCTCTGCCGCGTTGGGAGAGCATTCCGGATGACTATAGCGATTGGTGCGGGTCGGGTCTGTGACCCAGGTCACTTAGTGGCCTATTTTTTCAGTAGCGCGTCCTGAATGGCGTCAAAGTCAGCCTTTTTTACTATGCCCATTTTCTTCTGGATGACCTGACCATTGCGATCGATGAACAGCGTGTAGGGTAGCCCGGCCTTGGTGTTGCCGAGTGCTTGCATCAGAGGAATACCCTTTTCCTTGGAGACGAAGACCGGGTAGTCCATGTCGTAAGCCTTGGCGAACTCCTTGGCCGGTTCGGCCTTGTCCTCGATGCCAATGCCGAGTACTTCGACTTTGCCCTTGTGGGCGGCACGGAACTTGATCAGTTCGGGAATTTCGACGCGGCAGGGGCCGCACCAGCGGGCCCAGAAATTGACGACCAGCGGTTTGCCTTTGTAGCGCTCCAGAGCCACCGGTTTGTCGTCAAGGTCATTGAGCGTGGCGGCGAATAGCGGGGCAGAGGAAGGCAACTCGTCGGCTGCAGCAATTCCGGAAAACAGGCAAAAAACCAAAGTTGCAAACAGTTTGCTCAAGGCAGGTCACCACGGCGGAACAGGAAGTAACCGATGGTAGCACTGACTATCCCAACTGCTGCCGGATAGACCAGCGCAAATACCTTGTAGCCGGCAGCACCAAAGAGGTCGAGGATGACGTAGGCGGAGGGGCCGAGGACGATCAGTTGCGGGTCAAAGAGGGCCAGCGCAGCGGTACGGAAGACCTGCAGCGGGTTGGCCAGAGCCAGGGTGACGGCGATTTCCGGCGAAACCTTGCCCTGAATCATGACGCCGAGCAGTATCAGATCCAGGAAAAGCAGCAACACCAGCCAGACCATGAAAGCGGCGCCTTGTGCCATGTCCGTGGTCCGGGCGACCGAGGAGATCAACATGCCGATGCCGAGGAAGCACATGGCCATGACGGCGAGCAGCGCGGTGTAGTACCCGAACATGTCCCACGGCACTTCGATGCCCTGAACGGTCGCCCAGATGACGGCACCGAGCATGGCCAGAAAGACCGGCGCAAAGACGACGATGTAGCGGCCAACGATCTTGCCCCAGAACCAGGCCGACAGCGATACCGGCAGGGAGAGCAGGTATTCGAAGACGCCGGCTTCGCGGTCGCCGGCCACCGAGCGCACTGTCGTGATCAGCACGAAGATGGGCAGGATGGCCATGGTCAGCTGGATGTAGGTGACGAGCAGGCGCGACAGGCCGATGAAGCCGAGGACGCGCGATTCGGTCAGGCCGAACAGGAAGAGCAGGGCGACGATGCCGCCGAAGACCAGCGTATAGATCTGGAACCAGCGGGCGCGCAGGGATTCGACGATATCGAGCTTGGCAGTGAGCCAGAGTTGCTTCATTTTTTTAACCTTGCCAGCACGTGCTGGCGCATGTCGGTGAAATCGAGGGCGCCGGCCAGCGGAGTGGCAACGGCAGCGAAATTGAATCCCATCGGCGAGGTACGCGTTACGAAGTAGGCGCGTTTCGGGTCAAGCCAGGTCATCTCGTCGCGGCTCTTGCTGTTGTAGTCGGCGACCCACATTCTGGTGGAGGCATCGGCCAGCCAGAGGTATTTTTCAGCTTTTTCCTTGAGCCAGATGGCCATGCATCCTGGATCATCGAACTTGAAGACAGTGTTGTTCGGGCCGCCGCGCATCTGGCCGGCGAAGCGGCGGTCGGAAATGACCATGTTGCACACCACGCAGGTATCCCGATCCCACTTGATCTCAACCATGCCGTCCGGCCAGTTGCCCTTCTTGCAGCCCGATAGCGCAGCCGCCAGTGGTGTTAAAAGCAGGCCACCGACGCCAAGGCGGGCGAGAAATTCACGGCGGTGATGCTGGCACATGATCAACGCTCGGCCAGCGACAGGTCGCTAACCAGTGCGGTATAGCGGGAGATGATGCCAAGAAAACGCAGGCGATCCGGCCCGGCGATCTCGCCTTCCCAGACACGGTTGTCCTCATGGCTGCTGAAATTCCAGCCGTCCAGCGCTTTTGCGAAGGCCGGTTCGAAGCGGCTAAGCACGATCCGGCAGGCCAGTTTGGCCGTCAGCGTAATGGCATCGGCCACCTTGTCGTCGAGGACGACCTTGCCCATGTCCATTTCAATGACACGATTCACCAGTGCCGATACCTCATCCAGACGGTGGCTGGAGATGATCATCGTTGCATCGTCGAGGCGCTCAGCCAGGAGATCGAAGAATATCTTGCGCGCTTCCGGGTCTAGGTTGGCGGCCGGTTCGTCCATGACGAGCACCTTGGCCTCACGACCAAGGGCAATGGCGATCAGCAGCTTCTGCTTCATGCCGCCAGAGAGGCGGACGAACTGACGGGAAAGAATGCCGTCGAGATCGAGGCCTAGACGCTTGGCGATGGCGTGGATGCGCTGCGGATCGGTGCCACACAACGAGGCTGAAAAATCGATCAGCTGGCCGACCGGCATCTTCAGTGGCGGTGGAAGTTGTGGCACGAAACCGATGGTGCCGAGCACGGCAGTTCGATTGCTGCGCGGGTCCAGACCGTTGATGGCAACATTGCCGTCGTGCGTATATTCGCCGAGCAGGCAACGGATCAGGGTGGTCTTGCCGGCACCATTGGAGCCGATCAGGGCAACGCGTTCGCCGATATTGATGTCGAGGCTGATGCCGTCGAGCACGCGAGCTTTGCGGAAGGTCTTGGCAACGTTATTGAACTGGATCATGGGGCCAAATTATAGGGGGCGTGGTAGCCGTCGACATTGAACTTCGATCAAAAATCCGCGATGTCACCTAGCCTTGGCAGGCCTGCCATTCGGCTGGCCTGGGCGGTGCTCAGGCCAGCTTGGACAGGCCTTTGACTTCGAACGTCAGGGAGCCGGTCGGGCAGACGTCGACACACAATCCGCAGCGCGTGCAGTCGGGCCCAATCGGCACTTCCGGTTCGACGGCCCGGCCCTTGATGACGGTATCAAGAACGTGGGGTACCAGGCAGACCTTGCGGCAGTCACCTTCATGGAAACAGCCGTCGAGCTTGTACTTGATGCGGACTGGCGAAATGATGCCGACGACACCGTAAGTCAGGCCTATCGGGCAGGCGTAGCGGCACCACGCGCGGCGCGAGAAGAACACTTCGAAGAAGAGCAAGGCCAGTACCCAGAGCAGCGCGAGACCCGGACCGTAGATCAGCGCACGGGAGAGAATGCCGGTCGGCGAGATGGCTTCGAAAACCGTATAGCCAGTGGCCACTGCAAGCAGGGCGAAAATGATCCAGAAAACGGTGCGCAGACGACGGTCCATGGTCTGGTCGGTGACCAGTTTCTTCTTGGCCAGGAAGAGGTGGATCTTCTCGGCCCACTCGGCGAGCAAATGATAGGGGCAGACCCAGGAGCAGAAGGTGCGGCCACCAAGGAGTGCCCACAGAACCAGCACGGTTCCCGTTCCGATCAGCAGGTTGTTGATGATGTGCTTGTGGGCCAGCATCACCTGCAGCGCGGAATTCAGATCGATCAGGTGGAAGCCGACGAAGCGGGAGGCTGTCAGCGATCCTTCGAGAATCTGGATGTCGAGACCAAATGACAGCGTGAATAGCAGATTGGCAAAAATCAGGGTTGCCCAGCGGCGATTGCGCCACTTGTTCGATTTTTCTTCATGGGCCCGCTGATGCGCCTTGATGGCTTGCAGGTCAGCCTTGTTGGTCATCCGCTTGAGCTCATGAACCTGGATGGCTTTGGGGCTGATTTGCTGAGGTTTGCTCGGCTCGGCGCCGAACATGATCTTGATCTGTTCGAAAAACCGGCGTTTGAGTAGGGCGCTCATATTTTCCAGACCTCGCCGGCTTCGATGGTGATGGCAGTGGGTTCGACCGGGCAGACCATTTCGCAGACACCGCAGCCGACGCAGGGTTCATGAACCACGGGCGATTTGCGCTTGCTGCCATCCGGTGCAAAGACGGTTTCGATGGAAATGGCACCCTTAACCGGGCATTCGCGCACGCAAAGATCGCATTCGGCGACATCGTAGGGATGGCTGCTGATCTTGACCGGCTTCCAGCGGTCGACTGACATGTAGCGGAGCTGCCCCTTGAAATCCGGGCCACGGGTCTGACCCTTGAAGCCTTTGCCCTGAATGGCAAGACAGGCCTCGGGGCGGGTCAGGCGGGCGACGCCGATGCGTTCATGCATGTTTAGCGTCGGCTCTGGGTCTTTTTCCTTGGCGATCAGGATGGGCTTGGCGGCCAGTGCAGCGCCGGGGCGAACCGGCAGGAAGTCGGGCTTGTGGTAAGTCAGCGAACCCGTCGGGCAGGCCAGGATGCACTGCACGGCGTCGCACGAGAAGTCACAGGCCTGGGCGCGCGGATCGATGTAGGGCGTGCCAACGCCCATGCCATCGACCAAATCGGCCAGCTTGATAGCCGATACCGGGCAGACCTGAACGCATTGGCCGCACTTGATGCAGCTACCGAGAAAATCTTTTTCGTCGAGCGCGCCGGGCGGGCGCAGCCGTTTTTTCTGGGCATAGACAAGGGGCAGGAAACCGGATAACGCGGCACCGAGTACACCGCCAGTGAGCAGGATAGTGCGCAGCACACGGCGCCGGTTGGTCTGCCGCTTGGCGATCGATACGGCCGGTTTGCCCTCCGGCGATGGTTTGCGCGGCGTCTCGTCGTTTTCGCTGTCGTCAACGACCTTGTCCTCGATCTCGCTCATGATCGTGCCGTTCTTTCAGGTTTGATGAAGCGCGGTTTTTCGTCGCGCAGGATCAGGTCCGGTGTGGAGAAGGGGGCTAGGCGTTCAAGAAAGTCGAGTAGTTCCATGACCGGCGAGCTGCGGAAGAACTTTGCAATGGGCAGTTCCATCCAGATCTGGTCGGCGTAGGCGTAGAGTTCGTGCGTCTTGTCGCCAACGCCGTCGCCATCGCGGTCAAAGCCCTGGTAATCGTCCCAGTAGTTGCCAATCCAGACATTCTTCGGGCTATTGTTGTTGTCGCCATGGCCGCCATAGGCAACCTGGGTCAGGTTGCCCTCGAAGACGTTGTCGATGACATTGTTGCCGCCGGTTTCACTGTTGAACATGATGCCAACGCCGTTGTAGGCGAAGCGGTTGCCACGGATTTCGATGGTGCTGTCGGGCTGGAAGGGCGAGAGGTCGGAGCCGATGCCGACGCCGCAGTAAATGATCTCGTTGTTCTCGATGATCGTGCCCGAGGCTTCCTTGAAACCGATGCCCATGCCGGTGGCGCCGGTGGCGTGCGAAATGATGTTGTCGCGAACGACGCCGCCTTCGGTGTACATGAAGTACACGCCGACCGCGTTGTCGTAAAACTCGTTGCGCTCGACGAGATTGTCGTTGGCGAACATGAAGTGGATCGAGTAGCGACTGCGCCGGCCGAGGTTTTCGCGGAAAACGTTCTTGTGCGAATACCAGGCGACCATGTCGCGCGAGTCGATGATCCGGTTCTTCTCGATCAGGTTGTCGTTGCTATACCACAGGCGCAGGCCGTCGCCGCGGACGCCGAGCTCGCGGTCCTTGGAGCGGATGCTGTTGCCGCGAATGGTGTTGTTGTTCGACTGCTTGAGGTCTAGGCCGAACAGGCAGTTGTCGAGCTCCAGGTTCTCGATGGTGTTGTGGTTACCGCGGACATCGAGGCAGGAGTCGTCTGTGTCGTGCGAGTCACCGGAACCGGTGAGGCGGATGCCGCGAATGACGCTATTGCTGGCGTCGAGCACCATGACCGTGCCGCGATCGCCGGAATCAATCGTTACCTGGCCGCCACCATCGATGGTCAGCGGCTTGTTGATGGTGACCGGGCCGGCGTAGGCGCCGGGCGGTGGCTTGAGCAGTGATCCGGCGGGCGCCTTGTCAACAAGATCCTGGAAAGGCTTGAGGCCATGCACGCGCTTGTCCCGCTCACGCAGCATGAAAGTCGGTTTCGGGCGGTCGACATCGGCACGGGCACCCATGCCGGCCGGCACGTTGGCCTGCGGCTCGGTATTGCCGGTGGTGAGGACCAGCAAGAGCGTGGTGGCCAGGCTCAGCCGGACCAGTTGGGGCAGGCGGCTCACGTGGCTTACTCGGCGGTTCCTTCGCGCAACTGTTTGCGACGAATCAGCAGGGCCAGCATCATGCAAACGAATATTGCCACCAGCAGGCCATAACCCCAGTACGGATAGGAGAAGGTCGAGAACTGAGCAACCTTGCCTTCGCCAAAGACGGTGGGCATGAAGGGCTTGACGGTAAAGGCGCCCCACGGATGCATGTTGTGACCGAAGAACCACAGCCAGCCCGCATAGGTGATCACAAAGAAAAGCGGTAGCAGGGCGGGAACCAGGGCCAGCAACAGCTGGAAGGGGCGAATCTTGGCGGTTGCCGCAATGACGACAAGCATGACCGCTATCAGGCCGAAAATTACAATCTTCGAGACGTTGCGGACGTTGTCGCCCCAGATGTTGATCCGGTCCATATCCTTGAAGAAGGTCCCGGACTCCTGCATGTAGGCCTGAACGTGGCTTTCCAGGTGGCCGAGCACAAATTGATCGACAATCATCCAGCCTGCGACGGCGGCGAAACCTGCGCTCAAAACGATTAAACGTGGCTTCTTCCTGGCCATTGCAAAGGCCAGCATCATCACTGCAAAGAAGCCGAAGAAGAACTTGGCCAGTGGCTTTTCAACCGGCGCGCCGGTGGCAATCGGGAACATGCCGACGTAGTGGTTGATGGTGTTCATTTCATGAACGCAATCGAGACCTTCAGCGCCTTTGTCCACGTTTTTCGCCGCGTCGGTCACCGGGTTGTAGCGCTCGTCGTCGTGGGCAAGGTCTTTCTGGATAATCTCGTTGGCCATGCGGGTGCCTTTGCCTGCTGCCTTGCAGCCGTTGTAGACACCGTCGAAATGGAAATGGATGCGAATGCCGTCAGGAAAGGCATCGGGCGGGTAATTCGGGGCAGTGAGCGAAACCCACCAGATCGGGGCAAAGTAGGCGGCAACCAGACAGATCAGGGAAATCAGGGTCAGGCCACCAACAATCTTGTTTTGTTTTTCCATTTTGCTGTTCTCTATCGTGTTGCGCCCGGCTTGGGGTCGGGAGGGGGCTGCCCGTCGAAGACGGGCAGCGGTACATCAGCAGAGCTATGTTACTTCTTCTTGCCGCCGGCTTTCGGCTTGCACATATTGCCCGGCATGACCAGGCTGGACTGATAGGCCGAAATCGCGACCAGTTGATCATTGGTGTAGGGCTTGATGACCTTGACCATGTCAGGGTTGGCATTACGGCGGTGACCGTCACGAATTTCAGTCATCTGGCGCAACAGATACTTGTAGTGCTGGCCGGCGATGACTGGATAGAACTTGTCCTTGACGCCTTCGCCATTTTTTCCGTGGCACTCCAGGCACTGCTTTTCATACAGTTCTTTGCCCTTGGCGACCTGCATCGCAGCATCGGCACCTTCGTATTTGCCGTGTTCGATGGGGATGCAGAGGCCTTCGATGTAGGCTGAAACGTCGGCCAGCTCCTGCGGATCAACAAGTGTGGCAGCGAACGGGTACATGGTCGGGTTGTCGCGCAGACCGGCACGGATGTCGGCCATCTGCTTGATCAGCACGGTGGTGTGCTGGCCGGCGAGTTGCGGGAAGGTGCCGTCCGGGCGACCGGCGCCGGATGGCAGGTGGCAGGCGCCGCAGACCTCATAGGCTTCCTCGCCCCGTTTTTTGTCGCCCTTGAGTTTCAGGGCTTCAATTTTTTCACCTTCCTGGGCGTTCCATTTGTAGTTTTTCGATTCGATGCCGCCCTGATGCGGAGCCGGCGGGCCGGCGAAGGCGACGCCTGCACTGAGCAGGCCAATCAGCAGAAGTGATGCTTTCATGTTTTGGTGTCCTTTTATGGCAGGTTGTTTGGAACGTTGTCGGCATTGTCGATCTACCTATATCAGCGTTCCTTGATGTGGGTCATAAGCCCGGCAAGCCGGGCCTTTTCACGTTATTTCAGCTTGGACAGGTATTCGGAAATCGCTTTGATTTCTTCGTCATTGACCAGGTGCATGACGCCCTTCATCGCGGCAGTCTGTCCGTTGTTGCGGGCGCCGCTCTTGATGTCCTTCATTTGCTGTTCAGCGTAGGCGGCATTTTGCCCGGCCAGCTTCGGGTAGTTAGGCATCAGCGGCTTGTCCGCCTTGGGGCCGTGACACGCGTTGCAGGTCTTGTCCTTGTACAGGGCCGCGCCATCAAGGGCCGCGAAAGCAGGTGAGGCGAAGAGCGCAGTGGCGATCAAAGTCATTACAAATTTCATGGGTATTCCCTCCTGAATGTGAAACGGGGAACAGATTGGCTCTGTTCCCCGCTAATTGCCTTAAGTCAGATCAAGTTTGTTTCTTACTTGACCTTCTTTGCACCGTTTTGCTCAAGGTAGGTCTTGGCGCGCAGACCGATGTCAGCTGCCTTGACCTGGTATTGCCAAACTTGCTCAGCCCACAGGTTGGCTTGGTCCCAATCCTTCTTGGCTGCTGCGGCTTCGTGCTTGGCCTTGGCGTCCTTCATCTTGCCGAGCTGGTCGGTTGCGTCGTCAACCATGTTGACCACATCCGGGAAGTCCTTGAAATTCACGCTGGTGATGTAACCGACCACGGAATCAATGACGACTTGGGTGTCTGCAACCTTCTTCACAGTCGCCTTATAGTCGGCTTCGGTGTAGTTGGCCTTGGCTTCTGCTGTCTTGCCCGGCTTCCAGCCCTTTGGCTTGACTAGCAGATAACCCTGCATTTCAAGGTGGAGTGCGGAGCAGAACTCGGTGCAGTAGTAAGGATAGACGCCTTCCTTGTCGGCCTTGAACTTGACGGTGACCGTCTTGCCCGGCTCAACCGAAGCGTGCACGTTGAAGGTCGAAACGGTGAAGCCGTGGGTTTCGTCCTGGGCGCGTTCGAGGTTGGTCAGGTGGATGGTGATTTCGTCGCCAACTTCAGCTTCGATGGTTTCCGGCGTGATGTGCGAACGGATCAGCGTGCCCTTGACCTCGATCTTGTTACCCTTCTTGGTCGTGACTTCCTCGCCAGCGCGAACCATACCCGGGTGCGGCTTGTCGGTGCGGGAGTCAGTACCAACCTTGTAGCGGACACCTGGCTTCAGTTTCGAAGCTTCGATGGCCACCACGTAGTGCGGCTCGCCCAGCGGCAGCGGCATGTCATACAGAAGTTGCATCTTGTCGTTGCTGATGTCGATCAACTGGTGGTTCTGCGGATGCAGTGGGCCAACCGGGTTGAAGCGATCGATCGACAGTTTGTTCAGCGCAACCAGGTAACGACCCTTCGGATCCGCCGAGTCACCTTCCATGGTCATCAGGTGACCGATGTTGTAGTGCACGGAGATCTTGTCGAGTACCTTGCCATCGCAGTGGTTCCATTTGACGACTTGCGAATCGACATACAGCGAGGTGTAGGCGATACAAGGCTTGGAATCATACTGAGTGTGCAGAGGACCGAGGCCGAGTTGGACCTGGGTATGCAGCGCATCCTTCATGCCGATGACCGGAATGCCGTACGGATCCTTGGATTCGAACTTGCCAGCCTTGATGGCGGCCTGGATCTTCTCGAAGGAATAGACGGAGACGTGGGTGTCGAGCTTGCCGGCGACGGTCAGGAACTTGCCGTCCGGGGTCACGTCGACGCCGTGCGGCGATTTCGGTTCCGGCACGAGGAAGAGGATGCCTTCCTTGATCGCGGTTTCCATCATCAGCACGTTGTGGCCGTTGATCTTCTTGGCCTTGCCCTGGGCAACCAGTTCGGCGGCCTTCTTCCAGTTGATCACGTGCAGATAGTCGGTGTCTTTGGCGGAGCAACCAGCCTCATACGGCGGACGACCCTTTTCGATGCCACCAACGTAACGCTCGGAGCAGAAGGAGTTGGTGAAGGACCAGCCATCGGACGGGCCTTTACCAGCGTCGGACAAATCCTGGCTGTACGGCGGCAGTTCGAGGGAGAAGGACTGTTTCGGATCGAGGCGGCCTTCCTTGCGGTCGAACTTCCAGTAGGTCACGCCACCGCGATACTTCTCATTGAACTCTTCGAGCGGGTAGAACTTCTTGTTTTCGAGCGGTGCAGCGTACTGCGCGGCTTCGATGACATATTCGGTATTCGGCGTGACGAAGGCACCACCGTGTTCCGACTTGTAGATCGGGTTGACCACGATCTGCTTGGTTTCGAAGTCACGCAGGTCGATCACGGCGAGGCGCGGATTGGCCTTGTCGTTAATGAACAGGAACTGGCCGTCGTACTTGCCCTGGGTTTCGGAAATGGCCGGGTGGTGCGTATCGCCCCAGTTGATTTCCTTGCCGTCGATGTTGCCCTGACGCAGCACAGCCTTGGAGTTTTCATCGAAACCGTAGCCTTGCCAGGGTTCCGGCGTGAAAACGCCGATGTACTTCAGGATGCGCATGGACGGAATGCCATACACGATGATCTGGCCGGACTGACCGCCAGAACTGAAGGCGAGGAATTCGTCGCGCTTGCCGGTCGGAACGTAGGTTTTGGACGCTGCGAGCAGATCCTGTTGGCTCAGGCCACGACGCTTCATGACGTCCTGCAGCGATTCAGCAGACCATGCAGTGGCTGCAAAACCAGCTGCCAGCAGTACGGCTGTGGTTTTAACTACAAATTTCTTCATCTTGATTCTCCCATGAATACCAGAAGTAGAACTTCCTTACCCCTCCATCGCCGCCTGCGACAAAATGCCCCTGCGACAATATGCCGCACACTCTATTCTTCGCTGACTGTGAAAGAATTGATGTTTGTTAAATTCAAAGCTGCCTCTTCAGGGAAAATGCGCTGTCTCCACAGGACTCGCAGTCCAGAAACGATCTAGTGAATAAGAAAATCCTGATTGATGTGATCGGCATCGAGTTGATTGCCCTGGTTGTTGTCATCGGCTACAAGTTGTCGCCGATGCTGTTACCTAAAGCCGACGTGACTATCCAGCCCGATCCAGTATGCAATTTGCAGGTGGTGGCTTGTGGCGTCACCCTGCCGTCCGGAGGGAAGGTCGTTTTGTCGATGGGCACGCGTCCGATTCCCTTGGTCAAACCATTCGAGGTGGAGGTGACGACCAGTGGTTTTTCGCCGACTCGGGTCGAAGTTGATTTTGCCGGCATCGACATGAACATGGGTTTGAACCGCCCGCAACTGGCCGCCAAGAGCGAAGGCAGCTATACCGCCGAGGTTACATTGCCGGTCTGTATTACCGGCCAAATGGACTGGCAGGCAACGGTGCTGATTGAAAGTGGCAGCGGGCGTATTGCTGTGCCATATCGTTTCAGTTCGGGGAGCCACGAGTGATGGCTGAACGTATTCTGATGGTGATCGCCGGGCTGCTGGCTCTGGTCGTGGCTGGCGTTGCCCTTTTTTGGCAGCCCGAAATGCCGGAACGCCCACTGCCTAGAGCGATCATCGCGGCTGGTGGCGATTTCACGCTGCAGTCGGCCAGTGGGCCGGTGTCCCTGAAGGACTATCGCGGCAAACTGGTTCTGCTCTATTTTGGCTATACCTTTTGCCCGGATATCTGTCCGACTTCATTGGCAGCGACCTCGGAAGGCCTGAAGCAGCTCAAGCCGGAGGAGCTGGCTCAGGTGGCAATGATCTTTGTTTCGGTGGATCCGAAGCGTGACACGCCGGAGCGCCTGAAGGAGTATGTCGAATTCTTCCACCCGACTATTGTTGGAGTCACAGGCACTGCCGAGAACATCGCCGAGATCGCCAAACGCTACGGTGTGTTCTACGCCGAGCAGAAAGTCGAGACAGCTGGCGGTGGTTATGTTGTCGATCACTCGGCTGATACGTTCATCGTCGCGCCCGATGGACAACTGGTCGGCAAGATAGCTCACGCAACGCCACCCGATCAGGTGGTCGTTGCAATTCGCAAATATTTGAAACAACCATGATGGAGAGTAAAGGCATGAAAAAACTGTCAATGTTCGCGGCTACGCTGATGTTTTCGGCCGGTGTTTTCGCCGGTGCTGCCGACAACGTGTCCGTGCAGGACCCCTATGTTCGTCTGGCGCCACCCAATGCGCCGGCTACGGGTGCCTTCATGGTGATCAAGAACAACGGCGACAAGGACATCAAGGTTCTCAAGGCTGACAATCCGGTTTCCAAAGTGACCGAACTGCATACCCATCTTAACGAAGGTGGGGTCATGAAAATGCGTCCGGTCCCGGCCATCGACATCAAGGCCAAGGGTGAAGCGGTACTCAAGCCGGGTGGTCTGCATGTCATGCTGATCGATCTCAAGGCGCCGATGAAGGAAGGCGATGTGGTGCCGATCACGCTGATTTTTGATGATGGCAGCGCCAAGCAGGTCGATGCCAAGGTGGTTCGGCCAATGGCTGCAGGCATGCCGATGTCGGAGCATAAACACTGAGCATTGGCTGTTGCCGGTAGCGGGTTATTTGTCTCCGGAAGGGGGCGTCCAGCGAAATGCCGGGCGCCCCTTTTTTCTGTTTAAGCAGAGTCAGTCAATCGGCAGCGACTTGATCGATGCGTCGAGGTTGATCATGTTGGCCGGCATCGGTTTGGCCATGTAATAGCCTTGGGCGAAGTTACAGTTCAGCGCCGATAGCGCATCGTACTGTTCCTTCGTTTCAACGCCTTCGGCAATCACCGAAAGGTGAAGGCTGTTGGCCAGAGCCATGATGGCGGTCACGATCGCCCGGTCGTTTTCATTGACCGTCATGTCCGTGATGAAAGAACGGTCGATCTTCAGGGTGTCGACGGGGAAGCGCTTGAGGTAGGCCAGGCTGGAGTAACCCGTGCCAAAGTCGTCGATCGACAGGCGGAAACCGCGACTGCTCAGGTTTTGCAGCGTGCCGAGGGCAAGTTCTCCATCCTGCATGATCACCGTTTCAGTAATTTCCAGTTCGATTCGATCCGGTGTCAGGTCATAGTCGGCGAGTACCCCGCAAATCCCCTCAGTGAGCTTCGGATCGTTGAACTGGATGGGCGATAGATTGAGCGCCAGGATGGGGGGGGTTAAACCCTGGTCAATCCAGCTTCGCAATTGCGAACAGGCGTGACGAAGAACGATGGTCCCGATTTCGCCGATCAGGCCGCTTTCCTCTGCCACGGTGATGAACTGAGCCGGGCCGACCAGCCCCTTGGTGGGGTGGTTCCAGCGAACCAGCGCCTCGTAGGAGGTAATGCGGTGGGTTTTCAGGTTGATAACCGGTTGATAGTGCACCTCGAATTCGTTCCGGTCGATGGCGCGACGGAGGTCGGACTCTATCTGGAAGTAATTGTCAGCGGCGGCATTCATCTCCGCCGTGAAGTAGCAATAGGTATTCCTGCCGTTGGCTTTGGCCTGATACATCGCGGTATCGGCATTACGCATCAGGGCGTTCACTGTCACCCCGTCGTTTGGATAAAAACAGATGCCGATGGATGGTGTGACGAACAATTCGTGCCCGTCGATGCGGATCGGCGGGCGCAGGGAATCGAGAATTTTTGACGCGAGCTTGCCGGCCTGGGCTTCATTGTTCTTGAACGGCAGGACGATCATGAACTCGTCGCCGCCCAGGCGGGCGATCGTGTCATTGGAGCGAAGTGTTTCAGTCAATCGGCTGGCCACTCTCTTGAGCAGTGTGTCGCCGATGTGGTGGCCAAGGGAATCGTTGATCGTCTTGAAGCGATCCAGATCGATGAACAAGACGGCAACTTTGGTGCCCTCCTGAGCCGCATTCTCCATTGCCTCGCCGAGCCGTTGCTGAAGCAAGGTGCGGTTGGCAAGTCCGGTCAGTGCGTCATGATGGGCCAGATAGCGTAACTTGCCTTCGATGCGCCGGCGCTCGAGTACTTCGCTTTCGAGTTCACTGGTTCGTTCCTTGACGCGCAGTTCCAGTTCATCCCTGGAGCGTAGCAGCGCATCTTCGGCTCGTTTGCGTTCGGTGATGTCGCTGGCAACGAAGAGGAAACCTTGGGCATTTCTGTCTTCAGGATGCAAGGCCGAGATCGAGAGCTCGACTGTAAATTTCTCGCCATCTTTTCGCTGGAAGGTCCAGTGTCCCTGGTCTACCGAGCCAAGTCGAACCCTGGCCAGCAATGCGTCAATATCCGTGACTGGTTCGAAGCCAATCTCGCTTGTTAGCGCCCGGCGACGTTCCCGGACTTCTTCACGCAGGAAAAAACACTCGACGGGGGTTCGTCCCAGCAATTCCGAGGAAGAGTAGCCGAGCATCTGCTCGGTTGCCGGATTGGATGAGATGACCCGGCCTTCGCTATCGGTCGACAGGATCATCAACTTTGCACTATTGAGAATCGCCCTCTGCAGCATGACGGATTCCCGCAGGGACTCCTCTGCCACCTTGCGTGAGGTGATGTCTTCGTAGTTCCAGATGGAGCCATCGTTCGGATGGGCCGGGTCAATGGCACGACCAGTGATACGTAGCCAGATCGGGTCCCCGTTCTGGCGTCGGTGAACGATTTCGGCAACGAAGGTTTCGCCTCTGCCGAGAATCTCGTAGGCTTTCGCGCCGGTTTCAGTATGCGATTTTTCGGAAAAGTACGTTATTCGCGTCGGTTTGCCCGTCAACTCGCCAGGGCCATAGCCATACAGCTCCTCGAATCGGCGATTGCATTGCTGAAATACACGGTTCTTGATGAAGGCAATGCCAGCAACACAGTGATCGAATATCAGGCGCTGGTCGAGATAAGCCTTCTTCAGTTCTTCTTCAGCGTGTTTGAAGGCTGTGCGGTCCTCGGCAATCCAGAAGACTCCCATCGATGGATCGCTCGCATCGGCCACGTAGCCGATCAGGTTGATCCAGATGTCGCTGCCATCCTGGCGGCGCATGTAGAGCTCGGTCTGGAATGGTTTGGCCTGGAAAAGGGCGGGGGCGGCGCGTCGATTGAGGTCCGTATGTTCTTCAGCGGATCGGTAAAGGGACGAAGTATCCACGCCGATTCCGTTTTCTCCGGGGAAACCGAACAGATTGCCAAAGCGCTGGTTGTAGCGAACAATTTTCCGATCACGAGTAACGACAATGCCCACTGATGAATTGGCCATCAGCGCTTCCATTTCGCGCGACGATTTTTCCAGCGCATCCCGGGTGCTGACGGCCTCGGTGATGTCGGCGGTAATCCAGACGATTCCACGACTGGGGTCGTTGGGGTCAATCGCTTTCGCAAACAGCTGGCACCAGATCAGGTGGCCATCTTTTCTCCTGAACTGTTTTGTCGCACTAAATGATTTTCCAGCCGAGAGCAGAGGGGAGGATTGACGGTTCAGTTCTTCGTGGCTTTCCTCGCTTGCATGAAGATTGGCGGTAGCCATGCCACGCAATTCGTCCGAGCTGTAGCCGACGATTTCCTCGAAACGCCGGTTGCTGCGCAGGACAGTGCGATGGCCGGTAAACACAATGCCAACGGAAGCATTGTTGAAAATGCTTTGTAGCTCCTGCAGGGTTTCATGAAGATTCCGTTCAGCCTGCTTTCGCTCCGATATGTCGTTGATGATCCAAATTGTTCCCTCCGCAGGGCGCTCGGGATCAACGATATACGCCACGGCATCAGCCCAGAAAGTATGGCCGTGGTGGTGCCTGAGCTGGATTTCATGGTGAAACGGCTTGCCGGATGACAGGATTGGGCCAGCGAGTCGGCCCAAGGATTCATAGTCAGCATCTGTCGGTAAAAGAAGTCTTGCCGGCATGCCGATGACTTCGCTGTCGAATCCGAAGATCTCTGAAAATTTGGCGTTGTGCCGAAGCATTTCGCCATTTTTTGTGTAAAGGATTCCCACAGGCGCGTTCGTCATGAGCGCCTGATACTCTCGTTCTGCGTCCAGCAATTAAGTCTCCACTACGTGGTGTGTATGAATATTTTTATAGTTGTTTATTTATGTTTTCTTTTCACAGTCTATTTTCTTTACTTAAGTCATACAAGTAAATGCGAATGTAGTTTTTCGCTGACGCCCATCCGTGAACGAAATAATGCCTTTCGCATGGCGTGCTCGCTTGATACAGGCAGCATTACGCGGAAGGTGTTGTCGTTGTGTTTTTGGCTCTTTGGCGGATGCCGGTCAGGCGGCTCGACTCAAGTCTTGACCGGCCGTTTTGATAGTTTGCGTTGCAGCGTGCGTCGATGCATTTTCAAGGCACGTGCCGTGGCTGAAATGTTGCCGTCGTTTTCGTTGAGGACGCGCTGGATGTGCTCCCATTCCAGGCGGTCGACAGATAGCGGTTCATCCGAGGCAGGGACGTCGAAATCCGGTCCGCCGTCGTCATCAAAGGCCGACAGGATGGCTTCAATCTCGACCGGTTTTGCCAGGTACTGGATGGCGCCCAGCTTGACGGCGTCGACCGCGGTGGCAATGCTGGCGTAGCCGGTCAGTACGACAATACGGCAATCCGGGTTGCTTTCGAGCAGTGGCGGAATCAGGGCCAGGCCCGAGCTGCCGTTCAGGTTGAGGTCGAGGACGACGCGCGCCGGATTCAGTTCGCGGGCCAATTCGAGTGCCGATGCGGAATCCTGAGCACCACGCGCTGGGCATCCGCGCCGCTCCATGGTGCGAACCAGAATGGCATTGAAACTGGGGTCGTCGTCGATGATCAGCGTCATTTCATTCATGCTTTTATCCGTGGCAGTTCGATGCGGGCAAGGGCGCCGCCTTCTTCCGGGTTGCTCAGGGTCAGTGTGCCGCCGAGCTGTTCGATGGCGCTACGGGTCAGCATCAGGCCGACACCGCTGCCGCGTTCATGGGCCGGGAAACTGGCCTGTCCGCCTTGCTCCAGTACTTCCGTCGGGAAACCGGGGCCGTGGTCACGGATGTCGATGCACAGGGTGGCTGTGCACCAGCTGAGGCGGATTTCCAGTGGGCTGGTTGTTGCGTTGGCTGCATTGTTGAGCAGGTTGAGAACAGCCTGCTCAAGCCTCGGATCGGCGATGATTTCAGGGGCTGTGCCGTCACTGGCAACGATCAGTCGGCTGCTGGCCTGCGGCCGCGCGGCATGCCAGCGCTGGCGCAGGTTGTCCAGCCAGCGATTTGCTGCATGCAGCGGCGCATTTTCCAATCGTTCTGCACCGGCGCGGCGCGACAAGCCGGTGATGATTTCCTTGCAGACACCGATCTGCTGGCGGAGCAGGGCGATGTCTTCACGCACCGGTTGGCTCAGGCCGGGATCGTTGGCCAGTTCTCCGGCGAGCAGGGCCATCGTGCCAAGCGGCGTGCCGAGTTCGTGGGCGGCGCCGGCGGCCAGGGTACCCATGGCCATGACCCGTTCATCGCGCAGAGCCTGTTCGCGGGCGGTGGCCAGTTCTGCGTCGCGCTCGCGGATCTGGCGGGTCATGCGGATGATGATCCAGCCGATCATGGCAGCGGAGAGGACAAAGATCAGCCACATGCCGATCAGGTGCAGGCGAGTGGCGCGTGTCGCATCCGGCATCGGTAGCGGCAGGTAAAAGACCATCAGTAGCGAATAGGCAGCGATGGCGGCGGCACAGATGATGGCTGCAAAGCGTGCCGGCAGCGTCAGGGCGGCGATGGCGACGGGGGGCAGGAGCAGCGATACCAGCGGGTTGGCGGCACCGCCGCTGAAGAAGACGACTGCGGTCAGCGCGCCGATGTCGAAAAGTAGTTGAACGAACAATTCGCAGGCGCTGGCGGTTTTTGACCGGATTACTCGCCACTGGGCAAATGCATTGAACAGCCCGGCAATGACGACGATGCCAAGCAAGGGAATTTGAGGCACCGGAATGTCGAGCAGGCCGGGAACGAGAAAGATCAGTTGCGTCAATGCGGCGAGTACGACCCAGCGGCTTGCGACCAGTCGACGCAGGTTGGCCAGATGCTCGGAGTTTTCGTTGGTGCAGGGCGTTGTTGCCATGGGGTGAATTATGCGTGATTTGTGTCAATTTTCAGTCGCTTGCAAGATGCGACAATTCGCCGCAGCCTTCTTCGGAGTCTTTATTGCATGTTGCGTCACTTACGGAATTCTCTATTGCTGGTGCTGCTGATGGCGAGCCTGTCGGTCTCTGCTGCCGATCTTGAGAAAGGCAAGGAAATCAACGGCACCTGTGCCGCTTGCCATAGCGATAATGGGCAGGGTGGCAAGAGGGGCGAGTACCCGCGCATTGCCGGCCAGCAGGTGAAATACATCGAAAGCCAGTTGAGAAATTTCCGGGCGCGAACCCGAGTAAATATTCCGATGTTTCCCTATACACAGGAACGGGAGTTGTCGGATACGGACATCAAGGATATTTCTGCCTACCTGAGCGGGATAGAGTTGGACACCAGGATGCCCACCTACACCGGCAAGGAGGACGCATTGACCAAGCTGCTGATGGCGGAAAAAGTGATGATCATTCCGCGCGCCGAGGGCGATCTGGCCAATGGTGAAAAGATTTACCAGAAGCAGTGTGCCGCCTGTCATGGCAAGGCGGGCAAGGGGCGTGGCATGTTCCCGATGCTGGTCGGGCAGTACACGAATTATCTGCAGCGTCAGGTAGACCTTTACCTGAAGGGCGACCGGCCGCATGACGAAGAGGGCACGGTCGGCGTGCTGAACGGCCTGAAGGCGCAGGATATTCAGGATATTCTGGCTTACCTCACCTCAATTCAGGAACCCAAGGAATGAAACGACTCGGCTTCACCCTGCTGGCTATGCTGGCTGTTTCGGGTGCATGGGCACATGGCCATTCCGGACCAATCGATGACAGCATGCCAGATGCCCAGAAAATCCGTTTCTGCGAGCGCGTCCGTGATCATGCGCTCCAGGCTTTCTACAATCGCGAACGCGGCCAGAAAATGCGGCTGTTCGATGAAGATGGCAGTGATGGGGCGCGAATCACCAACCACATCATCAAGCGCATTTACGAGGAACCGCAGATTTCCAGCCCGAAGAAGGCAGAAACCTTCGGCCGGGCGACCTGCAACGAAATGATGAGTTCAAGCACTGCTTCAGAGTAAGAAGGGAATGAAACGCTTGGTCCGCTGCATATAGTCGGCATACGGCCGGCCGAAATAGGCCAGGCATTCGCGTTCGTCAGTGATTGCGGTTAGCCAGAGGGAAAACGAGGCGATCCCCGCGATGATCGTGCCTATCATGCTCGGATCCTGAAAGTAGGCGCCCCAGGCTAGTGCCAGCAGGGACGTATACATCGGATGGCGGATGTGGCCGAAGATGCCGTGGGAGACGAGTTGGGTGGTTTTCTCGAACTCGTAGAACGTTCCGTCATCACGCTTGGCATTGGCGGCGCCGTGGCGGCGCAGGGTGCGTATGCCTTCGATCACGAGAAAGATGCTGAGCAGCATCAGCATCCACGAAGTGAACTGGTGTGGCGAATAGGGATCGTTACCCCAGACCCCGCGATTGAGCACGATCAGGCCGAGTATGGCTTCCCAGGCAAAGAAACGGTAGAAACCGTGGCTACCCGGTTTGCGCAGTGATTTACGCGACAGCCAGATGACGACCAGTGTGCCAATCAGAAAAAGTATGGAATCGTTCATGTCAGTCTGTGAAGCTGGTGGTCAAGGCTGCAATCATGTAAGTGTGGTCGAGTACGCCGGCACTCTCGCGAATGCTGTGCATGGCCCACATCGGCGATCCGACGTCGACGCTGGGTATTCCTAGGCGGGAGGCGACGATGGGGCCGATGGTGCTGCCGCAGCCGAGATCGGTGCGGTGGGCATACTGCTGGCACGGCACGCCGGCTTTGGCGCAGATGGCCATGAAGCGGGCGGCGGTATCTGCGTTGGTGCTGTAACGCTGGTTGGCATTGCTCTTGATGACTGGTCCGGCGTTGACCACGGCATGGTGGCAGGGCTCATAGGCAGCCGGGAAATTGGGATGCCAGCCGTGGGCCATGTCGGCGCTGATGAAGAAACTCCGCGCCAGCATCCGACGTTGGTCCTCGCCATCGAGGCCGGCGCTGCTTGCCAGCCGGCTGATTACGTCGGAGACAAAACTGCCGCCGGCACCGGCGGCGCTCTCGCTGCCGACTTCTTCATGGTCGAAAAAAGCACACAGGCAGGTAGCCTGCGGCTCTTTCGTGGCAAGCAAGGCGCTCAGCGCAGCATGGCAGGAGGACAGGTTGTCGAGCTGGCTGTTGGCAATGAATTCGCGATCCACACCCCAGAAGCTGCCTTTTTGCGTGTCGTAGGCGTTCAGCTCCCAAGTCAGCAAGTCGCCCGGCTCGACACCGAGCAACTCGGCGATGGGCTGGCGGAAGCGCGCCTCGGCTTTGGTGCCATCTTCGGAAATGCCCAACAGCAGCGGCAGTTCGGTCTGTTTGTTGAACTTCAGGCCATTCTCGTTAACTTCCCGATTCATATGGACGGCAAGGTTGGGCAGGCGCAGTAGCGGCTCGGCAAAGTGCACCAGCCGGGTTGTGAAACCGCCCGGCGTGCGGACATTGACCCGCCCGGCTAGTGACAGGTCACGGTCGGCAAAGGTGGCGAGGATGGGGCCACCGTAGATCTCGACGCCGAGCCTGACCATGCCGGCTGCGTCTTCGGCCGGTTTCGGCTTGAGGCGCAGGCCCGGTGAATCGGTATGGGCGCCGATCATCCGCAGGCCGGCGTCGGCAGCTCCCTGCTGGCCGACGATGAAGGCGATGATCGACGAGCCGCCGCGCACGACGTAATGGCGAGCACCGGCGCTCAGCGTCCAGCGGTCAACTTCTTCAAGCCGGATGAAGCCTGCGGCCTGGAGCCGGGTTTCACAGGTCTGCACGGCATGCCACGGGCTGGGGCTGGCATCGATGAAGTCGAGCAGGTCCTGCGCCTGGGCGCGGGCGGTATCGGGAATGTTCATGGTTATTTCTGTTTGAGCAATTCAATCAGCAGGTCGGCAATGCTTCTATCATAAAGCATGGCGATGTGCCCAACCGGGGGAAGTTCGACATCGCGCGCCCCGGGCAGGCGTTGGTTGTCCTGTGGCATGGCGTAGTTGTCGTAAGGATTGCGCAGGCTGATGAAGGGGATTGTCACCGCCTCGCTCGCCATGTCGCGCAGCCATAGTGACCCCGGCTGCATTTCACGGGCGTTCTTGCCGATGCCGATGCGGGCCAGCGCGGAGCCTTGGTGCGGTGTGGCCAGCGTCAGCAGACGGTCGACTCGATCCGAGCCGTGGCGAGCCAGATAGCTTCGGCAGATCAGGCCACCCATGCTGTGGGCGATCAGCGTGACCTGCTTGCTGCCGGTGATGGCACAGACTTCCTCGATACGCTGATTCAGTTGCGGTACGAGCTTGCCCAGGCTGGTGTAGGGCGGGATCAGACTGACCGAGGCGACCGTATGTCCCGCGGCTTCAAGGCGCCGGCGGAGCAGCCACCAGATGCCACGGCTGCAGCCGTAACCATGGACGAGGAGAATCGGCCTGCTGCCGGCGGGTAGGCGGTCGGCCGGCATCCACAGTCGCTCGAAAGGAATGACGAGCAGGAAGGTGAGCAGGAAGGCGAGGTATTCGCCAACCATGATCGCCAGCCGCTTGGCAAAGCCGAGGCGCGGCGCTGGTGAGGCGAAGGCCATGCCGAATGTCCAGGTCGTGGCGTTCATCCAGAAGCGCAGGCCGAGCAGGCAGTTGATGGCACCGACGATGGCGAGTGGCCAGTCGAGATGCATGAAGTGGCGGCCGATGTAGAGGTAGCCGGATATTTCAAGAGCGATCCAGATGAGCAGGGAAATTGGCAGCATGTCGGGATCAGGCCGCTTCGGTTTCAGGCTTGGGCAGCCAGATGCAGGCGCCTTTCGATTCCTTGTCGATCGCCGCCAGTACCGTTTCATGCTCGGCGATTTCCTCGGCTGAGGCGCGGCGTACGCTAAGCGGCTTGCGTTCGCGAACCAGACCATCGGCACCAATGTTCGGGCGCGGTGCAGCGTCGGGTTCGATCATCAGGCTGTTCTGGCCGCGAGTCATGGCCAGGAAGACGTCAGCCAGCAGTTCCGTATCGAGCAGGGCGCCGTGCAGCGTGCGGCTCGAATTATCGATCTCGTAGCGTTCGCACAGTGCATCGAGACTGTTGCGTTTGCCAGGGTGCAGTTCCTTGGCCATGCGCAGGGTGTCGATGACGCCGTTGCAGATGGTGCCGACCGGAACCCGGCCAAGGCGGTCAAGCTCGGCGTTGAGGAAGCCGATGTCGAACGGGGCGTTGTGGATGATCAACTCGGCACCGTTGATGAACTCAAGGAACTCGTCAGCGATGTCGGCGAATTTTGGCTTGTCGGCCAGGAATTCAAGGGTAATGCCGTGGACCGCCTGAGCGCCTTCGTCGATTTCACGCTCCGGGTTGACGTATTTGTGCAGGTGGTGACCGGTGAAGCGGCGATTCACCATCTCGATGCAAGCCACTTCGATGATGCGGTGTCCGGAGCGGGGGTCCAGACCGGTAGTTTCAGTGTCGAGAACAATCTGTCTCATGCGGTTTTCCTGTTTCTCAATTCTTCGATGCCGCGGTTAGCCAAGGCATCGGCGCGTTCGTTTTCCGGATGCCCGGAATGTCCCTTGACCCAAACCCATTCCAGCTTGTGCTGTTTAACCTGGGCATCAAGCAGTTGCCAGAGATCGGCATTCTTGACGGGTTTCTTGTCCGAAGTCTTCCAGCCATTCTTCTTCCAGCCGTGGATCCACTCGTTGATGCCCTTCATCACGTATTGCGAGTCGGTGTAGATCTTGCCGCCAATCGGGCGCTTCAACGCCTCGATGGCACGAATGGCGGCCGTCAGTTCCATGCGGTTGTTGGTCGTTTCCCTCTCGCCGCCCCACAGTTCCTTTTCGTGTGGTCCGAGGCGCAGGATTGCCCCCCAGCCACCCGGGCCTGGGTTGCCCTTGCAGGCCCCATCGGTAAATATTTCAATGGTTTCTTCAGCGGCCATTGCCTTCCTTTTGTGCAATCGGGCGCAGTGCCTTGGCGCGCACTGCCTGTTTTTTCCATTTTGGGGTGATCAGACGCATGCTGTGCGTGCGCTTGATGGCACGCAGCACATAGACGCCACCGGAGAAGTTCCACCAGCGGTTGCTGGCGTTCTCGATGAAACGCCAGTTCTGCAGCCATTTCAGTTGATCGACGGGGGGGACGTAGCACCCCAGGCTGCCACGATCGACCTCGAATGCGAGCAGTTTCATCCAGTCTTTCAGACGATTCATCGACAGGTAAGTGCCGTTCCATGGGAATTCGCCGCTACGATCCAGCTTGCGTTTCAGGCCCCACAGCGAAAACGGGTTGAAACCGACGATGATGACCTGTCCCTCGGGAATCAGGATGCGTTCAACTTCACGCAGGATCTGGTGCGGCTCATCGCTGAATTCGAGCACGTGCGGCAGGACGACCAGATCGATGCTGCTCGACGCGAAGGGCAGGGCGGTGTAGTTGCAGAGCACGTCCACCTCGCCGTGCTCGCCACCGCGCTGGCGTAGCGGAATGCGGTTGGCGCGCAGGAAATCACCTTGCGGCAGGCCGAGTTGCAGGGCGTTGAAGCCAAAAATATCGGTGACGATGCCGTCTAGCTGGCCTTGCTCCCAGTCCAGAACATAGCGGCCGGGGGCACTCGACAGCCATGTGTCGAGCCCAGGAATTGACATCCGGGGCGCGTCGCTCGATAGTTCAGGCATGTTTGAAATTTCGTTCATTCCCGCATTCAAGGACAATTACATCTGGCTGCTGACCCAGGGCAAGCGCGCCTACGTCGTCGATCCCGGAGATGCTGCACCTGTGCAGGCAAGGCTGGAGGCAGATGGGTTGACGCTTGAAGGCATCCTGATTACCCATCACCACGCCGATCATCAGGGGGGCGTCGCCGAACTGAAAGCGCGCTGGCAAGCCGAGGTATATGCACCGGGCAATGAGTCTATCACAGGCTGCACTTGTCCCTTGAGCGGTGGTGAAAGCCTCGATGTGCTCGGGCAAAATGTGAAGGTCATGGCCGTTCCCGGTCACACGTTGGGACACCTGGCCTATTACGTGCCGGGAGCGCTGTTCTGCGGCGATACCCTGTTCGGTGCTGGTTGTGGTCGCTTGTTCGAAGGAACCCCGGCCCAGATGTCGGCATCGCTCGACAGTATTGCTGCCCTGCCTGACGACACCCTGATCTACTGCGCTCACGAATATACGGAAATGAATCTGCGTTTTGCGCGGGCGGTCGAGCCGGAGAATCCGGCGCTGCTCGCTCGGGTGGCCAAGGTGGCAGCGTTGCGTGAAGCGGGGTTGCCGAGTGTGCCGTCGACGCTGGCTGAAGAAAAAGCGACCAATCCCTTCCTGCGCTGTCAGGAGGCAGCAGTGGTTGAGGCCGGTTTGGAGCACGTCATTTCCGGTCGGAATGGCAACGCCGCTCAAGGAGCAATGGCGATCCATGACCATTCAAAAACCGAAATTTTTGCGGCTATTCGCAGCTGGCGAAACAGCTTCTAGGGCTTTTTCTGGCGGACACGTCCGCTGACTTTTTCCAGCGTATCAAGGACACGCGCCGCATTGAAAGGCTTGATGATGAAGCCGCTGGCACCGTTCTGGATTGATTCCTGAACCGTATCCGGGTCGGAGTTGCTGGTCACCATGATGACCTCAGTCTCCGGGTGCGCCGCCTTGATTTCGCACAGCGCTTCAATCCCGTTTTTCTCCGGCATCATGACATCCATGCACGCAATGTCCGGCTTCAATCGCTCGACCAGATCGACGGCGGCTACCCCATTGCGCGCTTCGCCAACGACATCATATTCCTCGCCGCGCAGCATCCCGCGGAGAATGCTGCGCATCATGTCATTGTCGTCAACGATGATGATGGAAAGGCGTCTTCTGGCCATGGTTCGTCAGTCAGTAACTAGGTGGCGTCGGCACGGCAGACGCGATCCCGACCTTCCTTTTTTGCACGATAAAGGGCCTTGTCAGCCGCCAGGATCAGATCATCTGGCGGGTTGTCGAAGCCGGGAGCAGCCGCGGCAATGCCAATACTCAGGGCAACCTGACGGGTTGGTGACGAGGCGTGAGTAATATTGAGTTCCTGGATGGCATGGCGAATTTTTTCGGCCACCATCAGTGCTCCGCCGATGCTGGTTTCAGGCAGGATCACCGCAAATTCCTCGCCTCCATAACGGGCGACCGTGTCGGATGGGCGCTCAGTGTGGCGGCTGAGCGCGGCAGCGATCTTGCGCAGGCATTCATCACCGGCCTGATGACCGTAGGTGTCGTTGTAGAGCTTGAAATAATCGACATCGCACATCAGCAGGGAAATGCTGTTCGAGTGCCGGCGAGCCCGACGCCATTCGATGGAGAGCGCTTCGTCGAAATAGCGTCGGTTGGCGACGCCAGTCAGGCCGTCACTGGATGCAATCCGGATCAGTTCCTGATTGGCCGCATCAAGTTTTCGAGTTACGGCGATCAACGACGCGCGCATCAGGACGATACGCTGCATGGCGCGAATCTTGGCGCCGAGAACGATCTCGCTGACTGGCTTGTGCAGGTAATCGTCGGCACCGGCGGCAATACCTTTTTCAATATCGGCATCGTCGCCAAGCGACGAAAGAAAAATGATTGGTGCCCAGTCTCCCGGCTTCTCCATGGCCCGGATGCGTTGGGCAACGACAAAGCCATCAATGTCGGGTAGCACGATGTCGAGCAGCACCAGATCGGGACGGTTACGTGAAAACAGTTCGATCGCCATTTCGCCATTGTCTGCAGGAATGGCTGTCGCGCCGAAGTGTTCGACGTACTTGGTCAGGATGGCGAGACTGGAACGACTGTCTTCAACAACGAGAATTTTCATGGCGGCGACACGAACTCGATTGACTCAGTCTAACGGCAATAACTGCTGAAGAAAACAAGCGCACCAACGGCAATGCCAACAGCGGTTAGTCCCCAGACGATACCCCAGGTCAGCGCCTGACGTGTCTGATGGTGGGCGGCATGTTGCTTGAATTGGAAATAGCGTTGAAACTCGCCGAGCGTGAGCAGTGCAGTAAACAGGAAGAAAATCATCCCGCAGAACATGGCAATGATGGTGCCATTGGTCAGTTCGCGGCAGGAGCCGGCCGTGCGATGGAGAAAAATCAGGAGGGCATCGGTTCGGAAGGCAAAGCCGACCAGGAGATAGGCCAGCCCGGCAAAAATACCGATCAGACCAATCACTAGCCAGGTTTGCCAGCGCTTGAGTTGCACAATGGCGCTGTAAATGTCGTCGATTATCCAGTTCATATGCTTTTTTGCTGATATTGGTGCGGCAGCGGTGTGCTAAATTTAGCCGATATATAGCACCCGAGGCAGAATATCATGGCAGAGCAGGCAGCAAACAAATCAGTATCAATGTCACGTCTTTCTGCTGCTCTTAAATCCCCTCGCAGCATGAAATTCGGAAAATGGCTGGGGATATTTCTGCTGGTTATTGGCGTTTTAGGCTTTTTTGCGGCGCCACCGCTGCTTAAATCAATTTTGCAGAAGCAACTTTCGCAGCAGTTGCATCGCGAAGTCAGTATCGAAAAGATCGATATCAACCCCTACGCCTTGTCAGCCACGCTGAACGGCTTTTCGATCAAGGCTGACGGCGGCAAAGAGGTGGCCGGCTTTGACGAACTGTTCGTCAATCTCTCGACCGCTTCGATATTCAAACTGGCAGCTGTCGTCGACGAAATTCGTTTGCAGGGTTTGCGCATTGCAGTGTCACGAGTCGCCGAAGGGCGGTACGACATTTCTGATCTGCTGGACGAGTGGATGAAACCCAAGGACGAGCCGGATACCGGGACGCCGCGTTTTTCGTTAAACAATATCCAGCTGATCAACGCCAGCATAGTTTTTGACGATCAGCCCAAGGGCAAGGTCCACACGATCAGCGATGTCAATCTGGCCTTGCCTTTTGTTTCCAGCCTGCCCTATCAGGCCGAAGTGCTGGTCAAGCCTTCTTTTTCAGCCAGCATCAACGGTTCGCCACTGGTGCTGACTGGCGACAGCAAGCCATTTACGACAACTCACGAAAGCCAGTTAAGCCTCGATCTGGATCGATTCGATCTGGCTATCCTGCAGCCCTATCTGCCGGACTCACTGCCGGTCCAGCTCAGTACCGGAACGCTCGATACAGAAATCAAGGTCATGTTCAAGGAGGTGTCGGACAAGGTTTATTCCGTATCCGTCACTGGTGCGGCACATGTTTCAGGCTTGGTTCTGACGGAGAGCGATGCTCAGCTAGTCGGCTGGAAACGGCTCGATGTCGAACTCGATAGTGTCGATCCGATCAACCGTAAGGCTGCAGTCAAGCGGGTATCCCTCGATGGATTGGATATCAGCCTGAACGTGAACAAGCAGGGCGAATTCAACGTACTTCGCTTGGCCGAAAAGTTGGCGAAGCCGGCTGCCGCGCCTTCGGAGCCGAAGGCTGATTCGGGAAAGCCGTTCGAATGGACACTTGGCGAGTTTGCGCTGAGCAATGGCCTGGTCCGCTGGAAGGATGATTCCAATCTGACGCCGGTTCAGGGCGAAATACGCAATTTGCTGGTCAATGTTGGCAAGGTGGACGGCAAACTGGTCGAGCCGATTGAAATCAGCGAGGTGAGTTATCAGGTTGATCTCGGTGATCGTTTCCGCATCGACAAGATGTCCGTCAAGGGCATTCGCGTTGATCTTCCGGCGCACCGCATCGACATCGCCGAAGTCCACAATTCCGGCGCCAGTGCCCGAATGTTGCGCAACAAGGCAGGCAAGATCGAATGGGTCAGCTCGCCGGTGCTTAAGACCATTCGGGCAACCGATGCCAAGGTCAAGGACGAAAAGCCATGGATCGGCAAGGTCGGCAAACTGGCCATTGAAAATCTTGGATTCCGTTTCGAGGATCAATTCACGCAGCCAGCCGCGGTTCAGGAAATTGATGGCTTCAACCTGCTTGGCCAGGATCTGAGCAACGAGCCAAACAAGAAAGGCACGATTTCGCTGAAGAGCAAAATCAACAAGAAAGGCAGCCTGAATGTTGATGGCAGTCTGCAAATCTACCCACTTGATGTGGCCGTCAAGGTCGATACGCTGGGGATTCCGTTGATGCCGCTGGAGCCGTACCTCAGTCAGTTCCTGAACATCTCGCTGACGCGCGGCATAGTCTCGAACAAGGGTGAAGCGACTGTCAGGCTCGATACCGAAGGCTTGAAGGCCGGCTACAAAGGCTCATTCACCTTGGGTGATTTTGTTGCAGTGGACAAGCTGAACAGTGCTGATTTCCTCAAGTGGAAATCGCTCTATTTCGGTGGCATCGATTTCCGCCTGGAGCCGATGGCGATCAACATCGGTGAAATTGCGCTGACCGATTATTTCTCCCGATTGATCCTGAACAAGGACGGTCGCCTGAATGTCGCGGAGATTGTCAAGAAGCCAGAAGGTGAAGCAGCAGCGCCGAAGGAGGTGAGCAAGTCAGCCGAACTGAAGGTGGCCGAGCCTAAGAGCGAGGCAAAGGCGGCAAGCAAGGATGCCTCGCCAGCCAAGGCCCCGGTGCCGATCAAGATTTCCAAGATCACCTTGCAGAACGGTACGGTGAATTTCTCCGATCTTTTTGTCAAACCGAATTACACCGTTAATGTCACCAAACTGGGCGGCCGCGTCACTGGTCTTTCTACGGTTGCTGATACCGTTGCCGATATGGAGTTGCGTGGCAAGTATGCCAACTCGGCGCCTGTGCTGATCCAGGCCAAGCTCAATCCATTGGCCGCAAAGTCTTACCTCGATCTGAAAGCGGAAATCACGGGCGTCGATCTGGTCGGCTTCTCGCCCTACTCGGGAAAGTATGCCGGTTACGCCATCGAGAAGGGCAAGCTGTCGCTGTATGTGGCCTACAAACTGGAAAACAATCAGCTGGCTGCGGAAAACCGTCTGTTCATCGATCAATTTACCTTCGGCGAGAAGGTAGATAGCCCTGATGCCACCAAACTGCCAGTCAATCTGGCGATTTCACTGCTCAAGAACAATCGTGGCGAGATCGATCTCAATCTGCCGATTTCCGGGTCGCTCGATGACCCGCAGTTCTCGATTGGCGGTCTGGTCATCAAGGTCATCGTCAATCTGTTCGTCAAGGCGGTGACTTCGCCGTTTGCTTTGCTCGGCTCAATGTTCGGTAGCGGTGAGGAATTGTCGAACGTCGACTTCGCCGTTGGTCGCGTCGGCATTGACGCCGCAGGGACCAAGAAGCTGGAAAATCTTGCCAAGGCTCTGGTCGAGCGTAATTCGCTGAAGCTGGAAATTACCGGCCGGGCCGATCCGGAAACCGACCGGGAAGGCGTCAAGCGCGTCGGTATCGAGCGTGCCATGAAGGCCGAGAAGCTCAAGGATCTGAAGAAGGCAGGTGAGGGCAAGTCGCTTGAAGATATCGATATTTCGCCTGAGGAATACAAAACCTATTTGACTCGTGCCTACAAGGAAGCAAAATTTCCGAAGCCGCGTAACGTGGTTGGCCTGCAGAAGGAACTGCCGGTTGAGGAAATGGAAAAGCTGATGCTGGCCAATCTCCCTGCTTCGGATGACGACATCAAGGTACTGGCCGATCGCCGGGCCGAGGCGGTTCAGGGCTGGCTGGTCGAGCAAGGCAAGGTGCCGCCTGAGCGTGTTTTCCTGTTGCCGCCCAAGGTTGAGCATGACGACAAGGGCAAGGGTAGCCGAGCCGATTTTTCCTTGAGGTGAGTTTCTTGATTGGTGAAACGATGGGGCTGGCCCTGGTGGCTGGCGTGGTGGTGATCATCCTGTTACAGGTGGCCTTGCTATTGCGGGGAAACTGGAAGCAGGATGATGAAAGGCGCTTCCGGGGGCTGCAGGAGGGCCTGGATAAAGGTTTGATGCGCCTTGAACGCGAATTGCGCGAGGAACTGGCGCGTAGCCGCCGCGAGGATGCCGAAGAGGCTTTCCGCGACCGTGAGGAGCGGGCGCAGTCATCCAATCTTCTAGGCCAGGCCTTGACGACACAGGTTGGACAGTTCGGCACCTTGCAAGCTGAACGTCTTGAGGCTTTCGCGCGCGAACTGAACCGTTTTTCCCTTGGTCTGGACGAGCGTTTCGAGCGCCTGAAAATGACAGTCGAAAGTCGCCTGACTGCAATTCAGTCCGACAACGCCAACAAGCTTGAAGAAATGCGCCGTACCGTTGACGAGAAGCTGCATGCGACGCTGGAACAGCGACTTGGCGAATCCTTCAAATTGGTCAGCGACAGGCTGGAACAGGTGCATCGTGGCCTGGGTGAAATGCAGACGCTGGCGGCTGGTGTCGGTGATTTGAAGCGTGTGCTGACCAACGTGAAAACGCGGGGCACTTGGGGTGAGGTTCAGCTTTCTGCATTGCTCGAGCAACTGCTGACGGCCGATCAGTTTGCTTCCAATGTTGCTACCCGGCCGGGAAGCAACGAGCGCGTCGACTTTGCCATTCGCTTGCCGGGCAAGGGTGATGGTGCCGTTGTCTGGCTGCCGATCGATGCCAAGTATCCGATTGAGGACTATCAGCGCCTGCTCGATGCGCAGGAGCGCGCCGATCCGGGGGCGGTTGAAGAAGCCTCGCGGGCGATCGAAACTCGCCTCAGAAACGAGGCGAAAAGCATTCATGAGAAATACGTCTCGCCGCCGCATACGACCGATTTTGCCATGCTCTACCTGCCGCTTGAGGGCCTCTATGCTGAGGCTTTGCGGCGCCCGGGTTTGGCCGAGGCGCTGCAGCGCGATTATCGCGTCAGCCTGGCCGGGCCGACGACGCTGGCTGCGCTGCTCAACAGCCTGCAGATGGGCTTCCGTACGCTGGCCATCGAGCAGCGCTCGGCGGAGGTGTGGGCTGTTCTCGGTGCGGTGAAGACCGAATTTGGCAAGTTCGGCGAGGCGCTGGCGCATACCCGGAAGAAACTGGACGAGGCGAGCAACAGCATCGCCAAGGCAGAAACACGGACCCGGCAACTGTCGCGGAGGCTGAAGGAAGTTGAAGCGCTGCCGGCGGCAGAGTCGGAACAATTGATTGGGGTAGCGGATTTCGATGGCGAAGACGAGTGAATTAGAAGTTGCCTACAAGGCAACGACCTATCGGGTGTATCTGTCCGGCGGAATCTGCGATCTGCGGGTTGGAGAACCCTGCGAAACGCTCCGCTGCTGGCTGGAAACCGCCGGCTGCAAGCAGTTCTCGATCATTACGGCATTCAACCCCGGCTCACAACCGACCGACGAGGCGCTAAATGCCGAACGGCAGGCGCAACTGGAGTGTGATCTGCTGGAAGGTAACTACGAGCCGTACGCAGGCCAGAATGTTCCGGACAGCGAAGCCTGGCCTGTCGAGGAGAGTTGTTTCGTACCGGACCTCGCGCCTGAGGATGCTTGTGCATTGGCCGGGGATTACGGGCAGAATGCAGTGATCAGCGGTGGTTCCGATGGTGTCCCGCATCTAGTCTGGGTGGAAACAAGCGAACAATGAGCAGAAAAATCGGTCGTTTTGAAGTCCGGGGGGAGTTAGGGCGCGGTGCGCAAAGTGTGGTCTATCTCGGTTTCGATCCGCAGTTGCAGCGCGAAATTGCCATCAAGACCCTTCATTTCTCACGGCCGGATCCGGCCCAGAATCGGGTTTTGCTCGACGAGGCGAGAACGGTCAGCAAGATGCGCCATCCCAACATCGTGCCGATTTTCGAGGCGGGTGAGGAGAGCGGGGATCTCTACCTGGTCTTCGAGTATGTGCCCGGCAAGAACCTTGCGGAATTCCTGCGCCAGAGCGGTGCCTTGCCGCCGGTCAAGGCAGTCACCATTTTGCGCAAGGTGCTCGATGCAGTAGCTCATGCGCACGCTCAGGGCATCATCCACCGTGATCTGAAACCATCCAATATTCTGCTCGACGACGACGGTACGCCACGGGTCATGGATTTCGGCATCGCGGCGCGTATCGATGGTGTGGCTGAAGGTTCAGATCGGGTGACCGGGACGCCGGCCTACATGTCACCGGAGTACATCCTCAAGCGCGAATTGAGTGAGCGTTCGGATGTCTTCTCGGCGGGCGTGATCCTGTTCGAGATGCTGACTGGGCAACGGGCGTTTGCCGGAGATAATCTCTCCCAAATCATGCAACGGGTGGCCAGGGAAGACTTGGTGTTGCCCGATGAGGCTGCGGTAGATGCTCGTTTGAGTGCCATTGTAAACAAGGCTGTGGCTCGAGAGTCGTCCGTGCGCTTCCAGACGGCAGCGCAATTTGCCGAAGCACTGGAAAATTACCTCGATCCAGAAGACGAGATAGGCGCTACCGGTGGGGGGCGACAGGCCACGCTGGAGTTCCTGTTGCGCCGCATGCGGCACAAGAGCGACTTTCCTGCTTTGTCGGAATCAGTCAGCGCCATCAACAAGATCGCCAATAGCGAGACGGAGAGCATCGACAAGCTTTCCAACACCATCCTCAAGGATTTTGCGCTCACCAACAAGTTGCTGCGGCTGGTCAATTCGGCCTATTTCAGGCCTGCCGGGGGCGGCAATATCAGTACCGTCTCGCGGGCAGTGATCGTGCTTGGCTTTGAGGCTGTTCGCAATATCGCCATTACGGTACTGCTGTTCGAGCATCTGCAGAACAAGGGCAATGCCAACCAGTTGAAAGAGGACTTCCTGCGGGCCAACCTGGCAGGCGTGCTGGCCAAGGATATCGGCGCCACTGCCAAGATGCGAGATCTGGAGCAGTCCTTTATCTGTGCATTGTTTCACAGCCTTGGTCGCTTGCTGGCGCAGTATTACTTTCCCGAAGAGTCTGAGGAAATCAGGCGTGTCGTCGCCCAGAAGAACTGCAGCGAAGATAATGCCGCCCTTCAGGTGCTGGGTATCTCTCTTGAAGACATGGGCATGGCTGTTGCCCGTCAGTGGGGCTTCCCGCCGCTGATCGTCAGTTCGATGCGCAGGTTGCCCGCAGGCCCGGTCAGGAAGCCAGCGCAGCAGGAGGATCGGCTGCGGGTGTTGTCCGGGTTCTCCAACGAATTATGTGATGCCATCGCCCAATCGACGCCCGAGGTACGGGATCGTGAGCTGAAGAAGGCGATGGCACGTTTTTCTGACGCCGTTGCCCTTGATCAGAAGGATGTGCATCAGACAGTTCAGCGGGCGGTTGAGGAAGTGGCCGATTTTGCTCGCGTCATTCACCTCAATCTGCAGCAGACAAACTTTGGCAAACAGATGCGCCAGTTCGCGAAAAATGGCGCGGTTGAGAGCAAGACGGAAGGCGAGAATCTCGACAGCACGGATTTTGCCGATGGCACCGTGCTGGGTGAAAGCGATCCGCTGGGTGCTGTTGAGGGCGAGGCAGGGCAGCAGGTTCTGGATGCGCAGTCAGTTCTGACGGCAGGGATTCAGGACATCAGCAACACGCTGATTGATGGCTTTCACCTGAACGATATCCTGCGCATCATTCTCGAAACGATGTATCGCGCCATGGGGTTCAAGCGGGTTGTCCTCTGCATTCGCGATGGCAAGGCCGGAGTCATGCAGGGGCGCTTCGGTTTCGGGCCGGATGCCAATGAGGTGGCAAGGGCTTTTCGTTTCCCGCTAAGTTTTACCCCGGACATTTTTCATGCGGCAACCTCAAAGGGCGTCGACCTGCTGATCAGCGACATCGATGACCCGAAGATCGCCAGTCGTATACCCGACTGGTATCGCAAGGCCGTGCCAGCCCATTCCTTCGTTCTATTTCCTCTGAACATCAAGGGAAGTCCGGTTGCGTTGATCTATGCCGATCGCGATGAACCAGGCGGTATCTCGATCCCGGAAAAGGAATTGCAGTTGCTGCGGACATTGCGCAATCAGGCCGTGCTGGCCATCAAGCAGGGGTCATGAAGGCCATCGGTGACTGTCAACGTCACCGGTATTAGGCTTGCGCAAAAAACAATGCCCGCATTAGCGGGCATTGTTTTTTGCGTCAGATCCGGTGTGTTACCAGAGCTTCCACCAAGCGGTCTTGCGTTCCAGACCATCCTTGTAATAACGGCTGTTCGGGAAGTTCTTCTTCATTACACGCTCGGCGTCATCGCGCAGATCATTCATGCCCATTTTGTCGTAGGAAGTGACCAGAATGAACATCGCTTCCTCGATGGCCGGGGCCTGCGGGTAAGTCTTGACGGCAAATTGCGCACGGTTGGCGGCGGCGATATAGGCGCCACGTTTGACGTAGTAGCGGGCCACGTGAACTTCCAGCGAGGCCAATGCATTGACCAGATAGTTCATGCGTAGCCGTGCATCCGGTGCGTATTTGCTGTCCGGGAAACGGGTAACCAGTTCCTTGAAGGAGTCGAATGCTTCGCGCGCCGCCTTGGGGTCACGTTCGGTCGGGTCTTGTGAGCTGACGTAGGCAGTCAGGCCAAGGTCTTCGTTGAAGTTGATCAAGCCCTTCAAGTAATAGACATAATCAACCGTCGGGTGGCTGGGATGCAGTTTGATGAAGCGGTCACAGGCTGCCAGCGCCGAGCCCGGTTCGTTGCCCTTCCAATATACATAGCCAAGCTCAAGTTGAGCCTGTTGTGCATAACGGCCATAGGGAAACCGCGCTTCTAGCTTTTCAAGATACTTGGCGGCCTTTTCCCAGTTACCTTCTGACTGGGCGTCCTTGGATTCGCTGTAGAGCTTGCCGGCAGACCAGCCGCTGGTTTCGTCGAACTTTTCGGATGTCGAGCCGCAACCCGCAATGAAAGCGACCACGAAAACAGCCATCAGTAATCGGAAGAGGGCAGGGAATGACTGGAATGCGGGTAAACTTCGCATCATGAATGATCCTATTGAAGATTCCGGCGATTATAGCCGAACTGAACCGCTCCGCCTGACCGTTCCTGATGCCTCTTACGGTCGCCGTCTCGACCAGGTGTTGGCCGAGTTGCTGCCGCAACATTCACGCAATCGATTACAGGGCTGGGTCCGCGAAGCCTGTGTGCAGGTCGATGGCAAGGTGGAATGCGAACCCAAGCGCAAATTGATGGGTGGTGAAAAGCTGCTGGTCAGCGAGCCGGAAGATATTCGCAACCAACCTGAGTTGCCCGAGGATATTCCGCTCGATGTGGTTTTCGAGGACGAAACACTGCTCGTCATCAACAAACCGGCCGGGCTGGTGGTCCACCCGGGGAGCGGTAACTGGAGCGGCACCCTGATGAATGCGCTGCTGCACCATGTGCCGGGTATCGAGGTGGTGCCACGAGCCGGCATCGTGCATCGTCTGGATAAGGACACCAGCGGCCTGCTGGTCGTCGCCAAGACTCTGGAGGCGCAGACGGATCTGGTTCGCCAGTTGCAGGCACGGACGGTGCGGCGTGTTTATCTGGCGTTGGCAGCGGGGGCGATGAAGCACGAGGGTACGGTCAATGAGCCGATCGGCCGGCATCCGTCGCAGCGCATCAAGATGGCCATCGTGCCGGAAAACCGGGGCGGCAAGCCGGCAATCACCAACATTCGTATCCTCGAAGCCTTTACCTACACCACCTTTGTCGAGTGCTCGCTGGAAACCGGTCGGACGCATCAAATTCGCGTGCACATGGCTGCCATCCATCATCCGCTGGTCGGCGACCAGGTCTATGGCAAGCACAATCCCAAGTTGCCCGAATTCCCGAGACAGGCCCTGCATGCCACCCGCCTTGGTCTGGTTCATCCGCTCACCGGTCTGAAAATGCAGTGGGAAGTCCCGATGCCGGAGGATATGCGTAACCTGCTCGACGGTCTTCGCTATGGCTGATTTGCTGGTCCCGGACTGGCCAGCACCAGCTCGGGTTCGTGCCTTGCAAACCTTGCGCACCGGAGGTTGCAGTGTGGCGCCATGGAGCAGCTTCAATCTGGGTGACCACGTTGGCGATGATCCGGCTCACGTTCTCGCCAACCGGGCGAGCTTGCGCCCATATCTGCCGAGCGAGCCGCTATGGTTGAAGCAGGTGCACGGTATCGCCGCAATCGATGCTGGAAGCTTCCCAAGGTCGGTGGAGGGCGATGCAGCATTTACCAGGCGAACCAATACGGTATGCACGGTGATGACTGCTGATTGCTTGCCGGTGCTCTTCTGCGATCGATCCGGAACGGTAGTGGCTGCCGCTCACGCCGGGTGGCGCGGCCTGGTGGCCGGTGTGCTGGAGGCAACAATCAAGAATATGGCGGTGTCAGCCGGAGAGTTGCTCGTCTGGCTGGGGCCTGCGATCGGTCCGGGATGTTTCGAAGTGGGCGATGAGGTACGTGCCGCTTTTCTCTCCGATGATCCCGAGGCTACCGAGGCATTCGTGCCATCCCTAGCGGGGAAATGGCTGGCCGACATTTATGCCTTGGCCCGCCGCCGCTTGCAGCGCACCGGCGTTGAGAGCATCTACGGCGGCGGGGCATGTACCGTCAAGGAACACGAGCGCTTCTTTTCCTATCGTCGCGATGGCGTGACCGGACGCATGGCTACGCTGATCTGGCTTGCGGCCGACGGCGTATAATCCGCGGCTTTTCATCGAACCGAATTCCGTGAGCACTCTTTCCTGGATCATTGCCGTATCGCTGGCCGGCGGCGCACTGAGCGTCATTGCTGCAGCGTTGGTGAGCATTGCGCTAGGAACGCATCGCATCAGCATGTTGATTTCCTATGCGATTGGTGCCCTGCTCGGGGCTGCATTTCTGGAAATTTTGCCGCACGCGCTGGAACATGGCGATACGCATCGGACGGCAGCAACAGTGCTGTTCGGGATTTTGGTGTTTTTCGTGCTGGAAAAGCTGGTGCTCTGGCGGCACTGCCATCATGACCACTGCGAAGCGCATGATGCCCATGCGCCGGCTCACGATCATGGGCGTTCCGGTCTGCTCATCCTGGTTGGCGATACCTTCCACAATTTCGTTGATGGCATCCTGATTGCCGCGGCCTTTCTCGAAAGCACTGAGCTTGGCATCGTGACAGCGCTGGCCATCATCGCGCATGAGATTCCGCAGGAGGTCGGTGATTACCTGATCCTTCTCCACTCCGGCTACAGCAAGGTAAGAGCCTTGGCATTCAATCTGTTGTCCAGCTTGGCGACGCTTGTTGGTGCCATGCTGGCTTATTTTGCCTTGGCCGAGCTGACCGAATGGATTCCTTCGCTGCTGGCTCTGGGGGCCGCCAGCATGATCTATGTGGCCGTGGCTGACCTGATCCCGGGCTTGCACAAACGCACAGCCCTGAAGGAATCGATCCTGCAGGTCGTGTTGATTGGGTCGGGCATCGCCTCGATCGCCATTGTCCAGGCATTGGTTGGAGAGTAATTGGCTCGATGACTGTCGTGATCGCCGGGCAACCCGGTCTTGATGTCAGCCTTGGCCATGCGGACGCCACCAGCGCACTAGCCAATTAGAAATAGTGATGTGATATCAGCGGGTCTAGCCCGCGTCGTTTTGCTTGTTTCTCTCGGCCATCATTTCCCGAAAACGCTTGCGTTGTCTGCGGATCCTGGATCCACTCAAATACAGGATGATCCCGCAGGGAAGGGCTCCGTAGAAAAGAAACGAGATGATCCCGGAGAGAATGGTCGGTTCGTTGGCCGCGACTAGAACAGTCACGTAAAGCCAGCCGATGACGATGATGATGGCGAAGGGCATGGCGCGCATTGTATTTCCTGTCGCCCCAAATACTAAAGCCCGCACTAGGCGGGCTTTAGGGTGACTCGCGTTCGCTGAGTCAGTTTTTCTCTCGCGCGCATTCACATTCACATTTGCCCATCGCTTCATCGTGCCACTTGTCCCAAAGGCTCGGATTGCCCTGCAGGATAAATATTGCTCCGAAGATGACGACGGCCACGATTGATGCTGCGATCACTTCAAGTAAATCTTTCATGGGTGATTTCCGTGTTGCGCTGTGCCAGTCAATTGCAACAATGTACATATCCAGATGCTTCAAAGGTGCCCTAATTATGCATGCAAATGCATTGACAGGGCTGAAGCTGGTATGGAGAATCCAAAAGCTCAAACCCCGATAACAACAGATACGAGTCTTCCCATGGCGCAGGGACCGAACGATAACGACGCATTCATGGGTTCTGCCACGCAGTTCATGCAGGCAGGCCAGAACATGATGCAGCAGTTCATGGATTACCTTGGCAAGGCAAGCGGTTCTGCTGCCAAGATTCCTCCCCCGGCGGTTGATCCGCAGGCCATGACGGCACTGCAAAAACAGTTCATGGATCAGCAGATGTCGCTCTGGCAGTCGGTGCTGGGCAAACAACAGGGGCAGGAACCTGCCTTCAAGGTTGCGCCGGAGCCAGGCGATCGCCGCTTTTCGGCGCCGGAGTGGAAAGAAAGCCCGATCTACGATTACCTGCATCAGGCCTATCTGCTCAATACCCAGTATCTGAAGCAAATGGTCGAGGTGATTCCGGCTGAGGACGAGAAGGCCAAGGACAGAATGCGCTTCCTGGCCCGTCAGGTTGCGGATGCGATGGCTCCGTCCAACTTTGCTGCCACCAACCCGGAATTCATCAAGTTGGCCATGGAAACCAAGGGCCAGAGCATTACCGACGGCATCAATAATCTGATCAAGGATTTCGAGAAGGGCCGTATCTCGATGACCGACGAATCGGTGTTCGAGGTTGGCAAGAATATCGCGACGACGGAGGGAGCGGTCGTCTATGAAAACGAGCTGATGCAGTTGATCCAGTACTCACCGCTTACGCCGAAGGTCGCGACGCGGCCGCTGGTCGTTGTGCCTCCCTGCATCAACAAGTTCTACATCATGGACCTGCAGCCGGAAAACTCGCTGATTCGGTTCATGGTCGAGCAGGGCAATACGGTTTTCCTGGTTTCCTGGCGTAATCCGACGGAAGCACAGGGTCATCTTGGGTGGGATGACTACCTCGAACACGGGCCGATTGCTGCTCTGAATGTCACCCGGGAGATCACCAAGGTAAAGCAGGTCAATGCCCTCGGTTTTTGTGTCGGCGGCACTATCCTGACATCGGCGCTGGGAGTGCTCAAGGAACGCGGTGAGGATCCTGTTGCCTCGCTGACGCTGCTGACTACGCTGCTCGATTTCTCCGATACCGGCGAGATTGGCCTGTTCATCGACGAACAAGGCGTCGCCGCCCGCGAAGGGACTATCGGCAAGGGTGGGCTGCTGCCGGCCCGTGACCTGCAGAACACGTTCTCGTTCCTGCGCGCCAATGATCTGGTCTGGAACTACGTCACCGGCAACTATCTGAAGGGCCAGAAGCCGCAGGCTTTCGACCTGCTCTACTGGAACTCCGATTCGACCAGCCTGCCGGGGCCATTTGCCTGCTGGTACATGCGTAACATGTATCTCGAAAACAATTTGCGCGTGCCGGGAAAACTGGCGATGTGTGGTACCAATGTCAATCTGGGCAAGCTTGACATGCCGGTTTACCTGTTGGCAACGCGCGAAGATCATATCGTGCCATGGCACTCGGCCTATCAGAGCACACGCATTCTCGGCGGCAAGATTCGTTTCGTGCTGGGTGCCTCCGGTCACATCGCCGGTGTTATCAATCCGGTCAGCAAGAACAAGCGCAGCTATTGGATCAATGAAGACGTAACAAACGAAGCCGAGGGCTGGCTGGCTGCATCAGAAGAGAAGAAGGGCAGCTGGTGGGCCGATTGGGCTGACTGGCTGAAACCGTTGTCAGGAGAACAGCGGGCGCCGCGTAAACCGGGGAATGCCAAGTATAAGCCGATCGAACCGGCGCCAGGCAGATACGTCAAGGAACGCGCGGTATAAAAACTTCTCACGGAGAAAAATAGATGTCGCGAGTTGCACTGGTTACTGGAGGAATGGGGGGTCTCGGCGAAGCCGTCTGTATCAAGCTGGCGGCACTTGGTTTCAAGGTGGTTACCACCTATTCGCCGGGAAATGCCAAGGTTCAGGATTGGTTGAAGGGCATGAACAACATGGGTTACGGCTTTCGGGCCTACCCGTGTGATGTGACCGATTTTGACTCGGCTCGTGAATGTGTCGAAACGGTGACCAAGGAAGTTGGACCGGTCGACGTGCTGGTCAATAACGCTGGCATTACCCGCGACATGACCTTCAAGAAGATGACCAAGGGTGATTGGGATGCAGTTATCCATACCAACCTTGATTCGGTATTCAACATGACCAAGCAGGTCATGGATGGCATGATCGAACGCAAGTGGGGGCGTGTCATCAACGTTTCGTCGGTCAATGGTCAGAAGGGTGCCTTTGGTCAAACGAACTACTCGGCTGCCAAGGCTGGCATGCATGGTTTTACCAAGGCGCTGGCGCTGGAAGTAGCCAAGCAGGGAGTGACGGTCAACACCATTTCTCCGGGCTACATTGGCACCAAGATGGTCACGGCTATCCCGCAGGAAATCCTCGATTCAAAAATTCTGCCGCAGATTCCGGTTAATCGCCTGGGCAAGCCGGAAGAAATTGCAGGTCTCGTTGCCTATCTCGCTTCCGATGAAGCGGCGTTTGTGACTGGCGCCAATATTTCCATCAACGGTGGTCAGCACATGTACTGACCACCGTGATTTTTTACCCCGCTCTAATTTAACAACAGGAAGGAATAACTATGACTCAACGTGTTGCTCTCGTTACCGGTGCTATGGGTGGTCTTGGAACCGCAATCTGTCAGGAACTGGCCAAGGCTGGCCACAAGGTGGTCGCTTCTTACCACCCGCAATTCGACAACAAGGATGCATGGCTGGCTGAGATGGCTGAAGCCGGCTTCAAGGATTTCGTCTGTGTCGCTGGTGACGTGTCTTCGCTGGAAGATTGCCAGAAGATGGTTGCCGAGGCGGAAGCCGCTTGCGGCCAGGTCGACATCCTCGTGAACAATGCCGGTATCACTCGTGACCGCATGTTCGCCAAGATGGAAAAGGATGGCTGGGATGCTGTTATCGCCACCAACCTGACCTCGCTGTTCAACATGACCAAGCAAGTCTCTGCCAAGATGGCCGAGCGTGGCTGGGGTCGCATCATCAACATTTCCTCCGTCAACGGCGTCAAGGGTCAGGCTGGCCAGACCAACTACTCCGCAGCCAAGGCTGGTGTTATCGGCTTCTCCAAGGCACTGGCTGCCGAACTGGCTGCCAAGGGCGTGACCGTTAACGCCATCTGCCCGGGCTACGTTGCCACCAAGATGGTCATGGCGATCAAGCCGGAAGTCCTGCAGTCCATCATCGATACCGTGCCGATGAAGCGCCTGGCCAAGCCGGAAGAAATCGGTGGTGCCTGCGCCTACCTGGCTTCCGATCTGGCTGCCTTCATGACCGGCGCCACGATGAACATCAACGGCGGTCTGTACTACCAGTAAATTGCAGCATTCGGCACGAAATATTGCTGAAATTTTGCAATGCAACAAGGAAGGGCGCCTCCGGGCGCCTTTTTTTTACGCTATAATGCTGCACTGCACTAAAACTTTGTATTGAGGATCGCAGCATGTCGGAACCGGTACGCCTGATCAAGAAATACCCCAACCGTCGTCTTTACGATACCAAGACGAGTGCGTACATCACGCTGGGAGATGTGAAGGACCTGGTCCTCAAGTTTGAAGTGTTCAAGGTCGTCGACGCCAAGACTGGCGATGACCTGACCCGTAGTATCCTGCTCCAGATTATTCTTGAAGAAGAAACCGGCGGTGTGCCGCTGTTCTCCAGCGAGCTACTCTCCGGCTTCGTCCGTTTCTACGGCAGTACGATGCAGGGCATGCTCGGCAAGTACCTGGAAAACAACATGAAGACCTTCGTTGATTTTCAGCAGAAATTGCAGGACCAGTCGCGAACCATGGGCGGTCCCAACGGTGGCGACAACGCTCACATGCAAGCTGACTTCTGGAACCAGTTCCTGAATTTTCAGCAGCCCGCCATGCAGAGCATGATGACGACCTACATGGATCAGTCCAAGAAGATGTTCCAGTCGATGCAGGATCAACTGCAAAGCCAGACACGGAACATGTTCATTACCGGTTTGCTCAATCCGGCGGACAAAGAAGAGAAATAATCTGATTGATCGGAGTCTGACTCCGGTCGGCGTTTTTTCCTTTCGCTAGACGACTTGTACAAGTCGCATTCCTCGTTCCGTGGTACCCCTTGCCAGCCAGTGGCTTATCGCCGGCAGGATGTTCCCGGGATTCTCAGGCGTTTTCGGTACCCTGAGTTTCATTGAATTGCGCGCTGCCTCCTCTTTGATTTTGGTGTGAGCGAAACCTGATGCTTGGCTGCAAGTGTTGCGCGGTAGTCATTTCATACGACAATTCTTTGCTGGAACGTTATCTGGCTATAGAGGAAATCCACAGTCGACATACCAATGTCGGATACTGTAGCTTCTGAAATACTATTCAGTATTTGTCACTCCACACTCAGAAATAGCCGGGTGTTTGGATATCGTTGTTTTTTGCGATGGCAATGAAAGGCAAGCTAGTGCAATGAGCGTCAATTCGCGTGATCGCTTCATCCTGTTGGCTACGGCCGGTTACGCAGTTTTCGCCCTGCTTTGGATATTCCTGTCTGATCAATTGATGTCCGCCTTTACCGACATCAATTCCATACTTTGGCTATCGACAGCCAAAGGCGTATTTTTTGTTGTTGCGACAGCCGGAATGTTCTTCCTCGCCTTGCGTGCAGTGCCAACGAACGACGCCGCACTGAGCGAGGGATTACTGAAATCACTGCTTGATCGTTCGATGCAGGGGCGATGGCCGAGTTGGGCGGCCTATGTTTTCGCCATTTTGGTCACGCTGCTGATGTTGTTGGTGCGGACAAGTTTGCCGCTCCCGTTCAACGAACGGCCGATGCTTGTTGTGTTCATGTTGCCGATCATTCTCAGTGCCTTGCTGGGTGGCTTGGGGCCTGGCCTTGTCTCGACGCTGCTATCTGCACTCGGGGTGAATTACCTGGCCTTTTCACCTCTGCACAGCTTATATATCGCTTCCAGTTACGAGCTCTTTCATTGGAGTTTCCTGATCGTCAATGGCGTTGCGATCAGTTTGCTCAGTGAAGTGCTGCGCAAGGCGCGGAGCAAGGCTGAGGTCAATCGGCTGCTTCTTGATACGATTGTTTCGGGTACCTCGGATGCCGTCTTTCTTAAGGATGCCAAAGGGCGTTACCTGTTGGCCAATGCCGCAACAGCAGGCTTTGTAGGAAAGGCGCAAGAGGAAATCATCGGTCACGATGACACTTATCTCTTCCCGGAAGCAACGGCCCGTGAATTGATGGCCAGTGATCGCGTGATCATGCTGGCAGCCAAGAATACGACCCATGAAGAATTTGTCCGTACCCTGGATGGTAAGGAGATGGTTTTCCTGGTGACCAAGGGGCCGGTATTCGATCGCCAAGGGGGGGTTGCCGGACTTTTTGGCATCTCCCGCGAAATCACTGAGCGAAAGCGGGCAGTGGCTGCTCTCGTCGCCAGTGAATCAGCCTTGAAAGCGGCTCAGCGCCTTGCGGGTATCGGAAACTGGACATGGAACATCCGAACCGGCGAGCACTCATGGTCTGAAGAGGTATTTCGCATCTATGGCCGCGACCCGAGTTTGCCCCCGACCATCTACCCCGAGGTCAGTAAATATTTCACGGCAGAAAGCTGGATGCTGCTTTTGGCTGCGGTTGAGAAATGTCTGGTTGATGGCGAACCCTATGAACTCGATGTCGAGGTCATCGCTCCGGATGCTGGTGGTCGTTGGGTGACTGTGCGCGGTGAGGCAACACGCGGGCCGGATGGGACGATTCTTGATCTCCATGGCACGATTCAGGACATCACGGAACGCAAGCTGAGTGCCAGGGAGCTGGAGCGTTACCGGGATCATCTTGAGGAATTGGTAGAAAGTCGTACCGCCGAACTGGCGAAGGCTAGGGCTTCAGCCGAGGCAGCCACCCGGGCCAAGAGCGCTTTCCTGGCGAACATGAGCCACGAGATACGAACGCCGATGAACGGTATTCTTGGCATGGTTCATTTGATGCGGCGTGGCGGGGCGAGCCCGGTTCAGCTTGATCAACTCGAAAAGATCGCCAGTTCCGGCACGCATTTGCTCGGCATCATCAACGATATTCTGGACTTGTCCAAGATCGAGGCCGGCAAACTCGTTCTCGAACAGGAAGAGTTTTTGTTGAGCGAGGTGGTGAGTACCGCCTTGGCGGTCATTGGTACAGCCGCGGCCGCCAAGGGCCTGACGTTGACTGCCGATATCTCCGGTATTCCCAATGCCTTGCGTGGTGATCCGACGCGGCTTTCGCAGGCACTCGTCAATTATCTGGGCAATGCGCTCAAATTTACCGAGCAAGGTGGAATTTCGCTGAAGGGCAGCATCGCTGAAGAAACGGATGCCGACTATCTGCTGCGCTTTGAGGTTACTGACACCGGTATTGGCATGACCACCGAACAGCAATCACATCTGTTCGTTCCCTTCGAGCAGGCAGATAGTTCGATGACGCGCAGATTTGGTGGAACGGGTTTGGGTTTGGCCATTACTCAGCATATTGCCCACCTGATGGGCGGGGAGGTCGGTGTGATCAGTGTGCTCGGGAAGGGAAGCACTTTCTGGTTCACCGCGAGACTTGGCAAGGGGCGCACAATTGATCAGGCAATGCCGAGTACTGTGACCGATCCCGAGGCGATCCTGCGAAGCCGGCATCTTGGTCGGCGTGTGTTGCTGGTTGAAGATGAGCCGATCAATCAGGAGGTGGCTGCCGAATTGCTGCGAGAAGTTGGCCTGGAGGTCGAATTGGCAACGGATGGCTTGCAGGCCGTACATCTGGTCAGGGAAAAGGATTATGACGTGATCCTGATGGATATGCAGATGCCGGAAATGGATGGTCTGGATGCAACACGGGCAATTCGCAAGCTGCCTGGGTGTCAGTCAGTTCCGATCCTGGCCATGACCGCCAATGCCTTTTCCGAAGACCGTGAGCGATGCATCGCTTCCGGCATGAACGATTTCATTCCAAAGCCCGTGAATCCGGATCTCCTTTACGCGACACTGCTGCGCTGGCTGACGGTTCGTAGCTAATTGCTCGCTGGGCACTCTCACACCAAGGTGGTTAGCTCGGTGAGCGGTATCCCGTTAATCGTGAAGTTGCAGATGTTATCTGCGCCTCATCCGCTTCGATGAATGCTAGGTGATCGTGCTTACCGGCTGACAGGTTGAAAGCCGAGCCCTGCGGTGCCCGGTAGTTGCAGGCGACCGCCGATGATGGATGGGGCGTGCCCAGTGTCTTGGGAAAACCAGTCTGCTGTGGCCAGACCATGTATGCAATCCGGTGCCACCGCAGCTGCCAGGTGGGCGCAGGCAAGCAGCCCGCAGGCGCTTTCCAGGGTCGATGTGATGATGACTTCGATACTGGAAGCGCGGGCACGCAGGGCAAGTTCGATGCTGGCCAGCAGACCGCCCTGACGAGCCGGTTTGATGACGATTCGGCGCACGGGTGGGTGCCGGAAGAAATGCTTGTCGAGTAGACCAATCGATTCGTCGACGCCGAGCGGGAAGGAAGCAGATGACTGCAGTTTGGCGAGCGAGACAGGATCGGGTTCGGCGAGCGGTTCTTCCAGTCCTTCAATGGGCAGACCGGCGCAGGCCTTGATAAAGGCTTGGGCATCGGCAAATTTCCAGGCCTTGTTGGCATCCAACCTTAAGCGCAACGTTGGTGGCAGATATTGGGCCAGTCGCTGCAGGCTGCTTATTTCTTCGGCAATTGCCTGCAGGCCAAGCTTTATTTTTATGATGGAAAAACCCGCATCAACAGCGCTTTTTAGTGTGTCTTGGTCGACAGTGCTAATCGCTCCCAGGTTGGCATTCGTGCCGATGCTGGTTGTTGGCAGATTGCCGCTCAACCAAGCATGGAGCGGGAGACCCGCCTTTTGAGCAACCAGGTCGAGGTGGGCTGTTTCGTCGGCGAAGGCCGTAGCCGCAGCTTCGCTGATGCCGAATGCAGGCAGCGGGGCGGCGTCGCCCCAACCGGTCTGTCCATCTGCCGTCTGCAGTCGTAGCAGGCGGCCGCTACGCTCGCTGAATGTTCCCTGGCTGGTTTGCCAAGGTGATCTCAGCGGCAGAGTGTAGGGCAGCCAGTCGGCTGCAACGATGTTCACGGGCGCTTGCGATACTTGCCGAAGTCAGGCGGGCGGCGCTCGAGCCAGGCGTTGCGACCTTCCTGACCTTCTTCGCTCATGTAAAACAGGCCGGTGGCATTGCCGGCCAGTTCCTGGATGCCGGCCAGCCCGTCAGTGTCGGCATTGAAGCCGGCCTTGATCATGCGTAGCGCCATCGGTGACAGTTGCAGCATGTCACGGCACCAGTTGACCGTTTCTTCTTCGAGCTTTTCTACGGGAACGACGGCATTGACCAAGCCCCAGTCTAGCGCCGTGGCAGCATCGTACTGGCGGCAGAGCAGCCAGACTTCCTTGGCTCGCTTCAGGCCAATGGTGCGGGCCATCAGGCCGGCGCCGAGGCCGGCATCGAAACTGCCGACACGTGGTCCGGTCTGGCCGAAGCGGGCGTTGTCGGCGGCGATGGAAAGATCGCAGACAAGGTGCAGCACGTGACCACCGCCAATGGCGTAGCCGGCGACCATCGCCACTACCGGCTTGGGTAGGCGGCGAATCTGCATCTGCAAATCGAGCACGTTGAGATGCGGCGTGCCGCCTTCATCGATGTAGCCCTCGTCACCACGCACCTTCTGGTCGCCACCGGAACAGAAGGCCTCATTGCCGGCACCGGTCAGGATGATGGCGCCGATGGCATTGTCGTGATGGGCGCGATGAAAGGCGTCAATCAACTCACTGACTGTTTCCGGGCGGAAGGCATTGCGCCGCTCGGGCCGGTTTATGGTGATTTTGGCAATCCCCTCGCAAGTTTCGTAGAGGATGTCGGAGTAGGTATGGGCGCTCTGCCAGCGGATGCTGTTGGTCATGATTCGGCATTGGGTTGCAATGGCCCGAAGTATAGCGCCGGCAGGGCTTGCCTGATTTGATGTGCCTCGCAGCTCACGGATTGCCTGCGAGGCCAGTTCGCAGCGGGGAGAGTCATCGGTGGTGCCGATGGACTCTCACCTCCGGGGTGGATCAGCGGAAGAAGCGTCCCAGCAAGCCGGAAATGAAACCGGGGCGGGCAGCAGGCATCGCCGCATTATCTTCGTGGTGTGCCGCGTCAGCACCGACCATATTCTTGACCGTGTCAGAATAATCTCGGTCTTCGTTGGCGATATGGTTGAGCAGCCATTTGGCCAGCATGGAGTGCAGTTCATCGGCAATGTCTTCACCTTTGGCCGCCCGCATGGTGAATTCGGTGACCCGCTTGATGAAGAGTTCGTGCACCTTCTTGTGCGGCTTGAGGAATTTGTAACCAGCTTCCTCGAGCATTGATTCTTCAAAGCCGAAATGTGACTGTGTGTAGTCGATCAACTGTTCGATCACTTCCATCGTCAGCACCTTGTCGCCCTTGATCTTGGCGATTTCGAGATCGTTGATGTAGTCGACGATCCGTTTGTGCTGGGCATCGATGACATCAATTCCTGTATCCAGCCTGCTATCCCATGTAATTGGCATTTCTGTTCTCCGTGAATCCAATCAAGTCGCTTCTTGTAAATACCGCGCCCAAAGGGAAATCATCTGTTCCCAATGGCGTGAAGTCTGAAGCCATCTGTATTGCAGTGGCTGGTTTATGAAACAGTGTGAAGAAAATAGGCGTCACTTTCGGTTACTTCTGAAATCGGCGGGTTGACCTGCGTCAAGCCCTTGGGGAATCATCGGGCGCTGTTTCTTCAGCCATTCAACCAGTTGATCAGCAGGCATCGGAAAAGCGTAGTAGTAGCCCTGGATATTGGTCACGCCTTCGTTTTTCAGGAAATTCACCTGCTCCTCGGTCTCAACCCCTTCAGCGATGATTTCCAGCTTGAAGCTCGATCCCAGTGCCAGAATCGCCCGGATGATGGCGACATCGGCTGCATTGCCCGGGACGCCGTCGACAAAGGATTTGTCGATCTTGAAACAGTTGATCGGAAAAAGTTTGATGTGCGACAGCGAGGAGTAACCAGTGCCAAAGTCGTCTACGGCGAGCAGGACACCGAGCTTCCGGAGATCTCCTGTAATTTTTCGGGCGACCTCGCCAGACTCCAGGGCACCTTCGGTGATTTCAAGCTCAAGTCGGAATGGATCAATCTGATGGCGATGGATGGTGGCTGCCACCGTGCTGACAAAAGCATTCTTCAGTTGGCTCGGGGCTACATTGACCGAGACCTTGGGGATGGTGACGCCTTGGGCATCCCAGCGACGAATCTGGCTACATGCCTCATCCAGCGCCCAATCACCCAGTTCCCCAATCAAACCCAGTTCTTCGAGGATGGGCAGGAAATCAGAAGGCGGCAATTTCCCGCGTAAGGGGTGTCGCCAACGAGCAAGGGCTTCGACCCCTTGCAATGCGAGGGTGCTGGGGTCGATCTGCGGTTGGTATTCGAGGAAAAATTGCCGTTCATCCATGGCATGCCTCAGCTCGCTGGACATCAGCAGCTTGGCGCTCAGATCCTTGGCCATTTCCTTGGAGTAAAACTCGTAGCAATTTCGACCGCGCTGCTTGGCGCCGTACATGGCGGTATCGGCGGCCTTGATCAGTTCGGCGGAACGGCTGCCGTCTTCCGGGTAAATGGCCACGCCTATGCTGGCGGTCGGGATCAGTTCATGCCCCCCGAGATGGATCGGCTCGGCAAGCATGACTATGAGTCGGGTCAAGGTCTCGCCGACAATGCGCGGATCATCTTGTCCCTCCATGGCCATGACGAATTCATCGCCACCCCAGCGCGCCAACAGATCCTGTTTTCGTGTTGCCGAACTCAGTCGTTCGGCAACAATCTTCAGGTATTTGTCACCGATCGCGTGGCCGAGGGTGTCGTTGATGATCTTGAAGCGATCCAGGTCGATGAAGACCACTGCAGCGCCGCATTCCTGTCGCTTGCATCGCTGCAGGGTCTGGCCCAGCTGCTCGCTGAAATTCATCCGGTTCGGCAAGCCCGTCAGCGAATCATGGTTCGCCATATGGAACAGGCGCTCCTCGGCCTGCTTTGCCTTGGAAATGTCGGAAAAGACAGAAACATAGTTCTGGACGTTTCCGGCATTGTCGAGAATGGCCGACAAGCTTCCCCACTGGGGGTAGATTTCGCCATTTTTTCGACGGTTCCAGATTTCACCCACCCAGCGTCGTTTTTCATGAAGCAGCTGCCAAAGCTGCTGATAAAAATGGGGGGTGTGCACGCCAGACTTGAGTAGCCGAGGGGTTTGTCCGATGGCTTCATCGGCCGAATAGCCGGTGATTTCGGTAAAGGCACGATTGACTGTGGTAATGCGCCCCAATGGGTCGGTCACCATGACCGCTTCGACCGCTTCGTCAAGAATGACTTCCGCCGCGATGCTCTGGTCTGCGCCTGATTTCTGGACTTTTTCGCTGAACACGACGACGCAGCCGTGTATGAGATTGTTGTCGACCAACGGGGTGCAGACGTATTGCAGCAGGATGGCCGGACGATCTTCGTTGCCTCCGAATGTCTGAGTGCCCTGGCGTGTTTCTCCATCCCTTAGCGTCGAGATAAAAGGGCATGGCGGAGGCGTCTGCTCGACCAAGCTGTCCACAGGCGGGCAGAAGAAGACATGGCAGCAGTACTTGCCGACCATGTCGTCATCCTCGTGCCCCAGAATTTTTGATGCGGTCTCGTTGGCATAGACGACGAATCCGCTGCTGTCCAGACTGAGCACCCCTTCGCCGGCTGCAGCGAGAATTTGAGTATGTCGGCGATGGACATCTTCGATGGCCAGTTGATAGTTATAGCGCTGGGTAACGTTGCGGGCGTTGATCAGGATTTCAGGTTCGCCATGAGTCCCCAAGGTGTGTTTGAGCGTCGCTTCGACCCAGAGATCCGATCCATTGATGCTTTTGCAACGGATGATCTTCGTGCTAAGTGCCCCAAGGTTTTGCAGGGAAAGGAGAAGGGTCGCGATTGAATCGGCGCTTTCTTCAACCACATCTTTCAGATTCAATCCGATCAGCTGTCCGCTGTCGCGTCCGAACAGATCCTGACAGGCCGGGGAGGTAAAGCGAAAGGTGCCGTCGAGGCCCAGTCGGGCAATCATGTCCGTCGAGTTTTCGGCCAGCAGGCGATAGCTTTCTTCGCTGCTTTTCAATGCTTTTTGTGCGAGGACCTCGATCAGGGCGAGAGATAGAGAATTGGCTGCGTCGATTTCCACCTGCGACCAGGGCATCGATTTGTCGTGGTAGGTCTGAATCCAGGTCTCGAACGATTTTCTAGGCGAAATATGGGGTCCGCTCGTTCCCTGAACCAGTGACTTCTGTGGATTGCCGGCCCAACGCAAAGTGCGTAGGACTCCTGGTCGAAACCAGACGACATAGTTGTTCAATTTCTGGTCGAGTGGGGCGATCAGAATGCCGCTTGCCTGATCGTCTGTTCCCCCATTTTTTCCAAAGCCATCCAGAAGTTCGGCCAGATTGTCAGTATGAAAGACCGGCGCAATGGGACGTTCCTTAAGCACTTCGATCAACTTGTCCACGACTGGCTGCGGCGGCACATTTCCCAACAGGTGCCGGGTCCCTTCAATGGTTACGATGGCCCCTTCAGACCGGACCAGCCCGAGCAGCTTTTCCTTGAGCAGGACGATGATCGATTCGAGATCGTCAGAGGAACGTATGAGTTCGGTCAATTCGTACAGCAAGTCACGGATTTGGTGGCCCATGCTGTCCCGCTCGATCGTGTCCATGTTGAGCAATTTCAGCGAAACCACCCGGCCGATGAACTCATCCAGTTCGCGGCTACGCAGGCTGACGTAGCGCGGCGAAAAATGATGGCAGGCGATCAGCCCCCACAGGCGCTCATTCTGGACCAGCGAGATACTCAGGCTGGCACGAACCCCCATATTCCTCAGGTATTCAACATGTACAGGAGACATGCTGCGGAGCCAGGAGTGGCTCAGGTCCATCGGGTCGCTGGTGTGCGAAGTGAGGGGAACTGGTTCGGCATCGACGTCGGCAATGATGCGCACCAGGTTCTTGGTGTACAACTCGCGGGCTTGCGGCGGAATGTCGGACGCCGGGAAACGGTTACCAAGATAGGAGTCGACATCGACAACCTTGCTTTCGGCGATGACTTCGCCATCCCAGTTGCTGTCGAAGCGGTACATCATTACGCGGTCGAAACCGGTCAGGACGCGGACCTGGTCGACGGTGGACTGGGCGTAGCGTCCGAGATCAGTCTCGCTATCGAGTTTCCACAGCGCATCACGAATTGGAATGAACAGATCGTGAAAGACGTCGCTGTTTGAGGCTTCCCATTCCTCAATTTCGATGGCGACAAGGTCTCCTGCCATGAACACCTGAGCATCGTGCGTCTTTTTTCCCGCGGCGTGGTGCAAGGTAATCGACCAGATCCGCGCGCCGCTCCATGGCCCTTTCGCCAGCAGTTGCTTCAGCCAGGTGATCGCTTCTTCATTCAGCAATTCTCCCAAGTGTCGACCAATGATCTTGCCTTGGACATCTGGAAAGAAATGAGGGCTGTTGCAGCTGGCCGTCCTGATGATCAGGTTTTTTGGTTCGATGCCCAGCAGAATTCCGGTCGGCTGGATGCTGGCAATTTGGTGAATCGCCTCACTGGCGCAGATCTGTAGCGCCTCTTCCAGATCTGCGGGGTGGATGTGCTTATTCGGATCGTGCATGGTATTCATCAAGAATGGTTTCGATGCAGCCAAAAGTCGCTTTGGCCGTCGCCAGGGCTCGCTCACATTGCTGGCGATCGGCAAGCGACGCATTGAGAAAGGCTTCGAATTCATTCCAGCGTGTTGCGGTATGGTCTCCATAAGCATGGAAGAAGCGACAGCCCATGGCTGGCGTTATCCCAAGGTGAGTCGCCAGGTGCCGGGAAATTACCTGGCCGCCCATGGTGGATCCCTCAATGGTGTAAAGCATGCCTGCCAGCTCTGCGGCATCAATTGGAGCGGGCGTTGCCAGTGGACCATACGGGCGATAACCGGTGCTTTCCGGGTCGATCCCGAAATGCTCCAGATCCTGTATCAGCCATGGCAGTTTTTTTCTGGATGCATAGCTGAATCCATCGACCGGGAGGCTGGTGATGGCCAGTTCCAAAGCCCGGTAAATATGAAAATATCCGGAAAGTAAAAAGCCAAGGCGCGCTATTGGATATCCGGGTTTGGTCAGTCCCTCAAGCATGGGGTGCTGGTTCAGGCGGACATGTTCTCCGTGCGTACCCTTCCTGAGTGTCTGTCGGGGATTCTCCACCCCGTCCTGAATGTTCATCTTGCTGCCTTATTGTTTGGAAGTGCGGCCAACCCACTGGCAAAGGGTGGCGACGGGTTCGTGCAGATCTGAAAAAATCCGAATTCCCTGTGGTGGACGCTTCACGACCGAAGCGCCTGCGCCGCCTGCCCAGATTTCAATATGGTTGGGCAAGCGTTCCCTGAGTTGCAGCAACAGCGGACGGATCGTACGTTTTGGAAAGGATGGGCTGAATGAGAGGGCGATTACATCGGCCTGACATTTGCGGGCCGCCATGTCGAGGTCAGCGATGGGCATTTGTGGTCCGACATCGATACATTCAGCACCTTCGCCCATGAGAACCGCTTGTGCCATCAGCAAGCCCAGCGTGTGCAGCTCCTCGCGGAGGGTTGAAAATATGAATCGGGGAAAGCCTGCCTTGGGCTGCATATGCTCAATTTCCGCCTGGAGTTGGCGGATTAACATGCTTGTACAGAGATGTTCGTGATACACCTCGATTTCACCCTTGGCCCACGCATCACCAAGACCACCGCTCAATGGAGCGACCGTGTTGCGAATGAAATCCGGTAGTGCCTGGCCGGTGCGCTCCTCGGCGAGCAGGCCGCGCAAACCATTCAGGTCATGTTTTTTCAACATCTCGATGGCTGTGTGGGTAGAGGCTGGCCAGGTACATTTTTCGATGCTGCAGGCAACGAGGCGGGCCAGTTTTTCGAGTTCTTGGCTGGATTTCCCAACTACCTGCTTCGGACGCATGCCAGCATCGAGAAGCCGCCGGATCAAACGAAGTTGATTGACCTGGTCGCGGCTGTAGCCTGTATCCCCATCGTCGCTGGACGGCCCCGGAAAGCCATAGCGAGAGCGCCATTTGCGAAGCAGGTCCTTGCCTAGGCCTGTTTCTCTCTCGATATCGCTGATATTGATTGACGGTGTTGAAAGCATGGGCCGGGATAATACGCCGTTTGCAGTTGTCCGGGACAAAATGTCACGGACAAAGTGATATTTTCGCGTCAATAATTTGCATTGATACACGGACTGCCAAATTGCGAAGCAATGTCAGCCGAGCTGCCGGTGGTGTCTGTGTGGACACTTTGGCAATCGCGCGCTTCGGGGAACTCGTTCTTGGTGGCTTGCGATGGGGGAAATCGGCTTGATTGCTTCCGCTCCTGCTGGAACTCGACCTCAGGTTCGATTTGCGATGAACTCTTTTGTTGGGTCAGCCTCTGAGAATAGTGATTGATACCTGGCTTAACCATGCAGATTGCGTTTTACCTGTACGTCGCGAAGCAGAGCATGGGAAAATGTCGATTCGATAGTCCGCTGGAAATTTATCGTGAGAGAACGTCGCCGCGCCCCCCGTGTGTATCTGAAAGGTCATGTTAGCCTGAGTATTGGCGGGCACAATCTTGAGTTGCCGGCGGCGGATATATCGGTCTCTGGCGTCGGTGTCCTGATCGACGCTGAAATCCTGGGGTCCAAGCCGACTGGCGAGGTGGGTGTCTGCCGCATCGACTCACCGGATCTGGGCGGCACGATTGAGGCCTACGTCAGCGTGATGCGGATTCGTCGTTTGGGTGACAGGCGTCTGGTCGGTCTGCGCTTCGAGTCGATCAGCGACGACGAACTGGACCTGATCCACGAATACAAGCGGAAGTGCCGGGAAAACCCGGCAGCTTCCTGACAGGGTGTTCAGGGGCGGAAGAAACTTTCCAGATCCTGAAAGACGGCATGATCTGCAGTGTGCCGGCGAAGGGCGATGACATCCTCCAGCTTTTCTACCTGTTTCATCATCTGCGGAAGACGCTGGTCTTCAATCAGCATTAGCCAGATGCGGCTTTGGCTACCGTCACCGACGGGCAGGCAGAGGATACCTTCGACGTTGTAAGCACGCCTGGAGAACAGGCCGACCACGTGGGACATTACCCCCGGGTGGTTATTCACATCGATTTCCAGCACCGCACGGGCGAGGGCATTTTGTTCGTTCTTCGTGATTGCGTTCATTTCAGGCTCCAATCATGTCGCGGTTGGCGGCACCCGGCGGCACCATGGGGTAGACCTTCTGTTCGGCATCGATGCTGGCGTGGATCAGACAAGGGCCCGGGCGGGCGATGGCTTCCATCAATGCCGCACAAGGATTGGGCGTCAGGTCGAGATCGATGGCAGCAATGCCGAAACCCTGCGCAATCTTGATGAAGTCCGGCGACGACTTGAACTGCGAGGCAAATAGTCGCTCCCCATAGAACAGCGTCTGCTGCTGGTGCACCAGACCGAGCGTCGCGTTATCTATCAGCACGATCTTGATATTGACGTTTTCCTCGGCGGCAGTGACCAGTTCCTGAATGTTCATCAGGATCGACCCATCGCCAGTAAAGCAGACCACGGTGCGCTGCGGTTCGGCCAGTGCGGCGCCAATGGCGGCAGGTACGCCGAAGCCCATCGTGCCGAGGCCGCCGGAAGTCAGCCACTGGCGGGGGCGGCGCAAGGGGTAGGCTTGGGAAACCCACATCTGGTGCTGGCCAACGTCGGTGGTGATGGTGGCTTCATTGTCCAGACACGCCGCGACCGTGCGGATCAGACCGAAATGTGAACGTGGATTTTCAGCGTCGGGCATCTCAAAGGGGAATTCCGCTTTCAAGGCAGTGATGCGCTCGCCCCATATTTTTCGCTCGTTCGCCGAAACGGCGGGCAGCATCTGGCTGAGCGCTTCCTGCACATCGGCGGTGATGCCGATGTGGGCTGTCTTGATCTTGTCGAGTTCGGCGGGGTCGATGTCGATGTGAATGATTTTTGCCTGCGGGCAGAATGCGGCAACCTTGCCTGTCGCCCGGTCGTCGAAGCGGGCGCCGACGGCAATCAGCAGGTCGCATTCATCAAGCGCCAGATTGGTGTAACGAGCACCATGCATTCCCAGCATGCCGAGCGACAGTGGGTGATCGACGGGCATGGTGCCGAGCGCCATCAGTGTCATCACTGTCGGCAACCCGGCCTTTTGTGCAAGTTCGAGCGCACTCTCCGCCGCGCCGGAATGCACGACGCCACCACCAAGATAAAGGATCGGTCGCTCGGCTGCATTGATCATGGCTGTAGCTTCCTCAATCAACGCCGAATCGGCTGCGGGGGCGCGCAGAGCGCAGCCGGGCTCCGGCCATTCGCCGATTTCGATTGCCTGGGTCTGCACATCCTTCGGGATGTCGACCAGCACCGGCCCGGGACGGCCCGAGGCGGCAATCTCGAAGGCTCTGGGAATCACCGAGAGCAGTTCTTCGGCCGAGGAGACGAGGAAATTGTGCTTGGTGATCGGAATCGACAGGCCGTAGGTGTCGACCTCCTGAAAAGCATCGGTACCGATCATTGCCTTTGGCACTTGGCCCGTGATAGCGACCAACGGAATCGAGTCGAGTTTGGCGTCAGCGATCGCGGTCAGCAGGTTGGTCGCGCCGGGGCCAGAGGAGGCCAGGCAGACCGCGGGCTGGCCGGTAGCGCGTGCCATACCCTGAGCCATGAAGCCGGCCCCCTGTTCGTGGCGGGCGAGCACATGGTGGATGGCGGTCGACTGCCCAAGTGCATCGTAGATCGGCAGGATGGCACCGCCGGGAATGCCGGCAACGGTGCGGATGCCCTGGCGTTCAAGCAGGCGGATCGTGATCTGGGCGCCAGTGAGTGTTTCTGTCATGGAGGTTTCCTTTCGGTTGGTGGCGCAACCGGCGGGCTCCAAAACAAAACCCCCGCCGGTTTGCGCCGGCGGGGGTTGGGGTTCTGTGCTGCTTCTGCTTACCCGATCCGCGACGGCGTGTCCGTAACGACGCCTACGACGACTACGCGTACAACGACCGGCACCACTGCGCAGGCAGTGTCGGAGCGGTGGAGAGTACGGGAAGCGTTCATGTGGATTTGGGGTTCGTTAAATTCAGAAGAGTGGCAACTATCGCTGAGTCAAAACTGAAAATCAAGCCCATTAACAACAGGGTTATTGGGCCTGATCAACTTTGCGCAGGGGATTCAATGCGCGATTGTGTATTTTTTATAGGGGTAATGTCGGCTTAAGCTGCGATGGCCAAGCCATTCACTTTGTTTCGTGCCAAGCGGCGTAGTTCTGCGCGCAAGGCAACTTGCTGGCCGGCTGTGATCATGCGCTGCCCGGCGCTCCCGCTCCATTCGAACTGGACATCGTTTGGCAATATACCGGCGCGATGTAAGCCGTCGGCCATTTGACGGAGATCGGACTGCTCAATGCGGCGTCCATCACTCAATGACGCAATGAATTCATTCCTGAACAGCACAATGCTTGCAGTAATTGTCATATCAATACCTCCTGTATCAAAGGTACTGCAATGTTGTTTGGGTATCCGTGGCAAATTCCACACTTCGCGAGAATCAGTCTGAAAAAATGTCGGAACGGGCGGTCAGTGTGTTTTTTGTGGCAATGCTCTTCTGAGCGAAAGAATCAATTATTTGTTGATAGGGTTGAAGTTTTTCCTATTATTAACAAATATTTGCGTGTCTTTTGCTTGACTGCCAAGGCAGTGCCTCGCTTAAACTCTCAGTCTGACGAGGTATGACAGTCAACCGTATGAAACGGTTGGATTAATCGGAAGAGACATGACGAATAAACGCAAGGTTCTGGTAGCCGATGCATCGAAAGTGGTTCGTGCATCGCTGACCAAGCAACTGGCTGAGCATTTTGAAGTTCGGGAGGAAGCGAGTGGAGAATCGGCGTGGCAAACGCTCGTTCTCGACAGTGCCATTGTCGCCGTTGTGTCCGGCTTGAGCCTGACCCGACTCGATGGTCTTGGACTCATTGAACGCATTCGAGCCAGCAAACTATCGCGCTTGAAAAACGTCCCGTTTTTTCTTGTGGTTTCCAGTTCCTTCTCGGAGGAGGATCGGGAGCATGCAAGGAATTGCGGCGTAACGGACTTCATTTCCAAGGATGCCAGCAACCTGTCGCTGGAAAGTGTGATTGCCTCTCTGCAGGAATTTCGGGGCGATGCGACGGAGGTGGGGAGTATTTTTCCTGATGCCGCTTCCGGCGTGTTCCATCGCGATTCTTCGGTCGCGGCCGATGGTGTGTTTGAGGATGTCGGGGTGCGAACCGATGTTGGTGTCAGCGACATCATGGGGCAACTCGGCGGACTCGCCGGGCTTGAGGACAGTGAAAAAGCAGATGCCGAAGTATCGGATGATGTCTACGGTAGCGATGATGCCGTTCTGGCCCAGGAAAAGCTTGAGGAATGTCTGGCGAAACGTTTGCCGCATGCCGTGGAAGGGCATGGGGTGGGCGTTCTGGCCTTTGGGCTGGATGGCTATGACGCACTGGTTTCGCGCTATGGTGTTGAACTTGCAGCAAGGACTGCGCAGAAATTTTGCTACATGCTGGCCAGAAAGATTCGGCCGGAGGACAGCATTGGACAGCTTGCCGATGGCTTGATCGTCATCGTCGCACACTCGACGACATCGGCCATTTGCGCCGGATTTGCCAATCGAATCTGCAAGGCGATGGCGGCGGCACAGATATCGGTCCGTGGCAAGCGCATTGACCTGACGGTCAGCGTTGGTGTTGCTGTCGTTCCTGATGATGGCGTGGTGCTGTCGGGGCAGGATTTGCTGCATCTGGCCTACGAGCGCCTTGAGCTTGCCAGACGTGCCGGTGGCAATCGGGTGGTGGCAAGCGCCGATTATCAAGGTTCCGGATTGGGCAATTACGAAGCCTTTGTGCCGCAATTGAAGGAACTTCTGGAGACGGTTGACCCCGCCATACTGCGGCCCTGTCTGGGGACTGTTGGTATGCAGCTGATGCCTATCCTCAAGGAGCTCGAAAGGAGTTTCCGTTTTGGCTTGCCGATCGAAGAAATGAACAAACGGCTCTGGGATCGGGCGCGTGCCGAGCGAATGGTGACCTGACCCGTCTTCACTTCAAGCGGGAAAGCCGGTGCGAAACCGGCTTTTTTACTTGGCGAATCTGTTAATAATGGCAGGGCTGCTGACCGCCGATGATTGCCTGTGGTCGGATATTTCTTGGCTTACGATGGACGTAAGACGAAACTGCGATGAGTAGGGCGAACGGGAATTCTTGAATGACTTTGACGCATGATGGACAGGACGGCGGTTACGTCCGGCTATTTCACGCCAGCCTGGTCTGGCCGTTGCAGCTTGAGCCGCTGGCGGTCGATGGCAGCGATGGGCGGCATTGGGAGCTTTTCGAGGCCCGCTCGGAAACTCAACCGTGGCAAAGGATCGATGACGAATTCACGGCAGATGCCAGCCAGTTCAAGGAACGGCATTACCGGGAGTTCGTCTCCTTCCTGCCTTACGTCCAGCGCTTTCTCTACGGTGAAGGTCGATCGCGCAAGCCGTTGCCGGATGATCCGCCGGGCAACTCACCGATGCATGTGTTCCGGCGCAAGGATGTCGCCCGTCTGCGCTTGACGCTGCGCAAGGGGCAGGCGCCGATCGAGTTGCGCATCGTGCATCTTGACCTCTATTTTTTCCACGATCTCGATGTTGTCCAGCTCAATTTGGAGGTTTGCGGAAACGATCTGCCGCTGCCTACGGTCCGCGACATTCTTTTTCGTTTCGGTCGGGCCTATCCGTCGGGGTGGGAGGAGGGGGGCGAGGGGTTGCATAACGTCTATCTGGCCGAGTGGATCGGACTCGACGGTCAGGTAATTGCACGTTCCGATGCCGAAAAACGGGAGAAATATCTCAGTTATGTCTGCGAGCATCGCAGCCCTTGCATTTCTGAACACTGGGCCAGTCTGTTGCGCCCAATGGTGCTGGCGCATTCCGATGAAGCGGGGGATCTGCGTTACCGACTGATCGAATACCAGCGCATGCCGGTGATGGCCTTTCTGGCGGTCGATCAGCCGCGCGCACTGAACCGTGAGGACTGGGTAAGACTGGGGCTGGCGACCCTGCTGCATCCGAACGAAACCTTGCCGATCAACGAGCCGATGGTCATCGAGTTCGAAAAGCGTTTCTGCCATGACCGTTTCTGGACCGATAGCGAGGCGGGGCCGAACACCCGTTTCATGTGTACCGGTAATGCCTTTACGGTGGTTGGCGATGCGGCGTTTCCGTTCTTTGTTGATGGTGAGCGTGGCGTATTGGCCCAGTTCCGGCATCAGTATTTTCTGGTGTTCCTGATTGCGCATCTGCACCGGGCATCGTTGCTGGCTTTCTCAGAAGTGCTGGTCGATGCGGTCAATGACCTTGATATCCGGAACGATGTTTCGGTGCGCCGATTCAAGCGCCGCATCCGGGCCAATTTCGAAACCTTCCTGCGCTTCACGCACCGCTACTGGTTCCACGAACTGTCCGAACGGCCCCATGTGCAGGCGATGTATCGGCTGTGTGCGAACCATTTGCGCAACGATGAAATGTACGACGACGTCCGTAATGAAATTCGCGAGATGAGCCACTACCTCGATAGCGACTCGCAGCGCCGGCAGTCCAATACCGTTGTCCGGTTGACAGTCATCACTATCCTCGGTTTGATCGCGACGGTGACGACTGGTTATTTCGGTATGAACATTATCCCGTTCGGCGAAGGTTCAGTGCTGGAGCGTGCCTTGCACGGTCTGATTGCAACCTCAATCTTCGTCACTCTGGTGCTGTTCGCTGTCGCCAAGTCAAAACGGCTTTCGGATTTCCTTGAAGCCATGTCGGACGAAAGACTGACGCTGATGGGGAAATTCCGCGCGCTGTGGGGTGTGGTGGGGCGGACCGAACGCTGATTCGGTCGTCCATCAGAAGATTCAGTTTTTGCTCTTCTTGCCAGCTGCTCGAAGCATTCCGATTTCCATCGCCGTTTCCGGGCCAATCAGCGTATCGGCCAGCCTGTCCGGGATTTTGGATGAGTTCGCATCAATCGGGGTGCGGCCACCCATGATCTCGGCCATGACTTGCGGCAGGCGCGGGTTGCGCGCTGGCTCGGCGTAACCCTGCGGATAGATCGGTTGCAACGTGGCGAGATCGTATTTGTCGGTGGCACCGAAGGTGTGCAGCAGCTCATGGGCAATCACCACATTGTTCTGCCTGCGCTGCTGGCGGCTGGCATAAGCGTGGATGATGCCGATTTGACCTTTGCTCAGGCCGGTCGAGTGAGGGACGACGCTATTTCGCTCAGGATCGTGAAAAAGGACGAACAGCCGGATATGCGGTTTCGGGCCAGTGATCTGATCATGCTGTGAAGCCCACCAGCGAAATTTCAGACTCCACAAGATCGCATCCAGCGCGCTGGGCTGGCGAGGAGCGACTGGTGGCTGCTCAGCGATTGGTGGCGCCACGTTCAAGGCGACTGGCTGCAGCACTGAAAGACCCAGATTGTCGGTTTGTGCCTGCAGCCATTGGGCGATCTCCTCGAAGCTATCCTTATTCAGACTATTAACGTAGCTGGTGGTGGCTGACGAGTTGTCCGCTGCGATCGGGTAGATCGCAACATGAACCGTATGCTCCCAGGCGGTCAGCCGGGAGTTCGAACGCCACGCGCCGAGACCAACGGTGGCAAGGATGAGCAGCAGGATAAGGATTCTGAATTTTCGGAACATGAGGTTCTGGCCTACTTGAGTCGGTTAAGTGCTTCTCCACAAAAAACCCGGCCGAAGCCGGGTTTTGTGATTGGAGCTGGGTGACAATCAGGCCTTGAGTGGAATTTTGCCGATTTTGACCTGCCATTCCTTCGGGCCGGTTTCGTGCACGCTGATACCTGACGAGTCGACAGCTACCGTAACCGGCATGTTCTCGACGTCGAACTCGTAGATGGCTTCCATGCCGAGATCGGCGAAGCCGACGACCTTGGCCGACTTGATCGCCTTGGCAACCAGGTAGGCCGCACCGCCGACGGCCATCAGGTAGGCGGACTTGTTGTCCTTGATCGCCTCGATGGCAACGGGGCCACGCTCAGACTTGCCGATCATCGAGATCAGACCGGTCTTTTCGAGCATCATGCGGGTGAACTTGTCCATCCGGGTACCGGTGGTCGGGCCGGCCGGTCCGACGACTTCGTCACGCACCGGGTCGACTGGGCCGACGTAGTAAATGACGCGGTTGGTGAAGTCGACCGGAAGCTTTTCGCCCTTGGCCAGCATGTCCTGGATGCGCTTGTGGGCGGCATCGCGGCCGGTCAGCATCTTGCCGTTGAGCAGCAGTTTCTGGCCCGGTTTCCAGGCAGCGACTTCTTCCTTGGTCAGCGTGTTCAGGTTGACCTGCGTGGCGGACTTGAGATCCGGCGTCCAAGTGACGGCCGGCCAGTCTTCCAGCTTCGGAACTTCCAGCTTGGCCGGACCGGAGCCATCGAGATGGAAATGGCAGTGGCGGGTCGCGGCGCAGTTCGGCACCAGCGCGACCGGCAGGTTGGCAGCGTGGCAGGGGTAATCCAGCACCTTGACGTCAAGCACGGTGGTCAGGCCGCCCAGTCCTTGTGCACCAACGCCCAGCGCGTTGATCTTTTCCATCAGTTCCAGGCGCAGCTCTTCCGGACGGGTCAGCTTGGCGCCGGTGGCAGCCTTGGCCTTCAGTTCGTGGATGTCGACCGGGGCCATGATCGATTCCTTGGCGAGCAGCATGGCCTTTTCCGGCGTGCCACCGATGCCGATGCCGATGATGCCGGGGGGGCACCAGCCAGCACCCATTTCCGGGATTTTCTTCAGAACCCAGTCAACGAGATCGTCGGAGGGGTTAAGCATGGCGAACTTGGACTTGGCTTCCGAGCCGCCACCCTTGGCCGCACAGATCACTTCGACGTGATGGCCGGGAACGAGCTCGAAATGGACGACCGCCGGGGTGTTGTCCTTGGTGTTCTTGCGTGCACCGGCCGGGTCGGCCAGCACCGAGGCACGCAGCGGATTGTCCGGGTTGCCGTAGGCGCGACGGACGCCTTCATCGATCATCTGCTGGATGCTCATGGTGGCATCCGGCCAGGTGACTTGCATGCCGACCTTGATGAAGACCATGCCGATACCGGTGTCCTGGCAAATCGGGCGGTGGCCTTCGGCAGACATGCGGGAATTGGTCAGGATTTGCGCTATGGCATCCTTGGCGGCAGGCGACTCTTCGCGCTCGTAGGCTTCGCCGAGCGCCTTGATGTAATCGAGTGGGTGGTAGTAGCTGATGTACTGGAAGGCATCGGCGACGGACTGGATCAGATCTTCCTGTTTGATGGCGGTCATGCGCAACTCCGGGTCAGTGGTTTTTCTGGTGTTGAAGAGCAAGAGTCTGGGTCATGGTTTTGTCTACCATCGCCATGGCCAGGGCGGAGAAAAGGAATACAACGTGGATGATTACCTGCCACATCAGCGTGTGTTGGGACAGATTGGCGGCATTGATAAAGCTCTTCAGCAGGTGAATCGATGAGATGCCAATGATGGCCGTCGACAGCTTGATTTTGAGCACGCCGGCATTAACGTGGGAAAGCCATTCCGGCTGATCCGGATGGTCATCGAGGTCGAGACGGGAAACGAAGGTCTCGTAACCGCCAACGATAACCATGACCAGCAAATTGGCGATCATGACGACGTCGATCAGGCCGAGGACGACCAGCATGACGTCAGCTTCGCTGAAGTGGGCCGAGTCGAAGGCGCTGGTGACCAGATGGCTCAGTTCCACCATGAACAGCCAGCAATAGACGATCTGGGCGACGATCAAGCCGAGGTAGAGCGGAGCCTGTATCCATCGGCTAGCGAAGATGAACGATTCGAGGTGTTTGATTGGCGAGCGCATCATCTTTGATTGGTGTTTGGGGGAGCAGAAGTTTACCACGCCATGCGGCGTCGTCGCGGGCAGGTACTCAATGGCATGAAATGTTACGGAATTGCTGCGCCGCAGCGTGATTTCGTAAGGCGTTTGTAAGATTATCAACGTCTAATGCCGCATCAACGCTGGCGAGGGAGTTCAATGCTCCCCAGCTTGCGCGGCTTTAAATAGTCCCGGGGTTAGCCCGAGATCCGATCGGTTGTTTCAACATAAATTGCGAAGTACCGCAGAGGAGAAGAATATGTCGAATGAGTCCGTGCAGCTAATTTATCCGTCTGACGAAATGGTCAAGAACGCGGCGGTTTCGGGGATGGACGCCTACAGGGCGCTGTGCGCGGAAGCGGATGCCGACTACCCGGAATTCTGGGCCAAGCGCGCCCGTGAATTCATCACCTGGAAGCAGCCCTTTACCCAGTCGCTTGATGAGTCCAACGCTCCCTTCTTCAAATGGTTTGCCGACGGCAAACTGAACGTTTCTTACAACTGTCTCGACCGTCAGGTCGAAGCTGGTCTCGGCGAAAAAGTCGCCCTGATTTTCGAAGCCGACAACGGCGAAGTCACCAAGGTGACCTACAAGGAACTGCTCTCCAAGGTCGCCAAGTTCGCCAATGCCCTGCGTGGCATGGGTGTCAAGAAGGGTGACCGCGTTGTCATCTACATGCCGATGACCGTTGAAGGCATCTGCGCGATGCAGGCTTGTGCCCGTATTGGCGCCATCCACTCCATCGTTTTCGGCGGCTTCTCTGCTCAGTCCCTGCGTGATCGTATCAACGACGCTGGCGCTGTTGCCCTGATCACCTCCGATGGCCAGTTCCGCGGCGGCAAGGCCATCCCCCTCAAGCCGATCGCTGACGAAGCCTTCGCCATGGGCGGTTGCGAGTCCGTTAAGAATGTCATCGTTTTCAAGCGCACCGGCGCTGAAGTCAATATGGTTGCCGGCCGTGATACGTGGCTGCACGATGCGGTTGCCAACCAGTCCGACGTTTGCGAACCGGAATGGGTCGAAGCCGAACACCCGCTGTTCCTGCTCTACACGTCCGGCTCGACTGGCAAGCCGAAGGGTGTTCAGCACTCCACCGGCGGCTACCTGCTGCACGCCATCATGACCATGAAGTGGACCTTCGACATCAAGCCGTCGGATGTCTTCTGGTGTACGGCCGACATCGGCTGGGTTACTGGTCACACCTACATTACCTACGGCCCGCTCGCTTGCGGCGCGACCGAAGTGGTTTTCGAAGGCGTTCCGACCTACCCGGACGCCGGCCGTTTCTGGAAGATGATCCAGGATCACAAGGTCACCATTTTCTACACTGCACCGACCGCAATCCGTTCGCTGATCAAGTCGTCCGACACCAATGCGGCTGTCCATCCGAAGAGCTACGACCTGTCTTCGCTGCGCATTCTCGGTTCCGTCGGCGAGCCGATCAATCCGGCTGCCTGGACGTGGTACTACGAAAACGTTGGCGGCGGCCGTTGCCCGATCGTCGATACCTTCTGGCAAACCGAAACCGGTGGTCATATGATCACCCCGCTGCCGGGCGCAACCCCGCTGGTTCCGGGTTCCTGCACCCTGCCGTTCCCGGGCATCCAGTTCGCTGTGGTCGATGAGACCGGTGCCGATCTGCCGTGGGGCCAGGGCGGTATCCTGGTCTGCAAGAAGCCGTGGCCGTCGATGATCCGCACGATCTGGAACGACGACGAGCGCTTCGTCAAGTCGTACTATCCGCAAGACTTCCAGGGCAAGTACTACTTGGCTGGCGACGGCGCGATCCGCGACAAGGATACCGGCTACTTCACCATCACCGGCCGTATCGACGACGTGCTGAACGTTTCCGGTCACCGCATGGGCACGATGGAAATCGAATCCGCTCTGGTTGCCAACCCGCTGGTTGCCGAAGCTGCCGTTGTCGGCCGCCCGGATGACCTGACCGGTGAAGCCATTGTCGCCTTCGTGGTGCTCAAGGGCTCCCGTCCGACCGATCCGGAAGTCACCAAGAAGCTGATCAAGGAACTGTCTGATTGGGTGGGCAAGGAAATCGGTCCGATTGCCAAGCCGAAGGACATCCGTTTCGGTGACAACCTGCCGAAGACCCGTTCGGGCAAGATCATGCGCCGTCTGCTGCGCGGTCTGGCCAAGGGCGAGGAGCTGACGCAAGACACGTCTACGCTCGAAAATCCGGCCATTCTGGAACAGTTGAAGGGCTAAGAAAATGGCACCGGGTTTCGCCCCAACAGGCAAAACCCGGCTGTCAGCGGACAGCTTTCGGGTTGTCCGTGTAGCACAGTTAAAAGGAAATGGCGCACTTGCCTGGCCATTTCTATCGAACAAGGGGCAAGGAGGAGACAATGGTCGCCCATAAGGTGGCCTCCCGTGTGGACGCATCAGACCACATACCCGAACGGCTGGCACGCTTGGCGTGCCGGCCGTTTTTATTTTGTGCGGAGGATGGGGCATGAAACGAGCGAATCCGATCCGGCAACGACTGGCTGCGCTCAGTCTGCTTGGCGTGCCGCTTCTGACCTATCCCTTGCTCAGTTTGCCGGGCGGTAGCTTGGGGGGCATTCCGGCAAGCTACCTATATCTCTTCGGCGTCTGGGCCGGGCTGATTGCCTTGGCTGCCTGGGTATCTGAACGGCGGGGCAAGTAAATGCTGTCCGGATGGTCCATCACGCTTCTTGCGGCAGCCTATCTTGGCTTGCTGTTCGGTGTGGCGCGTTTTGGCGACGCGCGGGCTGATGCCGGCAAGTCGATTATTTCCGCCAATGTCTATGCGCTGTCGCTGGCGGTTTATTGCACTTCCTGGACCTTCTACGGCAGTGTCGGCCGGGCAACCTCGGGCGGGCTGTCCTTCCTGACCATCTATCTCGGGCCGACCCTGATGCTGCTGTGCGTTGGCGTCATCATCAAGATGATCCGCATCAGCAAGGCGCAGCGTATTACCTCGATTGCCGACTTCATTGCTTCGCGTTACGGCAAGAGTCAGTTGCTGGCGGGCATGGTCACCATCATCGCCGTCATCGGTGTTGTTCCGTATATTGCCCTGCAACTGAAGGCGATGGCAGCCAGCGTCGATGTCTTGCTGGACCATTCAGGCAGTAGCGTTCAGTTCTGGGGTTTGGATTCCACCTTTCTGATTGCTGCCGTTCTCGCGCTTTTCTCCATTCTTTTTGGAACACGCCATCTCGATGCGACCGAGCGGCATGAGGGCATGGTGGCTGCGGTGGCTTTCGAGTCGGTGGTCAAGCTGGTTGCGTTCATGGCGGTCGGGCTTTTCGTCACTTACGGGATGTTTGGCGGCCTTGGCGATCTGTTTCAACGAGCAGCGGCCAGTCCTGAACTTGGCCGTTTGCTGCAACTGGATTCCAGCCGGGCAGGTACTTGGACAGCGTTGATCGTACTTTCGGGCCTGGCGATCATCTTTTTGCCACGCCAGTTTCAGATCATTGTGGTTGAAAACGTTGATGAGTCGCACCTGAAGCGGGCGGTCTGGCTATTTCCGCTCTACCTACTGCTGATCAATATCTTCGTGCTGCCACTGGCGCTGGGCGGATTGTTGCACTTTGGCGGACAAAGCTTCAATCCGGATACCTTTGTGTTGACCCTGCCGCTGGCGCGCGGTGCCGAAGCCTTGGCGCTACTCGCCTTCATCGGTGGTTTATCGGCGGCGACGGGCATGGTCATCGTCGAAACGATTGCGTTGTCCACCATGGTTTGCAACGATCTGGTCATGCCTTGGCTGCTGCGTTCCTCATGGTTGCAGGCCGAAAACCGGCAGGATCTTTCCGGGCTGTTGATCGCCATACGGCGCATTGCAATCGCCCTGATCCTCCTCCTTGGCTACATCTACTTCCGTGCCGCCGGCGAGGCCTATGCGCTGGTTGGTATTGGCCTGATTTCCTTCACGGCGGTCGCCCAGTTTGCCCCGGCCATGTTTGGTGGCATGTATTGGAAGCAGGGGACGCGGGCTGGAGCAGTTGCCGGGTTATCGGCTGGCTTTGCCATCTGGCTTTACACCTTGCTGCTGCCATCGTTTGCGAAGTCAGGCTGGATAGCCAGCGGCTTTGTCGAGCATGGCCTGTTCGGCATAGCCTGGCTGAAGGCGCAGGCCTTGTTTGGCTTGAGCGGGCTGGACGAGATATCGCATTGCCTGTGGTGGAGCATGCTGGCCAATATTGGCTGCTATGTGGCCGTGTCGCTGAACTCCAGGCCGGATGCCGTCGAGGCCAGTCAGGCCGAACGCTTTGTTGATGTCTTCCGCTTTGATCAGCGCAAGGCCGAGGCCAGTCTGTGGCGTGGCAAAGCCTCATTGGATGCGCTGGTCGGCTTGCTTGAGCGTTTTTTGGGCGCGAGTCGGGCACATCAGCAATTGAGCGTCTATTCACGTAGCAAAGGAGTGGCAGACTGGCATGGCCTCCCTGTCGACGCTCAGTTCGTTCAGTTTGCCGAAGCAGAACTGGCTGGGGCGATTGGTTCGGCCAGCGCCCGGGTCATGGTCGCTTCGGTGGCCCAGGAAGAAGATCTTGGCCTGGACGAGGTGCTCGATATTCTCGACGAGGCGACCCAGGTTCGGGCGCATAGCCGCGAACTCGAAGCCAAGCAGCGTGAGCTCGAAGCTGCGACCACGGAATTGCGTGAAGCCAACGAACGCCTGCGGGAACTCGATCGGATGAAGGATGACTTCATTTCGACCGTGACCCACGAATTGCGCACGCCATTGACCTCGATTCGTGCCTTATCCGAAATGCTGCATGAAGACCCACGCCTGGAGCTGGCTGAGCGGACGAGATTTCTCGGCATCATTGTCGGCGAAGCCGAGCGGCTGACTCGTCTGATCAACCAGATTCTCGACATGGCGAAGCTTGAGTCGGGGCGTGCCGAGTGGACGACCGGCGAGGTCGATCTTGGTGAGACTGCGCGAGAAAGCATGGATTCTGTTGGGCAGTTGTTCCGCGAAAAGGGCGTGCTGCTGGAAGGGGATATTCCGGCAAGCGGGCCGATTGTGCTGGCCGATCGCGATCGCCTGATGCAGGTATTGATCAATCTTTTGTCGAATGCCGTCAAGTTCGTGCCGGGCGAACTTGGGTGCGTTCAGGTCAAGGTAGGGCTGGATGGAAGTCTGGTTCGTGTCGAGGTTAGGGACAATGGACCGGGCTTGACGCCTGAAGAATGCGATGTCATTTTCGAGAAATTCCGTCAGGGTGGAAACACCCTGACAGGCAAGCCAAAGGGCACCGGTTTGGGGCTTCCAATCAGTCGGCAGATCATCGAATATTTCGGTGGTAAGCTTTGGGTTGAAAGCCACCCGGGCGAGGGTGCGAATTTCATTTTCACGGTGCCGTTACCGGTATCGGAGGAATAACAAGGGAGACAAATGTATGACCAAAAAAATCCTTATCGTCGATGACGAACCGAATATCGTCATCTCGCTTGAATTCTTGATGAAAAAAGAAGGCTTCGCTGTCGCAGTTGCGGTCGACGGCGAAGAGGCGCTGGCCAAGGTGGCTGACTTCAATCCGGACCTTGTCCTGCTCGACGTGATGATGCCGAAGAAATCCGGCTTTGAAGTCTGTGAGGCCTTGCGTGCCGATCCTTCCAGAGGTGGTTTGCTGATCGTCATGCTGACGGCCAAGGGACGCGATACCGAGGTGGCAAAAGGCTTGGCGATCGGCGCCGATGCCTACGTCACCAAGCCCTTTTCGACCAAGGATCTGGTCGCCAAGGTCAAGACCATGCTTGGGGTTGCCTGATCGCTGGTTTCTTCGCTCGTCGGCCTGAAGAGGCCGAAATCCAAGTCTAAAATTTGTCGGGATGCGTGCCATGAAGGCCAAACATCGTTTAATCATTGCCGTGATTGTTCTCGGTCTGCTGATGACCGGTCCGTTTGTCGTGACTTCCTTGCTGGTCTGGCTGGATATGAAGGAGGCCGAGCGCAGCATGCTCACCGGACTCTTGCTGTCGCGACTGCCGGTGGGCACCATGATGACGCTGTTTGGTTTTGTCATTGGCGTGCTGGTTCTGCACAAGCTGTTCAAGCAATACGTTGAAGGCTTGCTGCGCATGGCGGAAACCCTGCGCCTGATGCTGGGGGCCAACCGGAATTTCCGCGTGACGATCGAAGGGCCTCCGGAAGTCATGCAATTGGCCCAGGCGGCAAATGACCTGGCTCAGCAGCGCGATGCCCTGATGGACGATGTCGATTCCCAGATCGCTACAGCCAAGGCTTCCGTCGAAGAAGAGAAAAACCGGTTGGCGGCGCTGATGTCGGAGCTGGCCCAGGCTGTTGTCGTCTGCAATCTCGATGGTCGCATCCTGCTCTACAACAACCGCGCTCGTCTGCAGTTCAAGGCCTTGTCGCAAGGCCCTACCTCGGTGGCGGGCGGCGCGCTGATCGGTCTGGGGCGTTCGATTTTCTCTATTCTCGAAAAGAACCAGATCGAGCATGCCCGTGAGGTCATCCACCAGCGTCTGGTCGCCGGCAAGACAGCGATCTCGAACTTCATCACGACAACGCGTGGCGGCCAGTTGCTGCGCATCCAGATGGTGCCGGTGCTGGCGACCTCCGGTGAGGCCAGCGAGGCGTCGATGTCGGGCTACGTGCTGACGGTCGAGAACATCACGCGCAGCATCGAGGAAGAAGAGCGCCGGGATCAGGCGCTGCATACGCTGACCCAGGGCAGTCGCTCCTCCATCGGCAATATTCGCGCTGCTGTAGCCAATTTGCTCGACTACCCGGACATGGAAGCCGAGTTGCGCGAACGTTTCCTGCATGTGATCGACGATGAGGTGGCCAAGCGCAGTCTGGTCATCGATCAGACCATGAACCAGTTCTCGGATGCCATCAAGACACGCTGGCCGCTTGAAGATGTGCTCGGTATCGACATCATTGCCGCTGCCCAGCGCCGTATTGACGACAAGCTGAAACTGCCGACCAAGACGGAAGAAATGGATGATGCCTTGTGGATCAAGGCCGACAGTTTCTCGCTCGTCTTCGCGCTGGTGTGCCTCGCCTCGAAACTGCAGGATCACTATGATCCGCGCGAATTGCGCTTCCGCCTGAGCTCGACCGGCAAGCTGGCCTATCTCGACCTGATCTGGGCCGGACCGGCGATGTCTTCGGAAACCTTCTATACGTGGGAAATGGAAGCCATGCAGATCGGCAGCGAAACCTCGCCGCTGACCCTGCGTGATGTGATCGACCGACACGGTGGCGAAATCTGGTACGAGCGCGAAAAGGCAGCGCACCGGGCTTTCTTCCGCTTCGTGCTGCCGGTGGCGACGCCAGAGATCGAGCAGGATCAGGACGAGCGGGCCCGAGGCAAAGGGCGTCCGGAATACTATGACTTCGACCTTTTCAAGTTCGAAGACAAATCGATCGACCTCGACCGCAAGTTGTCCGATCTCACCTACACCGTGTTCGATACCGAGACGACCGGGCTGGAGCCCTCCAAAGGTGACGAGATCATCCAGATTGGCGCAGCGCGTATCGTCAATAACCGCTTGTTACGCCAGGAGACCTTCAACCAGATCGTCGATCCAGAAATCCCGCTGAAGCCGGAATCGATACCGATCCATGGCATTACCGAGGATATGGTGCGCGGCCAGCCGAACATCGATGTCGTGCTGCCTGCGTTCCACGAGTTCTGTGAGGATACTGTGCTGATTGCGCACAACGCCGCCTTCGACATGCGCTTCCTGCAACTCAAGGAAGAGCGGACCAATATCCGCTTCACCCAGCCGGTCCTCGATACCTTGCTGCTTTCAGCCGTCGTTCACCCGAATCAGGAATCACACAAACTGGATGTCATCCTTGAGCGCTTGGGCATCACCATTGGCAAGCGCCACAACGCTTTGGAAGATGCCCTGGCGACCGGCGAAGTTTTCCTGAAACTGGTCAAGTTGCTGGAGGACCAGGGGATCGTCACCGTTCGCCAAGCCCTTGAAGCGGCCGAGAAGACCTATTTTGCACGGGTGAAATACTGAGGCTGGTGTGATTCCCGACATCCTTCTGGCGTGTTCAGAGCAGCTAGAGCTGACAGCGGCTCTGAACGACCTGCTCGACCTTGAAGCGGCACCGGCCTTGGCTGGTCATTTGCGCGCATTCCAGCAGCGCGCAATCAGCGGCGGGCTGGACGGTAGCGTTGGGACGCGCCTGATTTCAGCCTTCAATGACCGCTTGACTGAAAAAATCATCGAGTTGACGGCGCAACGGCATCGCCTGCCGTCAGTGGCCTGGTGCTGGCTGGCTCTGGGCTCCGAGGGGCGGCATGAACAGACTTTTGTCACCGACCAGGACAATGGCCTGATCTTCAATGCAACGAGTGATCAGGAGGCAGCTGCCTTGCGCGAGCTGTTCCTGCCATTTGCGCAGGACGTCAATCGGCAACTGGCCGCCTGCGGGTTTGCCTTGTGCAGCGGTCAGATCATGGCTGGTAATCCGGAATGGTGCCTTTCCCTGGACGAGTGGCGGGGGCGCTTCATCGACTGGGTCCGTCGGCCGGATCCCGCGGCGTTGCTCAATGCCAGCATATTCTTTGATTTGCGACCTTTGTACGGCCAGTTCGAACTGGGTGAGCGTCTGCGAACCCTGCTGCTGTCTATGACCGTCGCCACGCCGTCGTTTCAGCACCTGATGGCTGCCAATGCACTTCAGGCTGAAGTGCCGCTTAATTTTCGCGGGGAGCTGGCGCTCGACGAGGGTGAGGCGATCGACCTCAAGAAATACGGAAGCCGGATCTTTGTCGATGCGGCGCGTATTTTTGCGCTGACCAGCGGGGCGAGGGGGGTAAATACCAGTGAGCGCCTGACTGAAGCCGGAGCAGCAATTGGCTTGCAGACGGCCGAAATCGCTGCGCTCAACGCAGCTTTTTCACACATATTGCGATTGCGGCTGGGGCAGCAGATGAATGCCTCGGCCAAGGGCGACGCGGAGGGTGGGGGCCTGAAACCCGCTGCGCTGCATGAGATGGATCGGGCCATTCTGCGTGAGGCACTCAAGCAGGCGCGACGCCTGCAACAGCGTCTCAAGTTAAACTATTCACTTTGAAGAAGAAGATGAGGTTGTCGTGAGTACGCAACAACAATCAGGGCAGGAAATGGCCGTTGGCCAAATGGAAATGACGCTGCGCCAGGAGGGGCGTACCCGCATGGCGGGCAATACGCTGGCATTCTTGCGTAACCATGCGCCGTTCAACAAGATGCAGCCTGATGCGCTGCAACGTTTTGCCGAAAAGGCGCAGATCGCGTTTTATCAGGCCGGCAGCCAGATCATCGGGCCGGACTCCGGCAACGTCCGTTTCTTCTACCTGATCGAGTCCGGCAAGGTGCAGGCCCGCCAAGCCGGTGAAGTGACCGTGACTGAGTATTCCATCCTCAGCCTGGGGGCTGGCGAAAGCTTTCCGATCGGTGCGGTAACGGCTGGTCGGCCATCGACCAATGTCTATACGGCCGTCGAAGATACCTTCTGCTACCAGCTGCCGGCTGAAGATTTCCTGGCGCTGATGTCATCCAGCCCGGAATTCAACCTGTTCTGCACGAAGTACATTGCCAGCCTGCTCGACCAGTCGCGCCGCCAGCTCCAGCTACAGTTCGCCCAACGGGCCAGCGAGCAGCAGACCCTGAATTCACCGCTGGCCGGCATCGGTTCCCGCTCACCGATTACCGTTTCTCCGGAAACACCCTTGCGTACGGCGCTGGAAACGATGTCGAAGGCCGGTGTCGGATCGCTGGTCATTGCTGGTGAAGACCGCAAGGCAGTCGGCGTCTTTACGCGTACCGACCTGCTCGACCGTGTCGTGCTGGCCGACCTGCCGCTGACTACGCCGATCGGTCAGGCCATGTCGCAGAACCCCTTCATGATCGAAGAGCACGCCACGGCCTACGATGCCATGTTCGCCATGGCAACGCACGGTATTCGCCATGTGCTGGTCACCGATGCCGAAGGCAAGCTGACCGGTGTCGTTTCCGAGCGTGACCTGTTCTCGCTGCAACGTGTTGGTTTGCGCCAGATTCGCCAGTCGATTGACGGTGCGCGCGATGTTGAAGCGCTGCAACAGGCGGCGGCCGATGTACGGCAACTCTCCTTCAACATGCTGGCGCAGGGTGTCGGTGCCGAGCAATTGACACAATTCATCTCGGCGCTGAACGATGCGCTGACCCGTCGCGTTATCCAGCTCAACCTCGAAAACCACAACTTTGACGGTATCGAATGGGCCTGGCTGGCCTTCGGCTCGGAAGGTCGCGACGAGCAGACCTTCAGTACCGACCAGGATAACGGCATCGTCTTTGTGGCACCCGAAGGAACTTCGGAGGATGTCCTCAAGCAGCGATTCCTGTCCTATGCCCTGGACGTCAACAAGGATCTCGATCGCTGCGGCTTCCCGCTGTGCAAGGGCAACATCATGGCGAGCAACCCGCAATGGTGTCTGACGCTCGAACAGTGGAAGGATCAGTTTGCCACCTGGATTCGCATGCCACAGCCGGATGCGCTGCTCAACGCGACCATCTTCTTCGATTTCCGCGCCTTGTACGGCAAGGCAGAACTGGCCGACGCCATGCGTCGCCACCTGCTGGCCCAGACGGCGGCCAATCCGATGTTCCTGCGCGCCATGGCGAAAAACGCGCTTGATGTCGAACCGCCGCTCGGCAAGATTCGCGACTTCCTGACTGACCTCGAACCGGATCATCCGGGCAAGATCGACCTCAAGAAATACGGTTCGCGCATCTTCGTCGACGTTGCGCGTATCTACGCCATGGCTAGCGGGGTGCACAACACCAATTCGATTCAACGCCTGCGCCTGGCTTCGCAGCGCCTGTCGATTCGCAGCGAAGAGATCAACGCGGTGCTCGAGGGGCTCAATTTCATCCAGCTCCTGCGCCTGCAGCATCAGTATCTGGAAGGAGAGCCGGGTACGCAGGGTGACAACCTGATCGATCCGGATACCTTGAATGAACTGGATCGCCGCATCCTGAAAGAATCCTTCCGTCAGGCCCGCAAGATCCAGACGCGCCTCAAACTCGACTATCAGGTGCAATGACCATGCTCGGCCTCAAGAAATTCCTGTTCCGGGGTGGTGCACCGTCTCATCTGCCGGACGATGTCCGAGCCTCGCTCGAGGCGTGGCGGGCCAGTGCCGCACCTGCTTTGGACGACCTGCATTTCCATACCCGCTATGTCGTCGTCGACATCGTCAGCAGCGGCCTGCAACCCGAAAGCGACCAGTTGCTCGGCATTGCCGCCAGCAGTGTCTGGCAAGGGGCCATCCAGCCGGACGACACCTTCTACATCGACTTCTCGACGCTGGATGGGGAGGGCGCTGCGGTTGATCGCCAACTGACGGCATTCCTGCTCTTCGCTGCCAAGGCGCCGCTGGTGACCTATCACGTGCCCTATGTCGGCGGCTTCCTGCAGCGTGCCTTCAAGGAGCGTCTCGGGGTCGATTTCCAGCCGCAATGGGTTGACCTGGCCTGGCTGCTCCCTTCGATGTTCGAAGAGAAAGGCCACACGGTCATGCCGCTAGATCACTGGATCGACGTTTTTGGCCTGGATTCCGGCAGCGGTCGACGCGATGCGATGGCCAATACTTTGCTACTCGGCCGAATCTTCCAGATGCTGCTGGTCCGTGCCGTGGGTAAACAGATCGATACGGCGACGCATCTGGTCGACGAGTCGCGGGCGAGCAGTTTCCTGCGTCGTAACCACTAGCATCACCGGATGTTGAGCTCGCTGACCAGGTTGCAGCGTTACTACCTGTATTACACAGGCTGCTTCCTGGCATTCATAGGCGCGCTGGCCATCCTCGAGCAGCACGGCATGCCGCCGCGCTGGATCGGCTACTCCTTCCTTTTCTTCACGATTTCGATGTATGCACTGATCGGAATCGTCAGTCGTACTTCGGACGTTTCGGAATACTACGTAGCAGGAAGGAAGGTGCCGGCCTTCTTCAATGGCATGGCAACGGGTGCCGACTGGATGAGCGCCGCCTCATTCATCGGCATGGCGGGAACGCTCTATCTCTCTGGTTTTCAGGGCCTTGCCTATGTGATCGGCTGGACCAGTGGCTTCGTGCTGGTCGCACTGCTGCTGGCGCCATATCTGCGGCGATTCGGCCAATACACCATTCCCGATTTTCTGGGTGCCCGCTATGGCGGCAACGCCATTCGTCTGGTCGCCGTGGCGGCTGCCATTCTCGCTTCCTTTGTTTATGTGGTGGCCCAGATCTATGGCGTCGGCGTCATTACGAGCCGTTTCGTCAGTCTGCAGTTCGAAATCGGCGTCTTCGTCGGTTTGGCCGGCATTCTGGTCTGCTCCTTTCTCGGCGGCATGCGGGCGGTAACCTGGACGCAGGTGGCGCAATATCTGATCCTGATTGTTGCCTACGTGACACCTGTAGCCATCCTGTCTTATAACGTCACCGGCAATCCAATACCGCAACTGGTCTATGGGCAGGTGCTTGAGCAGGTGACCAAACTCGAAAATCGTTTGTTCGATTCACCGGCCGAAGTTGAAGTTCGCCAGCTGTTCAGGGATCGGGCAGATCAATACGCTCAGAAAATCATGCAACTGCCGCATTCGCTGATTCACGAGCGTGAGCAGTTGTCTTCCGAGATCAATCGCCTCAAGTCCAGCGATGCGCAGATGAGGGACATTGTCGCGCTCGAACGGCAGCGTCGGGATTTGCCGCACGATCCCGAGCAAGCCAAGGTTCGCTGGGAAAATGCCATGTATTCGGCGGCTGATCGCAGCAAGCAGCCGATTCATCACGCAGAAGCCTTTCCCGGAGAGACAGTCGAGGAACAGAACATCCAGCGGATTAATTTTCTGGCCCTGATCTTCTGCCTGACCGTTGGCACCGCCGCCTTGCCGCACGTCTTGACCCGTTATTACACGACGCCATCCGTCCGTGAAGCGCGTGAATCGGTGTTCTGGTCGCTGTTGTTTATCCTGCTGCTCTACATCACGGCGCCAGCCTATGCCGTCTTCGCCAAATACGAAGTCCTCTCCCATCTTGCAGAAATTCCCATCGCCAAGTTGCCTGGCTGGGTCGCTGCATGGGCCAAGATCGGTCTGGTCAGCATTGAAGACATCAACGCCGATGGCATTCTCCAGTTGGCCGAGCTGTCGTTGAACCCGGACGTTATCGTACTGGCAACGCCGGAAATCGCCGGCATGCCCTACGTCGTTTCCGGGCTGGTTGCGGCAGGGGGCCTCGCCGCGGCTCTATCCACGGCCGATGGTTTGTTGCTGACAATAACCAGCGCACTCTCCCACGATGTTTATTACCGCATCATTCGTCCAGGCGCCTCGACGCAGTTCCGGCTGGTGATCGCCAAGTCCATGTTGCTGGTCGTTGCCGTGCTGGCAGCCACCGTTGCAGCTCAAAAACCAGGGACCATTCTCTCCATGGTTGCATGGGCCTTCTCGATTGCCGGTTCGGCCTTCTTTCCGGCACTGGTACTTGGTATCTTCTGGGGGCGCGCAACACGCAAAGGTGCACTGGCTGGCATGATTGTCGGGGTGATGCTATCGATCTACTACATAGTACGCGTCGAGTTCGATACTATTCCCTGGCTGGGCGTCAGCGGTCTACGTATGGAGCCATGGTTCAACATCCAAGCTACCTCCAGCGGCTTCTTTGGTGTTCTGGCCGGTTTTGCGACCATAGTGCTGGTCAGTCTTGTCACCAAGCCTGAACCCGAAGCGATGAATTTCCTGAAAGCCATTCGCTTCCGCAATGGGACATCATCGTGATGGCTAAAGCAGATGCCTATTGGCGCCGGACCCGGCGGCTAACCTTCACACTCCTTCTCTGCTGGTTCTTCGTGACGTTTGGGGTAACCTGGTTTGCCCGGGAGATCAATGAGATGGCATTCCTTGGTTTTCCGTTAGGCTTCTATATGGCCGCGCAAGGCTCTCTCGTGATCTTTCTGCTGATCATCTGGTGGTACAACCGGCAGATGCGGAAAATCGATGCCGAATTTGGTGTGGACGAAGACTAGTCTGCAGTCGTGAGCTTCTTTTTGATCAGCGCCGCCAGGGCCATCCTTGAGATGCTCGGCCTATGCCTTCTGGGGCAGGGCATGCTCTACATCCTGGCCGGACAAAGCAGGGCGAACAATCGCATCTACCAGTTGTTCGATTTGCTAACCAAGGCACCTCGGCGGGTTGTCGCGACGCTATTGCCGCGTTCGTCAAGCGAGAGGGTGATTGGCATCGTCAGCTTTGTGGTTCTGCTGCTGCTCTGGCTGGGGCTCGCTTTTGTCCGAAAGTTTGTTTGACCATTCCCTCGCTTCTGCTACAATGCGCGGCTTCCGGAGGGGTGGATGAGTGGTTTAAGTCGCACGCCTGGAAAGCGTGTGTAGGGTAATCCCCTACCGCGGGTTCGAATCCCGCCTCCTCCGCCAGTATTCGATGAAAAACGGCCCTTCTCGGGCCGTTTTGCATTTCTACTCATCGTCCCACCCATCATTTGCGATGGTGTGTTGTCCGACTCAGTGCCGGAATATCCCTTCGGCAACTGGTCAGGTAGAAATTTTCCGAAGCATTTTGAAGATTCCTTCCCGTACATCCTGTTCGTTAACGTCGCCAGTCCGTCTTGGTTCCAAAGCCGGCCTGGTTCTAGTCTGCTTTCCTCCATTGTCGCCAGGCGTAAGTTCGCCTTGCACGAGCTTCATGCTTCTGGCTTTGCGGTCTGGTGTTATTACCCAGTGGCTGCGGACAGGATAAACGTCTGACTTCATGGATGGGCCAAGTGGCGCGTGGATAAGAAGCATTCCTCACCTCGCCTGGATGGCTAAGTGATTTCCCCAATACGAATTTGATATTTATATTGTTATTATCAAATTATCGCCGCCGCCCAATGGAGTTTTGTCATGTTAGAAGCAGTCGTCGCCTTGTCGCCTGTGATCGCATCAGCCGTATATCTCGCACTGTTGATCGTTCGAGATCGCTGAAATCGCTCCTCTTTTGCCTCGGCTTTTAGGTTATTGCTTACGCGCACAGGAAACTCAAAGGAGAAACAATGAACGACATACAAATTGTTTATACGAGCAAGGCAACGGCAAATGTCGATGATGCCCAGCTGGACAATATTCTTAAATCAGCAGTACGAAACAATGCGGCAAGAAACATTACCGGGATGTTGCTTTATGCTAAAGGTAGCTTCCTGCAAGTACTGGAAGGCGAGGTGTCAGTAATCGAGGCTTTGCTCAAGCAACTAGAGGCAGATACGCGTCATCGTGATGTCGAGATTATTGTGCGTACTTCAATCAAGGGGCATGAATTCAAGAACTGGTCGATGGGCTATCGTCGATTACATGATAGCGATGCGAAGGCGCTGCTGAACTACGCACCATTTTTCGAAGATGGATTTGACGCTTCAAAGTTCTGTGAACAGCCAGGCCTCTCGCTCGATATTCTGAAAGCCTTGGCTGCGCAGCTCGATCAAACCTAAACCTGACAAACTACGTGGCGATAAACTTGCTGCCTCTGAGCTTGGCGCCTAAATCTCCTCCGTATCTGCGTGAATCGCCCCTTCGCATGGTGGCGCTCCGAAGCCTTGAGCCTAGGCAAGAGGCGAGGTCTGTGCTGTAAGAGTTGCCCGGAAGATTCCCGCTTGAACCAGTCAGGCAAGCTCCTTAAAGAGGATATGCCGTGGTCGGTGTGGCAGCCCGCCCAAGGGCCGAAATAAGAGCCCACCCGATATGCAATGTCAGCTCGGAAACTGTCCCTTCAAGCGATGCCAACGTTATTTATTCGACCAGACTCCCAAGTTTCACGTGGTAAACTGAAACAAATTAGGGCTTAAGCTCAATCCTGGGGGGGAGATGGCGGCGAAATTTTCTTTGCGTTCTGGTGTGATGCTGGTGGCGCTTCTATGCCTATCCCTGTTCGGATGGGTTGCTACCGATCTCCATCAATCCCGCGAACGGGAATTGCAGGCTGCCGAGCATGTTGGCCATACGCTGGGAAAATTGCTGGAAAGCCATCTGCAAGGAGCGGCGAGCAAGGTCGATTTTCACCTCTCCGATTTCGCGCTGCGCTTTCAACAGGATGTCGTCGATCGTGTCCCGCGTGAGCGCCTTGAAGGCGAATTGAAGCACTTCCTAGTTCATTTTCCCGAAATACACAGTTTTCGCGTTGCCGATACCGAAGGTCGTTATCTCTACGATGCCAGCGGAACATTGGCTGATGTCAATATTGCCGACCGCCCATATTTCATACGTCTCCGTGATGATCCCAATGCCGGGCTGGTCATTTCACCGCCGCTGGTTTCACGCGTTACCAACGATGTAGTGATCGTTTTTGCTCGTCGCTTGCAGGACAAGGACGGAAATTTCGCTGGCATTATCTTGGGCACCTTGCGTGCCGATTACTTCGAACGTTACTACCATGATCTGGATGTCGGTCGGCATGGCGTCATTGCGCTGTGGAGTCGGGACATGGAATTGTTTGCCCGCTGGCCGGAGTTGCCTGGCCGGCAGGGGAAAATTTTGCCGGATACACCGATTCCCGCCAAGCTGGAGGCGGGCGAGATAACGGGCAGTTTCCGTCGCGCGGGTGGCCTGGATGGAGTGCAGCGGATATTCGTTTTCCGGGCCATTGAAGGCTTTCCATTTGTCGTGACGGTGGGCCTGGCCGAAGCTGAGATTCTTGCCGAATGGCGACACCGGGCGGTGGTCTATGCGCTCCTCGGCTTCGCACTGGTCGCTGCACTGATTGCGCTGATGCGTTCCTGGGTGATGGGGTATCGTCGGGCTGAGGCGCAGGCCGAGCAACTGGCCCAGGATTTTGCTGATAAGTCCCGCGAAGGACGGGCATTGCTCGACTCAATCCCCGATCCGGCCTGGTTGCTCGATAACGAGGGGCATTATCTGGCAGTCAATGAAGCCTTTTGTCACTACAAGGGCTTGCCGATGGATCAGGTTCTTGGCCATACCGTCGACGAGTTGTTCCCGGTGGACGAGGCTAGGGTGCTGCGTGCCGGACAGCTTGAGGTGTATCGCCGGGGCGAGCCGGTGCGCGAGGTCGTCTGGCTGCATTTGCGTGGCAAGCTATCGCCGTTTGAGTTTCTTCGCGTACCGGTCTATCGCGACGACGGTCAGCCAAAAGGCTTGGCAGGCGTAGCCTGGGACATGACAGACCGTTATGAGGCCGAGGAGCGCCAGCGCCTGATTACCCACTTTTTCGATCACGCCAACGATGCCGTGTTGATCCTTGATGCGGAACGTAAGGTCGTCACGTTGAACAAGGCGGTAACGGCAATCAGCGGATACAGCCTGGATGATCTTGTTGGAAAGCCACCGCGCTTCATGCTTGAGAGTTTTCAGGACAAGGTTTTGCTGGATGGCATCGTGCAAACGCTTGAAGAGCAGGGCGCCTGGCGAGGTGAAATGAAGGCCGTGCGCAAGGATGGCGGTGCCCTGCCGATCTATTGCAATATCAGCTCGATTCGCAACGATACAGGCACGGTTGTTAACTGGGCGGTGTTCGTGACCGATCTCAGCGAGCGCAAGGCGGCCGAGGCGCGAATCGAGTCACTGACCCACGTCGATCAGTTAACCGACCTGCCCAATCGCCAGGGATTTTCCCGGATCATGGGTGAGTGGCTAGCGGCGGCAAGGAAGGGGGCGCTGATCATCATCGATCTTGATCAGTTGAGCCGGGTGAACGACGCTTTCGGTCATGCCGCTGGTGATGCCGTGTTGCACCGTATCAGTGTGCGCTTGCGAAAAATACTTCGTGAAGGGGATTTTCTTGGTCGTTTGGGCGGAGATCAGTTTGGCGTTCTGCTTGCTCAAGGCTCTCGTCCCGTTTTGGCGGAAGTAGTCGCCCGCAAGTTGCTGGATGCGATTGCCAAGCCAGTGATGATTGAAGGGAGTGACGTCGTGACCACAGCGTCGGCCGGCATTTGTCTGCTGGCCAGCGATGGCCACGATGTGCCCACCCTTTTGCGTAATGCTGATAATGCCCTACATCACGCCAAGGATACTGGACAGAACATCTTCCGCTTCTTCTCTGCCGACATGAACGTTCGCATGGCGGAACGCCTGCGCTTGGAAAGCGATTTGCGCTGGGCCCTCTCTCGCAATGAACTGCTGCTGCACTACCAGCCGCAGGTCGATATCAACAACGGCGAAATCATCGGTTTCGAGTGTCTGCTGCGCTGGCAACATCCGGAGTTGGGCATGGTATCGCCGGTGAGGTTCATCCCTCTTGCCGAAGAAAGCCGGCTGATCCTGCCGATTGGCACCTGGGTGCTGGAAGAGGCCTGCCGACAAAACAAGGCGTGGCAGGATGCCGGAATGGCACCGAAGGTGGTGGCCGTCAACCTGTCAGCAGTCCAGTTTCACGGTGCCGATATCGTCGCCCTGGTGTCGCAGTCGCTTCAGAACTCCGGACTGGAGCCTTGCTATCTCGAACTGGAAATCACCGAAAGCGTCATCATCGAGGATCCGGAACGGGTGATTCGCATCATGGAGGAGCTCAAGACGCTAGGTGTCGGCCTATCGATTGACGATTTCGGAACGGGCTATTCCAGCCTGTCCTACCTGAAACGATTCCCGATTGACAAGATCAAGATCGACCGTTCGTTTGTCCGTGATCTGGAGCGCAGTAACAACGATGCAGCGATCATCCGCATGGTGATTGGCATTGCGATGGAGCTTGAACGCAAGGTGATCGCCGAGGGGGTCGAAACGGTTGAGCAGCTTGAATTCCTGCGCAACCATCGCTGCGACGAATACCAAGGTTTCTATTGCAGCCCCGGCGTGCCGGCCGCAGAGATTCCAGCACTCGTGGCCAGTCGAGAGGCCTGATTAATCGCCAATTTGCTGGCGTTTTGTCCAGCACCTGCTTGACCTGCCCGGCGGATATTTGGCTCTCCGTCCATTTGCTCTGGTGCCACTCCTTACTGGCTTGCCGATGCAGCGACAGCCTCGCGTAATTCGGTAATATCGTGGGCTTAGCATTCCAGCGCCCCTTCACGGAAATCTGACCATGCAATACCACGCCGCCAATACCGATTCCCTGATGAGCATCACCAACCGCCCCGACCTCGTTTTCGAGCGCGGCGAGGGATCGTGGCTTTACGACCATCAGGGCAAGGCTTATCTCGACTTCATTCAGGGCTGGGCGGTGAATACGCTCGGTCATTGCCCGCCGGAAATCGCTGCGGCACTTACTGCGCAAGTGGGCAAGCTGATCAACCCGAGCCCGGCTTTTTACAATGGGCCGATGATCGAACTCGCCAGCCTGCTTACCGCCAACTCGGTGTTCGACCGCGTCTTCTTCGCCAACACTGGAGCCGAAGCCAACGAGGGGGCGATCAAGCTGGCGCGCAAATGGGGCCGGCTGCACAAGGACGGCGCCTACGAGATCATCACCTTCGGGCATTCCTTCCACGGCCGTACGCTGGCCACCATGTCGGCGTCCGGCAAGGCGGGCTGGGACACGATCTACGCGCCGCAGGTGCCGGGCTTCCCGAAAGCGATTTACAACGACATTGCTACGGTCAACGAGAAAATCGGGCCAAAAACGGTAGCCGTCATGCTCGAACCGGTGCAGGGCGAGGGCGGGGTGATCCCGGCCGATATCGAATTCCTCAAGGCGCTGCGCGAGCTGACCACGGCACGGGGCATCCTGCTCATCGTCGATGAAGTGCAGACAGGTATGGGCCGCACCGGCAAGCTGTTTGCCTACGAACACGCCGGCATCTTGCCGGACATCATGACGCTGGCCAAGGGCATCGGCGGCGGTGTGCCGCTGGCAGCGCTACTGGCTCGCGAGGAAATCTGCTGCTTCGAGCCGGGCGACCAGGGCGGCACCTATAACGGCAATCCGCTGATGACAGCGGTTGGCGCGGCGGTGCTGAAGCGCCTGCTGGCGCCGGGCTTTCTCTCTGGCGTCGAGGCGCGCGGGCAATATCTGTCGAAGCGTCTGCTCGAACTCTCGGCAAAACACGGCCAGAAGGGCGAACGCGGTTCCGGCCTGTTGCGTGCCTTGGTTCTCGACGACGAACGCGGCCCGGAGATCGTCCGCCGGGCGCTCGAAGGCGGTCCGAAAGGCCTGCTGCTCAATGCGCCGCGCCCCAATCTACTGCGCTTCATGCCGGCGCTGAATGTCAGCGAGGCTGAGATCGACCAGATGATTGCCATGCTCGATGCGCTACTGGCCAAATGACGCTGAGTGCCGAGCCGAAGTAGTGCCCGGAACGGGGCGTCGCCAGCAGGGGGGTGATTGAAGAGAGCTTGCGCGGCAGCCTGTCCCGGGCTGGCGTGGGTCGTAAAAAAAGCGCCCTGAGGCGCTTTTTCTTTGACCCGGCTGGATCAGCCCCGAATATTTTCCGGAAGCTTGTCCTGGATAATCTTGAGCAGTGGCCCGAAAACCTTCGGCGTACCGGCAACAAGATTCCCGCTTTCAAGGTAGGTGGCATCACCGCGCAAGTCGCTGACCAGACCACCGGCTTCCGAGATGAGCAGGGCGCCGGCAGCCATATCCCACGGCGACAGGCCGAATTCCCAGAAGCCGTCGTAGCGGCCGCAGGCGACATAGGCCAAGTCCAGAGAGGCGGCGCCGGGGCGGCGCTGACCAGCCGTTTTTTCGGCCAGCTCCTTGAAGATGGACAGGTAAAGATCGATCTTGTCGAACATCCGGTACGGGAAGCCGGTGCCAATCAATGATTCCCCGAGACGTGTGCGGCGGGAGACGCGGATGCGGCGCTCGTTGAGGAAGGCGCCGCCGCCCTTGCTGGCGGTGAAGAGTTCGTTGCGATTCGGATCGAAAACGACTGCCTGTTCGACGATGCCACCCTTGGCGAGGGCGATCGAAACGGCGTATTGCGGCATGCCGTGGATGAAGTTGGTGGTGCCGTCGAGCGGATCGATGATCCACTGATACTCGCCTTCGCCCTGGCCGGCAGTCTCGCCAGACTCCTCTGCTAGAATGCCGTACTGCGGATAGGCTTCCTGCAGCGTTTGGATAATCGCGGCTTCGGCCGCCTTGTCGACCTCGGTTACAAAGTCGTTCGGCTGCTTGGCGGTCACCTTGAGCAAGTCGAGGTCGTTCGAAGCGCGATTGATGATCTGGCCGGCGCGACGCGCTGCCTTGATGGCGATATTCAGAGCTGGATGCATGGGCTTAAAGAGCTAACGGGCGGCCAGTGCCACCCGATATATATTTGAAAGAACGAATTTTACACCATGAACCCAGAAGTCCTGCTGTCACGTATCAGAGTCGTCCTGTGCCGTCCGAGTCATCCGGGCAATATTGGTGCTGCAGCAAGGGCCATGAAGACCATGGGGTTGTCCAGTCTGTATCTGGTATCCCCGAAGCACTTTCCCGACCCCGAGGCGGATACGCGAGCCACCGGGGCTGTTGATGTTCTGGCGCGGGCCACTGTTACCAGTTCCCTGAAAGAAGCCTTGGCCGGCACAGCCTTTGCTGTTGCTCTCTCGGCACGGCAGCGTGACATCGGGCCGGTTCTCGGGGCGCCGCGCGAGACGGTGGCCCGACTGATCGCCGAGGCTGCCGGCGGCGATGTGGCGCTGGTCTTTGGTAACGAGACTGTCGGCCTGACCAACGATGAAATCCTCCATTGCCAGGCGGCGGTGACGATCCCGACCAACCCGGAATTCAGTTCGCTCAATCTCGGTTCAGCTGTTCAGGTGCTGTGCTATGAATGCCGGATGGCCGCATTCCTGGAGAAGCCACCCGTGGTGGAGCAAGGGGTAACGCCTTTTGCCTCACCAGTGGCGACGCACGACGAGATCGAGGGGCTTTATGGTCACCTTGAAACGATTATGACCGATAGCGGTTTCTACAATCCGGAGCAGCCCGGGCGCTTGTTCCCGAAACTGCGTCGCTTGTTCGGGCGAGTCCGGTTGGAGAAAGACGAGATCAATATCCTGCGCGGCATTCTGGCCTCGACTCAGGTAAAGACCAGCCACGGCCGCAAGGGCTGAGCGCAATCAGCTGAAGCTGTCGCGCATTTCCGCCGTCAGGGCTTCAATTTCCGGCCGTAGATGACCGTATTCTTCTTCCAGCGTTGCAAGCTCGGAAGTTAGTTCTGGTTGATCCTGCATCAGCCATTCGAAATGCCCGCCACAGAGCATGTTGGCCACGTAGATAACATCAGGCAGGGTCTTGATCGCTGTCGGTATTGGGCGCATATGATCGTGGTCAGCCGTAGCCTCGACGATCTCCGCTGGCAGTCCCAGCGCATTGAGTAAAGAAACGCCTATGCTTTCATGCCAATTGACGATCAGGTACTTGATGCTTTCCGGGCGGTGGCGGAGTTCTTCGTACTGGGTTGCCCGGTAAAGCATGTAGAACGCACCCAGATCGTGAATCAGGCCGGCCAGCATGGCCTCGTCAGGGTTCAGGCGGGGGATCTGCCTGGCGATGACGCAGGCAGCGGCGGATGTCTGGATGGAATGTTCCCAGAGACCATGAGTGATCTCGGAAAACTCTGCCATGCCTTTGGCGCGCATCAGCTGGGTCATCACAATGGAGAGCGCGGCTGTTCGTACCGCGTTGAGCCCCAGGCGAACAATGGCTGATTTGAGATCAACTACCTCATGTCCTTGCGGATTGAAGGCAACCGAGTTGGCCAGATGAAGCAATTTGGCTGAGATCAGCGGCTCGACCGAAACCGCATGTGCGATGTTTGCAATGCTCTGATCACGATCCTGTAAGGCCTTGCGCAGGCGCAGTACGGCATCGAAGTACGTTGGAAATACCACTTCGCCAGAGAGCTCCTTGGCAATGTCGGCCAACATCTGAAAGCGCTGGGCCTTCAGGGCGTCACCTTTCTTGTCCGGGTCGTTCTGGTCAGGGGGGGGCAGTGTTCATTGCTGCATTATTCAACAAAAACCCCGCCTTGTGGGCGGGGTCGGTTTCCTCAAGGAGGAGATTTGGTGGGTGCTGACGGGGTCGAACCGCCGACATTCTGCGTGTAAGGCAGACGCTCTGCCAACTGAGCTAAGCACCCAAGCAACTATTAGTTGCAGGCATCCTTCAGGCCCTTGCCCGGACGGAACTTCGGCTGCTTGGCGGCCTTGATTTCCAAGGTCTTGCCGGTGCGCGGGTTGCGACCGGTGCGGGCAGCGCGCTCGCCAACGTAGAAGGTGCCGAAACCGATCAGGCTGACGCTATCGCCGGCCTTGAGTGCACCCTTGATGGATTCGACGGCGGCATCCAGCGCGCGGGCGGCAGCAGCCTTGGAAATGTCAGCTTGAGAAGCGATGGAATCGATCAGATCTGTCTTGTTCATTTGGGTCCCCTAATGGATCAAATTGGTGTGGTTAAACTTTGCGAGGACGGATTTATATCTCTGGCGAAATCCTTGTGTCAAGCGGATTTTCGGGGAATCGTCTGGCTGGGAATAGAAGGAAAGGATGCATGACAGAATATGTCAGCATCCTTTCCTTCAAAATCAATGAGTAAGCAGCGTTGAAGCTGCAGCAGTCTCAGCCGATGCCGGGGTGCCAGAATTGGCGTCAGCCAGCTCCGGAAGGGGCTCTGGCATGCGTTCCAGCGCACGCTCAAGCACTTGGTCAATCCATCTGACCGGGACAATTTCAATCTTGTTTTTGATGTTGTCAGGAATCTCGGTGAGGTCCTTGACGTTCTCTTCCGGGATCAACGCAGTCTTCAGCCCGCCACGCACGGCGGCCAGGAGTTTTTCCTTAAGACCCCCGATTGGCAGGACTTCGCCGCGGAGAGTGATTTCGCCAGTCATGCACACGTCGCAGCGAACCGGAATGCCCGTGTACGACGACACGAGAGCTGTCGTCATGGCACCGCCGGCCGATGGGCCATCCTTGGGGGTGGCACCTTCCGGCACGTGGATATGAATGTCGGTCTTTTCGAAAGCCTCATCCTTGATGCCGAGTCGACGAGCCCGGGCGCGGACAACCGAGCGGGCCGCTTCGACCGATTCCTTCATGACGTCACCGAGAGAGCCGGTACGGATGATGTTGCCCTTGCCGGGCATGTTGGCGCATTCGATGGTCAGCAATTCGCCACCGACTTCCGTCCAGGCCAAACCAGTCACCTGGCCTACCTGGTTTTCCTTTTCAGCCATGCCGTAGCTGTAGCGCTGAACACCGAGGAATTTGTCGAGGTTCTTTGCGTTGACCAAGATCTTCGAGTCGCGCTTCTTCAGCACCAAGGTCTTGACGACCTTGCGGCAGATCTTGGAAATTTCGCGTTCGAGAGCACGGACACCGGCTTCACGGGTGTAGTAGCGAACGATGTCGCGAACGGCACTGTCGGCGACGGAAATCTCGGTCTTCTTCAGGCCATTGTTTTTGATCTGCTTGGGCAGCAGATAGCGCATGGCGATATTGACCTTCTCGTCTTCCGTGTAACCCGACAGGCGAATCACTTCCATCCGGTCGAGCAACGGTGCCGGGATGTTCAGGGTATTCGCGGTGGCGACGAACATCACGTCGGAAAGGTCGAAATCGACCTCGACATAGTGATCCTGGAAGGTGTGGTTCTGTTCCGGATCAAGCACTTCGAGCAGGGCTGAGGAGGGGTCGCCACGAAAGTCCTGGCCGAGCTTGTCCACTTCGTCGAGCAGGAACAGCGGATTGCGCACGCCGACTTTGGTCAGGCTGCTCAGGATCTTGCCCGGCATCGAACCGATGTAGGTACGGCGATGGCCGCGGATTTCGGCTTCGTCACGTACGCCGCCCAAAGCCATGCGAACAAACTTGCGGTTTGTTGCCTTAGCGATGGACTGGCCAAGTGAAGTCTTGCCGACGCCGGGTGGGCCGACGAGGCAGAGGATAGGAGCCTTGACCTTGTCTACGCGCTGTTGGACAGCAAGGTACTCGACGATGCGTTCCTTGACCTTGTCCAGGCCGTAGTGGTCCTGGTCAAGTATCTTCTCGGCCTCACGCAAATCCTTGCTGATGCGGGTCTTCTTGCGCCATGGCAAGCCGATCAGGGTTTCAATGAAATTGCGGACAACAGTGGCTTCCGCCGACATCGGCGACATCAGGCGCAGCTTCTTCAACTCGCCCTCGGCCTTGGCCAGACCTTCCTTGCTCATGCCGGCGGCCTTGATCTTCTTGTCCAGCTCTTCGAGATCGGCACCTTCTTCACCTTCGCCGAGCTCCTTCTGGATTGCCTTGACCTGTTCGTTCAGGTAGTACTCGCGCTGGCTCTTTTCCATCTGGCGCTTGACGCGGCCACGGATGCGCTTTTCGACCTGCAGGATGTCGATTTCAGCTTCGAGCTGGGAGAGCAGGCGGTCAATACGTTCGCGGATGCTTTCCATCTCCAGCACTTCCTGCTTCTGCTCGAGCTTGAGCGGCAGATGGGCGGCGATGGTGTCGGCCAGACGACCGGCATCTTCGATACCGGCGATGGAGGAGAGCACTTCCGGCGGGATCTTCTTGTTCAGTTTGACGAACTGGTCGAACTGGGCAACCACGGCACGGCGCATTGCCTCGATTTCGTGGTCTTCAACGCCGGGTTGGACCAAAGGAATAGCCGTGGCCATGAAGACGGAAGATTGCACTTCGATGGCTTCGACGCGGGCGCGTTGGGTGCCTTCGACCAGGACCTTGACGGTGCCGTCAGGCAACTTGAGCATCTGCAGGATGTTGGCCATGCAGCCAATGCGGTACAAATCTTCCGGCTCCGGCTCATCCTTGGCCGCCGATTTCTGGGCGACCAGCAGGATGTTCTTGCCGGCTTCCATGGCCATTTCGAGCGCCTTGATCGACTTGGGGCGGCCGACGAAGAGCGGGATGACCATGTGCGGGAAAACGACCACGTCGCGCAGCGGCAGCAGTGGCAGTTCAACGGTTTCCGGGAGCGTGTTGGGGTTCGACATTACGATGCCTTTGAAATAGGTATGTGCCCCCTACGTGGGGGCGGGGAACCGCAATTCAAGTCCCGGCTCAGTTCGAGCCAGAAACCTTGGGCTGGTCAGCGTAAATGAGCAGGGGCGGGGTGTCGCCAGTGATCGTATTTTCGTCGACAACTACCTTATTGACACTTTCCATCCCCGGGAGTTCGTACATCGTGTCAAGCAGTGCGTGTTCGATAATCGAACGCAGGCCGCGAGCGCCGGTCTTGCGTTCCAATGCCTTCTTGGCGATGGCTGCAAGGGCGGTTGGGCGGATCTCCAATTCGACATCTTCCATCGAGAAAAGCTTCTGGTACTGTTTGACCAGTGCGTTCTTCGGTTCGGTCAGGATCTGGACGAGGGCGGATTCCTCGAGTTCCTTCAGTGTGGCGACAACCGGCAGACGTCCGATCAGCTCGGGAATCAGGCCGAACTTGATCAGGTCTTCCGGCTCGACGTCCTGCAGTGTCTTGCCGATGGCCTTGCCATCATCCTTGCTCTTCACTTCGGCGCCAAAACCAATACCGCCCTTTTCGGAGCGGTTGCGGATGACCTTTTCCAGGCCATCAAAAGCGCCACCGCAGATGAACAGAATGTTGGTGGTGTCGACCTGGACGAAATCCTGGTTCGGGTGCTTGCGGCCACCTTGCGGCGGAATCGAGGCTGTCGTGCCTTCGACTAGCTTCAGCAGGGCCTGCTGCACGCCTTCACCGGAAACGTCGCGGGTGATCGAAGGATTGTCGGACTTGCGGGAAATCTTGTCGATTTCGTCAATGTAGACGATGCCCTGCTGTGCCTTTTCAACATCGTAGTCGCACTTCTGCAGCAGCTTCTGGATGATGTTCTCGACGTCTTCGCCAACATAGCCGGCTTCGGTCAGTGTTGTGGCATCGGCCATCACGAAGGGAACGTTGAGCAGGCGCGCCAGCGTCTGGGCGAGCAGGGTCTTGCCGGAACCGGTCGGGCCGATCAGCAGGATGTTGCTCTTCGAAAGCTCGACGTCACCGGCATTCTTGGCGGTGTGGCGCAGGCGTTTGTAATGGTTGTAGACGGCTACCGAGAGGATGCGCTTGGCGACTTCCTGGCCAATGACGTATTGGTCGAGGATCGAGCAGATCTCACGCGGCGTCGGCAGGTCGGAACGACCGGCCTTGGCGGCTTCTTCGGGAAGCTCGTCACGAATGATGTCGTTGCAGAGCGAGATGCACTCGTCACAGATGAACACCGACGGTCCGGCGATGAGCTTTTTGACTTCATGCTGGCTCTTGCCGCAGAAGGAGCAGTAGAGCAGTTTTTCCTGGCCGCCTTTAGACATCGTAAGCTCTCCGTTCAAGCCGCGTCGCGGCGGGTCAATACCTTGTCGATCAAACCGTATTCTGCAGCCTCGGCAGCAGAAAGGAAGTTATCGCGATCAGTGTCTTTTTCAATGCGTTCCAGCGGCTGACCGCTGTGTTCAGCCATGATCCGGTTCAGGCGATCACGAATCGACAGGATTTCCTTGGCGTGGATGGCGATATCCGATGCCTGGCCCTGGAAGCCGCCCAGCGGCTGATGAATCATCACACGGGAATTGGGCAGGGCGAAACGCTTGCCCTTGGCGCCGGCATTGAGCAGGAAGGCACCCATCGAGGCGGCCTGACCGATACACAGTGTCGAGACATCGGGCTTGATGAACTGCATGGTGTCATAGATTGACATGCCAGCCGTTACTGAGCCACCCGGTGAGTTGATGTAGAAGTAGATGTCCTTGTCCGGGTTTTCCGCTTCAAGGAACAGCAATTGGGCGACGACCAGATTGGCGCTGACGTCGTTGACAGGGCCGACAAGAAAGATCACCCGCTCTTTCAACAGGCGCGAATAGATGTCGTACGCGCGCTCACCACGTCCGCTCTGTTCAACCACCATCGGGACGAGGCCCAGAGCCTGCGGATCCCAGTTGCTTGCGTTGTCGATATTCATGTCAGCCCTTGTGTGTTGCTTGTTGGTTACATTCAAGACGATTGTCGCTTTCGCGACAAGGTCCAGATTACTGCTTCTGACCCATCAGTTCATCAAAAACTGCAGCCTTGTCGGTGACCTTGGCTTTGCTCAGCACCCACTCGACTACATTGTTTTCGATGGCGACGCCTTCGACTTCCTGCAGACGCTGCGGCTGGGCGTAATACCAGCGAATCACTTCTTCCGGGTGCTCGTAGCTCTGGGCAGTTTCTTCGACCATCGTACGAACCTGTTCCGGGCTAGCCTGAAGCTTTTCCGTCTTAACGACTTCAGCAAGGATCAGGCCAAGTGTGACACGACGCTTTGCCTGGTCGGCAAACCACTCCGGCTGGATAGGCATATCCTTGATCTTCATGCCGCGCTGTTCCATGTCTTGACGGGCCGCTTGCATCAGGCGCTGGATCTCCATGTCGACCAGAGCGACCGGGACGGTGATCGGGTTGGCCTTGAGCAGGGCTTCCATGACCTGGTCCTTCAGCTTGCCTTCAATGCGACGCTTCACTTCGCGCTTCAGGTTGGCTTCGATCTCGGAACGCATCTTGGTCACGTCGCCGTCGGCGATGCCCATGCTGGTCGCGAACTCTGCATCCAGTTCCGGCAGAACCGGGGCCTGCACCTGCTTGACGGTGATGTCGAACTGAACTGTCTGGCCAGCCAGATCCTTGGCGTGGTAATCGGCCGGGAAGGTCAGGTCGAAAGTCTTTGTTTCTCCAGCCTTGGCGCCTTCAACGGCGTTCTCGAAATCGGGCAGCATCATGCCTTGGCCGAGGACGAACGGATAGTCATTTGCCTGACCACCCGGGAACGGTACGCCGTCCTTCTTGCCGGTGAAATCGATGACAACGCGGTCTTCCTTGGCGGCGGCGCGGTCAGCGTCGGCGTAGGAAACGCGCTGCTTGCGCAGGATGTCGAGGGTCTTGTCGACTTCAGCGGGGCTGACTTCAAGAACCGGACGCTCAACTTCGGAGGCCGACAGGTCGCCCGGGGTGAATTCCGGATAGACCTCGAAGATGGCGGAGAACTCAAGGTGCGAGGTGCTTTCAGTGGTCTTCGGCTCGATGCGCGGGTAGCCTGCAACGCGCATCTTCTTTTCGGTGACTGTTTCACCGAACACACGATCCAGTTCTTCGGACAGAACTTCGTGGCGAGCCTGGTCGCCGTACTGCTGCTTGACGATGCTGAACGGCACCTTGCCCGGGCGGAAGCCTGGCACCTTCATGTTCTTGCCCATGCGCTTCAGGCGCTGTTCCATTTCTTTCTCGACATCGGCAATGGCGATGGAGAGATCGACGCGGCGTTCGAGTTCGTTAGCTTGTGCAGTAGTTGCTTCCATGAGAATTCCTTGTGACTACGGAGCCGAAAAATAAAGCTGACAATAATATCACGGTCACTCTGCTGCGGGATGCTTCCGCCTGTACTCGGGAGCATGTGGGTTTTTTCGTGAGCGACCAGTAGACAGGTTCTGCGGAAGTTCGTACAATGCGCGCCTTCTTCAGCGGCGGCTGTAGCTCAGTTGGTAGAGTCCCGGATTGTGATTCCGGTTGTCGTGGGTTCGAGCCCCATCAGTCGCCCCAAGTATTCCTACGTTAACCCTCTGAGAAATCAGGGGGTTTTTCGTTTCTGGGATCGCTTGCTCCGTCTCGTCAGTCTCCCCGCTTGGGTTGCAAGGGTGACGTCAAGGTGACAGCCGGGTGACCGACTGCCTAGGTTCAGGTTAACACGGTCTGGCTACCGTGCACAAGCACTCCGCTTATTACTCATTTCCCCCTCTGTATCGCTCCTGTAAGTCCGTCTGCATTCGCGTCTGAATACGCTGCACTCACGCGAAAACCCCTCCGCGCCCTCAAGCCCATTTGCTGCCCCCATACCCCTTTCCTGTAAAGGACTCGATGCACTCCCTGCCATTAGGGCAACGGGTAGTAGAAAAGGAAGCTCGCCGGCATTTTAAGTAGTGCGTAGCGGTCTTCCTGATCTATTCGTTAAGTTGGTATTGAGCTGACCATTCTGCAGTTACTACCTTTCGTAACAGCGTGGAGACGCCAGACAGGAAAGATCAAGGCCCGCCCAAGAGCGGGTTTTTTTACGTCTGGAAATCTGATGAGTCAGCCATGCCGTTCGGCGCACTTGTGCGCACAACCTCAAATCAGGCAAGGAGACAGCGATGGACTATCGCTTATTGACGGAACACTTCCACAACATGCGCGAGCGCCAGATTCACAATCATGGCCGTGTTGTGAGTGATGTAGATAAACAGGTGTCGACGGTCGTACTCAACGCGACATTGAAGGCAATGGAGAATGTCAGAATTGGTGTAGCTAGAACACAAATGCAGGCCGTTCCCATTGGTACCGGGCTAGGTAAATCATCATCGGCGTATGCCCTCATTGCTGCATTTGCCTTGCTTGACCGGGAGTTTTCGGCTGCCTACGTTGTGCCAACTATTAAGATGGGAATTGAGGCTCAGGAGGGTATCGAAGCTCTTTTAGGAGAGGGTACTACGGCACTGTGGACTTCGCTGCACAAACACAAAGGAGTGGATCGCAGGAGGGCAGTCGAAGAACTGGGGTTCGTTCCTTCTCGGACTGTCGATAAAGCCACCCTCGGAGCGGAGCGCATCATCATCGTTACTCATAAGGCACTTGAGCGTGAGTTTGAGAGCGGTAAGGCCGATGGCATTCTGCAGTTCTTTGGTCGGCGACGGAGTGTTGTATTCATTGATGAGCATCCCGAGTTGTTGAGGCAAGTTCAGGTAACGCCAGAGGATGTACAGGCTATGCACGATCAGCTTCAACGACTCAATCCTGATCATGCTTGGTTGCACGTCATGTCAAAGGCTGTTTATCGAATGTCGGAGCTCACCCACGGAACTGGGGCGCGCTTCATTCCTGCGCCACTTTTTGATGCAGAAGATATACGTACTTTCGATAACGAAGATGAAGTCTCGTTGTGGGAAATGACAGACTCAGAAGCATCGGATAGCGTGCGTATGGTTGAGCAAGCCGGGTTGAAACAGGTGCTCGACTTTCTGCGGGCTGCAACTCTCGGTAGGGTGTTCTACTCTCGAAAGGACTGTCAGTTCTACGCTTACAGTCTTCACTTCGGTGCAGGTTATCCCGGCTTTGTTCTCCTTGACGCAACGAGCGAGCTAGCGGGATTGGTGACTCTGAATCCGCACGTAACCTCCGTTCCGGTAGTGCATGTGAATTATGAGCAACTGGAGGTCTTTAGCATGGAGATGCCGAAGGGATTTTCAAAGGTCAAGGACGTGCTTAAGCAGGCTCGCTTGAGTGCTCAATACGGGCAGTACATCAAAGAGTCTGTACTCGCGAATACTCAATCAGGAGATGAAGTGCTTATCGTGGTGCACAAAGATGTGTTGTCGATGGAACTCGTTGGAGCCATATCTGAAAATCCATCTCACCCTACAGATTGGGATGGTCGGAAGGTAAATGCCCAGAATTGGGGGGCTGGCGTTGGCTCGAACAAGTATCGGGATAAGACACATGTATTTATGTTCGGCTCGTATTACTTACCAAGATCAACGACTATCGCCCAGACTCATGGATGGTCCGAGCAGCCGCTCAGTGATTCGCAGTTAAAGCAAGCAGAGAGCGTTAGAGTTGCTGGAAATTGGTATGCCCCACAAGGAGCATTTAGGCAGGTGCATGATGGAAACATCCTGCGCTGGGTGAAGCAGCTTGCAATGCGTGGTAAAGCGCGGTGTGTAGATGGGAATGGTAAATGCTTTCCGATGAAACTATTTCTTACTATGGACTTAGAGATGCTATTGCCAAATATGCACAGATTGTTTCCCCGGGCTCCCATGCCTAAGGCTGCTGAACTGCCTAGCTGTGTTTCTCCTAAGGGGGTGCAAGGACGGCAAGGGTTGTTGCGTATGGCAATGAGTAGCAACCGGGCATGTATCAGTGCAGAAGAGATTCAGTCAGCAACGGGAATCGTAACGAGAAATCTTGGTCAAGAGTTCAAAGCGTTAGGTGAGCCAATGCAACAGTTGGGCTGGTCTTTAGTGCCGGCCAAAGAAATTGGTCTTGCTGGGCGGATGAAATATCTAATACATAAAGATAGATTCATAAAGCAGAAGCTGGCTGCCTGACAATTGGGTGCCCTACCGGGGCTTATTCCGGTGGGGCTTCCTTTGTGTTGGTGGGTTAATCGTCGAAAGCAGACTGAGCCAAGAAGAGCTATTCTTCTGGGTTGCTATGCTCTCAGGGCAGGGGGCTTCCCTAGCGCTGGCTCCGCAAGCTGTATGCTGTATGAGCGTTCGATTTATGCATCGCTCATGCGCGGGTGTCTCCGTGCCCGGCGCTCTGCCACACGCCCCCCGTGCCGCCCCTCAGGGGCCAGTCTGAGCGATTCCGGAGCCTCGCCCATGGCAACCCCTTCGCGCTGTATAAAACTCCTCTGAGTGCTTTTGGGTGGCCTTGCAGAGGGGGGGGGCTTTCCTGCCTACTCTGGCTGCTGTGAAACGCGAGTTATTGAACTGAGCGCTTTTGAAGAATCCCCAATAGCGTGGATGCCGTTTCTGTATCTCCGCTATCCAGCGCCGCCTTTATTCGATCTTTGATGGCATTGATCTCATGTTCTTCAGCTGTTTCAACACTTTTTCGAACAGTAACCCTGATGGCTTCATCCTCAGCGATTCTGCGAACACGCCGCTCTTCTAGCTCTGCGCCTGCCTTTTCAATGACGGCTTTTGATTTGGAGGAAATGGATTTGATTACTCGCCATAACACTAAAACAAACACAACGAACAAACCGAAGAGAAAGACGATTTTCATAATGAAACTTAGCTTTGCGCGGTGAAATTGATCCTCGTATGTGCGATTTGCTTCGGAGATATGCGCTGCAGCTAGCTCTGAAAAGTTCGATAAGACAATCGTCTCGGTTTTCTCTGTAGAGGGTGAAGACACATCTATTCCTGTGCCATCTACCTGATTTAACTTAGTTATTTTTAGGGTGGCTTTCGGTTTTGACTTCTGACTTAATAAATTGAATAGTTCGATATTTTCTCGAGACAGCCAAGCACTTCCCATGGAGTTGCTGCTGATCGTTACACCATCCGAGGATAGCGATGCGCCGAGTATCGCTCGCGTTTTTTGGGGGCTATCAAATACATCGGCACTGATGGATACATAGGGTGGCGAGCATTGTTTTGATGGGTAGCCTGCCTGACTAATAGTGCATCGTAAGTCCACAGTGATAACTAGGCCATCGACTCGCCATTTGGGCCAAGAACCCATTGATATTTCTGGTTCAATAACTACCGTTGCACTTGCTGCAGAGGTGCACAGAGCGAAAAGCAATATCAGTACAAGTTTTAGTCTCGGCATGATTCTCTTTGTGAGTGGATTGGTTCGAGTCGCGAAAATTGCTACAACAGGAAGTCGAGACGGTATCTGTCTCTTTTCAAAATGACGTTCAGGATACACGAGCTAGTTTTCCCGCAAGGTCGCCAGCGTCAATGGATACGTACCGTTGAAGCATGTTCGCCGTCGTGTGACCGGAGATGCTGCGTAGCTCCAAAATGTTCAAGCCGAGCTTCGCCAATCTGGTAAGCGCATCGTGCCGTAGGTCGTGGAACGTGAAGTCTTGAATGCCAGCCCTTGCTACTGCGCGCATGTAGGCCTGCTTCAACGTCTCGATAGACACTGGGAATACATGACCCCCGAGGCAACGGGGGAGTACACGCAGCATGGACACACAAGCCGGAGATAGCGGGATGGTGCGGCTACCTGTCTTGCCTGAAACCTTGGCTACCTTACGTTCGAGGTCAACATCACGCCATGTGAGTGCAAGGATTTCACCTCGCCGTGCAGCAGTCTCAAGAGCGAACACAACAATGGGCTTTATCCACGGGCTCTGGCACTGAGCGCAGGCAGTAATCAATGCTTTCCGTTGTGAGTCGTTCAGTACCCTGTCTCTGGCCTTGTTCGGGGTCGGCTTGCGAACTTGGCTAACCGGGTTAGTGTCGATAGCTAGGCCCCAATCCCGTATTGCTACATTGAACAGGTGACTGAGCAGGGCTAGCTCTCTATGCACAGTGGAGCCGCTTACAACCTCAAGTCGTTTATCTCTGTACTCTGCGATCATTCGCCCTTTGATTGATCCAATCGCATGCTCTACAAGGTTGGAGCGTTTGATGACTGCAATACGCAGTACCTCATTGGCTGCTCCGCGCTTCTTCGGTGTGACCTCTTTTTGGTATCTATCGAGAAGTTCTCGCAGAGTTCGCTGCTGCACTTCAGAGCGATCCTCCCATTGCCCAGCATCGAGCAGCCTTTCTTGATGCCTAGCCCATCGCTCAGCATCCTTCTTTAGCTCGAATGTTTTTGATTGAGTCGGGTAGCCTTTGCGTTTGACGATTGCTTGCCAGTTGTTGCTGCGCTGTCTAATGGTTGCCATGGTTGCTGCCTTCGGGTGACAGCAGGGTGACAAACAAGTTAGAGTAGTGCCCCCTATGGTTGGGAAACCTTCAGCGGCGGCTGTAGCTCAGTTGGTAGAGTCCCGGATTGTGATTCCGGTTGTCGTGGGTTCGAGCCCCATCAGTCGCCCCAGAATTTAACCCCCGCACACCGCAAGGTCTGCGGGGGTTTTCACTTTGGAGTTCGCGAAAAATGACCGATGCTATGTTTTCCGGCTTGCAGCCCGCTACTGTCTGGGCGCATTTTTCACACCTCTGTGCGATCCCTCGTGCCTCCAAGCAGGAAGCCGTGCTGCGTGATTCCCTGCTGCAAAGGGCCGTCAGTCGTGGTCTGGACGCTACAGTGGATGCCGCGGGTAACCTGATTATCCGCAAGCCGGCCAGTGCTGGCCGTGAACATTGTCCGGGTGTGGTGTTGCAGGCGCATCTCGATATGGTTTGCCAGAAGAATGCCGATAGCAATCACGACTTTGCTCACGATTCGATTGTTCCCGTCCTGCGTGATGGTTGGCTGGTGGCCGAGAAGACCACCCTGGGGGCAGACAACGGGATTGGCGTTGCCTTGATTCTTGCGGTTCTGGAGGATGAGTCGCTTCAGCATGGGCCGATCGAGGCCTTGCTGACTGTCGATGAAGAGGCGGGCATGGGCGGCGCGCGTGGTCTGGAGCCGGGAGTGCTGCAAGGCCAGTTGATGCTGAATCTGGATACTGAGGACTGGGGTGAGTTTTATCTTGGTTGTGCTGGCGGTCTGGATGTCAACGTTGAGCGTAGCGCTATTGCGGAGCAGATTCCGGCGGGATGTCAGGCTTGGCGGCTCGAAGTGGCTGGCTTGCGGGGCGGGCATTCCGGCGTTGATATTCACGAAGAACGGGGTAATGCGATCAAGCTGCTGGTGCGCGTCCTGCGCGAACTGGAAGTGCTGTTTCCTCTACGCCTTGCTGAACTGTCCGGCGGGACCGCCCGGAATGCCTTGCCGCGTGAGGCTGCGGCAGTGATCCTGCTACCGGTTGAAATGGCGGATCGCTTTGCTGCGGCCGTCCTCGAATCTCAGCGCTGTCTGCAAGGGGAATTGCGTGGCGTTGATGAAGGCGTGGCGTTGAGCATTTCGGCCTGCGATGCAACGGCGGTCATTTCGTCGAATGAACAGCAAATCTGGCTGGCTTCGCTGCATGCCGCACCACATGGCGTACGCCGAATGAGCCGGCAAGTACCGGGCGTGGTTGAAACGTCGAACAACCTCGGTATCGTCGAGTTGCACCCGAATGGTGGCTCGTGCAACTTCATGGTGCGTTCGCTGATCGGCAGCGGCAGCATGGCTTTGGCAGATGAAATTGCCAGCTTGTGGAAGTTGAGCAATAGCAAAGTGGAAATGGAAGGCTATTACCCTGGATGGGCGCCAAATCCGGATTCGGCGTTGCTCAAGTTGTGCCAGTCGGTCTATCGGCGGGATTTTGGTGCAGACTCGAAGGTTCAGGTCGTCCATGCGGGGCTGGAGTGCGGCATCATCGGTGACAAGTACCCGGAGATGGATATCGTCTCTTTTGGCCCGACGATTCGTGGCGCCCATGCACCGGGGGAGCGGGTCGAAGTAGCTTCGGTGGAAAAATGCTGGAACTTGCTGACGGCGATTCTGGCCGAATTGCATTGAGAGGGAGCAACTGATGAGAATTGCCTTGATTGTGATGTGCTTGCTCGGATTGACTGCTTGCGGTGTCGAGACGGCGGGTACGGCGGCAACTGCTGCGGCCATGAAAAAACAGGAAATCGAGCAGGGGCGTGCGACGATGGAGAAGGTTAAGCGCGACCTGGATGTGGCCAATCAGCAGGTCGCGCAGCGCGCCGCGCAGGCCGAGGAAGCGACAAAGTAGCCTTAGCGGCGGCGGATGGCTTCGCGACGGGCGAGGCCGAGCTTGGTCGAGCGTTCCATTTTTTGGACGAAGGCCGGGAAATCGAGACCGAATTTGGCACGGAGTTCCTTGGCGTAGTTGTGCAACCAGCGCCAGCGTGGCTCGAAATAGCGCTCCTTGAAGGCGTAGAGCACGTGGTTGCCGTCATCGGGCACCGAAATGACGATGACCTGATCATCGAAAACGTGCATCGCTTCGCCGATCAGGCCGGCGTAACTTTCCTTCTCGCCGGCCAGATTGATGACCAGCACGCCGTTGCCTGACAGCTTGGCGTAGGCGTTGTCGAAAAATTCGCGATTGGCCAGACTGGGCGCGAAGCCAGTCTTGTCGAAGGCATCGACGAGCAAGGCATCGATACCTTTCTCGGTATTTTCCAGATATTCCGCGCCGTCCGCTTCGATAATCTGCAAGCGCTCGTCGTCAGGCGGCACCATGAAGGCGTCGCGGAAGGCGATCACGTTCGGGTCGAGTTCGATGGCGGTCAGTTGTGTGCCGGGCATGCGGCGATGGCAGAACTTGATCAAGGAACCGCCGCCGAGGCCAATCAGCACGATGCGTTTCGGCCGTGGCTGGAAGAGCAGGAAAGCCATCATTTTCTGCGTGTAGCGGATCGCCAGGTCATGCGGCGCCTTGAGCGACATTTCGCTCTGCATCAAGCGAACGTTGAAGTAGAGGAAGCGTGACTTTCCATCGTCGATGATAAAAGGCTTCGAGTAGCTTTCGTCGAGCAACTGGGCGCGCAGTTCACCAGCCTTGGCCCACGCCGGCTCCAGCATCAGCACCGTGCCGGTTTCGACCTCAAACGGGCTGGGCAGTTCGTAAAGCTTGGTCAAGCAGCCAACTTAGTCCGGCAAATCGGTGGCATACAGCAGGAAAACGTATTCGTCGCCAGCCGCAGTATCCAGCCAGGTAAAGGGCAGTTTCGGGTAGGCCGCTTCAAGCGCCTCGCGGTTGTGGCCGATTTCGACGATCAGGATGCCATTGTCGGTCAGATGCTTCTTGGCTTCGCGCAGGATGATGCGCGTGAAATCGAGTCCGTCTTCACCCGAACCAAGGGCGAGTTCCGGTTCGTGCAGGTATTCCGGTGGCAGGCAGGCGACCGATTCAGCATTGACGTAAGGTGGGTTGGAAACAATCAGGTCGAACTTGCGTCCTTCGAGGTTTCTGAAGGCATCGGACTGGATCAGTTCGATGCGGTCGTAGAGGCTGTAATCGGCGACGTTGCGTTCGGCGACGGCAATGGCATTTTCTGACAGGTCGACCGCAGTCACCTCGGCATTCGGGAAGGCGATGGCGGTGAGGATAGCCAGGCAGCCGGAACCGGTGCACAGATCGAGCGCCGATTCGATGGCCCATGGATCGTCGATCCAGGGGGCCAATTGATCTTCAAGCAATTCGGCAATGAAGGAGCGCGGCACGATGACGCGGTCGTCTACGTAGAAACGATGATCGCCAAGCCAGGCTTCATTGGTCAGGTAGGCGGCCGGCAGGCGTTCTTCACAGCGACGGCGGAAGATTTCGAGCAGGGTCTCGCGCTCATGCTGCAGGAGGCGGGCGTCGAGGAAGGGTTCCAGTCGGTCAAGCGGCAGGTGCAGGGTGTGCAGGGTCAGGTAGACCGCTTCATCCCAGGCGTTGTCGCTGCCATGGCCGAAGAAGAGTTGGGCAGCGTTGAAGCGGCTGACGGCGTAACGTAGATAGTCGCGAACGGTGATCAGTTCGGCTTTGGCGGAGAGGTCGCTCATGCGCTCATCAATTGTTCAAGGATGCGGCGATAGATGGAAGAGAGTTTTGGCAGGGCGTCGACAGCAATGCATTCGTCGATCTTGTGGCTGGTCGCATTGACCGGGCCGATTTCAAGCATCTGCCGGCAGATTTCGGCGATGAAGCGGCCGTCGGAGGTGCCGCCAGTAGTCGACAGTTCGGTTTCGATCCCGCAGATGTCGCGGATGGCCGTCGTGGCTGCATCGGCCAGCGGGCCACGCCCGGTCAGGAAGGGGCGGGCGCCAAGCGTCCATTTGATCTCGTAGTCGAGCTTATGTTTTTCGAGGATGGCACACAGGCGCTGCTGCAGGCCTTCCGGCGTGCTGGCCGTTGAGAATCGGAAATTGAACTTGATTTCGACGCTGCCCGGTACGACGTTGGTGGCACCGGTACCACCGTGAATGTTGGAAATCTGCCAGGTGGTCGGCTGGTAATACTCGTTGCCCTGATCCCATTCAGTCGCAGCCAGTTCGGCCAGTGCCGGGGCGGCTTCGTGGATCGGATTGCGACCCTTTTCCGGGTAGGCGATGTGGCACTGGATGCCTTTGACCGTCAGCACGCCGGATAGCGAGCCGCGACGGCCGTTCTTGACCATGTCGCCGAGCGTGTTGACGGAAGTCGGTTCGCCGATGATGCAGAAATCCATCATTTCGCCGCGACCCTTCAGGGCTTCGACGACGATCACGGTGCCGTCCGTGGCATCGCCTTCTTCATCGGAGGTGAGCAGGAAGGCCAGCGATCCGGGGTGGTTCGGGTTTGCAGCGATGAAGGCTTCAACGGCCGTCACCGAGGCGGCAACCGAGGATTTCATGTCGGCTGTGCCACGCCCGTAGAGCATTCCGTCGCGGATTTCGGGAGCGAAGGGCGGCGAGGTCCATTTGTCGAGCGGACCGGTCGGCACGACGTCGGTGTGGCCGGCGAAGACAAACAGCGGTGCGCTCGTGCCGCGGCGTGCCCACAGGTTGGTCACGCCATTGCGGTTGATGAATTCGATGCTGAAGCCAAGCGGTTTCAGTCGTTCGACCAGAATATCCATGCAACCTGCATCTTCAGGCGTGACGGAGGGGCAGGCGATGATCCTTTTCGCCAGTTCAAGCGTGGCGTCGGACATCAGTGCGATTCTTCGTCGTGGTCAGCCAGGCTGAGGGTGAACTCCTTGAAGGAAGTACCGCCATCGCTGGTGCTGTCGAACTCGAGTGCGGCATCGGTCTTCTTGTCGTCCTTGCCATTGGTGCTGCCAAATTCGGAATTGTTGATCAGCCACGACAGGTTGGTCGGCGAATCGGCGTTGGCCAAGGCTTCGTCGATGGTGATCGTGCCACCGCTGTACAGGTTGAACAGATCCTGCTCGAAAGTCTGCGATCCAGGGGCCAGGGTTTGTTCCATGGCGTCCTTGATGCCCTGGACTTCGCCGCGCTCAATCAGTTCGCTGATGTGGCGGGTGTTGAGCATGATTTCGCAGGTCGGAATGCGCTTGCCGTCCGGCTTCTTGACCAGACGCTGCGAAATGATGGCGCGCAGGGCAACCGACAGGTCGAGGAACAGTGCCGGGCGATTTTCCAGCGGGAAGAAGCTGATGATGCGGTTCAGCGCGTGGTAGCTGTTGTTGGCGTGCAGCGTTGCGAGGCAGAGGTGACCGGTTTGCGCGTAGGCGATGGCGGCCTGCATGGTTTCCTTGTCGCGGATTTCGCCGATCAGGATGCAGTCCGGGGCCTGGCGCATGGCGTTCTTCAGCGCCGCCTGCCAGTCCATCGTGTCCATGCCGATTTCGCGCTGGTTGACGATGGATTTCTTGTGTTTGAACAGAAATTCGATCGGATCTTCGACGGTCAGGATGTGGCCGGAACGATTGGCGTTGCGGTGATCGAGCATTGAGGCGAGGGTCGTCGACTTGCCGGAGCCCGTCGCGCCAACGATCAGGATCAGGCCGCGTTTTTCCATGATCAACTCGCCGAGGATGTTCGGCAGGCCAAGTTCATCCATGGCCGGGATGTTGCCCAGAATGAAACGGATGACGATGCTGGTCGAGCCGCGCTGGCGGAAAATATTGACCCGGAAATTGCCGACATTCGGCACACCGAAGGAGAGGTTCATCTCCATTGATGCCTCGAAGGTCTTGATCTGGTCCGGCGACATCAGTTCGTAGGCGATCTTCTCGATCATGTCCGGCAGCATGACCTGCTGATTGACCGGGATCGTGTTGCCCTGAATCTTGATGTGGATAGGCGCGCCTGCGGAAATGAAGATATCCGAGGCCTGCTTTTCGGCCATCAATTGGAACAGTTTGTCGAGAATCATGACAAGACCTTCGTGGGTGGTTTGACTTACGGACGCAGCAATTCGTTGATGCTGGTCTTCGAGCGGGTTTGCGCGTCGACCTTCTTGACGATGATAGCCGCATACAGGCTATAAGCGCCATTGGCCTTCGGCAAGGTGCCGCTGATCACGACAGAGCCCGGCGGCACGCGGCCGTAGGTCACTTCGCCGGTTTCGCGGTCGTAAATCGGGGTGCTCTGGCCGATATAAACGCCCATGGAAAGCACGGAGTTCTCCCCGATGATGACGCCTTCGACGACTTCCGAGCGGGCGCCGATGAAGCAGTTGTCTTCGATGATGGTCGGGTTGGCCTGCAGCGGCTCAAGCACGCCGCCGATGCCGACGCCGCCGGAAAGGTGCACGTTCTTGCCGATCTGGGCGCAGGAACCGACGGTCACCCAGGTGTCGACCATGGTGGCTTCATCAACGTAGGCACCGATATTGACGAACGAAGGCATCAGCACGGCATTCTTGGCAACGTAGGAACCCTTGCGGACGATGGTGCCCGGCACGACGCGGAAGCCGCCCTGACGGAACTGCTCTTCGCTCCAGCCTTCAAACTTGGTATCGACCTTGTCGAAGAAGCGGATGTCGCCGGCTTCCTGGACGCGGTTGTCACGCACACGGAAGGAAAGCAGCACGGCCTTCTTGATCCACTGATGGGTAACCCAGTCGCCATCGATCTTCTCGGCGACACGCAAGGCGCCGGAATCAAGCATGCCGACGACCTGATTGATGGCGGCGATGGTGTCGATCGAGGATTGCGGGGACAGCTCGGTGCGGCGTTCCCAGAGTTCTTCGATGATGGCTTGTAGCGGATGGCTCATGGATGTTCTCTCTGTTTACAGTTGTTGTGCGAATTGGCGAATGCGTTGGGTGGCCTCGAGGCATTCCGCCAGCGAAGCGACCAGTGCGATACGAATGAAATTGGCCCCCGGATTGACGCCGCGGACTTCGCGCGCCAGGAAGCTGCCGGGCAGGACCACGACATTATAGTGTTCGAGCAGGCCGCGGGCGAACTCGGTATCCGCGATGGGCGTCTTCGCCCACAGGTAGAAGCTGGCATCCGGCATGCCGGTGCCGAGCACTTCGGCAATCAGCGGCGTGCAGGCGGCGAACTTTTCGCGGTACTGGTTACGGTTGTCGAGTACGTGCGCCTCGTCATTCCAGGCGGCGATGGAAGCCGTCTGGACCGGCGGAGACATGGCGCAGCCCTGATAGGTGCGGAAGAGCAGGTATTTCTTGAGGATGGCCGCATCGCCAGCGACAAAACCCGAGCGCATACCCGGTACGTTGGAGCGCTTGGACAGGCTGGAGAACATCACGAGGCGTTCGTTCGAACGGCCGAGCAGCCTGGCTGCCTGCAGGCCGCCGATCGGCGGGTTGGCTTCGTCGAAATAGATTTCCGAATAGCACTCGTCGGAAGCAATGACGAAGCCGTATTTGTCGGACAATGCAAACAGTTGCTTCCAGTCTTCCAGCGACAGCACCTTGCCGGTCGGATTGCCCGGTGAGCAGACGTAGAACAACTGGACGCGCGACCATTCTTCTTCGCTCAGGCTGGCGTAGTCGAAGGCGAAATCGTTGTCCGGCAGGTTGTTCAGGAAGCGTGGCTCGGCGCCGGAGAGATAGGCGGCGCCTTCGTAGATCTGGTAGAACGGGTTCGGGCTGACGACCAGCGGCACGTGCCCACGACTGGGGTCAATGACGGTTTGCGCAAAGGAGAACAGTGCCTCGCGTGAACCGTTGACCGGCAGGATTTCAGTTTCCGGGTTCAGTGCCAGATCGTAGCGGCGCTGGCACCAGGCCGCGATGGCCTGACGGAGTGCCGGGACGCCCTGTGTCGTCGGGTAGTTGGCCAGGCCCTTCAAGCCGTTGGCCAGCGCCTCCATGATGAAAGCCGGGGTCGGATGCTGCGGTTCGCCGATGGAGAGTTTGATCTCTTTGTATTGCGGGTTTGGGGTGACGCCGGCGAACAGGGCGCGCAGTTTTTCGAAGGGGTAGGGCTGGAGTTGGGCGAGATGCGGATTCACGTCGGGCGTCGAATGGGTGTAAAAAGCAGATTATCCCTGAAAATGCATTCGCTGCCTTGTGAACAAACATGCCGTCCTGCTAGTCCTCATCTTCTCCGCCTTGCTGGCCGGTTGTGCCATCGGCTATCAGGCCAGAGGCAGCCTGAGCGACGTGTCTGGCGAGTTGCGTGGCAAGGGCTTTCCCGGCAATGCGACCGGTGGTGGCCGCTTTGTGCTGGCTGATCGCGATGGGCGCCTGCAATGCGATGGGTTGATGTCGCCGCCGGATAGTTCGCCTTTGCCTGGCAGTTGCGATGGAGAAAAAGGGAAAGGGGTCGTTCGTTGCAGCGATGGCCGGGAGGTTGTCGTGCGTTGGACGGCGATAACTTGCCGCTCATTTGAGGGGGAAGGGAAGGACGCTCAGGGAAATCGCCTGGTCTTTCGCGTCGAACGCAGTAGATAGTGCCTTGGACAAATGGCGGGTTAGCCGAACAGCGTGACCTTCAGTTTTTGCAGGAAACCCAAGTTGGCCCACCAGTTCAGGCCCCTTGTCCGGAAATCACTTCCCGTCTCGGTCAGGGCCAGTTTTCTGGCGCCGAATTCCGTTTTCCCAATCTCGGCAATGAAGCCGGATTCCATCAGGTAGCGGGCGATGGCCGGCTGAACCTGTTGGCCGGCGATGGTCCAGCGCGAGCCATAGCCTTCGTCGTCACCAGTCAGCATCAGGATAGGCTCGAACTCGCTGATCAGGCGAAGCACCTGCAACGTTTCGGCGCGCTGCGGAATAGAGTCAGGAAGCATCCGGTTGGCAAGGTGGATCAATAAGGAATTCGACCGGGATTTGCTGCCCAGCGTTCCAACGGTTCCAATGCGCCCGCCAGCGGATGGTGTTCCATGACAATGCTGCGTGCCGAGAAGTGGCGGTTCAGTTCGCTGTACAGTTCGTCGTCGCAAAAGCCGATGGCAGCCGCTTCTGCCCTGCTGTTGGCGAAGACGATGCGTTCGATGCGCGCCCAGTAGGCGGCGGACAGGCACATCGGGCAGGGTTCGCTGGAGGCGTAGAGGGTGCAGCCATGCAGGTGGAAGTGATCCTGGTTGGCACAAGCGCTGCGGATGGCGGCGATTTCGGCGTGGGCTGTCGGGTCGTGGCTGGCGACGACGCGGTTCCAGCCTTCGGCGATGATCTGGCCGTCACGGACGATGACGGCACCGAAAGGGCCGCCTTCACCGCTTTCGCTGCCTTGTCGCGCCAGTTCGATGGCACGGGCGAGAAACTGGTCATCCGGGTTCATCTGGCCGATTCCTCCTCTGTGCTACGAAGTCGATCAAATACGTCGATGCTATTATACGGCCCCCAAGATGGCAGGGGCATTTACCCCGCCGAAACCAGGTATGCGTCTCACCAAACTAAAACTCTCCGGTTTCAAGTCCTTCGTCGATCCTACCTCGGTGGCCGTTCCCGGCCAGTTGGTCGGCGTCGTCGGCCCCAATGGCTGCGGCAAATCCAACATCATGGATGCCGTACGCTGGGTGCTGGGCGAGTCGAAAGCCTCGGAGCTGCGCGGCGAGTCGATGATGGACGTCATCTTCAACGGCTCATCCAATCGCAAGCCGGTGTCGCGCGCTTCGGTCGAGTTGATCTTCGAGAACCTGCTCGGTCGGGCACTCGGCCAGTGGTCGCAATACACCGAGCTGTCGGTCAAGCGCACGCTGACCCGGCAGGGGCAGTCGGATTACTTCATCAACAATCTGAAGGTCCGGCGCAAGGACATCACCGATCTGTTCCTCGGCACCGGCCTCGGTCCACGCGCCTACGCCATCATCGGCCAGGGGATGATCTCGCGGATTATCGAGGCGCGCCCGGATGACCTGCGTGTCTTTCTCGAGGAAGCCGCCGGCGTCACCCGCTACAAGGAGCGGCGCAAGGAAACCAACGGTCGGCTGGAAGATACCCGCGAAAACCTGTTGCGCGTCGAGGACATCCGCCAGGAACTTGGCAACCAGATGGAGCGCCTTGAGGCTCAGGCCGAAGTGGCGCGCCGCTATCAGGGGTTGAACGAACAACTGGTCATGCGCCAACAGGTGTTATGGCTGCTCAAGAAGCGCGAAGCCGAGGCCGAGCGGCAACGGCTGTCGCTGGAAGTCGAGCGGGCAGTCACCGATCTTGAGGCACAGAGTGCTGCCCTGCGCGAAACCGAGGCGCGCGCCGAGGAAACCCGTGAGGCCCATTTCGCCGCCGGCGATGCATTGCATAATGCGCAAAGCGAGATGTATTCGGCCAATGCCGAAGTTGCCCGGCTGGAGGCGGAAATCCGCCATCGCCGCGAATCGCGCAGTCAGCTTGAAGCCCGCCTGACTCAACTTGAGGACGAGCTGAAGCACTGGAGCGAGACGGCCGAGAAGTTGGCAGAAGATCGCTTGAAATGGGAAGAAACCCAGGAGATCACCAGGCTGCGTGTCGAAGAGGCTGAGGAACGCCTGCACCAGCAGATGAACATTGCGCCGCAGGTCGAGGAAGACCATGCGCAGGCTCAGGAGGAACTCCAGCGTTTGCGGACGCGAACGACCAATGGCGAACAAAAGCTGGAAGTCGAGCTGACCAACAAGTCGCATGCCCAGCGCGCCCTGCAGGCGATCATCCAGCGTCGGGAACGCTTGCGCGAGGAAACCTTCGGTGAGGCGCCGGACGAACAGGAACTGGCCGAGAAGGAAGAGGAGTTGGCCCTGCTGCGCGAGGAGCTGGCCGGCGATCAGGATCAGTTGCAGCAGTTGCAGCAGGAAATGCCCCAGCTCGAAGTCCGGCGCAAGGAAGCACAGGCCGAATTGCAGCGCATCGAGCGCGAACTGGCCGCTGGTCAGGCCCGTCGCGCTGCGCTGGAACAGATGCAGGCCCGTACGCAGCAGACCGGCAAGCTGCCGGAATGGCTGCGCCGCCACAATCTCGAAAGCGCACCGCCGCTGTGGCAGAAGATACACGTCGAAGCAGGTTGGGAAGAGGCCGTCGAGGCCGTGCTGCGCGAGCGCCTGAGCGCCATCGCCTGCGACGATCCGGCCAAACTTGACGAATGGTTGCATGACAGACCGGAAGCGCGACTCGCCGTTATGCTTGGTACAAATGCGGTGGTCGACCATCGGCTCGTGGCAAATACCCTGGCGGCACGTGTCCGCAGCGATGATCCGGCCATTCGTGCCGTGCTGGTGGACTGGCTGGGGGCTGTGCGCACGGCAGAGTCGCTGGCCGAAGGCTTGGGTCAGCGCGGTGAATTGCCGGATGGCGGCTTGCTGGTGACCCGTGGCGGCGACATGCTGACCCGTAACAGCGTCACCTTCTTTGCCCCGGATCAGGGCGAGCACGGCCTGCTCGAACGCCAGCGCGAGATCGAAACCCTGGCGGAAGGTATCGCCTTGGCCGAAGAGCAGGCAGAGAGCCAGCGCGAGCAGCAGGCAATGCTCGATGAGCAGCTCGAAGACAAGCAGGAAGAAATGGGCGAGATCCGGCAGTACGTGACGGACCGCCAGCAGCGCGTACATGCGGTGCAGATGGAAGTGCTCAAGCTGACCCAGGCCATTGAGCGCTACAAGGAACAAAAGGAACGCATCGCCGAGCAGTTGGCCGAGTTGGCCGAAGAAGAAGAGGGCGAGCGCGAGCGTGAAATGTCGTCCGATGAACGCATTGAGGAAATCCGTGATGGCCTGTCGCGGATTCGCGTGCTGGTCCATGGTGCCCAGTCACGGCTCGATGAATGCGAACGTGCCGTGCGTGCCGAGCGTGAGCGCAATGCCGACCTTGACCGTGCCTTGCGCGAAGCGCAGTTTTCGCTTCGTGAAAGCGACGGCAAGCTGCAGGATGTCTTCGCTCAGCAGGCAACCGCACAGCGCGAGCTGAATCGTATTGAAAAGGACCGGGCGCAGTGCGCCGAGCAGGTCGAGGCAGCGCCGCCGGATGTAATGGAAGGTGCCTTGCAGATTGCGCTCGAAGCCCGCCAGGCGGCCGAGAAAGTGTTGGCCGAAAAGCGCGATGCGCTGGAGTCGGCGACCAATGCCCTGCGCGGCTTCGAGGAGCAGCGCCTGCGCATCGAACAGGGGCTGGAGCCGCTACGTGCGCGCATCGGCGACCTCAAGCTGAAGGAGCAGGCGGCGGCACTCAATACCGAACAGTTTGCCCTGCAACTGCTGGAGGCCGGCGCCGACGAAGTAGCGCTTCAAAATGAGTTAGGCAATGCCCGTCCGGCCAGTTTGCAGGGGGAAATCACCCGCTTGGCCAATGCCATCGCCGAGCTTGGTGCCGTCAATATGGCCGCGCTGCAGGAGTTGGAGACAGCGACCGAGCGCAAGGGCTACCTCGACATGCAGGCCGCCGACCTGACCGAGGCGATGGAAACGCTGGAAAACGCCATCCGTCGGATCGACCGCGAAACGCGCGACCTGCTGCAAAGCACGTTTGATACGGTTAATGGCCATTTCGGCCAGCTATTCCCGGAACTGTTCGGCGGTGGCCGCGCCGAATTGGTGATGACCGGCGACGAAATCCTCGATGCGGGCGTGCAGGTTATCGCCCAGCCGCCGGGCAAGAAGAATTCGACCATCCATCTGCTCTCCGGTGGCGAAAAGGCCCTGACGGCGATCGCGCTGGTTTTCTCGATGTTTCAGTTGAATCCGGCGCCGTTTTGTCTGCTCGACGAGGTCGATGCGCCGCTCGATGACAGCAATACAGAGCGTTTCTGCGCCATGGTCAAGAAAATGTCAGGTGCAACGCAGTTCCTGTTCATTTCCCATAATAAAATCGCGATGGAAATGGCCGAGCAGCTGGTCGGCGTCACCATGCAGGAATCCGGTGTTTCGCGCGTGGTGGAAGTGGATATTCAGGAAGCTTTGAAAATGAGGGATGCTGCATAGTGGTCTGCTTCGCAATTAACGAAACATGAAAGCTTGTCTTTGCGCCCCTGGCGGTGTTGCTCATCCTCGCGATAGCTACGGCTATCGTTGCGGTTCGCGCCTAGCCAGGAACACAAATCCGGCACTTTCATTCAGTTCCGCCAATTACGAAGCAGACCACTGAGGCGCTCCAGGGAAGAGATTGAGATGACCGAACTCCAGATGGGATTGATTGGCCTGGGCGCAACGGCGGTAGTCGGCGTGTTTGGCTATAACAAGTGGCAGGAATTCCGGCAGCGCAAGCTGGCCGAAGCGGTCATGAAGCCGCATCACGAAGATGTGTTGTTGGGCGATGCCCCCAAGGCGGTTCCGCAGGCCCCGGCTCCTGAACGTAGCGAACCAGAAATTCGCGTCGATTCTGCGCCTTCAGTCGAGGAGCGGGTTGAACCGATGTTCGTTGATCCTCATCCGACTGAACCAACGGACGACATGCAGGCTGCCCCCCCGGATATTCCGCTGCCCGAGGCTCCAGTTATTGAAGCTCCGCCGGCGCCAGTGGCTGTTGTACCTGAGGTATCGGTTGCGCACGAAGCGGACGAAAGCCTGCCCGAGATTGTTGCTGGTGAAGTGCCAGCGGAATTGCTTGATCCGCGTCTGGAGTTCATCGTCGCCATGGAGCTGGTTGAGCCGGTGTCGGCCATCCAGATATTGCATTCGCAACGTTCCGTGTTGCATCGCCTGAACAAGCCGGTGCATTGGGTGGGCTTCAATGAGCGAACCCGCGAATGGCAGCGCTTGTCACCAGACCATGACCTGAACCTGCGTCGATTGCGAGTCGGCCTGCAACTGGTTAATCGTCTGGGGCCTGTCTCGGAAGGCGATGTCGCCATCTTCACCAATGCCATGCAGGCCTTGGCCGACGAACTGATGGCGGTGGCCGACATGCCATCGTCCCGCGTGCTCGATCAGGCCGCCGAAATTGACCGTTTCTGTGCTGCAGTTGACTTGGAAATCGGCTTGAATCTGGTCAGCCGGGCCAGCGCATTTTCCGGGACCAAGATTCGTGCTCTGGCCGAAGCTGCAGGCATGGTGCTTGGCATCGATGGCCTGTTTACCCGCTACGACGACAACGGTCGGGCCCAGTTCAGTCTGCAGAACTACGAGAGCACGCCATTCTCGGCCGATGCCTTGCGTACGGTAACGACGCATGGCTTGACCTTCCTGCTCGATGTGCCGCGGGTCGATCATGGTGAGCGCGTCTTCATGCAGATGAGTGAGATTGCCAAGCGCTTCGCCGATACGCTGCAGGGGGCGCTGGTTGATGACAACCGTCAGCCCCTGTCGGAGTCACAGCTCGACCATATCCGTCGAGAATTCATCGGCAAGCCGCAAGCGACCATGGCCAGCTTCGGCCTGCACGCCGGTTCGCCCCAGGCGCTGCGGCTGTTTTCCTGATGGCAGCACCGGCAGTGGCGGTTGAGCGCGCCGCCTGGCTACGCGCCGAGCTGGAGCGCCATAACCATGCGTATTACGTCCTTGATGCGCCGACCATCCCGGATGCCGAGTACGACAAGCTGTTCCGCGAACTGCAGGAGCTGGAGGCTGAATATCCCGAACTGCTGATGGCCGATTCGCCGACGCAGCGTGTCGGTGGCGCAGCGCTCAAGGAATTCCCGCCCCGCCAGCACGGCGTGCCGATGCTGTCGTTGAACAATGCCTTTGCGCCGGAAGAGGTTGAGGCTTTCGACAAGCGCGTCCGCGATGGCCTGGAGACGATTTCTGCCATCGACTATGCGGTTGATCCGAAATTTGATGGCCTGGCGATCAGCCTGACCTACGAACATGGTGTTTTCACATGCGGTGCGACGCGGGGCGACGGTGTCACCGGCGAGGAAGTGACGCCCAACCTGCGGACCATACGCGGCATTCCGCTCCGCTTGCAAGGGGCTGGTTGGCCGGCGCTGATCGAGATACGCGGCGAGGTGCTGATGTTCAAGGCCGATTTTGCCGAACTGAATGCCCGCCAGCGCGAACGCGGCGACAAGGAATTCGCCAATCCGCGCAATGCGGCTGCCGGCAGCCTGCGCCAGCTCGATTCAAAAATCACCGCCGGACGGCCACTCTCCTTTTTTGCCTACGGCGTTGGCGCCGGGGCCGATGCAGTGGCCGTCCGGACCCATGGCGAGTTGATGGAGAAACTTTCCGGCTGGGGCTTTCCTGTTGCCGCAGAGCGCCGCGTCGTGCAAGGTTCGCGCGGCCTGCTGAGTTATTTTGCCGAGATTGGCGAAAAGCGCCCGAGCCTGCCCTATGACATCGATGGCGTGGTCTACAAGGTCAATCGCTTGGATTGGCAGGCGCAACTGGGCTTTGTCTCGCGTGCCCCACGTTTCGCCATCGCCCATAAATTTCCGGCGGAAGAGGCTCTGACCGAAGTGCTCGGCATCGACGTCCAGGTTGGCCGAACCGGGGCGATTACGCCGGTCGCCCGCCTGAAGCCGGTCTTTGTCGGCGGCGTGACAGTGACCAATGCGACACTGCACAACGAAGATGAAGTGCGGCGCAAGGATGTCCGGGTCGGTGACACGGTGATCGTTCGGCGGGCTGGTGATGTGATTCCCGAGGTGGTCGCCATCGTTCCGGAGAAGCGCCCAACGCGCGATTTGTTCGGCGGAGAGCCGCTGCATCCAGCTTTCGAACTCCCCAAAACCTGCCCGGAATGTGGCTCGGCTGTCGCCAGGGGCGAAGACGAAGCAATCGCCCGCTGTACCGGTGGCCTGTATTGCCCGGCCCAGCGCAAGCAGGCTCTTTGGCATTTTGCGGCGCGCCGGGCGATGGATATTGAGGGGTTGGGCGACAAGCTGGTCGATCAACTGGTCGATGCCGGTCTCGTCCATTCTCCGGCTGACCTCTACGGGCTGACCGTCGAAACACTGGCCGGGCTGGAGCGCATGGGCGAGAAATCGGCGCAGAATCTGGTGGCAGCGATCGATAAAAGCCGGCAAACGACGCTGGCCCGCTTTATCTTCGGGCTGGGCATCCGCAATGTTGGCGAAGCAACAGCGCGAGATCTGGCCAAGCATTTCGGTGGCCTGGATGCGCTACTCGCCGCCGATACTGCAGCCCTGCAAACGGTGCCCGATGTCGGGCCGGTGGTTGCCGCTAGTATTGTGGCTTTCTTCAATGAGTCACATAACCGTGAAATCATTTCCCGCTTGCTTGAGGCTGGCCTGCAGTGGGCCGAAGGCGAACCGGTGGACTCGGGGCCAAAGCCGCTGGCCGGAAAAACGCTGGTCTTGACCGGCACGCTACCAACGTTGAAGCGCGATGAAGCCAAGGCACTGGTTGAAGCGGCCGGTGGCAAGGTTGCGGGTTCAGTATCGAAGAAAACGGATTTTGTGGTCGCTGGCGAAGAGGCCGGTTCCAAGCTGGAAAAAGCCCTGGAACTGGGTGTGCCGGTGATCGATGAGGCTGAATTGATGAAATTGCTCGCAAAGGGAGTCGAATAATGAAGAAGGTTCGCAAGGCAGTATTCCCGGTTGCCGGGATGGGTACCCGTTTTCTGCCGGCCACCAAGGCCAGCCCAAAGGAAATGCTGCCCATCGTTGACAAGCCCTTGATCCAGTTTGCCGTTGAGGAAGCGGTGGCCGCCGGCATCACGGACATGGTCTTCGTGACCGGTCGTTCCAAGCGTTCCATCGAGGATCATTTCGACAAGGCCTACGAACTCGAAAGCGAATTGCAGGCGCGCGGCAAGGACGAGTTGCTCGATTTCGTCCGCAACATGATCCCGAAGAACATCAATTGCATCTATATCCGCCAGGCGGAAGCGCTGGGTCTCGGCCATGCCGTGTTGTGTGCCAAGCCGGTAATCGGTGATGAACCTTTCGCGGTGATACTGGCCGATGACCTGCTCGACGGCAAGCCGGCGGTCATGAAGCAGATGACGGATACCTACGATTACTACCGCTGCTCGGTGCTCGGCGTGCAGGATGTGCCCCGCGCCGATACCCGCAGCTATGGCATCGTCGATGCCCGTCCGGTGGCAGAGCGGGTGGAGCAGATCAATGCCATCGTCGAGAAGCCGAAGCCCGAGGATGCCCCGTCGACGCTGGCCGTTGTCGGCCGCTACATCCTGACCCCGCGCATTTTCCATCATCTGGAAAACGTCAAACCGGGCGCTGGTGGTGAAATCCAGCTGACCGACGGCATTGCATCGCTGCTCAGCGAAGAGCAGGTGCTGGCTTATCGCTACGACGGCACTCGCTACGATTGTGGCTCCAAACTTGGTTACCTGCAGGCAACGGTCGTTTTTGGCCAGCGCCACCCGGAAATCGGCCCGGAATTCGAGGCCTACCTGAAAACGCTGGGAGGCTGAATGGACCTGAAAAAAGCGCAGGCCATGCTGGCCAATGCCGAGCTGATTCACAGCGAATCTGTTGTTCAGGGCGCCGTGGCGGAGGTGGCTGCAGCCATTCGCGAGAGGTTGGCTGACAAGTATCCGTTGGTCCTGTGCGTGATGACCGGCGGCGTCGTCTTTTGCGGTCAATTGCTCACCAAGCTCGATTTTCCGCTCGACTTCGATTATCTGCATGCGACCCGCTACGGACCGGAAACGCAGGGCGGCAAGATTTCCTGGCGCTCCGCACCGTGGACCTCGGTCAAGGGGCGTTCAGTGCTGGTCGTGGATGACATCCTCGATGAGGGGGTGACCCTGGCTGCGGTCAAGGAAAGCCTTCGCCGCATGGGGGCCGAAGAGGTGCTCACGGTCGTCTTTGCCGACAAGCTGAACGGCAAGGAAAAACCAATTGTTGCCGACTTCATCGGGCTGACCGTACCAGACCGCTTCGTCTTCGGTTTTGGCATGGACGCCGGCGGTGTCTGGCGCAATCTGCCTGCCATCTACGCCATGAAGGATGATGCATGAGCGGTGCGAACGTCGCCGAATTCATCGGATACTGGGAGGCCGAAGGGCAGACCTATGTCCGGCGTGGCGACTATGAGTGGATGGCATCGCTGGTCCCGGGGAAGCGGGTGCTGGAAATCGGCTGCGGCGTCGGCTTTGCAACGCAGGCTTTGGGCAGGAGTGGCTTGGCTGTGCTTTCCATCGATTCGCTGGACGAATGCCTGGAAGCGACCCGGCCGCGAGTCGCTGGTAGTGACGTTAGCTTGATGCTGGCCGACATTTCTTCCTTGACGGGGCAGCAGCAGGCCGTGATCGAGGCATTTGCGCCCGACACCGTTGTCTGCTGGCTGATGGGTGCCCCGGCGGAAACCACGGGAGCGGTGCCAACCGATGCTGGTAAGGCGGTCATCGCCTATCGCGAAAAGATTCACCGTGTCGTGGCCGAAGTGGCCGCCAGTTTGCCGACCGTGCAGTTCCTGCATTTGGTCGATCGCACCGTTATTCCCTGGCAGGCCAAGGATATCGGCCGGGATACGCTGGTCGGTTACCACAATGGCAAGACCCTCGCTGATCTGCCGTTTGCCAGCGAACGGCGCAATGCGCTGTACCGCAAGCTTGAGGAAAATTCGGCCGAGATGGCCCGGTTAAAAACGCACCCATCGCTCAAGGGCGCGGTGCCGACGCTGGCTTCGCTGCTGGCTGAAAGGAAGAAATAACATGTTGGCAATCATCGGTGGCAGCGGCCTGACAACGCTGTCGAACCTCGACGTGTCGCACCGGGAAGTTGTGCGCACTCCTTACGGTGAAGCCTCGGGAGCGCTTGTTTTCGGGCAAATCTGTGGTCAGCCTGCGGTCTTCTTGCCGCGCCACGGCTATGGTCACACCATCCCGCCGCACATGGTCAATTACCGGGCCAATATGTGGGCACTGCATCACCACAAGGTCAGCGGCATCATTTCCGTCGCATCGGTTGGCAGTATTCGCGGCGACCTGCAGCCGGGCGACATCGTGCTGCCCCACCAGATCATTGACTATACCTGGGGCCGTAAATCGACCTTTTTCGATGGCAATGGCACGCCAGTGAATCACATCGATTTCACCGATCCGTATGATGCCGAACTGCGTCGTCGCATTCTTGAAGCTGGCGAACAGCTGAGCATCGATGTCAAGGTTGGCGCCGTCTACGCCGCAACTCAGGGGCCACGCCTCGAAACGGCGGCGGAAATCAACCGGCTGGAACGTGACGGGGCGGATGTGGTTGGCATGACCGGTATGCCGGAAGCAGCGCTGGCGCGCGAGCTAGGCACGCCCTATGCAGCGATCAATGTCGTGGCCAACCATGCAGCAGGACGGGGTAGCAGCGCCAACGGCATCCATTTCGAAAGCCTGGAACCCGTTCTGCAGGAAGCGATGGGGCGGGTCAAGGCGATCATCGAAAAACTGGTGGGTTGCCAGAACAACTGCCAACCGCTCGGTCTGTCGGTTTAAGTTACACCTTCCGGTAAGCCGCGAGGCTTTGCGCTTACCGGAAGATTTCTAGACCTTCAGCCGCTCCATCAATTCAGTTTCCAGGCGGATGCGGTTGTTGGTGTCGCGCAAATCACCGCCGCTGATTAGAAAGACGTCTTCTGCCCGTTCGCCGAGCGTGGTGATTTTGGCAGTGTGCAGATAGGCGCCATGCTCGGTGAGGGTATTGGCCACGGTGTAGAGCAGGCCGGGGCGGTCGGCGGCGACCAGCGACAGGATGAAGTGCGTACCCTTTTCGTCACCACGGATGCTGACTTCTGGCTTGATCGGGAAATGCTTTACCTGTCTCGACAGTCTGCCGGCTGAAGGTATGTCCGGCGGCATCTGGTGCAACAAGCGTTGCTCGAGTTCGTGCTCGATATAGGCGACCATTTCGCGATCGTTGTCGCGGTCTTCGACATCCAGCACGACGAAGCTGTCCAGGGCGTAACCATGAGCTGTGGTGTGAATCTTGGCATCGACGATGCTGTAGCCGGCGCGGGCGAAGAAACCCACGATACGGGCGAAGAGATCGGGCTGGTCCTGGGTATAGACCATGACCTGCAAGCCTTCACCTTCCTGATACGGACGGGCACGGACAACCGGCTGGTTGTTATAAATCCGGTAATGCAGGGAGCGTGTGTGCCAGGCAATTTCTTCGGCGGAATGGCGCAGGAAATAGACCGTATCGAGCTGCTTCCACAGACGCTCATGCACGGTGGCCGAGAGCGCGAAGAAACGGAGTAGACGCATGGCTTCAGCCTGGCGCTCGGCAATGACACCATGGGCCGCCGGTGCTTCGCCCTGATTGATATGGTGAATGGCCTGATAGTACAGATCGGCTAGCAGCTTGCCTTTCCAGTGGTTCCAGACTTTCGGGCTGGTACCGCGAATGTCGGCATGGGTCAGCAGGTAGAGCGCCTGAACGTGCCGCGTATCGCCAGCCAGTTGAATGAAGTTGGCGATGACGTCGGGGTCGGTGAGGTCTTCCTTCTGGGCAACCTGCGACATTACGAGGTGATTCTTGACCAGCCAGACGACCAGCTCGGTGTCTTCTTCTGTCATGCCGTGATTGATGCAGAATTCGCGGGCATCTACCGTACCGAGGTCCGAATGATCGCCGCCACGACCCTTGGCAATATCGTGAAATAGGGCAGCGACATAGAGCAGCCAGGGGCGCTCCAGTTCGCTGATGATGCGCGAACAGAGCGGATATTCGTGAGCGAACTCGCTCATTGTGAACCGGCGGATGTTGCGCATCACTTGCAGGATGTGTTGGTCGACCGTGTAAACGTGAAACAGGTCGTGCTGCATCTGTCCGACGATGCGTCCGAAATTCGGCAGGTAGCTGCCAAGGATATCAAGCTGGTTCATGCGCCGGAATTCATGGACGATGCCTCGATCGCTATGAAGAAGCTTCATGAAGGCGGCCCGATTTTCCGGATTGGCACGGAACTCCGGCGTGATCTGGTCGCGAGCTCGCCACAGGGCGCGCAGTGTCCGGGCTGTCATGCCGAACAGTTCATGGCTCTCCTGCATGACCAGAAAGCTGTCCAGAATGGCGGAAGGATTGCGCAAGTAGAGCTGCTCATCCCGGATGTCCAGCAGGTTGCCGACGATCTGGAAATTCTCGTCGAGTTGTTGCGGCGTTTGCTCGCTCTCCGGCGTCAGGGCGGCGCCCATGTTTTGCAGCAGTATGGTATTGAGCACGGTCACCGTCTTGGCATTACGGTAATAGACCTGCATCAATCGTTCCGATCCGCGCTTGGCTTCGTTTGAAACGAAGCCATAGTTGGCAGCCAGGTTGCCCTGATAGTCGAACAGCAGCCGGTCCTCGCGTCGCCCTAGCATGAAATGGAGGCGGATGCGCAAATGACTCAGGTATTGCTCGCATCCTTCTGCCTGAGCCATTTCTTCCTGAGTAATGATGCCGTTCTGATGTAATTCGGCCCAGGTCGCTCCATAGCCCGCCGCTTTCGCAATCCAGAAAATAATCTGGATGTCTCTTAGACCGCCGGGTGAGTCCTTGCAGTTGGGTTCAAGGCTATACGGTGTTTCATTGAAACGAAGGTAGCGTTCCTGTTGCTCAAGGCGCTTTGCTTCGTAGAAAACCAGGGGGTCAAGATTGCCGCGCAGTCGCTTCTGAAAAGTGGCAAACAGTTTGCTGTTGCCCGTCAACAGGCGAGCCTCGAGTAGCGCGGTTTGTACGGTAATGTCGTTGGCGGCTTCGTTCAGGCATTCCTGAATGGTGCGCACGCTGTGACCGATCTCCAGTCCAATGTCCCAGAAATGGCCCACCAGGCGTTCAAGCTTTTCCTGCAGGCTCGCGCTGACTTCCTGTGGCAACAGGATCAGCAGGTCGATATCGGACGCCGGGTAAAGTTCGCCACGTCCGTAGCCGCCGACCGCTGCCAGGGCCAGAGAGGCCGGAAATTCCAAGGATTTCCAGAGTTTTTCGAGGACCGTATCGACTTGCTGGCAACGATCGCGGAGCAAGGCAACAGCATCGTTGTTTTGCTCGTAGTTCAGCCGTAGCTGGCTTTGATTGGCCTTTACTTCGGCGCGCAGGGCAGCAACGTCGCAGACCATTATCCGATCCAGTCAGGCTTGGGGCGACATCCGGCTGACAATGTCATTACCTCATAACCGGTATCGGTTACCAGTACCGTATGTTCCCACTGTGCGGAAAGGCTGCGGTCCTTGGTGACTATGGTCCAACCATCGGCCATTTCGCGGATCGCTGCCTTGCCGGCATTGATCATCGGTTCGATGGTGAAAATCATGCCCGGTTCCAGCTTTGGGCCGGTAGCTGGCTTGCCGTAATGCAGCACTTGAGGGTCTTCGTGAAATTTCTTGCCGATGCCGTGACCGCAGAACTCGCGAACGACCGAGTAGCCGCTCTTCTCTGCGTATTTCTGGATCACCGCACCGATGTCGCCGAGGAAGGCGCCCGGTTTGACGACGGAAATTCCCAGCCACATGCACTCAAAGGTGATTTCGCACAGGCGCTTGGCCTGGATCGAACCTTCGCCAACGATGAACATCCGGCTGGTGTCCCCGTGATAACCGTCCTTGATGGTCGTGATGTCGAGATTGATGATGTCGCCGTTTTTCAGAACACGCTCTCCGGGAACGCCGTGGCAGACCTGCTGGTTGACCGAAGTGCAGATCGATTTCGGGTAAGGGTCGTAGCCCGAAGGGGCGTAATTGAGCGGGGCAGGAATGCAGCCCTGCACGTTGACCATCAGGTCATGGCAAAGCTTGTCCAGTTCGTCGGTGGTGATGCCGGGTTTGACGAAAGGTTCGATGTAGTCGAGAACCTCTCCGGCGAGACGCCCGGCAACTCGCATTTTTTCGATTTCTTCCGGGGTCTTGATGGTGATACTCATGGATTTTCTATGGTGCGTAGGGAACGCTGAAGGATAAATGATGGGGCTTGTTTCGCAAAGCAGATGCCGCGGAAAATGGCATACTCCGCGGGTTTTCTACTTGCTTGTGTGGCGATGAAGATTCTTCTGCTTGGTAAGGATGGTCAGGTCGGCTGGCAGTTGCAGCGTTCGCTGGCGCCGCATGGCGAGGTCGTGGCATGTGGTCGGGATCGTTGTGATTTGGCCGATACGGTCCAGATTCGTTCCTTGGTGCGTGAAATTCGCCCTTCTGTCATTGTCAATGCCACCGCCTATACGGCAGTCGACAAGGCTGAATCCGAGCCTGATCTGGCAAAGCGTATCAATGCCGATGCGCCCGGTATTCTGGCCGAAGAGGCGGCATTGCTCGACGCCTTGTTGGTCCATTATTCAACGGACTACGTCTATGATGGCACCAAGTCTGCGGCCTATCAGGAAATAGATTTCACCGCCCCCCAAGGTGTCTACGGTCGAACCAAGCTGGCCGGCGAGGAGGCGATTCGTGCGGTTGGCGGCAAGTCGCTGATCTTTCGGACGAGTTGGGTATTCGGGGCGCGGGGCAACAACTTCGTCAAGACCATCTTGCGGCTGGCGCGGGAGAAGAAGAGTCTGAACGTGGTTGCGGACCAGATCGGTTCGCCGACGCCTGCTGCCCTGATTGCTACGGTCACCGGCGTTGTGCTGGCCATGCTGCATCAGGGCAGGTCGCTGGAAAAAGGCGAAAACCGCCTGTATCACCTGGCGGCATCGCGGCCGGTCAGTTGGTGCGAATTCGCACAAACGATCGTCGGATTGGCCGGACAGGTACCAGGCTTTGATCTGTGCCTGAAGCCGGGGGCAATACGGGCAATATCCAGCTCAGAGTATCCGACGCCGGCCCGTCGCCCGGCTAACTCGCGACTCGACTGTAGTCGGCTCGAAAACGATTTCGGTTTACAGATGCCCGACTGGCAGCCATATCTGGAACGGATGCTGCAACTGCTGGCTTTGAAGCAGAACGGCTACTGATCCGTCATTTGGGCTTTTTTGTTGTCCCTTCTGCTGCTATAATCATCGGGTTTTTCTTGGCCTTCTTGGCTGAAAAGAACGGTTGTCTGCGTGGTGCAGGCGACCAAAATCCACACATCCGCCGATTAAGGGTGTCTGTCAAAACTCAATAATGACGGGCGTTTCCGGCGGGTGGAGGTTCAACCCTTAATAGGAATATTGCTATGTCCGTTACCATGCGCGAAATGCTGGAGGCTGGTGTCCACTTCGGTCACCAGACCCGTTTCTGGTCCCCCAAGATGGCTCCGTACATCTTCGGTGCCCGCAACAAGATTCACATCGTCAACCTCGAAAAGACCCTGGCCAAGTACAACGAAGCCATGGCTTTCGTGAAGAAGCTGGCTTCCAGCCGCGGCACCATCCTGTTTGTTGGTACCAAGCGTCAGGCTCGTGAAATCATCGGCGAAGAAGCCCTGCGCGCCGGCGCTCCGTTTGTTGACCAGCGCTGGCTGGGTGGCATGCTGACCAACTTCAAGACCGTCAAGACCTCGATCAAGCGTCTGAAGGACATGGAAGTTGCCGTTGAAGCCGGTGAACTGGAAAAGATGCCGAAGAAAGAAGCGCTGACCTTCCGTCGCGAACTGGAAAAGCTGCAGAAGTCCATCGGCGGCATCAAGGATATGGGCGGCTTGCCGGATGCCATCTTCGTCATCGACGTCGGCTACCACAAAATTGCCATCACCGAAGCCGAAAAGCTCGGTATCCCGGTCATCGGCGTGGTCGATACCAACCACTCTCCGGAAGGCGTTGCTTACGTGATCCCGGGTAACGACGACTCTTCCCGCGCCATCCAGCTTTACGCTCGCGGCGTTGCTGATGCCATCCTTGAAGGCCGCAGCCAGGTTATTCAGGATATCGTGGCCGCCGGTGGTGACGATGAGTTCGTCGAAGTTCAGGAAGCTGCACAATAAAGTTGTAACGGCGGAGCTTTAGGCTCCGCCTGTTCTAAAAGCTCAGGAGAAAGAAATATGGCGGCAATTACCGCAGGCATGGTGGCAGAACTGCGCGGCAAGACCGACGCACCCATGATGGAATGCAAGAAGGCCCTGACCGAAGCTGATGGCGACATGGCCAAGGCTGAAGAAATTCTTCGCGTCAAGCTGGGCAACAAGGCATCCAAGGCTGCAGTCCGTATCGCAGCCGAAGGTATCGTGGCCGTCAGCATCTCCGCTGATGGCAAGCTTGGCTCGATCATCGAAGTTAACAGCGAAACCGACTTCGTCGCCAAGAATGATGAATTCATCGCCCTGTCCAATGGCTGTGCCGCCCTGGTTGCTAACCAGAATCCGGCCGACGTTGCTGCGCTGTCCGCGCTGCCGATGGGCGAAGGCACGGTCGAATCGACCCGTTCCGCACTGGTCGGCAAGATCGGTGAAAACATGACCATCCGCCGCTTCGTTCGTTTCGAAGCCAAGGGCAAGCTGGTTTCCTATATCCACGGTGGTGCCAAGGTTGGCGTCGTGGTTGATCTGGTCGGTGGTGACGAGCAACTGGGCAAGGATCTGGCCATGCATATCGCCGCTTCCAAGCCGAAGTCGCTGGACTCCACCGGTGTTCCGGCTGAACTGCTGGAAACCGAGCGTCGCGTTGCCATCGAAAAGGCTCGCGAAGCCGGCAAGCCGGAAGCGATGCTGGAAAAGATCGCCGAAGGCACTGTCCAGAAGTACCTGAAGGATGTGACCTTGCTTGGTCAGGTCTTCGTCAAGGCCGCTGATGGCAAGCAGACCATTGAGCAGTTGCTGAAGGAAAAGGGCGCTTCGGTGGCCGGCTTCACGCTGTACATGGTCGGTGAGGGTATCGAGAAGAAGGTTGATGACTTTGCTGCTGAAGTGGCTGCCCAGGCTGCCGCTGCTGCTGCCAAGAAGTAATTGAAAGGAATGCCGATGTCCGCACCCAAATACAAGCGCATCCTCCTGAAGCTCTCTGGCGAGGCCCTGATGGGCAATGACGCCTATGGCATCAACCCGCAGACCATTGCGGCGATTGTCGGGGAGATCAAGGTGGTCGCCGATATGGGTGTGGAAATCGGTGTCGTGATCGGCGGTGGCAATATCTTCCGCGGCATGGCCGGTACGGCCACCGGGATGGATAGAGCCACTGCGGATTACATGGGCATGCTGGCCACGGTGATGAACGCCATGGCGCTGTCCGATGCTTTTCGTCAGGGGGGGCTGAATGCCCGCGTGCAGTCCGCTCTGAATATTGAACAGGTCGTCGAGCCCTACATTCGTGGCAAGGCGATTCGCTATCTCGAGGAAGGCAAGATCGTGATTTTCGGCGCCGGTACCGGCAACCCGTTTTTCACGACCGATACTGCTGCAGCATTGCGCGGTTCGGAAATTGGCGCGGAAATCGTGCTGAAGGCGACCAAGGTCGATGGCATCTACTCGGCCGATCCCAAGAAGGATCCTTTGGCGACACGTTACGACAAGATCAGCTTCAATGAAGCGATCTCCAAGAGTCTGGCGGTCATGGATGCGACTGCCTTCGCGCTTTGTCGCGATCAGAAATTGCCGATCAACGTATTTTCGATCTTCAAGGCTGGCGCGCTGAAGCGCGTGGTCTGTGGTGAAGATGAAGGTACGCTGGTCTATTGCTGAAGGAGACAAAAATGATTCCTGAACTCAAAAAAACTGCTGAAGCAAAGATGCAGAAGTCGTTAGAAGCGCTGCGGCTTGATCTCCAGAAGGTCCGTACTGGCCGCGCGCATACCGGCTTGCTGGATCACGTCCAGGTTGATTACTACGGTTCCATGGTGCCGGTGAATCAGGTGGCCAATGTGACCTTGGTCGATGCCCGTACCATTGGCGTTCAGCCGTGGGAAAAGAACATGCTGCAAAAGGTCGAGAAAGCGATCCGCGACTGCGACCTTGGTCTGAACCCGGCTTCGCAGGGCGATCTGATTCGAGTGCCGATGCCTGCTTTGACCGAAGAGCGCCGCAAGGAAATGATCAAGATCGTCAGGACAGAGGGCGAGGGCGTCAAGGTGGCGATCCGCAATCTGCGCCGTGATGCCATTTCGCATCTTAAGGATGCCCTGAAAAAGGGTGAAATTCCGGAAGATGACGAGCGCAAGGCTCAGGACGATGTCCAGAAACTGACTGATCGCTATATCGTCGAAGTCGACAAGATGCTCGCCGCTAAAGAGGCAGAGCTGATGCAGGTTTAAGCCGGTTCCGCCAGGATTACCGGCTAAATGGCCTTCTTTTCCAGTTCAACGCGACAAGTCCCGGAAGCGGCGGCAGTGCCCAAGCACGTCGCCGTCATCATGGATGGCAATGGTCGCTGGGCCAAAAAGCGTTTTTTGCCGCGCGTGGCCGGCCACGTTAAAGGGGTCGAACTGGTCCGTGAGATGGTTAGGGCCTGCCTGGAGCGTGGCGTTCAGTACCTGACCCTTTTTGCCTTTTCTTCCGAAAATTGGCGCCGGCCTCAAGAAGAGGTCACCCTGCTGATGCAGTTGTTCGTCAAGGCGCTCGAACAGGAAGTCGAGAAGCTTGACCGCAATGGTGTTCGCTTGCGTGTGATCGGCGATCTAGGCCGCTTCGAGCCGCGTCTGCAGGAATTGATCCGGCAGGCCGAGGCAAAGACGGCCGGTAATACCCGTCTTGATCTGACCATAGCGGCAAATTATGGTGGACGCTGGGACATCATTCAGGCCACAAATCGTATGCTTGCCGCGCAGCCAGAAAAACGTGAAGCTTGGCTGGAATCGGATCTTGAACCTCATTTGTCGATGAACTTCGCGCCTGAGCCCGATTTGTTCATTCGCACTGGTGGCGAAGAGCGGATCAGCAATTTCCTGCTTTGGCAATTGGCCTATACCGAGCTTTATTTCACGCCGACGCTGTGGCCCGACTTTGATACGGCCGAATTTGACAAGGCGATTGCCTCATTCCAGCAGCGCGAACGCCGTTTCGGCCGAACCAGTGAGCAACTGGTGGAAAAAACCAATGCTTAAGACGCGCGTCATCACGGCGCTTGTGCTGATGGCTTTGCTGTTGCCCAGCCTGTTCTATTCGTCACAGGCTACCTGGGCCTTGCTGGTTGCCGGATTCATCGGGATCGCGGCATGGGAGTGGGGGGCGCTGCTTGGCTGGTCATTGATCGGCCGCGTGGTTCTTGGCCTTGTGACAGGCTTGCTCTGTGTCTTCCTGTCTATTGCCGATCCGAATGCGATTGGCGCTGGCGAGGCTTTTGTGCCGGCCAATCCTTGGGTTTTTCTTGCCTATGGTATTTCTGCGGCCTTCTGGTGTCTTGTGATGCCATTCTGGTTGAAGAATAAGTGGCCGCTGCAGGGTATTGGTGGCGTGTTAATTGGGGCAGTCGTGTTGCTGCCGACTTGGCTGGCGATGGTGCAGTTGCGTGGCCTTGGTGCGGGGGCATTGCTTGGAATTTTCGCCGTAGTCTGGATGGCAGATATTGCTGCTTACTTTTCCGGCAAGGCTTTCGGTAAGCATAAACTGGCCCCGTCAATCAGCCCCGGCAAGACGCGCGAAGGGGCGATTGGTGCCTGCGTCGGCGTGGTGGTCTATGGCGTAGTGGTTCGCCTGGTATTCGGGCTGGATCTGATGCCTTGGTGGTTGTGGATTGCGGCCCTGATCGGTGTAACCGTAATCAGCATTGTCGGCGATCTTTACGAGTCCTTGCTCAAGCGCAAGGCTGGAATAAAGGACAGCAGTAATGTCCTGCCAGGTCACGGTGGTGTGCTTGACCGCATCGACAGCCTGACCTCGACTTTGCCGGTTGTGGCGCTGGTCTGGTTGCTGTTGGCTTATCGGTGAGCCTCAAGTTGCAAAACATCACTGTCCTGGGCTCTACCGGATCGATCGGTGTCAGTACGCTGGATGTGATTCGCCGTCATCCGGATCGCTATCGTGCTTTCGCACTATGTGCGCATTCTCAGATCGACAAATTATTTGAGCAGTGTGTCGAATTCCGTCCGCGTTTTGCTGTGTTGCGCAATGCGCCGCTGGCAGAGAAGCTCAGTGAGCGCTGCCGTACTGCCGGCTTGGACACTGAGGTCCGGCATGGTGTCGAGGCACTGATTGAATTGTCGTCGCTACCTGAGGTGGACGCGGTGATGGCGGCCATCGTTGGCGCAGCCGGTCTCGAACCGACACTTGCAGCCGCGCGGGCTGGCAAGAAGGTGATGCTGGCCAACAAGGAAGTGCTGGTCATGGCCGGTGAGTTATTTATGCAGGCGGTGCGTGAATATGGCGCTTCATTGCTACCGGTCGATAGTGAGCACAACGCCATTTTCCAGTCGCTGCCTGTCGATTTTGCGCGCGGGCTTGAATCCTGTGGTGTGCAAAAGATATTGCTGACGGCGTCAGGCGGCCCTTTCCGTAACTCGCCGCTGGCCGATCTGGCCAATGTTACGCCTGAGCAAGCCTGCGCCCATCCGAACTGGGTCATGGGGCGCAAGATTTCGGTAGATTCGGCAACGATGATGAACAAGGGGCTGGAGGTCATCGAAGCGCACTGGCTCTTTGCTGCGCCGCCGGAAATGATTCAGGTGGTTGTGCATCCGCAGAGTGTCATTCATTCTGCAGTTCAGTATGCTGATGGTTCGGTGCTGGCACAGTTGGGTAATCCCGATATGCGCACCCCGATTGCCTACGCGATGGCTTGGCCTGAGCGCATTGCTGCGGGTGTCGAGCCGCTTGATCTGTTCAAGATTGCCCGACTCGATTTCTCTGCGCCTGATTTCGAGCGTTTCCGTTGTCTGCAGCTGGCCTATGACGTTTTGCGCGAGGGAGGTACTGCACCGGCCATTCTCAATGCGGCCAACGAAATCGCCGTGGCCGCTTTCCTTGATGGTCACCTGCCGTTCCTTGGGATTCCCTTGCTCAACGAAACTGTTTTGCAGTCGATGCCGGCCGGCCCCGAGGGTAGTCTGGCCGACGTTCTCGCGGCGGATGCCGAAGCACGCCATCTGGCCAGTCTATTGATCCGGGAACAGCGTTTCACGTGAACAACGTTCCGTTCTATTTTGCTGCATTTGCGGTCGTCCTCGGCGTTCTGATCGTTGTTCATGAACTGGGCCACTACCTGGCTGCACGCTGGTGCGGCGTCAAGGTCTTGCGCTTTTCTGTTGGTTTTGGTCGCATTCTGTGGAAGAAAGAGCTGGGTGAAGACCGCACCGAGTGGGCACTGAGCATTTTTCCGCTGGGCGGTTACGTCAAGATGCTTGACGAACGTGAAGGTGAAGTGGCGGCCAGTGAGGTTCATCGCGCGTTTAATCGGCAGGGTGTTGGGAAGCGCAGCATTATTGTCGCAGCAGGGCCTCTGGCCAATTTTGCCCTCGCCATTCTTCTGTATTGGGCGACATTCATGCATGGCAGCGAGGAATTGCTCCCGGTGCTCGGTACGCCGCCGGATGGGTCGCCGGCAGCAATGGCTACCATCAAGAATGGTGAGCAGGTTCGGCGGGTCGACGGGCAAGCTGTTGCAACCTGGAACGATTTCCGTTGGTTATTGTTGCAGAAGGCAGTTGATCAAGAAACTGTTGAACTAGAGGTAATCAACGGACAAAGCGAAATCGCTTTGCATCGCCTCTATCTTGCGGCAGCAGGAGAGCAGGGGTGGGAAGGTGATGCGCTGGAAAGGCTGGGAATCCGTTTTTATCGTCCAGATATGCCGCCAGTGATCGGTAAAGTCGTGGCGGGTGGTCCGGGTTCTGCGGCTGGAATACAGTCTGGAGACCGGGTTTTGGCCATTGATGGACAGTCGGTTGCGCTATGGATGGAATTCGTTGCGAAGGTGCGGGATTCTGCAGGGCGCTCACTCAGGCTTGATCTCGAGCGCGCCGGTGACATTGTGGTGTTGGATGTGATTCCGGAAGCTGTTCTTGAACGGGGGCGTAGCGTCGGGAAAATCGGGATCGCTGTTGCCGAAAGCCCTGGCTCCAGACGCGAGTTGCGATCGTTTGTTAGCTATGGATTTGTTGAGGCTGGTCAGCGGGCCTTGGTTGAAACGTGGGATAAGTCTGTGTTTAGCCTGGTTATGATGGGCAAGATGCTCACGGGCGAAGTTTCATGGAAGAATCTCTCGGGGCCGGTAACGATTGCCGACTATGCCGGGCAATCGGCACGACTAGGAATGGATTATTACCTGAAGTTCATGGCGCTGGTCAGCATCAGTCTCGGCGTCCTGAATCTGCTGCCTATCCCGGTGCTGGACGGCGGGCATTTGTTGTATCATATGATTGAAGTCGTCAGGCGCAGACCGCTTTCTGAGCGGGCCATGGAGATTGGGCAGCAGGTTGGCATGTCCATTCTCTTTTCCTTGATGGCTTTCGCCTTTTTTAATGACCTGACCCGCCTGTTTAACGGCTGAACGATGAAAAAATCCCTGTTGTCCATACTGATTGCCGGCATGTTTGCCACGCCTGCCTTGGCATTCGAACCTTTTGCGGTCAAGGACATTCGGGTTGAGGGTATTCAGCGCACTGAAGCAGGTACGGTTTTCGGGTACCTCCCCGTCAAGGTTGGTGAGACCCTGACTGATGAAAAAGCTGCGCAATCAATCAAGGCACTGTTTGCGACCGGATTCTTCAAAGATGTCCGGATTGAAGTCGAAAAAGATGTGATGGTCGTTGTAGTTCAGGAGCGTCCGGCTGTTGCGACGATCAATTTCGTTGGCCTCAAGGAATTCGACAAGGATGTCATTGTCAAGGCGCTCAAGGAAACGGGGATTGCCGAGGGGCGTATTTTCGATCGTGCACTGCTGGAAAAGGCCGAACAGGAACTCAAGCGCCAGTATCTGACGCGCGGTAAGTACGCTGCCAATGTTACTACGACCGTTACGCCACTTGAGCGTAACCGTGTCGGGGTCAACTTCAATATCGAAGAAGGCTCCGCTGCCAAGATCAAGCAGATCAACATTGTTGGAGCCAAGTCCTTCAGGGAGAAGGATTTGCTCGCCCAGTTCGAATTGACGACCCCGGGTTTGATTACTTGGTATACCAAGAACGATCAGTATTCCCGGCAAAAATTGTCGGCCGATCTAGAGAAACTGAAGTCGTTCTACATGAACCAGGGATATCTGGAATTTGCCGTCGAGTCGACGCAGGTTTCGATTTCTCCCGACAAACAGGACGTTTATATCACCGCCAACATCAATGAAGGGGAGCGTTATCAAGTCTCCTCGGTCAAGATGGCAGGTGATTTTTCGATATCCGAAGATGAGTTGAAAAAAATCGTTACGATCAAACCGGGGGATGTATTCTCCCGGGAGAAGCTCAACGCAACGACCAAGGCAATTAGTGATCGACTCGGCAAGGAAGGTTATGCCTTCGCAAACGTCAACGCAGCTCCTGAGATCGATAAGGAGAAGCATCATGTTGCTTTCACCATCTTTGTCGACCCAGGCAAGCGAGTCTATGTTCGTCGGCTGAATATCACCGGCAATACAAAGACTCGGGATGAGGTTGTTCGTCGCGAGATGCGCCAGATGGAAGGTGGCTGGTACGATGCCGATAAAGTAACAGCCTCCAAGCAGCGAGTTGATAAACTGGGGTTCTTCTCTGAAGTCGCAGTGGAGACTCCTGCGGTTGCCGGGACCTCGGATCAATTGGACGTCAACGTGAACGTTACCGAAAAGCCGACCGGAAACCTTATGCTGGGCGTTGGTACCTCAAGTACCGATAAGGTCATCCTCTCGGGTTCCATCGCGCAAAACAACTTCATGGGTAGCGGTAACAACGTTGCCATTCAGGTCAATTCAGCCAAGACCTACAGAACCTACGTATTCTCCTATACCAACCCTTACTTCACTCAGGATGGGGTGAGTCAAGGGTTTGACGTCTATCATCGAACTGTCAATACGACATCTACCACACTTGCATATTATTCGTCGTCTTCAACCGGTGGTGGTATCCGTTTTGGGTTCCCGATCGGTGAAAAAGAGTCCATCGGTCTTGGCTTGGGGCTTGATTCAACCAGCATCAAGACCTACGAGCAGACGCCGCAGTACTACAAGGATTTTGTAACTCGTTTTGGCGAAACAAATATTTCGGTTCCGTTGACACTGACTTGGGCGAGCGATGGCAAGGATAGCTATTTCTTCCCGACCAAGGGAACGTTCCAAAGGGCCTCTTTGGAGGTCGCTTTGCCCGGTGGCGATTTGACCTATTACCGAGCCAGTTATCAGCTTCAGCATTTTGTTCCGCTCAATTCGAAGTTCACGTTGATGTTGAATGGTGAATACGGGTTGGCCAACGGTTATGGTGCTTCCGGCCTTCCGTTCTTCAAAAATTACTATGCGGGTGGTGTAACCTCCGTACGTGGCTACAAGGCATCTTCACTGGGGCCGATCTATACTGATCCTTCGACGACTACGCAATATCGTTTGGGTGGAAATCGTCGCGTGGTCGGGAATGCCGAATTGCTGTGGAGCTTGCCAGGAATGGAAAAATCGTTCCGCATGGGTTTGTTCTTTGACGTGGGTCAGGTCTTTGGTAGTGATGAAAAGCTGGATATGGCTGATTTGCGCTATTCATCGGGTCTTTCCGCTGCCTGGATTTCACCTATCGGGCCGCTAAAATTCAGTTTTGGTCGGCCTTTGAACAAAAAAGAAGGCGATAAATCCGAAGTGTTCCAGTTCCAGCTGGGCACCACGTTTTAATTCAGGAGTATCAAGTTGAAAGTCAAAACCGTTGTTCTCGCATCGTTGATGTCCGCTTTATTCGTGACCGGCGCTTGTGCCGCCGAATTGAAGGTCGGCTATGTGAATACCCAGCGCATTTTCCGTGATGCGCCGGCTGCACAGAAAGCAGCCAAGAAACTCGAAGGCGAGTTCGCCAAGCGAGACCAGGATCTTCAGCGCATGGCCAAGCAGTTGCAGGGCTTGCAGGAAAATCTGGAAAAGAATTCGGTGACCATGGCCGAAAGCGAGCGTCGCACAAAGGAAAAGGAATTTGGTGAATTGTCTCGCGAATTCCAGCGTCGCCAGCGTGAGTTCCGCGAAGATCTAAATCTTCGTCAGAACGAGGAAAATGCCGCTGTGATTGAAAAGGCCAACAAGGCAATCAAGCAGATTGCCGAGGCTGAAAAGTTTGATCTGATCCTGCAGGATGTGGTTTGGGTCAGTCCCCGCCTGGATGTGACTGAACGAGTAATCAAGGCGCTGTCGGAAGCCAAGTAATGGCTTCGCTAGGCAAGGTTGTTCTTACGCTTGCTGACATCGCCGCCCAATTGGGCGGCGATGTGCTTGGAGATTCGCAAACGCTGGTTTCAAGGGTTGCTCCTGTCGCTACGGCCGGAGAGGGGGAGATCACCTTTCTCGCGAATCCAAAATTCAGGAACCAGCTGGGTGCATGCAGGGCTTCGGCAGTAATTCTGCGCCCGGATGTGGCCAGTGAGTTTTCAGGCCCGCGTATCGTCACTGGCAATCCTTATGCCTACTACGCCAGGGTTGCGACGCTACTGAACCCATACCAGAGCGGACTCATCGGTGTTCACACAAGCGCTGTCGTTGAGTCCCCGGTTCCGGATAGCGTTGCAATTGGCCCCAACGTTTGCATCGGCAAAGATGTAACCTTGGGTGAAAATGTTGTAATCAACGCTGGTTGTGTGATTGATGACGGCGTAAGTATTGGTGCCGGTACGCTGCTTCATGCCAATGTGACGGTTTACTATGGATGCAATATCGGACGCCAGTGCATTATTCATTCTGGCGCGGTCATCGGCTCCGATGGCTTCGGGTTTGCGCCGGAAGGCCAGTCATGGATAAAAATTCCACAGATTGGCAAGGTCGTGATCGGCGATGATGTGGAAATTGGCGCCAATACGGCGATCGATCGTGGTGCGCTTGAGGATACCGTGATTGGCGATGGCTGCAAGTTGGATAATCAGGTCCATGTTGCCCACAACTGCAGGATCGGCGCTAATTCCGTATTGGCTGGGTGCACAGGAGTAGCGGGAAGTACTGTCTTTGGCGAACACTGTATTGTTGGTGGCGCTGGCATGATTTCCGGGCATTTGAATATTGCAGCAGGGACGACGATTTCCGGTGGTACGACGGTGATGAAGAGCATTCTGAATCCCGGCGTCTATACCAGCGTATTTCCGCTGGATACCCATGAAGAATGGCTGCGGAATGCGTCGCACATTCGTCGTCTTTCCAGGTTGGCAGAGCGTATTTCCGAGCTTGAGAAAAAACTTAAAGAAAAAGATATAGAGGGTTGATCAAATGGATATTAATGAAATCATGCAGCATCTGCCGCATCGTTACCCGTTCTTGTTGGTCGATCGCGTACTCGAAATCGACCCGGGCAAATCCATCCATGCCTACAAGAACGTGACGATCAATGAGCCGTTCTTCGTTGGTCACTTTCCGCATCACCCGGTGATGCCGGGCGTGTTGATCATGGAAGCGCTGGCTCAGGCTGCGGGCATTCTTTCTTTCAAGTCGATGGATGAAAAACCCTCACCGGACACCGTGTTCTACTTTGCCGGTATCGATGAGGCACGTTTCAAGAAGCCGGTGATGCCTGGCGATCAGCTACACCTGCATGTCGAAATCGAGCGTCAAATGCGCGGGGTCTGGAAGTACAAGGCCGAAGCACGCGTCGATGGGCAGCTGGCTGCCTCGGCCAAGTTGATGTGTGCCAAACGGGATCTCTGAAATGATTCACTCGACCGCTATTGTCGATCAGGGTGCCAAGATCGGTGCCAATGTCGAGATCGGCCCCTACGCCATCATCGGTGCCAACGTCGAAATTGGCGACAATACCCAGATCGGGCCGCACACCGTCATCAAGGGACACACGAAGATCGGTCGCGACAACCGTATCTTCCAGTTCTGCTCCCTCGGCGAAGTGCCGCAAGACAAGAAGTACGCTGGTGAGCCGACACGGCTCGAGATTGGCGATCGCAACACGATTCGCGAGTTCTGCACCTTCAACCTGGGTACCGTCCAGGATGCAGGCGTGACCCGGATTGGTGACGACAATTGGATCATGGCGTATGTGCATATTGCGCACGATTGCCAGGTCGGCAACAAAACCACGTTTGCCAACAATACCCAGCTGGCCGGCCATGTGATTGTCGATGACTGGGCGATTCTCGGTGGTTTTACCGGTGTGCATCAGTTCTGCCGCATTGGCGCGCATGTGATGACGGCAGTCAGCACAGTTATCCTGCAGGATGTGCCGCCTTATCTGATGGCGGCCGGCAATACGGCGACGCCTTACGGTATCAACGTCGAGGGCCTGAAGCGCCGTGGCTTTACCGCCGATGCGATTACCGCCCTGAAGCGCGCCTATCGCACCCTGTACAAGTCTGGCCTGCTGCTGGAAGAAGCCAAGACAAAATTGGCTGAAGAGGCCAAGACTCAGCCGGACATCCAGCGCCTTGTTGATTTTCTCGAGGTCTCCAAGCGAGGCATCATTCGCTGATATGGGAAGCGCTGTTCGGATTGCCATGGTGGCGGGGGAGGCCTCCGGGGATCTCCTGGCCAGCCACCTGATTGCTGCATTGAAGACCCACCTGCCGGATGCCGTTTTTTACGGTATCGGCGGGCCGAAGATGCAGGCTCAGGGATTCGATAGCTGGTGGCCGATGGAGAAACTGTCGGTCATGGGTTATTGGGATGCGCTGAAGCATTACCGTGAAATTTCCGGTATTCGCCGCCAGTTGAAGAAACGGCTGCTCGATCTCAAACCGGATATCTTCATCGGTGTCGACGCTCCAGATTTCAACCTGGGTCTGGAAACAGATCTGAAATCTGCCGGGGTGCGAACGATCCATTACGTCAGCCCATCGATCTGGGCATGGCGAGGTGGGCGGATCAAGAAGATTGCCAAGGCGGTTAACCGTGTGCTGGCGCTGTTCCCCATGGAGCCGGCGCTCTATGAAAAAGAGCGTATTCCGGTGACCTATGTCGGTCATCCGCTTGCAGATATCATTCCTTTGCAGACCAACAAGCAGGCGGTTCGGGAAAAACTTTCCCTGCCGCGTGATTATCCGATCTTTGCCATGCTGCCGGGCAGTCGCCAAGGCGAACTGGCCATGATGGCCGAGACCTTTGTCGAAACGGCAAAAATCATTCGCGAGCGTCATCTGCCGAATGCAATGTTTGTCGTGCCCTTGGCGACGCGCGAAACGCGCCTGCAGTTCGAGTCCGCCATCTATAGCCGGCAGGCTGGCGATGTGCCGTTTCGCCTGTTGTTCGGCCACGCTCAGGATGCGCTTGGTGCGGCCGATGTGTCGCTGGTGGCGAGTGGCACGGCGACGCTGGAGGCGGCGCTAATCAAGCGACCGATGGTGATTACCTACAAGATAGCCAAGTTCTCCTATTGGCTGATGAAGCGGATGGCCTACCTGCCGTATGTCGGCTTGCCCAATGTGCTGGCCGGGCGCTTTGTGGTGCCGGAAATCCTGCAGGATGAGGCTACACCGGAAAATCTTGCCGAGGCCTTGGTCAAGTTGTATGAGGACAAGGAGAATGCCGAGGCGGTTGAGGAGGCATTCACCGATATCCATCTGCAACTGCGGCAGAACACTGCTGAAAAGGCCGCTCACGCGGTCATTGAATGCCTGAACTGATTGTCCCGGTCGGCCTCGTTTGTGGCATTGACGAGGCCGGGCGCGGCCCGCTGGCCGGGCCGGTTGTCGCTGCGGCGGTCATTCTCGATCCGGAGCGCCCGATTGCCGGGCTGAACGACTCCAAGAAACTGAGCGAGAAGAAGCGTGATGCGCTGGCCGGAATCATTCGGGAGCGAGCGCTGGCCTGGGCAGTGGCCGAAGCGACGGTCGAGGAAATAGATCGCCTGAATATCCTGCAGGCGACGATGCTGGCCATGCAGCGCGCCGTAGCTGCCTTGCAGGTGCGGGCGGAAAGTGCCTTGGTCGATGGCAATCGCTGCCCAAGGCTCGACATTCCTAGTGAAGCCGTGGTCAAGGGCGATGGCAAGATTGCCTCAATTGCGGCGGCATCCATTCTCGCCAAAACCGTGCGCGACGCCGGCATGCTGGTTTTGCATGCGCAGTATCCGCAATACGGTTTTGACCGGCATATGGGCTATCCAACGGCGGCGCATTTCGCAGCGCTGGAAGCGCATGGTGCATCGCCGGTGCATCGGCGCAGCTTCGGGCCGGTGGCAAGGCAATTGTCGCTGCTATGAAGCTGATCCAGTCGCGCGACAACGCATTTTTCAAGCATCTCAAGCGGCTGGCGGAGTCGGGGCGCGAGCGCCGGAAAACCGGGCAGACCTTGCTTGATGGTGTGCATCTGGTCGAGGCTTACGAGAAAGCCTTTGGGCCATTGGAGCACTTGATCGTCGCCGAGTCGGCGCTGGCTGGTGGCGAGATCGCGTCTTATCTCGAAGGGCGTCAGCCAGTGGTTCTGGCAGACGCACTGATGCGTGATCTGGGCCTGGTGGATACCCCTAGCGGCTTGCTGGCGATAGCGCCGATGCCACAACGCACCGCTGCTGCTGACTTTGGAAACGATGCTGTGCTCCTCGATGGCGTGCAGGATCCCGGCAATGTCGGTACCTTGTTGCGGACGGCGGCGGCCTCGGGCGTGAAGCAGGTATTTTTGGCGCCAGGCTGTGCCTCGGCATGGTCACCCAAGGTTTTGCGGGCCGGGCAGGGCGCGCATTTTGCCCTTGCCATCCATGAAGAAGCTGATCTGGCCGCCTTCATGGCGGACTATCGCGGAACGACTGCAGTCACTTGCCTGGATGGTGCGACATCGCTTTATGAAGCGCGCTGGTCCGGGCCGTTGGCGTGGGTTTTTGGCGCCGAGGGGCTGGGGGTCCGGGCTGAACTGATCAAAGCGGCCAAGCTGAGGATCAAGATCCCCATGCCTGGCGCGGTCGAATCACTGAATGTCGGGGCGGCCGCTGCGGCTTGCCTGTTCGAGGCACTGCGCCGCAAGTTAAAAGCCGGTTAAGGCGGATCAGCCGTCGCCGGCTGATACTAGCCTCAGCGCAGCTTCAGTTCCTGCAGGATCGTCGTCGAGATTTCCTCGATCGACTTGGTCGATGAATCCAGCCAGCGAATTCCTTCACGACGCATCATCTTTTCCGCTTCCGCAATCTCGAAACGGCAGTTGGCCAATGAGGCGTACTTGCTGGCCGCGCGGCGCTCTTCGCGAATCTGGTGCAGTCGCTCGGGCTGGATGGTCAGGCCGAACAGTTTGGAGCGATGCTTTTCCAGCGTGCCGGGCAGGCGGCCGCGGTCGAAGTCTTCCGGAATCAGCGGGAAGTTGGCCGCCTTCAGACCGAATTGCATGGCCAGATAGAGCGAAGTCGGGGTCTTGCCACAGCGGGAAACGGCGACCAGGATCACGTCGGCTTCCTCCAGATCGCGGTCGGTGATGCCGTCATCGTGCGCCAGCGTGTAGTTGATCGACTCGATGCGCTTCTTGTATTCCGAACTTTCGGCCGAGCCGTGCGAACGGCCAACTGTGTGGTTCGACTTGATGCCGAGCTCTGCTTCCAGTGGGGCGAGGAAGGTGTCGAAATAGGAGAGGCAGAAGGCATCGGCCTGGTGAACGATGCTGGAAAGTTCCGGATTGACCAGCGTCGTGAAGACGATGGAGCGCATCCCGTCGCTTTCTCCCTGGCCATTGATGCGGGCAACCGCTTCTTGCGCCTGCTCGACCGTGGTAAGGAAGGGGATACGGATCTGCTTGAACTCGATGTCCTCGAACTGGGTCATCAGGCTGTGGCCAAGTGCTTCGACGGTCAGGCCGGTGCCATCGGAAACGAAGAAGACGGTACGTTTGATAGTGGTAGGCATCCGGTAATTTTACCCGCTGTTACGCAAACCGGATGCGATCCCGTTGATCGAAAGATGAATGCCCCGGGCCAGGCGTTCGTCGGTATCGCCGGCGCGGTGGCGCTTGAGCAACTCGACTTGCAGGTGGTTCAGCGGGTCCATGTAGGGGGAGCGCAGTTGCAGCGAGCGGGCGAGCATCGGGTTGTCGGCGAGGAATTCATCCTGCTCCAGAATGGCCAGCAGATGCTGGCGGGTCAGCGCCCATTCGGCCTTGATGCGGCTGAAGATGTGCTCACGCAGTTCGGTGTCGGTTACCAGTTCGGCGTAGCGCGAGGCAATGGCGAGATCGGTCTTGGCCAGCACCATGTCCATGTTGGAGAGCAGGCTCTTGAAGAAAGGCCAGGCGTGAACCATGCGACGCAGCGTGGCAAGGCCGCCCGGATTGGCTTGCAGGTAGCCATCGACCGCGGCACCGAACCCGTACCAGCCCGGCAGCATCAGGCGGCATTGCGCCCAACTGAAGACCCAGGGAATGGCCCGCAGGTCTTCGATGCGATCGGAGGCCTTGCGCGAGGCGGGGCGGCTGCCGATGTTCAGCGAGGCAATTTCGGAGACGACCGTCGACTGGCGAAAATAGGTGGTGAAGCCCGGGGTTTCATAGACCAGACCGCGGTAGGCATTGAAGGCGCGCGCGGAAAGCTCGTCCATCACGGCGTGGAACTGCTCGGCCGGCTCGACGCGGTTTTCGTGGTCGGTCAGGCTGGCTTCCAATGTGGCGGCGAGCAACACTTCCAGATTGCGGCGGCCGGTGTCGGCATTGCCGTACTTGGTCGAGATGACTTCGCCCTGTTCGGTCAGGCGGATCTGGCCGGCAACCGCCCCGGCCGGCTGGGCAAGGATGGCGTGATAGGTCGGGCCGCCACCGCGGCCAACCGAACCGCCACGGCCATGGAACAGGCGCAGACGGACGCCATGCTGGCCAAAGATGCGCGCCAGTTCGATCTCGGCCTTGTAGAGCTCCCAGCCGGAGGTCAGGAAGCCGCCGTCCTTGTTGCTGTCAGAGTAGCCAAGCATGACTTCATGTTCGTCACCCCGGCCGGCGATCAGTTCGCGGTAGGCCGGAATGGCGAAGACACCCGCCATGGTGGCCGCACTTTTCTGCAAGTCTTCGATGGTTTCGAAGAGCGGGATGATATTGACGTTCAGTTGCGGCTTGGCACCGGGCAGCAACAGGCCGGATTCCTTGAGCAGCAGGGCGAGTTCAAGCAGGTCGGAAACGCCGTCGGTCTTCGAGATGATGCAGTTGGGCAGTGCGGCATCGCCGTATTTCTGGCGCAGTTCGCGGGCGGCGAAGAAGATGGCCAGTTCGCCTTCAGTCTCTTCCGAATAGTTCAGGTAGGGCGAGTACAAAGGGCGCGGCGTGCTGATTTCCTCGACCAGCAGCTTGATGCGCTCGGTTTCGGGCAGTGCTTCGTAATCCGGGCAACGGCCGGCGCCAGCCAGCAGTTCGGCGACGCTGCGGGCATGGACATCGGAATTCTGACGCAGGTCGATCGGGGCGAGGTGGAAGCCGAAGATCTGGACACCACGCAGCAGTCGGCGCAGTCGGCCACCGGCCAGCCTGGCACTGCCGTTGAGCTTGAGGGAGTTGGCGAGAACCTTCAGGTCGGCACGCAGGGCATCCGGGGTGTCGTATGGCGCAGCGTTGCCGATCTCGTGACGGACTGGCTCGAAATGGTCGAGGGCGCGTGCCGTTGCGGCAAGACGGGCGTAGATGCCGGACAGGGCACGGCGATAAGGCTCGTCGGCGCGCTGCGGTGAGTGGTCGGTGGAATGTTCGGCCAGGGCCAGCAGTTCGGGGGTGACCTTGACCAGCAGGTCGGAGAGCGGCAGTTCGCCGCCGAGTTCGTGGATCTCTTCGAGATAGTGATTGAGCGCGGCGGACGATTGCAGGCGCAGGGCTTCACGCAGGATTTCGGCGGTGACGAAGGGGTTGCCATCGCGGTCGCCGCCGATCCAGCTGCCGACACGGAAGAACGGCGGCAGGGCCCAATGCGTATCGGGATAGCGCTTCTGCAGTTGCTGTGTGGCCTGGATGTAGATGCGCGGCAGTTCAGTGAAGAAGGTTTCCTTGAAGTAGGTGATGCCGTTCTTGACCTCGTCGAGCACCTTGAGGCGCACCGGGCGCAGCATCCGTGACTGCCACAGGGTGAGAATGGAATTGGCGATCCCGAGATCGTTCTCGGCTTCTTCTTCCGGCGTCATCTGAAGGCGTTCACGCTGATCGAGCAGGCGGGCGAGATCGCGGTGGTTGCGGATCAGGCTCTGGCGCTGGACTTCGGTCGGGTGAGCGGTGAGTACCGGGGCCACGACGGCATGGGCGAAGAAGTCGGCGATGGCTTCCGGTGAGACGGCAGCAGTCGCCAGCGAATCCAGGGCAAAAATCAAACTGCCCTCGCGCGGTGGCGAACCGGCCAGATCGTGGGCACGACGCCGGCGGATATGGTGCTCGTCCTCGGCAATGTTGGCCAGTTGCAGGAAGTAGCTGAAGGCGCGGACGACCGCTTGCGTCGTGTCACCCGGTAGCGGATCGAGCAGGGCGGCGAGTTCGTTGCGGGCGGCCGGGTCGCCATTACGGGCGAAACGGACGGCAGTCTGGCGAACGCGTTCGACGATATCAAAAACCGACTCGCCTTCCTGCTCGCGGACGGTATCGCCAAGGATGCGGCCGAGCAGGCGGATATCGTTGCGAAGCGGTTCGTCCTTGTTGCTTTCGAGTGCGCGTTCAGACATTGGAATTCCCATCGTGAATGATCCCCGGACGGGCGGGGATCAGGTGATTGTTGCAACATCATTGCCCGCCGTGGCGGGCGGCAAGACGGCCGGATTTAGTGCTTGCGAACCAGCAGCACCGATGCATCGGCGATTCTAGCCAATTGTTCGGCCACCGAGCCAAGAATAAACGTTGCCAGGCCACGCTGACCGTGGCGACCGATGATGATCAGATCAACGCTCAGTTCCTTGGCCTTGTCGGCAATGATTTCCGAGATGCGACGCTTGCTCGCTTCCAGCATTAGCGCTTCGGCATTGATACCCGTGGCGGATTTCATGGCCTCATCGAGCAGCTTTTGACCGGCCTGGATAAGGTTGGCCACGGCGTTGTCCAGATTGACGACATTGGACATGGCGTGACCATGAAGGTTGAGTACGGTTTCGTCTGCGACGTGGGTGATGTAGAGCTTGGCATTGCTGCACTTGGCGATGTGCAGGGCTTCGGCAAGGGCACAACGGGAAGTGTCGCTATCGTCGATGGCAACGAGGATCTTTTTGTACATGGGTGTTCTCCTTGAATTTTTTGGATGGGGCGTAACTTAACAATTCGTTTACGTTTGCGCTGTTAGGGAAATCCTCAACACGTAGGTTGCGGGCGACTGCATTTTTCGAGCAAATAGGCGATGGACTGGTAATTGATGCCGGTTTCGGCGGTCAGGCCGATTTCACAGGTACGGTTGGTTGAGACGCCACAACCACAGTTGGCGGGTAGATCCTTGTGGATGTGGCGAAGCGCGTGCTGGTTCAGTTCCGGTACGACGAAGCCGCGGTCGCCGGCAAAGCCGCAACAAGTGACGCCAGTCGGTTCGATGACGTTCTCGGTGCAGGCCTTGAGCAGCGTGCGCAGCTTGGCATCGGCGCCGTTCTTACGCACGCTGCAGTTGATGTGCAGGGCAACCGGCTCGGACTGTTTGGAAATCATCAGGCGCGGCAGCAGGGCATCGTGGGCGAATTCGTGGAAGTCGTAGAGTTTGATGCGGCCGGCGAGGTGGCTCTGCATACGGGCCGAGCAGGTGCTGGCATCCATGATTACCGGATACTTGCCGTTCTCGGAGGCCTTCATCAGCGCTGCTTCCAGCGTGTTGGACATGCCTTCGGCCTCCTCGGCCATGCCCTTGCTGGCGAGCATCTGGCCGCAGCAGAGTTTGTCGAAACCTTCCGGCAGGATGGGCGCGTAACCGGCGCGGACGAGCAGTTCGATGATCACGTCGCCAAGTTGCTGATCGCCTGATTTCGATGGGCCAAAGATGCGGCCGCCGCAGGTCGGGAAATAGACGACCGGATCACCCTTCGTGCTGCGTGCGACGGGGGCTTTGCCGGCATGGGGCATGTTCTTCTTCCAGGCACCGCCGGAAATGCGGCCGAGGAAGTTGTCGCCGAGCACGCCGGAAACGGCGTGGCCGACTTTCAGGCCAAGACGCGAGGCGTTGGCCAGCGTGCCGAAGTGTTCGCCGGTCCAGCCATTGACGGCCCGGGTGGTATCACCGATCTTGCGGCCGCGCAGGCGGCGGGTCAGGTCGCCGGTATCGATGCCGACCGGGCAGGCCGTCGAGCACAGGCCGCAGCCGGCGCAGGTGTCGAGGCCCATGTAGGCGTAATCCTCGCCGATGGCCCCGGCCGGTTGGCCTGTAGCAGCGCGGCGGGCCAGTTCGCGGACGCTGACGATGCGCTGGCGCGGGCTGAGGGTCAGGCGGTGCGACGGGCACAGCGGTTCGCAGAAACCGCATTCGATACAGCGGTCGACGATGTCTTCGGCCGCCGGCATCGGCTTCAGGTTTTCTAGATGGGCATGCGGGTTGTCGTTGAGGATGACGCCGGGGTTGAGCAGGTTTTCCGGGTCGAACAGGCGCTTTATCTTGCGCATCAATTCGGTTGCTTCCTTGCCCCATTCCATTTCGACAAAGGGCGCCATGTTGCGGCCGGTGCCGTGCTCAGCCTTCAGAGAACCATCGTATTTCTTGACAACCAGGTCGCAAACGTCGTCCATCAGGCGGGCATAGCGGTCGACTTCGGTCTGGTCGCCGAAATCCTGCGTGAAGACGAAGTGCAGGTTGCCTTCCAGCGCGTGGCCGAAAATGATTGCTTCGTGGTAGCCGTGGTGGCGGAGCAGGGCCTGCAGGTCGAGCGTGGCATCGGCCAGCGATTCAATCGGGAAGGCGACGTCCTCGATCAGCACCGTGGTGCCGGTTCGGCGCATGGCACCGACCGAGGGGAAGGTGCCCTTACGCACCTTCCAGTACATCTCGCAGGTTGCCGGATCAGTCGAGAACTGCATCGGCTCGACGGTGGCGACGCCGGCCATGGCCGCATGAACTGCGGCAATCTTTTCGTTGATTCCCTCTGCCGTGGCGGCGCGCACTTCGATCAGCAGTGCGGCGGCTTCCTCGCCCAGTTGGCGCATGATGGCGGGCAGGCCGGGCTTGTTCTCGACCGAGTGCAGGGCCGGGCGGTCGAGCAGTTCGACGGCCGAAACCGGCTGCGGCTTGAGGCGGATGACCGCCTCGCAGGCGGTGCGGATATCCGGGAAGAAGACCAGCGCCGATGCCTTGAACGGGTCTTCGACGACGGTGTTGTAGGTGATGCGCGAAATGAAGCCGAGCGTGCCTTCCGAACCGATCATCAGGTGGCTGAGGATGTCGATCGGGTGCTCGTAATCGACCAGCGCATTCAGGCTGTAGCCGGTCGTGTTCTTGATCTTGAACTTGTGGCGAATGCGCTCGGCCAGCTTGGCATTGGCGCGGGTGTCGCTACCCAGACGCTCCAGTTCGCCGAGCATGACGGCGTGGCTCTTGGTGAAGGCATCGACGCTGAGCGGATCTTCCGTATCGAGCAGCGAGCCATCGGCCAGCATGACGCGCAGGCCAGCCAGTGTGCGATAGCTGTTCTGGGCTGTACCGCAGCACATGCCCGAAGCGTTGTTGGCCGCAATCCCGCCGATCTTGGCGGCGCCGATGGAAGCCGGGTCGGGGCCAATCTTCTTGCCGTGCGGGGCGAGACGGCGATTCACCTCGCCTCCGATGATGCCGGGGCCAACCTTGACCTTGCTGGCATCTGCATTTTGCTCGTAGGTCGCGAAACCTTCGCCGATCAGCGCCAGGATGCCGTTGGTGATGGCCTGGCCGGAAAGGCTGGTGCCGGCGGCACGGAAAGTGACCGGGGTGTTGTTTTGCCTTGCGGTTTGCAGAACCGACTGGGCTTCACGCTCGTTTTCGATGACGGCGATGACCTGCGGGATCAGGCGGTAGAAGCTGGCGTCGGTGCCATAGGCCAGGCGGCGCAGGTCATCGACGATGATCTGGTTGGGGGGCAGGTGTTGGCTTAGGTGCTGGATGAGTTCGCTCATGGGGTTGTCTCGGGTGTTTTTTGTTGGCAGGGGGTTACGCCTTGCTGGCGCTTTCCCGTTGCCAGGCATGGGTTTCCGCCCTGTTGGCGGACGTACTTTCTTTTGCTTCGCCAAAAGAAAGTAGCCAAAGAAAAGGCGACCCCTGGGTCGGTGCCGGCTGCGCCGGTTCCCTGCGCTACTCGGTTTGAGCGGGGGCTGCGGAACTCGGGCTTCGCCCTCAGACAGTCCTCGCCCTTTTCCCGCTCAAACCTGCGTTGCTCGGCACCTCTCAAGGGGCCCGGTGAAACGTCCGCGCTGAAGCTGTGGATTTCAATTTTTGGCTTTTTTTCGGGTTGACCGTGGCAATCGGTTTTGGAAGCTTGTCGGTTGAACTTGGACGCCTTTCGGGTCCCCGTGGAAGGCGCTGAGCAACGCAGGAAGGCCGGGAGCTTTCGGCTGGCGTTGTTTGAGCCGCAGGCGAGTTTAGCCAGCCGCCCGGCCTTCCGAGTAGCGCAAGGAACCGGCGTAGCCGGCGCCGCCCCCGGGGTCGCCTTCTTTTTGGCTACTTTTTCTTGGCGAAGCAAGAAAAAGTACGCCCGCCAGCAAGGCGGAACCCCAAGCTCATTCAACCGAACCACGTGCGAATGAAGAGAGAACGCCATTACTGGCGTTCCTTCAACATATCCCGCAACCGCTTCGGCGCCGGCTTCAACGGCACCCGAACCGAAGTCCACGCCCCTTGCTTCGAAGGCATCAGCCACGAAAACCGACTCCCCAACCAAGTTGCCAAGCCGTACAAGGAAGGCGACCGATATACCGCCGCCCATCCCTTCCAGACAGAAGTCATCAACCAGCTGTACCCCGCCCCCTGCCCAACCATCGAAGGATTCGCATGCGGCGCAGTAAAAGCCTCCTCCCGCAAGCGCATCAACAGCTCTGGAATCGGAATCTTCACCGGACAAACCTCGCCACAGGCCCCGCACAACGACGAGGCTGTCGCCATCGTGGAGGTCGCTTCCAGACCCAGCATGTGCGGCGAGATGATCTTGCCGATGGGCCCCGGATAGGTCGTCCCGTAGGCATGTCCGCCAATCCGCGTATAAACCGGGCAGTGGTTCATGCACGCCCCACAACGAATGCATTGCAGCGTCTTGCGCAGCTGCTCGTCGGCATAGGCCTGGCTGCGGCCGTTGTCGAGCAGGACGAGATGCACTTCGCTCGGCCCATCCTTCTCGCCGGCCTTGCGCGGGCTTGAAATCATGTTGAAGTAGGTCGAGATATTCTGACCGGTGGCCGAGCGGGTGAGCAGCGAGAGCAGCGGCGGCACGTGTTCGACCTTTTCGACGATCTTCTCGATGCCGGTGATGGCGATATGCACCGGCGGCGCCGTGGTGCACATGCGGCCATTGCCTTCGTTCTCGACCAGGCAGAGCGTGCCGGTTTCGGCGACGGCGAAATTGACGCCGGAGAGTCCGATGTCGGCTTCCAGGAATTTCTGCCGCAGGACATTGCGGCCGATCTGGATCAGCGCATCTACGTTGTCGGTGTAATCGACGCCTTCGACTTTGTCGGCAAAGAGCTGGGCGATTTCCTGCTTGGTCTTGTGGATGGCCGGCATGATGATGTGCGACGGCTTTTCGCCGGCCAGCTGGACGATGTACTCGCCCATGTCCGACTCCAGGGCGCCGATGCCGGCTGCTTCGGCTGCGTGGTTCAGCTCGATCTCCTCGCTGACCATCGATTTGCCCTTGACCATCAGCCGGGCCGAGTGCTTCTGGCAGATGCCGAGAATGATGGCGTTGGCTTCATCCGGCGTTTCGGCCCAATGGACCTGGATGCCGTTGCTGGTCAGCTTGGCTTCGAGTTGTTCGAGCAGCGTCGGCAACTTGGCCAGGTTGTACTGGCGGATGCTTTCGCCCAGCGTGCGCAGGCTTTCCAGCTCCTCGGCATCGGGGAACTGGGCAGCGCGCTTGCTCATCAGGAAATCCATCGCGCCGCGGAAGCTCTGGCGCAGGAAGGGATTCTCGACGACGTCCTTGGCTCGGGCGCGGAAACCTGCCGAGGGCATGAAGTGTAGGGCGTGCGGGGTCTGCGGGGCGTTCATTGTTCGTCTCCGATCAACAGGACGACCAGCTCCTTCGGGCCGTGCGCACCGTAGGCCAGCGTCTGTTGGATGTCGGCGGTTTTCGATGGGCCGGAGATGAGCAGGGAATTGGTCGGCAGCCCTTCCTTCCAGCCTTCGGTGGTCATCGCTTCGAAAAAGGTGTTGTAGATATTGGCGGCGTCGAGCAGCACGATATGGATCGGCGGCACCAGCGACATCAGGCGCGGCTCGTCGGCGTCAGGCCACAGAATCAGCGTGCCAGTCTCGGCAATGGCGGCGCGGGCGGCGGTGAAACTGGCAGGCATTTCGTTGAACATGGCTGGTTTCCAGTTCTCGATCGGCGTGTCGTAGCCTGGACAGGTGATGCCCAGGGCAGGCAGATCGGCTTGGGCGCGGGCGCCGTGCGGCGTGCCGGGAGCGACCAGCAACTTGTCGATCTGCTTCGCGCTCAGGACTTCGTACAGTTTCTGCAGCCAGCCGCCACGTGAAACGGCATAGACCTCCGCGTGCGCCAGTTCGATACAGGCGCGGAAGCGCTTCGCCTTGTCGGAAGGCGACTCGACGACACGGTGGCTGGAGAACCAGCTGGCGACATCGGGCAGGATCGGGGACGTCGTCGGCATGGTCGCCTTCAGTTTGCCAAGAATGCGGTCACGGGCGCTCATTTGGAAGTCCTCCGCAGCAGGAAGCTGGCGATGTGTTCGCCGGGCAGGCTGGGTTTCGCGAGGCCGGCCTGTTGGTCCTTCCAGGCGGCATGGCCGAGGATGTTCATCAGGCAGCCACAATCGGCGCTGACAACGCGTTCGGCGCCGGTCGCCTTGAGCGCCTTGACCTTGTCTTCAACCATGGCGCCGGAAATTTCCGGCTGCTTGACCGAGAAGGTGCCGCCAAAGCCACAGCATTCCGATTCGTGATCCTGCTGCGCGACCGTGACCTTGTGCAGGTCGCCCAGCAGCTTGCGGCCGGTCAGATGGACCCCCATCTCGCGACGGGCCGAGCAGGAGGTATGCAGTACCACCGTGCACTCGCCGCCTTTGTCTTCCGGCTTGAAGTCGAGGACATTGACCAGAAAGTCGGTCAGTTCGTAAATGCGGGCCGACAAGGCTTCGGCCTGGCCCTTGCGAACCGGGTCGGCGGCGAACAGGGTGGGGTAGTGGTGTTTCATCATCCCGGCGCAGGAGCCGGATGGCACAACCACTGGCCAGTCGTTCGGAAACAGCGTCAATTGATGTGCCGCGACCTTGCGGGCTTGATCGGGAAAGCCGCTGGTGTAGGCCGGCTGACCGCAGCAGGTTTGTTCTTCCGGAAAATGAACGCGGATGCCTTGGCGTTCGAGCAGCGTGATGGCATCCATGCCGGCGCCGGGAAAGAACTGGTCTACGACGCAGGTGGCGAAGAAATAAACGTCGCCGGGGCGGGGCGGCGGGGTGTGCGCTTGGGTCATCTCGTCTCCGGTGTGAATTATTTAACGGTCAAATGGTAAGACCAATAATCAATAAAGTGAAAATTTACGTGAATACCGTGACTTAGTCAATTAACCAAGGGAAATCCCCATGCTTGCGCTTTGCGGAATGGCTGGCTAAAATATGTTGGTCTTACCAATCAATGTGGTCATACCAATGCCAAACAAGGTGCAGGTTCCGCGTATTTCAGATGCTGTTGCTTCGACACTGGAGCGCCGTATCCTCGAAGGCTCGTTGAAGTCCGGCGACCGCCTGCCGCCCGAGCGCGAGCTGGCGATCGAGCTCGGCGTTTCCCGCCCGAGCCTGCGCGAAGCCATCCAGAAGCTGGCCTCGAAGGGCATGGTGACCAGCCGCCAGGGTGGTGGCACCTATGTAACCGATGCGCTGGAGTCGACTTTTTTCGACCCCTGGCAGGACATGATGGGCAGCTACCCCAATCTGCGCGAAGACATGCTCGAATTCCGCCGCATGCTCGAAGGCCAGGCCGCCGAATGGGCCGCCGAGCGTGCCACCGATGCCGACCTGCAGCGTCTCGATCAGGCTTTCACGGCCTTGCAATCCTCTTTCGAGAGCGACGATACCGCCCGGCGCTCCGATGCCGATATCGCCTTTCACCAGGCCATTGGCGACGCCGCACATAACGTGTTGCTTGGCCACTTGTCATCGGCCTTGCTGCGCCTGATGCACGACAACATTCGCCTCAACCTTGGCGAACTGAAGACTGTGCCGGCCGCCAGCCGCCTGCTGATGAGCCAGCACGCCGCCATCCATACCGCCGTGCGCGAGCGCAAGCCGCAGGCCGCGCGGTCGGCGGCTGAAACCCATATCGATTTCGTCCGCGAAACGCTGGCCCAGACGCTGCGTTCCGTGGCGCGTCGCGAAACGGCCGAGCGCCGTCTCTCTACCGATTTCTCCAGTTCCTGATTCTTAACTTTTACATTCCATCCCGAAAGGAAACAGCAATGGAAGCCTTGGTAATCCCCTTTGAAAAACTGCGCATGAATGACGTCGAACAAGTCGGCGGCAAGAATTCATCGCTTGGTGAAATGATCAGCCAGCTGGCCGATACCGGCGTCCGCGTCCCGGGTGGTTTTGCCACCACGGCCCACGCCTACCGTGTCTTTCTGGCCCAGTCCGGCCTCGACGCCAAGATCAATGCCGTCCTCGATGCGCTGGATGTTGAAGATGTGAACGCCCTGGTCAAGGCCGGTGCCGAGATTCGCCAGTGGGTGATCGACACCCCGTTCCCGATGGACCTGACCATCGCCATCACCGAGCAGTATCAGCGCCTGGTGGCCGATTCCACCGCCGACATGTCCTTCGCCGTGCGCTCTTCCGCTACCGCCGAAGACTTGCCGGATGCTTCCTTTGCCGGTCAGCAGGAAACCTTCCTGAACATCGTCGGCCTGGAAAACATCATGCACGCGATCAAGGAAGTCTTCGCTTCCCTGTATAACGACCGCGCCATTTCCTACCGCGTCCACAAGGGCTTCCTGCACGCTGATGTCGCCCTGTCCGCCGGTATCCAGCGCATGGTCCGCTCCGACAAGGGTTCCGCTGGCGTGATGTTCACGCTCGACACCGAATCTGGCTTCCGCGACGCCGTCTTCGTCACCTCCAGCTACGGTCTGGGTGAAACGGTGGTGCAGGGTGCCGTAAATCCGGACGAGTTCTACGTGCACAAGCCGATGCTGGCCGCCGGCAAGAAGGCTGTCGTGCGTCGCAACCTCGGCTCCAAGATGATCAAGATGACCTTTGCCGCCGAAAAGGTCGCCGGCAAGTCCACGATCACCGAAGATGTGCCGGAAGCCCAGCGTCACCAGTTCTCGATCAACGACGAAGAAGTCATGGAGCTGGCCCGCTACGCGATGATCATCGAAAAGCACTACGGTCGTCCGATGGACATCGAGTGGGGCAAGGATGGCGTCGACGGCAAGCTGTACATCCTCCAGGCCCGTCCGGAAACCGTGCAGTCGCAAGCTGCTGCCGGCAAGCAGGAAAAGTTCAAGCTGAAGTCCTTCTCCAAGGTGCTGGCTTCCGGCCGCGCCATTGGCCAGAAGATTGGTGTCGGCCCGGTTCGCATCGTCAAGGATCCGAAGGAAATGGATCAGGTCAAGCCGGGTGACGTGCTCGTCGCCGATATGACCGACCCGAACTGGGAACCGGTGATGAAGCGCGCTTCCGCCATCGTTACCAACCGTGGCGGCCGCACCTGCCACGCGGCGATCATCGCCCGCGAACTGGGCATTCCGGCCATCGTTGGTTGCGGTGATGCTACCGATACCCTGACCGAAGGCGATATTGTCACTGTCTCCTGCACCGAAGGCGATACCGGCCACGTCTATCGCGGCAGCCTCGATTACGAAGTGACCACCCGCGATATCTCGGCCATGCCGGACGTCCCGGTCAAGGTCATGATGAACGTCGGTAACCCGGAACTGGCCTTCGAATTTGCCCAGTTGCCGAACTCCGGCGTCGGTCTGGCCCGTGTTGAATTCATCATCAACAACGTGATCGGTATCCACCCGAAGGCCATCCTCGATGTCGAGCGTCTGCCGGCCTCGAAGCGCGAGGAAATCAAGCGCCGCGCCCGTGGCTATGCTTCGCCGAAGGATTTCTTCGTTGAGAAGCTGGTTGAAGGTGTTTCGACGATTGCTGCTGCTTTCTGGCCGAATCCGGTCATCGTCCGTCTGTCCGACTTCAAGTCCAACGAATACCGCAAGCTGCTCGGCGGCGAACTGTACGAGCCGGAAGAAGAAAACCCGATGCTCGGCTTCCGCGGCGCTTCCCGCTACATCGCGCACACCTTCGAAGACTGCTTCGAAATGGAATGCCGCGCCATGAAGCGTGTCCGTGAAGAGATGGGCCTGACCAACGTGCAACTGATGGTGCCGTTCGTCCGTACCGTTGGCGAAGGCAAGGCCGTCGTCGAACTGCTGGCCGATCATGGCCTGAAGCAGGGCGAAAACGACCTGAAGCTGATCATGATGTGCGAAATTCCGTCCAACGCGCTGTTGGCCGATGACTTCCTCAAGGTCTTCGACGGCTTCTCGATCGGTTCCAACGACCTGACCCAGCTCACCCTCGGCCTCGACCGCGACTCCGGGCTGGTTGCCAACCTGTTCGACGAACGCGATCCGGCCGTCAAGATGCTGCTGGCCATGGCAATCGCGGCCGCCAACAAGGCTGGCAAGTACATCGGTATCTGCGGCCAGGGCCCGTCCGACCACCCCGATCTGGCTGAATGGCTGATGGATCAGGGTATCGACAGCATCTCGCTGAACCCGGATACGGTGGTCGATACCTGGACGCGTCTGGCGACGCACAAGAAGGCCTGATTGCTTCTGGCAAGCAGGGAAAGATGAAGAAGGCCGGGGAAACCCGGCCTTTTTTGTTTTGGTGACTACTTGATGTCGCCATTTTCAGACAGTCAAAGCCCTTGTAAATGCGGGCCTCATCTCTCTTCTTGTAAAATGACGTTGTCAAAAAACGACAGTGGCTCGTCAAAAATGAAGCGAGCCACTGTATTTTTTTCGTTTTCGTTCTTTTGTTTCCTCGGTTAACTAGGAAGACGGAACGAAAATTAAGGCTTATTTATAGTAGCCGACGGCGCAGACCTGGTCACCAATTCTGGTGACGTAGCTGATCTTTTGTACCGGCTCGGTGGCGCCCGGGCGTGGCCACTTGTAAGAAACCTCGGCGATGGCGCCATCCTTTGCGGCTTCATAGAGCTTGGCGCCAACCGGTTCGCCGGAGGCATTCACGAGGCCTTTCATGCTTTTTCCGTTAAGGGTCGGATGAGCGGTGAAATTCCCGTCTGGCCCGCCACAGAAGGGGTATAGGTCACGATCCCGGAAGCCATTTTCACCTTTGGCGATCTGGGTCAGCGCTGCCGATTTGTCGGCCTTCACCGCGGAAATGGTTTTTTCGAGCATGGCCTTGGCTTCTGATGCGCTGCCAAACTCGGCTGCGCTGACTGCAAGATTGCTAAAGCCGGTAGCGGCGGCGATCAGGCTGAGTGTGATGACTTTTTTCAATGTAGCTCCTTTATCGATCAATCACCTTGGCCGGGTGGCTATGGTGTGCTCAGTCTTACGCAAGATGAATGCCAATTGGATGTGGTGTGTCGATCGTCGTTTATGGTCAGGGCGTTTTTGCAAGCTTTCGCCCATTGTTTCGATTGATTCAAGCCTCACGGGATGGCGTTTTAAAGCGTTAGTGAGATGAATATTCCCAATTCGTGCCTTCAAGCCTGAATATGCAATAAGAATATTCGCGTTTAAAATTGGCGATTTCGAAAAATTGAGACGCGGATCAGGATTCGGTGTCTCTCATGCAAACATTTGGGGAGTTGTATATGAAGCACCGATTCGGCCGTCTTGCAGCCATGGCAGTTGCCACTTCGTTGGTCATGGCTTTTGCTGCACCGGCGAATGCAAGTATTTATCGAACCGCTACCGGTTATTCGATCAGCGACTTGTATGTATTTGGCGACAGCCTGTCGGACGTGGGGAATATTTCGGCAGCCACCGGCGGAGCACAACCCTCGGCAGCGCTGGGCTATGTCGATGGACGCTTCACTAATGGTGGCAATTACACGGACTACCTGGCGGCTTCGCTCGGGGTAAGCAATACAGCAGCGCTGTCAGGGGGCAATAACTACGCTTTCGGCGGCGCCAAGATCGATACAGGCATGGCGCCACCGGGGCTGCTCACGCAGTACGGCATGTACGCCATGAGCCATGCGCTTGCCGACCCCAATGCCTTGTTTGTAATCTACGGCGGTGGCAATGACATCAATGACCCGAATGTTGACCTGAGGGATTCCCTGGCCAATCTGGGACTGATTATTGGCGCGCTGATCAACCAGGGTGCCACCAATATCCTCATTCCGAATTCCCCTGACCTGGGGCGAACCCCAAACAACAACGCCTCGCTGAATGCAGACGTGATGAGAGCTCGTACTCAGGCTTACAACATGGGTTTGGCCACGCTGATTGCTCAGATGGAGTCGCTTTTTTCAATTGATCTGCTGGCAGTGGATGTTTTTGGTTTTAGCGGGCAGGTGCTCAATAACCCGGCCGCTTATGGGCTGAACAACGTCGGGGATAGCTGTCTCGGCAATGCGGCATGCACAGATCCCGGCAAGTATTTCTATTGGGATGGCATTCATCCGAATACACAGATGCACGCGTTGCTGGCCAACGAAATGCTCTCCGTTATCGATAAAAATGCAGTTCCTGAGCCGGCCACTCTGGCCTTGATGGTATTGGGCGTTTTGAGTCTGGCCTGGAGGCAGGGGCGTTGTAACGGCTAGGCAGATTCGCGATTCAGCTGCTTTCCGCTGCCGCGAATGGCGACCAATGAAGAAAGCTGGGCAACCAGCTTTCTTCAATACAAACTTAACTCTCCTGCCAGATCAAAATTTCCCGATAATTCGGCCTTTAACTGGCGGAAGCAGCGATGGCTGATGCGGATGAAGAGATCTGCCTGATCGAGGGTTCAAGCACGCTGCGCAATGTGCGCCGCGATTTTCCGGAATGGCACCTGGGGCGGTCACCCTTTGTTTTCTGGGCACTTGACGTCGATCTTCCTGCAGTTCGTGATCGGGTCGCCATGGCCGGGCAGCATATGGCCGGCCTATTACTCGATGACTATCGTCGCCAATCTCATATCACGCTCGATCTATGCGGATTTCCCGCCGAAGTGCAACGAAATCCTGATGACTTTGGCGCCGAGTATTTGCAGAAGCAATGCGGTGCCCTGCGCCTGGCTGGTCTGTCGGATTTCGAAATTGAACTGGGAGGGCTTTCCAGTTTCTCTTCGGCGCCATTCCTGAGCGTCGTTGACAGGGGAGGCAACATCACAGCACTGCGGAAATGTCTGGCTGTGGATGGCAGTCATCGATTGTTCGGAAGCTATGTGCCGCATGTCACCGTCGGGCTCTATGCCGATGAGTGGCCTGTAGAATATGTGAAACGGCGATTGACTGGCTTTCCTTCGGGCGCAGCGCTGTCTTGTCGGATCAAGCGCGTCAGCCTGATGAGCTACAGCCCCTCCGAAGTGGCCGGTGCCCTAGACCTCCTCGGCGACTACTGGTTCGCCAGCGGCGAAATGCGCTGGCACGCGGCTGCAGGAAAAATGGGTTTTCCTGATTTTTCGGGTTGAGCTTCCTCACCGGAAATGCGATTTCTCCTCAGTCAAAACCATATACTTATTCAATGAATGGGGGCGGGATGAGGGGCAGGCAGGAACGATTGCTTGGTGCCCCCCGGCCTTGTCTGCGGGTTGCCTGAACATGCGATCGTCAAGGCGGTCTTGTCTGACCACACTCAGGCGAAAGCGACGAAATTCTCGACCAAAAAAAGGCCAGGAACGCCTGGCCTTGTCCGGAAGTGCTGCTTGCACTTTAGACGCGCAGTAGTGCCTTGATCAGTCGTTCAGAGAGCTGGTCTTCGGTGAATTGCGGCTCGTTTGGCGGGTAGAGCGAGTTTTCCTCGATGGTGAAACCGTGCTCCAACGCGAGGGCGCGCAATTCCTTGATTTTCTGGCAGGCCTTGAGGGCTTCGCCGAGGGCAGCGTCAGCCTTGGCTTTATCGGCAAATGCCTTGATGGGTGCGACGGACATGCTTGTTCTCCTGATGAGGTTTGTTGCAGAAAACTGCTGGGCTCAGGCCGGGTAGTCGATGATGGCCGGTTCATCACCGCCGTCGTCGATCGTCGCACGGGCGATGCGGCCATCCGGGTGGTAGCTGTATTCGTGGCGGAATTCGGTTTCGCCGTAGACCATTTTTTCGCAGACGATCAGCTGTCCTGCAGCATCGAAGCTGCCCCGGAAATAGGTGTTGCGATTGCGCATGTCGTTCTCGTCGAGCTCTCCGACGAGCTTGAGCGGTAGCTTGGCGCCGCTGTAACTGGTGAAATAGCGGCAGGCAGTGACTTTGTCGGGCATCTCGTTCTCTGGTCGTGGTTTGATTCCGCCGAAAAACTCAGCGCCTGGCTTGTCAGTGTTCCGACAAAAACCAGCCTCTTTCTCGCGGCTAGCGAGGTGTATGCAATAAAGGGGCCAAATCCGGCGGGCGGCTGAAAATCTGCTGGTTCGCCGAGTCATCAGGGTTTTCTCTGGGGCACAATAGATTCAGGAGGTGAGAGATGGTTGCGAAAGGCTTGGTCGATAAATTGCGCTCGATTATCGGTTCCGGTTCGGAGCGAGTTGGGCTGACAGCACGAGGTGTCGAGCAGTTGCGCGCCCAGTTGCGCGAATGCGCCGAAGGGCAGGGGGGCGAGGTTTCAGCCCGTGCGCGGGCGGCACGCCTGGCCGAAACTTATCTTGGGCTCAACGACGAGGGGCGCCACCGCTTCCTCAAGCTGATCGCGCTGGAGTTCGGGCCAGATCCCGCAAAAGTGGCGACGGCGCATGCCGCCTACCAGAAGGCGATTGGCACCTCTGACCAGTGGAAGGCGGAAGCGGCCATGCGTGTCGCCATGCGCTCTTCGCGCATCCGCATCCTCACCCAATTCAATGCCATTCCGCAGGGTGTGAAATTTCTCGTCGATCTGCGCGCCGACCTGCTGCGCTATCTTGAGGATGACCGTGAATTGGCGGTACTGGACCGTGAACTGGAGTCGCGGCTCTCGGCCTGGTTCGACGTCGGTTTCCTCGAGTTGCAGCGCATTACCTGGAATTCGCCGGCTGCCTTGCTGGAGAAACTGATCGAGTATGAGGCGGTGCACGAAATCCGTTCATGGACCGATCTGAAGAATCGGGTCGATTCCGATCGCCGCCTGTATGCCTTCTTCCACCCGCGCATGCCAGCTGAGCCGCTGATTTTCGTCGAGGTGGCGTTGACCGACCATCTGGCCGACAACGTCCAGGCGCTGCTCGACGAGCATGCCCCGGTTTTCGACCACCGCAAGGCCGATACGGCGATTTTCTATTCGATCTCGAACACTCAGGTGGGTTTGCGCGGCGTCTCCTTCGGCAATTTCCTATTGAAGCGCGTGATCGATGATCTGAAGCGCGATTTTTCGAAACTGGCTAATTTCGCCACCCTGTCGCCAATGCCAGCCATGGCCGCCTGGCTGCGCAAGAATCCGCAAGCTTTGGCAGAGGCCGGCATCGAGTTGTCGCAGGAAGAGTTGTCGACAGGAACCTGGGCGGCGGACAAGAAACTCGCTCGCTCCCTGCGCGACCCGCTGAGCCGCCTTGGCGCCCGATATCTGGCCAGCGCCAAGCAAGGAGGCGGCGAGGCCGGGCCACCATTCGATCCCGTGTCGCGCTTCCATCTGGGCAACGGCGCGCGGGTCGAGCGCATCAATTACCTCGGCGATAGTTCGGCCAAGGGTTTCCGGCAGTCATTCGGATTGATGGTGAATTACCTGTACAGCCCGGATGACATCGAAACCAATCTGGAGGCCTTTGCCAGCCAAGGGAGCATCGCCATGTCGGCGACGGTGCGCCGGCTAGCGAAAAGGAGCTAGGGAGGCGCGGTTTTTCTTAACGACTTTTTATGATCGTTAAGCCCTGTTGTATCGACGATCAACGTCTATGATGAATGTATGGGTTTTTGCCTGAGGAGTAAGCGTAAGGTCCATATCTCATGACGGCGGATCAAATGGGATTGCTGGTTGAATTATTGCGCTCCAGCGCGTGAGCCGGGCATACGTGCTTGTATCCGCCATGCATTCTTGAAGGGAGACGCCATGTCAAAAATTTCCATTGCTGTTTTCGCCTGCCTTGTTGCGACGAATGTTCTTGCCCAAGATGGCAGCAGAAAAATGACCCGGGACGAATTGTTGTCGTTTCTACCGGGAGCCAAGGTGACGCACATCTCGCAAGCCGGGAGCGAGCGTCGCTGGACCAACAAGACCGATGGTACCTTGATCGCCAATAGCAATAACAAGCTGTATGGGAATGCAATCGGTACTCAGGGGGCCACCCAGGCTGGCACCTGGATGGTCAATGACGAAGGCAAATACTGCATCGACATCGACTGGAAGCGCGTCCATGAAAAATGGTGCGCCAACATTATAAAGAGCCAGGACGGTGCTTATTACCTGAATGTCGTTGATGACAAACACAAAATAGACTTTGTCACCAAATGATGATCGGGGCTGCGACAAGGCCCCCCGGCTAAATCCCGGGGGCTTTAGATTAGCCCGACCACCGCCATCTTGCGCCGTAGAAAAGCGATCTGCGTTTGCAGCGGCAACTGCTTGGGGCAGACGTCGTGGCAGCCGACCAGCGACATGCAGCCGAAGACGCCATCGTCGTCGCCGACCAGTTCGTAGAAATCCTCGTCATTGCGCGTGTCGCGCGGGTCGAGTCGGAAGCGGGCGATCTTGTTGAGGCCGACGGCGCCGACGAAGCTCTCTCGCATCTGCACCGTGCCGCAGCCGGCGATGCAGCAGCCGCACTCGATGCAGCGGTCGAGCTCGTAGATGGCTTCGGCGGTGAGTGGCTCCATCCTTGTTTCGATGGCGTCAATGTCGGTTGGCGTGTTGTTGTGGATCCAGGTCTGCAGGCGTTCGCTGGTGCCGCGCATCCACTTGCCGGTATTGACTGACAGGTCGCCGATCAGTTCGAAGACGGGCAGCGGCGCCAGCGTTATCCGCTCGCCGAGATCGCGGGTCAAGGTGCGGCAGGCCAGGCCAGGGCGGCCGTTGACCAGCATGGCGCAACTGCCGCAGATGCCGGCCCGACAGACGAAGTCGAACATCAGCGACGGGTCCTGCAGGGCGCGGATTTCGTTGAGTGCGATGAACAGCGTCATGCCCTCGGCTTCCTCTATTTCATAGGCTTGCAGGTGCGGCACGCTGGCCGGATCGGCCGGGTTGTGGCGGAGGATTTCGAGGGTCAGGCGGCGTGGCTGGCCATCCGGCTTTCTGCGGCGGAGCAGGGGGATCATACGGGTTCTCCCGGGCGGGCATTGTCGCCGCGCAGGTGGGCGGGGAGCAGGTGGCGGAAAGGCATCAGGGCGTGCTGCACGCTGTGGCGATCGGCGTTGGCGAACTGGGCCTTGATTGTTTCGATCTGGTCCATACGACGGGCCGTTTCCGGATGTTCGATGGCATCGCGGGCGCCGTAGCCGCGCCAGCCGGGTGGCAGTTCCATGCGACGGATATCGAGCGCTTCATAGTGCAGCGAGGGAACCACCTGCTTGGGATCGGTCCAGTAGGCCAGCGTGCGCTTAAGCCATTCGGCGTCGTTGCGCTGCGGGTAATCCTCGCGGAAGTGGGCGCCGCGGCTTTCGGTGCGCTGGCGGGCGCCGTGGGCCACGCAGATGGCCAGCTTGAGCATCTTCTGCAGACGCCAGGCGAGTGTCAGTTCCGGGTTGGCGCCGGGCCGGTGAGTGCGCAGGCCGACCTGCCGGCTGCGCGCAGCGAGTTCCGTGAGTTCCTTGACGGCTTCGGCCAACTGGTCGCCGTGACGAACGATGCCAACCTTGTCGGTCATGATCGCTTGCATCGCAGCGAGCAGGGCGGCCGGATTTTCCGGGCCATGGTTGTCGGTAATCGCCGAGAATTCGGCCCGTGCCTTGTCGGCGCATTCGCGCAACAGGGCCGTCGAAAGGGACATGTCACCGGCTGATGAGGTGCAGAAGTCGGCAATTGCCTCGCCGACGATCATCCCTGAAACCACGGTTTCGGCCACTGAGTTGCCACCCAGGCGGTTGAAGCCGTGCAGATCCCAGCAGGCGGCTTCACCACAGGCAAAAAGCCCGCTCAGGCCATAGGCGGCGCCGTGCGCATTGGTTCGAATGCCGCCCATCGAGTAGTGCTGGGCCGGACGGACGGGAATCCACTGCTTGGTCGGGTCAATGCCCAGGAAGTAGTGGCAGATTTCCTTCACTTCGCGCAGCTTGCGATCGATGTGCTGGGCGCCGAGCTGGGTGATGTCCAGCCACAGGTGTTCGCCGAAACGGTTCTTTGCTCCCTTGCCGGAACGAATGTGCGCTTCCATCCGTCGCGAAACGACGTCACGTGAGGCCAGTTCTTTCTTTTCCGGCTCGTAGTCGGGCATGAAGCGGTGGCCGTCGACATCGCGTAGCAAACCGCCATCGCCGCGGCAGCCTTCGGTAACCAGGATGCCGGCCGGGAAGATGGCCGTCGGATGAAACTGCACTGCTTCCATATTGCCGAGCGGCACGACACCGGTTTCCAGCGCTATGGCAGCGCCAATGCCTTCGTTGATCACGGCATTGGTCGTCGACTGGTAGATGCGACCAAAGCCGCCGGTGGCGATGCAGGTGGCGCGGGCAATGTAGGCGACCAGCTTGCCGTCGATCAGGTTGCGGACGATGGCACCATAGCAGCGCAGGCCGTCATGGATCAGCGAAACGGCTTCCATGCGTTCGTGGACTGGAATGCCTTCGGCAATGGTCTGGTCGCTGACGGCGTAGAGCATGGCGTGGCCGGTGCCGTCTGACACGTAGCAGGTACGCCATTTCTTGGTGCCGCCAAAGTCGCGGGCGGTAATCAGGCCATGAGCCTCTTCCGGCTCACTGAGCGTAACCCGCTGGTTATCGATGATCGCCTCGCGGTCACCGGCCTGAACCCGGTTCCAGGGCACGCCCCAGCCGGCCAGTTCGCGCACGGCTTTGGGCGCGGTGTGGACGAACATGCGGGCGACATCCTGGTCGTTGCCCCAGTCGCTGCCCCGCACCGTGTCTTGGAAATGCACATCCTCGTTGTCGCCGGCGCCTTTGGTCGTATTGCCGAGGCTGGCCTGCATGCCGCCCTGGGCCGCAGCCGAGTGCGAACGCTTGGGCGGCACCAGGCTGAGAATCAGCACCGAATTGCCGCGCTTGCGAGCCGCCAGGGCCGCACGTAGCCCGGCCAGCCCGCCGCCGATGACGAGCACGTCGGTATGGATGGTTTCCATGTCAGTGCCTGTCTATGGAAGAAAGGCTCTGGGGCGGCGTGTAGCGTTCTCCGGCGTGGTCGGCATGGGCGCGGCCGAGATCGACATAGGCCAGCAGTGTGACCAGCCCAAGGGTAATGAAAAAGGCGCTGATCGAATGGCGGACGATGGCCAGGCGACGACGGCTCTGCCGCGGATTGTGGCCTTCCAGCCAACCCCACTTGATTGCCAGTCGGTAAAGCCCGATTCCGCCATGCAGTTCAACTGCGAAGAGCAGCCCGAGATAGAGCGGCCACATGTTGCCGGTCCACACCCGGTCGGCTGATTCAAAGGGGCCGATCAGCGCCGGCTGGGTCAGCATGTCGTAGAGGTGAACGGTGGTCATGAAGAACAGCGCAAACCCGGTCAATACCTGAATCCACCATAGCGAGGTATCGCCATGTTGAAAACGGTTCTTGTGCAGCCGGAAGGCGCTGAATTGGCGGTAACCAGCCGGGAATTTGCGCATTGCCAGAGCGGCGTGGCCGATGAACAGTGCAAGGATTACAGCGACGACACCGGAAACCAGGATGGGGTAGGGTTTGCCGAGGAAATAGGCACCCTCGAAAAAGCGGGCGACGCTGTAAAAAGCCTGGTGGCTGATCAGGATGGTGGACACGAAGAACATGTGCGCCATCAGGAATACGGCGAGGGCGAAACCGGTAGCGCTCTGTAGCACGTCAAGACGGGCTGGCCAGCGATTTTTGCGCGGCGTTGATTGTGTCGTGCTTTGCGTCAGGGGAAGGGGAAGTACTTGAACGCCCAGTTCACCGCTGGCGTTGGTTTTGATCAGGCTACTCATGGCCATTTTCCTTGCTGAATCCTTCGAACTGCAAAGGTGAAGGTCGGAAGCCGAACAAGCGCGATCACGGCAGGTGCCGAACGCCACATGTCGGCTACCGACATGCTGCTTGTCTCCACCTGTTTTTGTTATGACTTGAATTTAGCACAACAAAATCGGTGCTCATGGGAATAATGCTGCGCAGCAACAAAATAGATCTTTGAGTTCCTGAAAAGCAACATAAAGCCTTGTGCCCTGTAACTTTCACAGCTTGGCTGGTGATTTTGCAATGCGGAATGAAAGGGGCTTTCATCGGCATCTGATAAAATCCGGCCCTGATTTTTAAGGCCTTCCTCCTTGTCCTCCCTCCCGGAAATATTCTCTCCCGAAGGCCCGCTCGCCCGGGCCATCAGCGGCTATCGCATTCGCGAACAGCAGCTCGACATGGCCGAGCGCATCGCCGCCGCCATCAAAGGCTGTTCGGTCTTCATCGCCGAGGCCGGCACCGGCACGGGCAAGACTTTCGCCTACCTCGTCCCGGCGCTGCAATCGGGCGGCAAGGTCATCGTGTCGACCGGCACCAAAACCTTGCAGGACCAGCTGTTCAACAAGGATTTGCCGATGGTCCGCGACGCCCTGAAGGCGCCGGTCAAGACTGCGCTGCTCAAGGGCCGGGCCAACTACGTCTGCCCCTACCACCTGCAACACGCCATCGCCGATGGTCGTTTCCTGACCCGCGAGGACGCCGCCGACGCCCGCCGCATCTCGGTCTTCGCCAAGACCACCCAGAGCGGCGACAAGGCCGAGTGCATCGAGGTTTCCGAGAACTCGCCGGTGTGGGGCCATGCCACCTCGACGCGCGACAACTGCCTCGGCCAGGAGTGTCCGGACTACAAGGAATGCTTCGTCATGCTCGCCCGGCGCGAGGCGATGGCGGCCGATCTGGTTGTCGTCAATCACCACCTGTTCTTCGCCGACGTCATGCTCCGCGACGAAGGCATGGCCGAACTGCTCCCGGCCTGCAACACGGTCATCTTCGACGAAGCCCACCAGTTGCCGGAAGTGGCGACGCTGTTCTTCGGCGACAGCATTTCGACGGCGCAGGTGCTCGATCTGGCCCGCGACGTGCGCGCCGAAGCACTGACCAACGCCCGCGACTGCCTGGCGCTGCCGGAAACCAGCAAGAAAGTCGAAAAGGCTGCCAAGGACCTGCGCCTGGCCGTCGGTGTCGACAGCGGCCGCTTCTCCTACGGTCAACTGGAAGAAAAGCCCGATTTTGAAGCCGCCCTCAAGGCCCTCGAAGCCGAGGTTGTCGCCTTCGCGGCATTGCTCGAAACTCAGGCCGAACGTGCCGAAGGCCTCGAGAAGTGCTGGCAACGCGCCACCGAACTCGTCCAGCACCTCGGCCAGTGGCAGAACCCGACGCCCGGCTACGTGCGCTGGGCCGAAGCTTTCACCCATTCGCTGCAGCTCAATGCAACGCCGCTCAATGTTGCCGAAATTTTCCGCAAGCAGATGGGCGGCCATCCGCGGGCGTGGATTTTTACGTCAGCCACCTTGGCCGTGCAGGGCAAGTTCCACCACTACTGCGCCGAACTCGGCCTCGGCGAGCCGGATTCCGCCTGCTGGCACAGTCCTTTCGATTACGACAAGCAGGCCATCCTATACGCGCCGCTCGGCATGCCCGACCCCAACGCCTGGAACTACACCGACGCCGTCGTCGAGGCTGCCTGGCCGGCCGTCAAGGCGGCCAACGGCGGGGCATTCTTCCTGTGCACCAGCCTGCGCGCCATGCGCCGCACGCATGAGCTGCTCAAGGCAAAGCTCGAAGACGAGAATATCGACATGCCGCTGCTCGTTCAGGGCGAGGGCAGCAAGAACGATCTGCTGCAACGTTTTCGCCACCACGGCAATTCCATCCTGGTCGGCAGCCAGAGCTTCTGGGAAGGCGTCGATGTGCGCGGCGAGGCGCTGTCGCTTGTCGTCATCGACAAGATCCCCTTCGCGCCGCCCGACGACCCGGTGCTCTCGGCGCGCATCGAGCAGATGAAGAAGGATGGCCGCAACGCCTTCATGGAATACCAGTTGCCGCGCGCCGTTATCAACGTCAAGCAGGGCGCCGGCCGGCTGATTCGCGACGAGAACGACAAGGGCGTGCTCATGATGTGCGATCCACGACTCATATCAAAGCCCTACGGCCGCCGCGTCTGGCAAAGTCTGCCGCCAATGAAACGAACCCGCGAACTGCAGGTCGTCCTCGATTTCTTCGCCAACCGGTAACGCGGATGAAAACCATCTTCGAGCAAATGCGCGCGCAGCAGCCGCAATTCTTCTCCAGCGCCGACATCACCATCGACGCCGGGCCGATGCAGGCCATGGCCGACATCATCACGGCCATCGAATCGGTCATCGCCATGCCGGACTACCAGGCGCACGCGCTCGCCCAGGCGCCGGAAATTGCCCGCCTGCCGGTGAAGTCGCGTGGCGTTTTCATGGGCTACGATTTTCACTTGACCGAAACCGGCCCCAAGCTCATCGAGATCAACACCAACGCTGGCGGTGGTCTGCTTAACGCCTACCTGCTCGCCTCGCACGGCAAGGTGGAGGAGGCGGCGCGGATTCGTGACGAATACGTTGCCATGTTCCGCGAGGAATGGCGCCTGGAACGCGGCGATGCACCGCTGCGCCGCATCGCCATCGTCGATGAAAACCCGGCCGAGCAGTTTCTCGCCCCCGAATTCGCGCTCTTCAAGGAATTGTTCGAGCAGCACGGCATCGCTGCCGTGGTGTCCGATCCGGGCGAATTCGAGAGCGACGGCCAGCAGCTTCTGCATGCCGGCCAGCCCATCGACCTGATCTACAACCGCCTGACCGACTTTGCCCTCGATGCCACGGTCAACGGGAAAATTCGCGCAGTTTTCGAATCAGGTGGTGTTGTTATCACGCCGCATCCGCGTGCCCACGCCCTGTACGCCGACAAGCGCAATCTGATGCAGCTCTCCGACGAAGCGGCGTTGCAGGCTATGGGCGTCGCCGAGGCCACCCGCCAGACGCTGCTCGCCGGTATCCCGAAAACCGTGATGGTCTCGCCGGAGCAGGCTGAGCAATTCTGGGCCGAGCGCAAGCGCTGGTTCTTCAAGCCGCCGGCCGGTTTCGGCAGCCGCGCCGCCTATCGCGGCGACAAGCTGACCAAGCGCGTTTTCGAGGAAATCCTGCACGGCGGCTACATCGCCCAGGAAATTGCACCGCCGTCCGAGCATGTCGTGCCGGTCGATGGTGTCGAAACGACCATGAAGGCCGACATCCGCTGCTACGTCTACGCCGGCCGCATCCAGCTCGTCGCCGCCCGCCTGTACCAGGGGCAAACCACCAATTTCCGGACGCCGGGCGGCGGTTTCGCCCCGGTTTTCGTGGCCTGAGCGAGTAAAATCCGCCCATGAAAGTTTTCGGTATCGCCGGTTATTCCGGCTCCGGCAAGACCACCTTGCTGGAAAAGCTCATCCCCCAACTGACGGCGCGTGGCCTCAAGGTGTCGGTGATCAAGCACGCCCATCATGGTTTCGACATCGACCGCCCGGGCAAGGACTCCTACCGTCACCGCGAAGCCGGTGCCACGGAGGTGTTGCTCTCCTGTGGCGACCGCTGGGCGTTGATGCACGAGCGGCGCGACGAGGTTGAGCCGACACTAGACGAACTGATCGGCCACCTGTCGCCCTGTGACCTCGTGCTGATCGAAGGTTTCAAGCAGGAACCGGTGCCCAAGCTCGAAGTCTACCGCCCTGAAAACGGCAAGCCGCCACTCTTCCCCGAGCGCAAGGACATCGTTGCCGTGGCCACCGACGCTGCCATCGAAACCGGCCTGCCGACGCTGCCGCTCAACGACTACGCCGCGATGGCCGATTTCGTCATGAACCACCTTAATTTGCAGGCCCGCCCATGCTGAGTTTTGAACAAGCCCTGGAAAAGCTGCTGGCCGCCGCCCAGCCGGTCGAGGAAATCCGCTCGCTGCCGATTACCGCCGCCGCCGGCCGCATTCTCGCCGCTTCCCAGCAATCCACCGTCGCCGTGCCGCCGCTCGACAACTCGGCCATGGACGGTTACGCCGTGCGTGTCGCCGACATCACCGCCGCCGGCATCTGCCTGCCGGTCAGCCAGCGCATTCCGGCCGGCACGGTCGGTACCACGCTGCAACCGGGCACGGCAGCCCGCATCTTCACCGGCGCCCCGATCCCGGCCGGCGCCGACGCCGTGATCATGCAGGAACGCTGCGAGCACGGTGAAAATGGCGTGGTCATCAACCACGTGCCGCGCGATGGCGAAAACATCCGCCGGGCCGGCGAAGACATCTCGGTCGGTGCCGAAATCCTCAAGGCCGGCGTCAAATTGCGTCCGCAGGAAATCGCCCTGGCCGCCTCGGCCGGCCTGCCCGAATTGCCGGTCTATCGCCGCGTTCGCGTCGGCGTCTTCTTCACCGGTGATGAACTCGTCCAGCCCGGCGAGCCGCTGCCGCCGGGCGCCATCTACAATTCCAACCGCTACGCCCTGCGCGCCCTGCTCGAAGGCATGGGCTGCGAAGTCCGTGACCTCGGCGCTGTTGCAGATACGCTCGAAGCCACCCGCGACGCCCTGCGCCGTGCCGCGGCCGACAACGATCTGGTCCTGACCAGTGGCGGCGTTTCGGTCGGCGAGGAAGACCACGTCAAGCCGGCCGTCGAAGCCGAAGGCCGGCTCGACATGTGGAAGATCGCCATCAAACCCGGCAAGCCGCTGGCCTTCGGTGAAATCCGCAAAACCGATGGCAAGGCCTGGTTCCTCGGCCTGCCGGGTAATCCGGTTGCCGCCTTCGTCACCTTCCTGACCATGGTTCGCCCGTTCATCCTGCGTTTGCAGGGGGCGGCCAGCGTTTCGCCGCGCGTCCTGAATTTGCCATCTGCCTCGGTGTGGGGCAGGGCCGATGGCGCCCGCCTCGAATTTCTGCGCGGCTGGCTCAACGACGATGGTGCCGTCGAGTTGTACAAAAATCAGGGCTCGGCCGTCGTCACCTCGCTGTGCTGGAGCGACGGGCTGGTGCTCAACCCGCCGGGCAACACCATCGCCGTCGGCGACACGGTGCGCTTTGTATCCTTCGCGGAGCTGCTGTCGTGAGCGTCAAAATTCTCTACTTCGCCGGCCTCAAGGAGGCCCTTGGCCTACCTGGCGAAACTGTTGAGTTGCCAGCCGGCGTGGCTACCGTCGGCGGCTTGCGTGACTGGCTGGTCGGGCAAGGGCGCGACAAGCTGGCCACCGCCAAAAATCTGCGCTGCGCCGTCAATCAGGACATGGCCAAGCTTGATGCAGCCATCCAAGATGGCGACGAAATCGCCTTCTTCCCGCCGGTGACCGGCGGTTGAAAATAGAAAGATAAAAAATGTCCATCCAATGGTTCCCGGGGCACATGACCCAGGCCCGCAAGAAAGCCGGCGAAACGCTGGCTGTGGCCGACGTCGTCGTCGAAGTCCTCGACGCCCGCCTGCCGCAGGCGAGCAGCAATCCGATGATCCACGAGCTGCGCGTCTTCCGTCAGCGCCCGTGCCTCAAGCTGCTCAACAAGGCCGACTTGGCCGACCCCGAAGCAACGAAGGCCTGGCTGGCTTTTTTTGATGCCCAGCCGAACGTCAAGGCCGTCGCCATTTCCTGCAAGAAAGCCAGCGACGTGGCGCGCATCCCCGGTCTGGCCCAGAAGCTGGCGCCGCACCGCAACGACGCCGTCAAGCCGCTGCGCCTGATGATCATGGGTATCCCCAACGTCGGCAAATCGACGCTGATGAACGCGCTGGTCAAGAAAAAGGTGGCAGCTGTCGGCGACCAGCCGGCCGTCACCAAGAGCCAGCAACGCATCGACATCAGCAACCGCCTGACCCTCTACGACACCCCGGGCATGCTCTGGCCGAAGATCGACCACCCCATCGACGGCCTGATGCTCGCCGCCAGCCACGCCGTCGGCGTCAATGCCTACATCGACGAAGAAGTCGGCACCTGGCTGGCTGAATTCCTGCTCGAACACTATCCCGCGCTGCTCAAGGCTCGCTATGGTTTTGCCACGGAAGGCATGGATGCCGTCGGCGTCATTGAAGCCATCGGAAAGAAGCGCGGCTGCGTGATCAAGGGGCGGGGCGGCGAAATCGATATGGAAAGAGCTGCGGCCATCCTGATCCTCGACTACCGTTCCGGCGCCCTCGGCCGTATCAGTCTGGAAACACCGGAGCTCAGGGCAGCTCGTCAGGCCCGACTGGCTGCCGCAGCCAAAGCAGAACCCAAAGAAATTTGATGGATTTGATATTTATGTAGTTTAATTCGCAGGGTATTTGGTTAAGATTGCCCTATGACCAAGGGAGTTGATTCACCATGAACTACCACCTGCGATATTTGCCGTTACCCGATGTAGCCGAGGGCATGGTCCTCGGCGCCCCGCTGATCCTCACCGAAAAGGGGGTCATCAGTTTCAGTCTGCCGGAAGGGCATCTGCTGACGGAAACCAATCTCCAGCAAATGAAAGTCCGGCACGCCGAGTTTGTTTGTGTGCGGGAAGAAGATACCCGTAGCGATGACGAGCGGGCCGATGCCTGGGCGAAAGCCGAGGCCCGGCTGCAACGGATATTTCGCGCCGCCGATCTAAGCCTGCCGGTGATGGCCAATCTTTACGAGGCGGTGCGCGCCTATCGGAGAACGTGATGGCGCTGCAGCTCACCGACCAGGGAATCATCGATCGCTCGAAAAGCATGCCTGCCTTTCCGCGGGTGGTGACCGAAATACTCGCCACGCTGGACGATGATGGCGCAACGCTGGGGGCACTGGTTCATCATGTTGAGCGCGATCCGGTGATCACCGCCCGTGTGCTGTCGATTGCCAATTCGGCGGCGATGGCCGGGCACTCAGGCTCCGATGTGCACGATGTTCGCAAGGCCGTTTCACTGATCGGTCTCGAGAAAATCCGGGAAATTACGCTGGCCGTCAGTCTGGCCGAATTCGCGCATGGCTGCCGCATGGCGTCGTATTTCTGGGAGCACAGCGTAGCCGTCGGTATCTGCGCGCTGGAAGTCGGCCGCTTTACCCATCAACCTTCGGGTTACGCGCTGGTTGCCGGCTTGCTGCACGACATCGGGCAACTCTGGATGGCCCATTTCCACCCCCTCGAATTCCAGATGGTCCGTTCCGCGGCGAGCAGTGGCACCGAGGGTATCAACGAAATCGAGCAGCGTTACTTTGGCGTAGACCACTGCCACATCGGACGCTTGCTGGCGACCAACTGGGGTTTGCCGCCTTCAGTCATCGATGCGATCTACTTTCACCACGATCCCGACCAAGGCCTGGGCGAAAGCCTGGTCGCCATCACCCATGTGACAGAAGTGCTCTCCAACGCCCTGGATCTGACCGGCCGCGAAGGAAACATGGTCGCCAACATGTCAGCCGCCGCCTGCGAAAAACTGGGCATCGACTGGAGCCAGGACCTCGGCCCACTGTTCGGTCGTATCGAAGCCCGGACTGAATACGCCTGCCGGGTGTTTCGCTAACCAAACTCGGCGTCGCCTGCGATAGCCAACAATAGGGCTGGGCCTATTGTTTTTGATGCGAGCGGTGCGGACCCTGTCGCAGCACTGCTATGCCGCGCACAACGCGTATGCCCATCGTTTATGGTGAATTCATTGCGACTAGTATTGGAAAGACATAGACTTCAAGTTTTCCATGTATCCATAGCCCCCCGTGTTACTTGGACGGGGTACCATGAGTCGTAGCAACTTCAACTAAATAACATTCCAATATGAATAAAGTTTTTCTGTCGCACAGCAGTAAAGATAAAAACCAATATTTGAGAATAGTTGCCGAAAAGCTTGGAAAAGAGAATATTGAGTACGATGAGTTCACCTTCGAAGAAGGTGAAAAAACACTTGAAGAAATTGAGAAGCGACTGGATTCATGTGATTTATTTGCTCTTTTTATATCCGATCATGCACTCAATTCCGATTGGGTAATGAACGAAATATCGCGTGCATCAAATCAACTTGATGCGAGAAAAATAAAAAAAATATATCCAATCATTATTGATTCAACGGTTACTTATGCGGATTCGAGAATTCCAAAATGGTTGAAGGATCAATATAATCTAAAATTGATAAGTCGTCCTGTAGTGGCTGTTCGAAGAATCCAATCAAAACTAAGAGAGCTCCATTGGTCAAATCATCCTTTGGCGAAAGCTCGAAGTGGTATTTTTGTTGGGCGAAATGAGATCTTGGATGATTTCGAGAGACGTATTGATGATATTGATCTTCAAAAACCGGTTTGCATCATTGCATCAGGCATTCGAAAAATAGGTCGCAGCAAGCTTCTTCAGCATGCGCTAGTAAAATCAAATATTGTCCAAGGCTCATATTCACCTATTAAGCTAACTCTTGATAGAGTTGATAGTATCGAAGATTTTATTCTTAAACTCTTTGACACCGGATTAACTTCAAAAACAACCGATGATGTTTCTGGAATGTTGAGTAAATCAATGAGTGATAAGGAGTTGCTTTTAGGCGAAATTCTTCAGGATATTCAGGCAGCGAAAGAAATCATCTTCGTTGAGGATGGTGGCTGCCTTGTTACCCATACACGTGAGATTGCGGATTGGTTATTGAATTCTGTTTCTACAGCTAGCAAACTCACCCGGCCTGTTTTATGTATTTCAGCGAATTTTAGAATAAATAGAACGGCAATTCGTCACCACAAAAAATTTTATGCCGTTGAAGTTCCAGAGCTGAGTACTCCTGAGCGCAGTGGGTTGCTAAAACGGCTTTTGGAACTTCATGAACTAGAAATTTCGGCGGATGATTTCAATTTCTTTGCCGAGCAGCTTCATGGCTTCCCAGAAGAGGCGCATTTTTGTGCAGATCTAATACTTGATCACGGAGTCGATGGTGCCAAGAACGAATCACATCAAATTACTGAATTCAATACAGAAAAAGCTTCGTTATTGCTAAGGAAATTTGAATCTAATCAAAAGGTATTAGATTTTATTTATTTCTTATCGGAGTTTGAATTTGTTAGTGTGTCATTTGTCTTTGAAATTGTTGATGAAATAGAGTATCAGCCAATACTAGAAGATCTCACGACACATCTGATTTGCGATTATATCGGTGGCGAACACGAATACATTCGTCTTAACGATACGATTCGCGATTTAATTAAGAGAAATCGACTTTCTATGCCAGGCCTTTTTAAGGAAAGGCTTCGAAGTCATGTGCAGAATTTTGTGAAGGATAACAATAAGTTTGAGAGAGATGCAGCAGATTTTTTCTACTCAGTCAAAGAGGCGCTTGCTGCCGACGAAAAAATTGACGACAAGTATCTAGTTCCATCTAATATTCTGCGAACGATAAAAGAGCTATATCAAAAGAGAGAGAATTTGAAAAGAGTTGTTAAGTTCGCAGATATGCTCTTAATGAAGGAGTCATCACTTGACCCAAAGTTAAGTCAAGATGTTAGGTATTATCTTTGCTTAAGTTTGGCACGCCAAAAAGATCGGCGAGTGTTAAAAGAAGCTACACATATTCATGGCCCAGAGCACGATTTTGTACTTGGTTATTATTATAGACTTTGTGGTAGGCATGCGGATGCAATAGATCGGCTTAGTAAATTGGTCGATACACCTTATATTTCATCTCGAGCAAAGCGTGAATTAGTGCAGGTATATCTGTACATAGAAGAGTTTGATAAGGCGCTAAAAATGGCTAGGGAAAATTATGAAGCGAATCGTGGGAACCAGTTTCCAATTCAGTCATACCTGAACTGTTTGTTAAATAGTGATGAAGTAATAAATCGGAAAATGGAAGTTGAGCGCTTGATTGGTGAACTTGAACAAATCGGTTCTAATCAATCGCGTCAAATGACTCTCATCGCCAGAGGTCTTTTGGAGTCAAAAGTCGGCACGAACAAAGTAAGAGCATTCAATTACATCGATGATGCGATTGCATTGGATGAAAAATCACCTTATCCGTACTTGGCAAAATTTGATATTGCCCTCCGCTTTAATGACACAAATGTGATGTTTGATGCGTTGAGCTATTTGGAAGAAATATCTGAATCGAGAACTTTTTCCAAAAATACTATTGTGAAAAATAAGGCGTACTATAATGCGGCGATTGGTAAACTTGATATTGCCGAAAGCATAGTTGATGAGGAGCTTGCAAACTTTCCGGTTGAAACCATTGCTAAGATTAAAATTAAACTCAGAAATATTGCCAACAAGTGATAATTTGACAAAGTGAATTTTATTCGAAAACTTTAATTTTGCCGTGCGCTCTACTGTCGATAATGCATTGCTTCGATATTGATTTTCGAATTGCGCAGCGCATTGATTAATCGTTTCAGGAGTGTCCTACTAGAAGCAGAACTTTACTTTCCAGTTCTAGAACTGTCTGAGTTATCGAACTAGATATACAAACAAAAGCCCAGGTTATAAGACTGGGCTTTTTGTTTTTCAGCGGGATTGGGGAGTAGATTGATTTGGCTTTTCCCCTGTCTCAATCCCATTCCAATTTTGGCCATTTTTCCGGTTGACCGTGACAACAAGAGCGCTCAGCTAAGGCGCGGTCTGCTCCAGTACCGGCCAGATCCGCCAATGCCCGCAGGCCGAGCGGGCGCGGCGTTCGGAGTTGTCCCAGCCGCCGCCTACGCAGAGGCCTTCCGAGGTTTCGGATTCGATGATCACGGTGCCCGGCTCGGTGCCGGGTTGGCGCCAACCCCTCCAGCGCTCGCAACTGGCGCAGCGTTTGCGGTCGACGGCCTGGCTCAGCAAGTCTTGGCGGCCTTGCAGGAGGCAATGGTCTGGGTGGCCGGAGTAACCGGGCCGCCGGCGCCGATCCAGCCCTTGATGCCGTTCTTGACGTTGTAAACCGTGGCGTAGCCGGCCTGTTGCGACAGGAACTGGCTGACCGGCTTGGTGCGGTTGCCGGTGCGGCAGATGACGATGACCGGCTCGTTCGGCTTGGCGAGTGGCTTGACCTTTTCGAGCCAGCCGGCGGCATCGTATTTTCCCTGTGCGTCAAAGAAGGTCAGCAGCTTGCTGCCGGCGACGATGCCGGTTTCTTCCCATTCGGATTGCAGGCGGATGTCGATGACCGGAACGCCGCTTTTGGTCAGCTTTTCGAGCTGGGCGTTGTCGATGTCGATCACTTCGGCGTGGGCGAACTGGCTGGCGGCAAGGAGGCAGGCGAGGAGTAGGCGGCGCATGGTGGTCTCGTTCATAAGAAAACGCTGATTATATGGGGAGCCTTACTGCTTTTGCTGGCGCTTCATCATTTCGCGCACCTGCGGATCGTTCATCATTTCCTGCATGTTGAATTTCTGCATGCCCGGCATGATCACGTCGCCCGGTTTCTGGCCGGCCTTGCAGGGGCCGAGCCAGCGGGCTTCCTGAACCATCTTCATTTCCTTCATCCCGTGCTGCGGCGGATCGTAGCGAACTACCATGTCGTTGCGGTAGGCCGAGTCGAAATCGCCGGTGATGACCGAATCGCTGGTGCTGGTCACGCCCTCATGCTTGCAGACGGCGTGGATGGTGACCTTGCCGGTGCCGCGGCTGACATCCATGACCGGGCAATTGACCTTTTCCTTGGTGCGTTCCTGCATCACGTTGTCGCTGGCCTGATCGACGCACATCTGCATCGGGCCTTGCGAGGGCATGCCGGCCATCTGGGTTTTCATTTCCCACAGCCCGGATTTCCGGCGCGGGGCATCGGCGGCGTCGGCCTGAACGGCGAAGAGGCTGGCGAGCAACAGGGGAAGGATGCGCAGTGGGCTCATGGCGGGGTCTCCTGAAGAGTGGCTAGTAATAATCGTAGTCTGCTTTGGGGAATGCGTCATGGGATAATCCGCGCTTTTTACGGGAACCGGCATGGCGCTCAAATCCACCATTTTCAAGGCCGAATTGCAGCTCGCCGACCTCGACCGTTCGCACTTCGGCGACTACTCGCTGACCATTGCCCGGCACCCGTCGGAAACCGACGAACGCATGATGGTCCGTCTGCTGGCTTTCGCGCTGAATGCTTCGGAAACACTGACCTTCGGGCGTGGCTTGTCGGCCACCGACGATGAAGGGGATCTGCAGGATCTGGACGCCACCGGCAGCGTCGAGCGCTGGATCGATGTCGGCCTGCCCGATGAAAAGCTGATCCGCCGCGCCTGCAATCGGGCGCGCCACGTCATGGTGCTGAGCTACGGCGGCCGGACGGCCGAAATCTGGTGGCAACAAACGCAGGGCAAGGTATCCGGCCAGAAGAACCTGCGCGTGCTGGCGCTGAGCGTCGAGGACAGCAAAGCCCTGGCCGGCCTGGCTGAGCGCGGCATGCGCCTGCAGTGCACGATTCAGGATGGAACGATCTGGCTGGGGGGAGAGCAGGGCCACGTCGAGTTGAAGCCGAAAGTTTTGCAGGCACCCGAATCGGCATAGAATGTTGGAATAATTTTTCCTTCCGACTGACTTCTTTTTTGCGAGGTGACTATGGCGGCAAATGATGATGACGAGTCCACAGCGGTAATCGTTGGGGTATTGGCGGGTATCGTTCTGGCAGTGGTTGCCGTGGTTTATGGCGCCAGTGCCGGCAAGGGCTACAAGCCCGCCGCGCCGGTCGCCGAGCAGGCTGAAATTGCACCGGTCGGCGATGCGCTGGCCAAGGTCTATTTTGCCGTTGGCGCCGCTGCACTGGACGATGCCGACAAGGGCGTGGTTGCCAAGACGCTGGAAGCGCTTGCGGCCAACCCGAAGGCCATCGTGCTGCTGTCCGGCTTCCATGATCCTTCAGGCGATCCGGCAAAGAACGCCGAACTGGCCAAGCAGCGCGCCATGGCGGTTCGCGATGCGCTGGTCGCCGGTGGCGTCGCGACGGACCGCATCAAGTTCCGCAAGCCGGAATCGACCGTCGGTGCTGGTAGTCCGGAAGAGGGACGTCGCGTCGAGATTCGCGTCCAGTAAGTGCCGCAGGTTTCAACAAAAAAGCGGGCTGAGGCCCGCTTTTTTATTGCCAAGAAGAGCAATCGTTCTTCGATGCACTGACTGATCTATGCAGGAATAGCTGCATGCAGGTTCAACTGGTTGTCGTGATAGATCTCCAGCGTCGTCCGGTGCGCGACGCTGACCAGCGTGCAATTCGGCAGTCTTTCGACCAGCAGCTGGTACATGCGGGCTTCGGTGGCATTGTCCAGGGCGCTCGTGGCCTCGTCGAGGAACAGGATGTCCGGCCGGTAGAGCAGGGCACGGGCAAAGGCCAGACGTTGCTGCTCGCCTGGTGACAGGCGGTGGCCCCAGCGGGCTTCTTCATGCAGACGGCCGGCAAATTGCGGCAGGTTGCAGTCGATCAGCATCTGGGTGCAGGTGGCGTCATCGATGGCATCGGGCGGCAAGGGGTAGGTCAGTGCCGCTTTCAGGCTGCCATCCGGCAGGTAGTTCTTTTGCGGGGTGAACATCACCCGCGCCGTGCCGGGCAGGCTGATGTGACCTTTGCCGAACGGCCACAGGCCGGCGATGGCGCGGAGCAGCGTGCTCTTTCCGGTGCCCGAGGGGCCGCGCACCAGCCAGCGCTCGCCGGGGCCGAAAGCCATGGCATCGACGTTGGTCAACGGCTTGCCATCGGGCAGCGTGAGCGCGATGTTCTGGCCTTCCACGATGTTGGAGGGCGAATGATTGTCGAAGCCGATCCCCTTGGGGGCGGGTTGGTTCAACGCAGTATCCATGCCGTTCAGACGCTGGGTGACGGCAGAAAGCTGGAACAGATCGCTGTAGGAACGGGCAAACCAGGCGATGGCTGCCGCTGTTTCAGAGAAGGCCGAGACATCCTGCATCAGCGTGCCGATGCCGAGTTCACCGGAGAGCACTTTCGGCGCTACGGCGATGATCGGCACGAGCACGGAGACGACGGCAAAGCCGCCGGAAGCCATGTTCAGGAAGATGTGATAGCGCATCAGTTCCGACCAGTTGCGCCGGATTTCCGAGAATAGGTGGCCGAGTCGTCCTTGTTCGACAGCCTCGCCCTTGTAGAGCGCAATCTGTTCGGCGGAGTCGCGCACCTTGGAAAGCGCAAAGCGGAAGTCGGCTTCCACCTTGTGCTGCTCGACGGTGACGCCGGCGAGCTTGTGGCCAGCCAGGTGAGTGACGATGGTTTGCAGCACGCCCCAGCCAATGGCCAGCCAGAACATGTAGCCGGGGATGGTGATCGAGCTGTCACCGATGGCAAAAGTCATTGGTCCGGCGGTATGCCAGAGAATCCAGCCCATCGTGCCCAGCGCGCCGAGGTTGGCGATGAAGCCCAGCGTCAGCTGGATCATCAGCTTCACATACTCGGTCATGTCCTGCGTCAGGCGCTGGTCGGGGTTGTCCAGGGTGTTGTCGCGCTCGATGCGGTAGAAGCTGCGATCCTTGAACCAGCGACCCATCATGTTCTCGGTCAGGCTCCAGCGCCACTTCATTTCCAGCCCCTGCTCCATGTAGCTCCTGGTTACGGCGACCGCGACGATCAGGCCGATGGCGACGAAGAGCAGGACCAGATTTGAATTGAAGGCAGCCGTGTCGCGATTCTGCAGGGCATCGTAGAAGCCCTTGGTCAGTTGTGTGTTCCAGGCCATCAGCGCCGTGTTGAGGCCGACCAGCACGAGCAGGAAGGCGAGCAGCAGCCAGGCGCTCCTGCGTCCTTCTGCATAAAGCCAGAAGGGTTTGGCAAGGCGGAAGATTTGGGAGGTCCGAGTGGTCATCGTGGGCCGTCGAGTTGAAAGTGGTTGAGGGTGCTGGCAATTGCCGGGAGAGAAAACCTGCTACGGCTGCTTGCGAACTTTTCCCGAGAAGATCGTATTCAAATAGGCGCCGGCCAGATTGCTGCCCAGAATGCTCAGGTGGTCTTCGTCGAAGCCGCGCAGCGACGTCGCCTGTTGTTGTGCGGCATGGCGAAGCTGGCTTTCCAGTGGGATGGTGCCGTCACCGCTGGTGGAAGACAGCGTGCTGGCATTGCGGAAGCCGAACAGGATGTGATGCTCAACGCCGGCAGGCAGCGGCATGGAGAACAGGTTGTTCAGAAAGGCGCTTTCCGGTGACATGCTGCGCCAGACCGGCATGACGACCGGCGCGTATTCGACGCCGCTCTTGGCTGCCTGAGCACCGCCGAAAGGGGATGAAATCGAGGTAAACGTGCGGACGTAGTCGCATTCGTCTTCTTCCTGGCAGGTGTTGAGCAGGGAGCGCGCTACCAGCCCGCCCATGCTGTGCGCGACGATGTGCAGTTGCTTGAACTCGTGCTCCAGCCAGAGTTTGTTCAGCATGCCGAGCAGGCCGTTGCTGATGCTCGGGATTTCCAGGCCGGATGGGTAGTAGAACAGCCAAGGCTGGTACTTCTTGCGGTCGATGTGCTGAACGAGATTGGCAAAGTCCCGTGGCGTGCCGTTGATGCCATGGACGAACAGGATGGGTGTTTTATTCGGGGTGTAGGGTTCGAGGAAGTAGATTCCGGATATGCCCGACTTCATGAACTGCATCGGTTGCCACATGCCCAGTTCGGCGCGATCCTGGTTGAATCGCGGCTGATTCAGGTCGGTGATGCTGCCCAACTGAATATCAATGCCGGAGACCAGTTTGTTTCTCAGGTCAAACAGACTCCCGTGAGGATAGGGCGTTGTTGGAGCTTTTCCGGTACTTGGCTGAATGTCGAGCGTGATCTCGCTGGCTGCGTTTCCCTTGTGAATGCCTTCTGGCAACGCCTGCCAGGCGTAGGGCTCACCCGGATTGAAAGACAGGTCGTGATTGGTGTCGTGGAAGGCAAACACGCTGTTCGCCGCCGTGCTCAAGAGGATTTCGAAGTGGCCGGGGTGTTCGAAAACCTTGTAGCTAAGTGATTTTCCTGCGTCGTCGAGCACGACGACGATGATCAGGCACTCCGGGCAGGCTGATGTGCTCAGGGTTCCTGAGGCACGAGTGACGGTGGCGTTGTAGGCCGTCAAATCCCGCTTGAGGTTGATGAAACTAGCGCAGCTTGCAAGGCTGGCAACCATCAGGGCCAGTGACAGGAGACGTAGCATCATGGGCGTTGTAGATTTGTATTCTTGGGCAGCGAATGAGGTTATCACAGCAAGCCATTGGCATGGCGAGTGCGATTCCTGACGGTGGGCCGGTCGCGCTCAGGCTTTCCGCGCGCCGAAGGTTCACTTCAGTGCCGAATCAGGTTCCAGACAAATTCGGCGCCGGCGGATACCAGGTCGATGGTATCGATGATGCCGGCGTTCTCGGGCTCCTGCTTCATGCGCTTCAGGCGTGATTTTTCTCGTTCGCGCATCACGATGGCGTCGCCCAGCAATTCGACATCACGCGTGGTGCGGCGGACTTCGGCATGCTGATAGCGGCTGAGCGCCTGTTCGACAGCGCTGGGGTCGAGGATGGTGATCGGTGCGCGGCAATGGCCACAGGCGTGATCCTTGCGGATATCGACCGGGGCGCCACAGCCCATGCAGCGGATGATGCCGACCTTGGCCGACAGTTCGTCGATTTCTGCCGGGTTGAGTTGCCGGACGAAGCCCTTCTCGATCATGAACTGGGCAAAGGTGGTGAAACGGCCGTGTTTTTGCAGGCAGCGGTGGTAATTGAACTTGCCGCCATGTTTGGCGACATCCAGACCGTGCAACAGCCGCTCGTTGCAGCGCGGGCATTTCAGCGGATCGCTCAGGGGCATCCGCTGATCGTCTTGATGCTCATGCAGTAGCTTGAAGAAATCGATGATGCCACCCGGGGTGATCTGGGCGCTTTCGAATTCGTCGAACCAGATGCCCTGGCAATGAAAGCACAGATCAAGGACAACCTCGCCATGATGCAGCCGCTCCAGGCGGTGCTTGGTCATGGTCTGCTGGCACGATGGGCAGGGCAAGGGCTTCATGCCGATATTATGCCGGACGAATGGTTCCCAGGTTGAGCTTGACGCCCTTTTTCATCTTGCCGATGACGTGCATTTCGCAGGCCTTGCAGTCGAACTTGAGGATCAGCTTTTCGTTGCCGTTGATCAGCGTCATCGGGTCCGGCTTCAGGTGCTTTACTTCCTTGGGGCAGAGGTTGAAGCTGTAGCGCAGGCAGTGGCGCGTGATCATCAGCGAGACCATGCCTTTTTCGTTGCCAGCCTCGTAGGCTTCCTCGATTAGTTTGACGCCGTGCTTTTCGTAGAAGGCGCGGGCCTTGGCGTTGAAGACGTTGCCGAGGTAGGTCAGTTCTTCCTGCGGATAGGGCACCGGGTTGGCGGCGGGCGTAGCACGCGGCGGGCGCGGGTGGCTGGCAATGCGGGCGGCTTCGAGCTTATCGGTGGCTTCGCGACGCAGGGCGTTGATGGCGCTGACGGGCAGGAACCACGCTTGCGACAGTTGCAGTTCGACGGGCTCGGCGACAAACATGGTGTTGCCGAACTTGCCGAGGTTTTCTCTGAGCTTGGCCAGTGCCTGATCGGCGTTCTGGGCAATTTCGCTACCGATTTTCTCGCTTTTCGGCAGATCAGCTACGGCGGTGACCCCATCTTCATCGGTCAGCGTCAGGCGGAAGCCGCCGGCAGTTTCGGTGAGGATTGGCTTCACCGAAATGCGACGGTCGGCTGAGTCCTTTTCCAGCGCCCGCTCGAACTCCTGATCACGGTTGCGGAAAAGGGTAGCGCCTTCGGTCAGCGCCTCCGGCATTTCGGCCGGGAACAGCTTCTTGCCTTCGGCCCGGTTGATGCGCATGCCGAGCAGATCGCCATGGGCGTCGTAGAAGCAGACGCCATCGCCATTGTGGAAGTCCTGGTCGGTATTGACCATGAACCAGCCGTCGCCGATCTCGGCCACGTCACCAATCAGTTCGCCAACGAAAGCCGGCGAATCGAAGGCGCCAATGTCGTCCTGACGGTCGTTGGCAAAGTAATCCGTGTAGCCACGGTTGAAGGTCTTGTCCGGCTGCGGCGTGAAGGTATAGGTGCTGTGACCGCTTGAGGCGCGAGTGAATTCCGAGTTGGTAGCGATGATCTCGTCGAGCAGTTGGCGGTAGTGCGCGGTGATGTTCTTGACGTAGCTGAGGTCTTTCAGGCGACCCTCGATCTTGAACGAGCAGACGCCGGCGCGAGCCAGTTCCAGTATGTTGTCGGTCTGGTTGTTGTCCTTCATCGACAGCAGATGCTGGTTCTCGGTGATGGTCTTGCCCTTGTCGTCGACCAGGGTGTAGGGCAGGCGGCAGGCCTGCGAACACTCGCCGCGGTTGGCGCTGCGCCCGGTGTGGGCCTGGCTGATGTAGCACTGGCCGCTGAAGGCGACGCACAGTGCGCCGTGAACAAAATATTCCAATGAAACAGTTGATTGCGACGCAATCTTTACAATTTCGTTTAAGCTGCATTCGCGGGCCAGAACGACCTGCGAGAAGCCGACATCTTCCAGAAACTTCACTTTTTCCGGGTTACGGTTGTCGGTCTGGGTACTGGCGTGGAGCTGGATCGGTGGCAGATCCATTTCCAGCAGGCCCATGTCCTGGATGATCAGCGCATCGGCACCGGCTTCGTAAAGCTGCCAGGCCAGCTGCCGGCTTTCTTCCAGTTCCGAATCCTGCAGGATGGTGTTCAGCGCAACGAAGACCTTGGCCCGGTAGCGATGGGCGAAATCACAGAGGCGTTTGATATCAGCGACATCGTTGCCGGCGCCGTAACGGGCGCCGAAAGCCGGGCCACCGATATAGACAGCATCGGCACCATGTTTGATGGCCTCGATGCCGAAATCGGCGTTCTTGGCCGGGGCAAGGAGTTCGAGAGGGTGTTGAGTTCGAGTCATGGCGCCTTAGTACGTGAAACGCGTGGCAAGTTCTTCGATATTGAACTCGCGCAGGATGGCTTCGGCACGTTCGCGGGCATTCTTGCGAGGATTGCCGCGCTTGCTGGCGATGATCAGTTCGTTCTTCATCGAATGCTCCCAGCCGACCAGCTCGGTGACGGTGACGTCGTAGCCATGCGACTCGAGCAGCAGGCAGCGCAGCACGTTGGTCAGGTGGCTGCCGAGTTCGCGGGTGTGAATCGGGTGTCGCCAAAGTTCTGACAGCGGTGTCTTGCCCAGCGATTCGTTCTTTTTGGCACGCATCGTGGCGGCCACTTCGGCCTGGCAGCAAGGGACGAGGACGATATGGCGGGCATTGCGGGTCAGGGCGAAACGGATGGCGTCATCGGTTGCCGTGTTGCAGGCGTGTAGCGCGGTGACGACATCGACGGTGGCTGGCAGATCGGTGGACGACAGCGAATCCTCGACCGTACAGGCCATGAAGCGCATCCGCGGAAAGCCAAGCCGGGCGGCCAGTTCGCGCGATTTCTCGACCAGTTCGGCACGTGTTTCGATGCCGATAATCTCGCCGCTGGCACGTTCCTTGAGATAGAGGTCGTAGAGGATGAAACCGAGGTAGGACTTGCCGGCCCCGTGGTCGACCAGGGTCTCGGCGCCATCCAGCAGTGGTTCGATGAATTGATAGAGGTGATAGACCTGCTTGAGCTTGCGCCGCGTGTCCTGATTGAGCTTTCCATCACGGGTCAGGATGTGCAGTTCCTTGAGCAGTTCAAGGGACTGGCCGGGACGGATTTCCGGGATGGCGGTAGCGGTGTTGGGCTTCTTCATGGGGTGCAATTATCGCATTCAAACTTCTAATGAAATTGTGTCAACCGAATCAAAGTCGGGTCGTTATTAGGCTCATGGTGATCAAACACCGCAAACATACGGAGAGTGAGAAATGGGCAGTCTGAGCAATGAATCCTTCGAGCAGTTCCTGGATTCCCTGAAGAAAGCCGGTATTACAATTTCCAACGAAGCCGAACTGCGCGAGCGTCTGGCTGAAGCACAACGGTGGCGTTTTGCCTTCCAGACCTTGGCTGCAAATGGCAAGACCATCGGAATTTGCTTTGAAGATCATTCCGACGGCCGTAACGAAGCAGAAATTACTCGTGCGTTTAACGAATTCCAGTTTTCCGAAAAGAGCAAGGCGGTTTTCTCAGCCAGCCTGAAGCACTAAAATCCACACAGACCGGTTTTGAGCCTCGCATTGGCGGGGCACGAAAGAAGAACGGGCGCCGAAATGGCGCCCGTTTTGCATCAATGCTACGGTAAGGCCAAAAAAACGGCCAAAATCATCAGTGGAGACTTGGAGAATCCGAGCCGAACCACGGCTAGGGGCGAATCGGAAGGCGACCGCTCGAACTTGAATATGGTGTCAAAGGCGAGGAACGGGGCGCACTACCAAGACGTTCTTTCCGTGGACTGGGGTTCCCATGTATTCCAAGCCAACTTCTTCGGCAGAGACTAGCGCCAGTTTCACGCGTCCTTGATACCGGTTCAAGAAGCGCTCAATGGTTTCGCCTTCCTCGCATCCTCTCTGAAACCGCCAGAATCCTTCGGCGTCGGTCTCGGAGGTTGGGCCGAACATGCTCAGCACAGCCCAACCCCGGTGAGGGTCCTTGACCTTGTAATCGCTCATGGTCTCCAGTTCGGCGAGACCGGCAAGCTCTGTAAGTAAGGACATGGGAAATGCTCAGAATCAGCGGGTAATTGGCTTGTAGCGGATCCGTTTTGGCTTGGCGCCTTCTTCGCCGAGGCGTTTCTTCTTGTCTTCCTCATATTCCTGGAAGTTGCCTTCGAAGAAATTCCACTGCGAATCGCCTTCGGCTGCCAGGATGTGCGTACAAATCCTGTCGAGGAACCAGCGGTCGTGGGAGATGACCATGGCGCAGCCGGGGAATTCGAGCAGGGCATCTTCCAGCGCGCGCAGGGTTTCGACGTCAAGGTCGTTTGACGGTTCGTCGAGCAGCAGCACGTTGCCGCCAGTCATCAGCGTCTTGGCCAGGTGCAGACGACCACGCTCACCGCCGGACAGATTGCCGACCTGCTTGCCCTGATCGGCGCCCTTGAAGTTGAAGCGGCCGATGTAGGCGCGCGATGGCATTTCGAACTTGCCGATTTGCAGGATGTCGCTGCCCTGAGCCAGTTCTTCGAAAACGGTCTTCGTGCCGTCGAGGCAGTCACGTGACTGATCGACATAGGCCATCTTGACCGTCGGGCCGATATCGACCGTGCCGGAATCGGGCTGCTGCTGGCCGGTGATCATCTTGAACAGCGTCGATTTACCGGCGCCGTTCGGGCCGATGATGCCGACGATGGCGCCGGCCGGGATGGTGAAGCTGACGTTATCCATCAACAGCTTGTCGCCGAAGGTCTTGGTGACGCCGTTGAACTCGATGACCTTGCCGCCCAGGCGGTCGCCGACCGGGATGAATATTTCCTGGGTTTCGTTGCGCTTCTGGTATTCCTGGCTGGACAGTTCTTCAAAACGGGCGATGCGGGACTTGGATTTGGCCTGACGGGCCTTCGGGTTCGAACGTACCCATTCCAGTTCCTGCTTCATCGCCTTCATGTGGGCGTCGATTTGCTTGTTTTCCGTTTCCAGGCGGGCTTCTTTCTGCTCCAGCCAGGAAGAGTAATTGCCTTTGTACGGAATGCCGTGGCCACGGTCGAGTTCGAGAATCCACTCGGCGGCGTTGTCGAGGAAGTAGCGGTCGTGGGTGACGGCGACGACGGTGCCCGGGAAGCGGACGAGGAATTGTTCCAGCCATTCGACTGATTCGGCGTCGAGGTGGTTGGTCGGTTCGTCGAGCAGCAGCATGTCCGGCTTGGCAAGCAGCAGCTTGCACAGCGCGACGCGGCGCTTTTCACCGCCGGAGAGCACACCGATCACGGCATCCCAGGGCGGCAGGCGCAGCGCATCGGCAGCCAGTTCCATCTGGGCTTCGGTGTCGGAACCGGCGGTAGCGATGATCGCCTCCAGGCGAGCCTGTTCCTCGGCCAGTTTGTCGAAATCGGCTTCCGGGTCGGCGTAGGCGGCGTACACCTCGTCCAGCTTGGCCTGAGCCTGCATCACTTCGCCGAGGGCCGATTCAACTTCCTCACGTACCGTCTTGGCCGGGTCGAGTTGCGGTTCCTGCGGCAGGTAGCCGATGGATACCCCGGCCAGGTGTTGCACTTCGCCATCGTATTCCTTGTCCACACCGGCCATGATCTTCAGCACGGTCGATTTGCCGGAGCCGTTCAGGCCGAGCAGGCCGATCTTGGCGCCGGGGAAGAAGGAGAGGGAAATATCCTTGATGATCTGACGCTTGGGCGGGACGATCTTGCTGACGCGCAGCATCGACATTACATATTGAGCCATTAGCTTGCCTGTCGTTATGAGTGAGTTTTTTAGATGCGCGAAGTCTACGGGGCTTCAATGCAAATGACCAGCCTCCCGGATGCCGGGGGCTGGCCATTGTTGGTTTGAGTTAAGTGAAAGACTAGAAGTGCAGGTTGCCTAGCGTGCGGTGCAGCAGGATGGCTGGTGCTTCGACGCGGGGGCAGGTGCGGAGTGAGCCGACCTGAGTAAAGCCGAGTTGCCGACGGTAATAGCCGGCGTGCCGGGGATTGACTTCGATGACAACATCGGTACCGCCAAATACTGCCCTGGCGTACTGATAGGCGCCGCGAAAAAGTGATTTCAGCAGTTCCGGGTCGTGGCAATCGAGGTCGACCGCCAGGCGAGTCACTTCGCAGATCACCTTGGCCGGTTTGCGCAGTGCAGCCATCTCGTGGCCATAAAGCGTATCGGCCAGCAAGCCAGCGCTGGAATCACGCGAAGCGGTCAGAGTGGCAACCAGATCACGGTCCAGCCAGGCGCCGAGCGTGACGTGGTTCGGATCGCCAAGTTGCTGGCGGGGTGGGGTGAGTCGGTAGCCGCGCCAGGAATACATGCGGCGAACAAGGGCGCCACAGGCTCGGTGCTGATGATAGGTTACGGCCGGAGCGATCATCAATTCCGGCGAGCCGGAATCAGAGCTCGTGCCGATATCAAAGTCACTTAGATCGGGCAACAAATGGGCGCCCAAGTGGCCTTGCGGGGGAGTGAAATGCGGAGGTGCTACATGATGCATGGATTGCATTCTATGGCCTGCCTAAAATGTAATCAACCAGCGACGGCGCTGAGGGCGATTGCCGGTTCCTCGCGATGGTAGAACTGGCCTGACTTTTCGGCGGAAAGCGCGTTGATGTCGCCGCACAATTCTCCGCCTTCGTCGATCACCAGCTTGCCGTAGCGAATCTTGCCGCTGACCCGGCCGGTAGCGTGAATGATCAACTGCGAGCGTGCGGTCAGTTCGCCGTCAAAAGTGCCATGAATTTCCGCAATATCGATGCTGACCTTGCCGGAAAAAGAACCCTTGTCGGCAATGCGTATCACCCGGCTGTCCATGGTGGCTTCGACGCGACCTTCGACAACCAGTGTGTCGCAATCGAGAATCTCGGCGCCCTTGAGCTTGACGTCCGGGCCAACGATCAGGCGGGCACCCATGACGTTTTCGGAGGTGTTGGTGGTTTCCGGTTTTTCCGGAGCCGCTGGCGATACGGCCGGCGCGGGTGTTTCGGTGACCGGTTTCAGGTTGGCAGCACTTGAGCCAAGGATGTTGTTAACCTCCTTGCGGGTGATGGTGTCATTGCGATTGGTGATGCTGGGTTTGTTGAACATGGAAACTCCCGTTTTGAGGTTTGCGATGACTTAGTGTCCGGGAGGCTATTGCGATAAGTGTGCCATGTAACAAAAAGTCAATATAAACAGCGCGTTATAAAAAATATTTAAACTGGAATATTGAAATGAACGACGATGGTGTCGTCAAATGGCGACAGGTTTATTTGGCATAACCCGGAAACGCGACTAGGCTATAAGGAATAGCTGTCGCTAAAATGCGACAAACTTGTAATTGCTTGTTTATTAGGAATAAATTATTGCAAGGCCGGGGATTTTCGACCCGTTGGCGATGTCCTGTTCAATTAGGGGAATGATCGATGCGGTTTACACTGGGGTTTTCCAAATCAGTACGCGAATGAATCGAATTTCCTTTCGCCAGGGCATGCTGCTTGGCTTTGCACTGATCGTTTTGCTGCTTGGCGGCGCTGCCGTGCAAAGCTGGCTGGTTGTCGAGCAGCTGGTAGAGCAAAGCCGCCGCGGAAGCGAGAAGGCTATCCAGTTGACGGCCGCCATTCAGGAGCTGGATGAGCGGACGGTCGATATCGAGCGCAGCGCGCGTCAGTATCTGGTTCTGGATAACCCGGTATTTCGCCAGCGCTTCGACGAACATTTGGATCAATCGCTGGCTGTGGTCGATCGGCTCGATGGGATGGCCGCCGAGCCGCTGCTTCCCTTGCTGGGTGGCTGGCGTATGGTCGCCGAGGCGCTGCGTAGCGGTCTTGAACAGAACATCCCGCAGGCCGAGATCATTCCGCTGCTGGGCCGCATGGCGGAATTGAATGACTTGCTGAAGCAGGCTGGGCAGCGCTGGATCGAGGCACAAAATCGCAAATCGCTGGACGACCTTGAAGCCAATCGGCTCCGGCTTGGCGGGCGGATCGGCCTGGCCTTGCTCGGGGCATTGCTGGTGGCGCTGGCCATAGGCTGGTGGCTGGTGCGCCCGGTGCGCCATCTCGAGCAGGCGATCATCCGGCTTGGCGCCAGTCGCTTTGACGAAGCCGTCAAGGTGGGGGGGCCGGCTGACTTGCGGCAATTGGGCAAACGGCTCGACTGGCTGCGGCAACGTCTGGCCGAGCTGGAGTCTGATCGCGAGCGGGCCTTGCGCCACGTGTCGCATGAACTGAAAACCCCGTTGACTGCCTTGAAAGAGGGTATTTCGCTGCTCCGTGAAGAGGTTCCCGGGCCGCTGGCTTCCGGCCAGCGCGAAGTGGTCGAGATTCTTCAGCACAATGTCCGTGGCCTGCAGGAGCAGATTGAAAGTCTGCTGACCCTGAACGCGGCGGCCTTCGAGGCGCGTCGCCTGCAGATCGCGCCGGTCAGGCCGCGCAAGTTGCTGGCCTCGGTGGCACAGCGCCGCGAACTGCACAGTCAGTCACGGCAGTTGAATATCGTTGTCGAAGCTCCTGACGAGCAGGCCATGCTCGATGCCGAGAAAATGACGGTCGTCCTCGACAACCTGTTATCGAACGCCATCGATTTCAGTCCGGAAGGCGGTGAGGTCCGTCTGGTGGCCTCTCATGCCGATGGCCTTTGGCGTTTTGAATGTATCGACCAGGGGCCGGGCATTGCCGACGAAGACCGGCAGCGGATCTTCGATCCCTTCGTTCAGGGTCAGCGCGAGGCACCGGCGCCGCGCCAAGGCAGCGGGGTTGGCCTGTCCATCGTGCGCGAACTCGTCCGAGCGATGGGCGGTGCGGTCTATCTTCTCCCGCGGGCAGCGGGCGCCCATTTTTGTGTGGAAATACCTGATGAGCAGCAATAGAGAAAAGTCTTTCATCAAGCGGGTTACGCTGTTTTTCATGGTTCTGGCGATTGCCGCCTGTACGACGGCGCCTGTTGTCAAAAAGCCGGTCCGCGTTGATGAAACGACACCTGAAGCGGCACTGACTTACAACCACGGCCTGAACAAAATGACGGCAGCGGAACTCGGTCGTGAGCGCATGGTACTCAATGCCGTGCCGCAGACACCCTATACGCAGGTCAGGATGGCGATGCTGCTTGGCCATCCGCGCGTGCAACAGGATCTGGGCAAAGCACTCGCCATGCTCGATAACGTGCTCAAGTCCAGCGATCCGGCGGCAACACCATTCCATCCGCTGGCCCGCCTGCTTTCCGACAACTACATCGAGCGAGCCAGGCTGGAAAACCAGCTCGACAAGCAGGGGCAACAAATGAAAGATAGCCAACGCAAGGCCACCGAACTCCAGGAGAAACTCGATAGCCTGGCCGATATCGAACGGACGCTGACCCCACGGTCACGGACACCCCGGCACGAAGGAGTCAAGCGATGATCGCGGCGCCGCCAAAGGCGGTCGGCGCCCATGTGCTGGTCGTCGATGACGATGAGGACATCCTCCGCCTGCTGACCATGCGCCTGCGGGCGAGGGGGTTCCGGGTATCTGCCGTCGGCTCGGCCGAACAGGCGCTGGCCCAGATCGCCGTTGATCCGCCGCGGCTTGTCGTCAGCGATGTTCGTCTGCCCGGTCTGGATGGTCTGGCCTTGTTTGAGGAAATCCGCCGCACGCGGCCGACCTTGCCCGTCATTCTGCTCACGGCGCACGGCAATATCCCCGATGCGGTCGATGCCACCTCCCGTGGCGTCTTTGGCTACCTGACCAAGCCTTTCGACAGCCAGATCCTGCTCGAAAAGATTGATCGCGCCCTGCAGCTATCGGCACCAACGCCTCATGTCGGCGAACTGCCACCCATCACCGCCGAGGCTGACGATGCCTGGATGGCCGGCGTTATCTTCCGCAGCAGCCGCATGGCCGAGTTGATGGCCGAAGCGCGCATGATTGCCGCCTCCGATGCCAGCGTGCTGATCCGTGGCGAAAGCGGCTCCGGCAAGGAGGTGCTGGCAAGGGCCATCCACCGGGCCAGTCCGCGCGCCAAGGGGCCCTTTATCGCTATCAACTGCGGTGCCATCCCCGAGCAGTTGCTCGAATCGGAATTGTTCGGCCATGCGAAGGGCGCCTTCACCGGCGCCGCCACCAGCCGTGTCGGTCTGTTCCAGGCGGCTAACGGCGGCACACTCTTCCTCGACGAAATCGGCGATATGCCGCTGGCCCTGCAGGTCAAGCTCTTGCGTGTGCTGCAGGAGCGCGTTGTCCGTCCGGTTGGTACGACCAAGGCCGAGCCGGTGGATGTCCGTCTGCTGTCGGCAACCCATCGCGACCTCGATGCCGCCATGGCGCAAGGCCAGTTCCGCGAGGATCTCTACTACCGCCTTGATGTCGTCTCCCTGACCCTGCCGCGTCTTGATGAACGACGGGAAGACATTCCGCTGCTCGCTTCCCATTTCGTCCAGATATTGGCCGGCAAGTACGGCAAGCAGGTCAATGGCTTCGCCCCGGAGGCGCTGGAGGCATTGGCTACTGCCGCCTGGCCGGGCAACGTCCGGCAGCTCTTCAATGTGGTCGAACAAAGCTGCGCGCTGACCTCGACACCATTGATCCCGCTGACCCTCGTCCAGCGCGCCCTGCGCGTGCCGGCCATGGATGCGCTAACTTACGCCGATGCCAAGCAGCGTTTCGAGCGCAACTACCTCGTTCAGCTACTCAAGCTAACCGATGGCAACGTTGCCGATGCGGCGCGTATTGCCGAGCGCAACCGCACCGAATTCTATCGTCTGCTGCAGAAGCATGACCTGACCCCGGCGATGTTCCGCAGCGATAGCGAGGCGATGGCCGAACGCTGATCCTGCTGGGCAATCAAGCTGCCGGCAAAAACCTGTCGCTGGCAGACGACTGAATGAGGGGAATGGTTTCGCGTTGTTCTTTATTAAGCATATGATTTAAAGTGGTAAATTAATTCTGGCACGAAGTTCGCAATGAGCATTGGCATTCAATAAAAAGGGGATCGCCATGCTCATTCGTAACTTCTTCGTCGCCACGCTGGTTGCCGTCGCCACCTTTGTCGGTCTGGCACTTTCCGCCTTCGCTACCGATGACCCGCAAGTTCTGGCTGCCGTAGTCGCCAATAACGATGCGCTCGACACCACGCTCACTGAGAAGGTTGAAACCATCCTGCGTACTGATGTCGGTCTGGTCGGCTCCAAGATTCGGGTTTCTTCCAAATCAGCAGTAGTCACCGTTGCCGGCACGGTTCCCGACGAGCATGCCCTGCGTCGGGCGCTTGATCTCGCCAGCAGCGTGCGCGGCGTGCGCGAGGTGCGCAATGGCATGGAAGTCGATGCCCAGAAATGAAGGGGCCGCGGCGATGCGGGATCGCTTCAAGGCTGGCTCAGGCTGATTCCAGCGTTACCAGCAGTGCGTTTTCATCAACCGTATCGCCCTCGGTGACATGGATTTCCACCACCCGGCCAGCGTAGGGGGTGGGGATATCCAGCGCCACCTTGCCGGTTTCCAGCGTCAGGATGTTGTCGTCCCGTTCCACGACATCGCCGACCTTGACCAAAAGTTCCAGAATGAACACGTTGCCGCTCGCACATGAACCGCAACTTGACCAGCACTCGGGGTATTTCGGCATTCGGACGGAGACTGTAGACATCGCTTTTTTCCTGAAAACCCTTGCATTCTACGCTTGGGTCCGTATAATGCGCCGCTCTGACAGTGCGCCCGTAGCTCAGCTGGATAGAGTACTTGGCTACGAACCAAGGGGTCGGGCGTTCGAATCGCTCCGGGCGCACCATTCAGAAATTGGACCAATCAAAAGCTTGGTCCTTTGTTTTTAGCAGTGCGCCCGTAGCTCAGCTGGATAGAGTACTTGGCTACGAACCAAGGGGTCGGGCGTTCGAATCGCTCCGGGCGCACCAGTTAAAAACATGCAAAAGCCACCGTTCAGGTGGCTTTTTTGTTTTCTGCGCTGTCTAAATTGCTCATTTTCAGTCAGCTGCCGCATCAAGCCCCATCATCTATATTTTCATCATTCCAATGACCTCTCGTGTTACTTGGATGGGACTGCAATCGGCTGCCAAATGCTGCCATTCGAGTGTTGATTAAGCTACGTCCGTTTTGTAACCGAATTCTGACAGCGAGAATTTGTCCACATGGGTAGCGACGAGGTCAAAATCAACTCTGAACAGGAGATTTCGCCGTCGCTTAAATCACTTGGCGCTAAGATAGCCTCGTCGGGAAAATGTTTTCTCGTTTCGAATGGTATGACATGGACACTGCCACCCTGTTGAGTACCAATGCGCTGCTCTCATCAGCAGCAGCACTCATCATGTTGGTGGTCCAGCGCACGCGCAAAACGTATCCGGGATTCGGTTTTTGGACTGCTGGTATTGCGTGTATTGCGTTGGGAGCTGCGATGCTCATCCCCAGTGCGCTCCCAAAAGTTTGGTTTGTGGCGGTCCTACGCAATGGCTTGCTGCTGGGCGGTCTCTTGCTACTGCTACGTGGCATGCTGATTTTCCGTGGATTGAGTGTCAGTTACCGCTGGGATTTGTGGTTTGCGCTCAGTTTTCTTCTCGTGTTTGGCTACTTCAGCCTAGACCCCGACCAGCTGAATACACGGATAGTCATCTATTGCACCCTGGCTGGCATCCTCAGTTTCTCGACAGCCGTTCTCACATTACGTAACCGACCGCCGTATTTTGGTTCGAACGACGTCATGCTCGCGCTGTGGTTACTGATATACGGGGCACTCAATTTTGTTCGTGTCGCACATGAACTGAGCGACCCCAACGCCATCACGGCGTTTGAGGCATTAAAGGGCTTTGGCAGCTATTACGCACTGGCCCAGATTCTGACGGTGCAGTTGATGACACTAACGCTCATCAGCATGAATTCGCAACGTATCGAATACGAATACCGGGTCAGTGAATCCCATCTGCGGGAGCGCGAAGGGCAATTACGTGCAATGGGGGACAATCTGCCCGATGGCTTCGTTTATCAATTTGAATTACGAGAAAGCAAGCGGGGATTCAGCTATATCAGTGCCGGGGTCGAGAGGATGCTCGGCCTTAAAACCACGGACCTTATGGGGGATGCACAGCCATTGTTTGCCATGATGGCGCCCGATTCTTACGCTCAATACCAACGAGACGAAGAGCGATGCTTTCGTGAACAGAGTCAGTATTCAGGTGTGTTGCAATTTAATCCGCCCAGTGGCCGGGAGGTCTGGTTGCATGTTCGCTCGGCACCCATGCAGGGTTTAACTGGCGAGCCGGTCTGGGCAGGGGTTGCGGTAGACATTACGAAACTCAAAGAGACCGAAGCCGAGCTCGAGCGCCACCGAAATCACCTGGAGGTGATGGTAAATGAGCGAACCGTAGCTTTGATGGATGCCAAACAGGCAGCTGAAGCAGCCAATGTTGCCAAGGGCAGCTTCCTCGCCAACATGAGCCACGAAATCCGAACCCCCATGAATGCCGTGATTGGCTTGTCTGAACTATTGCTCAGAAAGTACCAAGAGCCGGACACAGCGGACAAACTCGGGAAAATTCGAACTGCTGGCAAACATCTCCTGAGCATCATCAATGACATCCTCGACTTCTCAAAAATTGAGGCAGGAAAGCTTCAGTTATCGGATGACAAGGTCGACGTTCGCGTATTACCCGTTAATGTCTGTTCCATGGTGGCCGAACTGGCCAAATCCAAGGGGATTAAGCTCAAGACCGAAGTTGATTTCCTGCCACCTCAATTGTCAGGGGATAGAACACGTCTTACGCAGGCATTACTTAACTTGGTCAGCAATGCGGTCAAATTTACCGAAACGGGTTCAGTGACCATACGAGCTATCAAAGTATCAGAGGATGCAGATTCAGTATCGATTCGCTTCGATGTTATCGATACAGGTATCGGTATTCCCCAGGAAGCTAAGCACAGATTGTTCAATGCTTTCGAGCAAGCCGATTCCTCGACTGTTCGTAGCTTTGGTGGCACGGGGCTTGGCTTGGCGATTACTCGCCGATTGGCTCAATTGATGGGAGGGGATGCTGGTGTTGAAAGTGTTCTTGGTGAAGGGAGCACTTTTTGGATATCGGTGTGTTTGAAGAAGATAGACGGGGAGAGTGTCGATGCTACGTTCGCCTCGGGGACTGATGCGGTCGCTCAGTTGAAGAAGAAATTTGTCGGCACCCGGATATTGGTGGTTGAAGATAACGAAATCAATCAGATGGTCGCCCAAGAGATTCTCGAGGATGCCGGCCTCGTTTGCGATGTAGCCAATGATGGAGAAGAGGCAGTATCGATACTTCGCACTGCTCAACCGGGAATCTACGCCCTGATCCTCATGGATATGCAAATGCCCAAAATGGATGGTTTGGCCGCAACCAAGCTTATTCGACAGTTGGAAACTGGTAAGGACACTCCCATTGTGGCGATGACGGCAAACGCCTTCAACGAAGATGAGGAACGCTGCATTGCGGCCGGCATGAATGACTTCGTTTCGAAGCCTGTTGACCCAGACCGACTCTACTGCACGCTGTTGAAGTGGTTAGACAGGTAATCGACGGGTTGCAGGCACAAGAAGATGGTGAAGCCAATACAAATTCAGCAATTCGGTGGCTTTTTCTATTTTCGTTGCCGGTTACTCAATAAACAGCCGTTCGCCAGGATGGCTCCAGTGTCCGTGCGACAAAGGCGGTTGCACCGACTGCCCCGTGGCATTCTGGGATCAGTTTTTCGTCGGGTTTGATCCAGGCTTCTTTGGCCATGCTGCAGATGAGCAGTTGGACGTCTTCGGCGGCGAGTTCGCGCAGGAAGGCGAGGATGGATTTTTCGCGGGATGGGGTGGCGTAGCTGTTGGCGGCGATGCCTTCGACCAGCCAGCGGGCGGCGGGGCCGGCGAAGTGGATTTCTACCTGGCAGTCGAGGGCGCGGGCGGCGAGGGCGTGGACGAGTGGGGTGGTGATCAGTTCCGGGTGGTCCGGGGTCGCGGCCCAGATGAGGAAGGCAAGGTTTTCCGGGGCGGGCGGGTTATTGCTGCTCATCGAAGCTGGCCTCGGGTTCGATTTTCAGGATGTGGGCGCGGTAGGCGTTGGCATCGACCAGCGTGGTCGAGTCTTCCGGCCAGTTGGTTGGCTTGGCGCGGGCCATCCAGCCGGCGCCGTATGGCGCTTTGTTGACCAAGGATGGACGCTCTTCGGCGGTTTCGTTGCCTTCGAGCAGGACGAAGGAAATCGGTGCGTGGACGGCGAGCACGGTCTTGCGGCATTCGACGGTGCCCATACCGCGTCCGAATTCGACTTCGGCGCCTTTTGGTTTGGCGGTGAAGGCGATGATTTCGCCAGCGAGGAAGATGCCGAAGCTGGTGGCGCCAATCAGGACTTCGCCGTTGTCGCCAGCCTGCACCCACATGTCGTAGCGTGGGCAGTAGAGGCGGTCGTCGGGTATGCTGCCGGTGAAAGGGGTGTGGGCCATTTAGCTGAGGAAAAATGGCGGAAGGAAGCAGGAGTCGAACCTACCCAAGCCTGTTTGACAGGCCCTGACGGTTTTGAAGACCGTCCGTCCCACCGGGGAACGATTCCTTCCGTTGTTCATGAACCGAATTGCTCCGGCGAACCACGCAGCACGTGGGTGTCGCGCACTCGGCGAGTGTAGCCGATGCGATCGAAGAATTCGAGGATGTGGATGGCGACTTTGCGGCCGCCGCCGATCTGGTCGCGCAGGCTGGCGGCTCGGGCGAAACCGTGTTCGGTGTTGAGCGCGGCGACGTGGCGGGCGAGGGCAGCAACGGCGCTGGCGGTGAAGTAGTGGTCGTGCGCCACCGGATAGGCTTCGCCGATGCGGGCGACCCGCTTGAACAGGGCGCGGACGGTGTCTTCGCCGACGCCGGTGGCCTTGGCGACATCGCGAACGCGGGGCGGGCCATAGGGTTCGGCATCGAGCAATGGCTTCAGCGTCTGCCACAGGTCGCGGTCGCTGGCAGCCATCTGCACGCGATGTTCGGGCAGGTGCAGCCAGGCGTTGGTCTGGGCGATACGGCCGCTGGCCAATGGCGCGGCCAGCAGGGCATCGAAAGCCGGGCGGGATAGCGTGGGTAGCGTCAGGCGGCGCAGGCGGTCACGTTCGACGCCCGGCATGTCCGGGGCGCGTTCGTGTTCGGCGGCCAGCGCGGCGAGCAGCTTTTCTTCGAGGGCCAGCCAGTGGCTTGGCGAGAAGACGGTGTTGCCGACACGCTTCAGGTTCAGTTGGCCGACGATGGTTTGCAGCATGGCCGGATCGAGATTGCGATTCAGCGCATAGGTGTCGAGTTCGACGCCGGCGGCTTGTTGTTCAGTGGCGAGTTGCAGCGCGGTGGCGGGATTGTCATCGGCCAGCGCGGCGAGCATGGCCAGGCGTTCCGGGCTGCCTTTCTTGCGGCTGGGCGGGAAGATGTCGAGCACCTGGCCGCCGCCGATGGTGTGGCGGGCCGAGGCATCGCGCAGGATAAAGCGGTCGCCGGCCAGGGTGCCGATTTCGCGGTCGAGGGTTATTTGCGCCCAGTGCTCGCTGCCGGGTGCGATATCAGTCGCATTGAGCAGTGCGACGCGGGCCGGGACGTCTTCGGCACCCAGATGCAGATGCACCTGCGTCCAGTGCTTGAGGGCGGGCTGGCCGGAAAGGACGCGGATTCGGGCGTCGAATCGGCGCACTGGGGCATGCAGCACCGGGGCGATGATCCACATGCCACGTTCGACGTCGGCTTTTTCGATGCCGGACAGGGCGAGGGCGATGCGTTGCCCGGCGTGGCCGGATTCGGCCGGGGCGTCCTGCACGCGCAGGCTGCGCACGCGAACGGGCTTGTTGGGCGCTGAGAGGAGCAGCTGGTCGCCGGCTTTGACACTGCCGGCGAAGGCGGTGCCGGTGACGACGGTGCCGGCGCCGGATAGGGTGAAGCAACGGTCGATGGCGAGGCGGAAAGCGCCGTCAGTCTGGCGTTCGCCAAGTTCCGATGCAACCTCTTCGAGATGGGCTCGCAGTTCGGCAATGCCTTCGCCGCTGACGGCAGCGACCGGGAAAATGGGGGCGGTGGCCAGCGCGGTGTCGGCGAGTAGTTCCGTGATGGCGGTTTGCGCCTGCAGTTGCTGCTCCGCCGAGGTAATGTCGCTCTTGGTCAGTGCCACAGCGCCGCGCTTGATGCCGAGCAGTTCGATGATTTCCAGATGCTCGCGGGTCTGGGGCATCGGGCCATCGTCGGCGGCCACGACGAGCAGGGCGAAGTCGATGCCGGTGGCGCCGGCCAGCATGTTGTGGATCAGCTTTTCGTGGCCGGGGACGTCGATGAAACCAAGCGTTGGCGTGTAGGCGTAGCCGAGGTCGACGGTGATGCCGCGGGCCTTTTCTTCCTTCAGGCGGTCGCAGTCGACGCCGGTCAGGGCTTTGACCAGCGTGGTCTTGCCGTGGTCGATGTGGCCGGCGGTGCCGATGATCATGCAGCGTCCTCCACGGATTCAACGATTGTCAGCGCATCCCCACAGACCAGCTGGCCGGAGGTGAGCACATTGGCGCGCAGCCCGCCGCGCCCGACCCAGTATTTGACAACCTCGGGCGCCGACAGCGCTTCGTTTGCCAAGCGCAGCCCCAGCGTGCGGCAGGGTTCGCAGGTTTCGATGCCGAGCAGCACGCAGTTGCCGAGGCGGAACTGGCGCCCGACGAGTTTGTTCAGGCGGATGCCACGCGTCACCACATTGCGGCGAGTGATCGCCAGATCGTCGGTGCGGCCTGTATGGGCGCAGAAACGCTCGATTTCCTCGGCCTCGACCAGCGTCAGTTGCTGGCCGGCCCACTCCGCCTTGGCGAAGTGGCGATCACCGACAACGCCTTGCCCGGCCAGCACTTCAATTTGCCGGCATTCGCGCTGCGCTTCGCCACGGGATGGACTGAGGAAAAGGCGTTCGACGTGCATCTACGCAGACTGGCCCGAAAAGTAGTCGGTAGCCGCGGCCATCGCCGCGCTGTCGGCCAGCACGGCATTGGGTGCGCCGCCCTTGCCCCAGAGCGGCTCCTGCCATTGCATGCCGAGAAATTCGGCGCACAGTCGATAGCTGTCGAGCATGGGTTGGGCCTTTTCGCGGTTGCCGCTGGTGGCGATGACCCACAGGCGCTTGCCGGCCATCCCTTGTTTGAAATCGAGGTCCGGGACGCGCAGCCAGGCGCTCCAGTGGTCGAGGTAGGTTTTCAGCGGCGACGGGATGGAGAACCAATAGACCGGTGAGACGAAGACCAGATCGGTGGCGGCCAGCGTGGCGTCGAGCATGGACTTGGCGTCGGCCATGGGCATCGGGTAGGTGCCGGAGGTATGACGCAGATCGACAAAGGGGGGGAGTTCCAGATCGGCCAGCTTGACCCAGGTTTGCTCGGTACCGGCCGGCAAACTGGCGGCAGCACGCCGGGCCAGCGTTTCGGTGTTGCCGACATGGCCGGGTTCGCGGGTGCTGGCGTTCAGGAAGAGAAAGTGGGACATATCAGTACTTGAAGTTGGAAAACATGCCTATTCTGGCATGCCCGACCCGTTATCCGGGTCGGGCCGTCATGGCTTATCCGAACATGTCTTCGTACATGCGCCCGGCCCAGGCGAAGTCTTCGGTGACCAGCTCGTCGCGGCGCAAATTGTCGTCGTCCTGATCCTGAATGATGATGCCCTTGTCGTTGACGTAGTACTTGAAACGGACCGCAACGTCTTCGCGTGGGGCAGTATTGACCATCATGAAGCACAGGTTGTCGGGCAGCGCGTACTTGGGTTCGCGGCCCTTGACGCGCTGGGCAATGTAGTTGGCCACGATGCGGCCCTGGTAGTTGGCAACATGGCCAGCCTTGGGATAGAAGCGGAATTGTGGCGAGACCATGCCGACCGCGTCGCCGATGACGTAGACGTCCGGGTCGTCCTTCATGTTTAGGAAGAAAGGATCGACGCCAGCCCAGCCGGTCGGCTTGCCTTCTTCGTTCCTGCCGATGACGCCAGCCTTCCAGGCCATGTCGCCGGCCTGGTGCGGGGCCATCAGGATGCTGTGGTCGAAGCTGAAATCGCCCACTGCGGTCTTGATCTTCTTGTTGAAGGGATCAACCTCCTTGATCACAGCCTTCGGCACGTAGGTGATCTGATCCTTGTAGAGGTTCTCGAAGGCTTCCTGGAAGCCGCCGGTGATCGGCGCCGGGCTCGGCTTCGGGTCGAGGATGGTGATCCGGCCCTTGATCTTGCGTTCCTTGAACAGGCCAGCGATCAGGCAGGCGCGCTCGTAGGGCGACGGTGGGCAGCGGTGTGGCGGAGGCGGCAGGGTCATCACCAGGTCGCCGCCCTTGAAGTTCTGGATGCTCTGCTTGAGGCGGAAGTGCTCGGCGTTCGGGATGTAGGCGGCCGGGAACATGGCCTTGGTGTAATCGGCAGCCTTGCGGTCGTTGCCGAACCAGGCCTCGTAGTTGTAACGGATGCCGGCACCGATGATCAGGTAGTCGTAATCCAGCCAGCCCTGGGCGGTGATGACGCGCTTGCGCTCACGCTCGAAGGCGGTGACTTCGGTCTGGATGAATTTGTAATCGTATTTTTGGGCGACTTCGAGATAGCTGAAGGTCAGGAACTGGACGTCCACGACATCGACCAGCCACTTGTTGCTCATCGGGCAGGAGAAGAACACCGGATTGCGTTCGAGGACGACGACCTCAAGGCTGGCATCGAGCTTCTTCAGGTGCTTGGCGGCGCTGATGCCGCCCCAGCCGCCACCACAGATGACGACGCGCTTGCCGGTGGCTTGGGGTAGCAGCGGATCGGACTGCATGTTGATCAGGAAAGGCAGCGGGCTGGTCGGCTGGGCGATGGCCGTCGTGGCCCCCAGCGCGGCGCCCGCCGCCAGGAATTTCCGGCGATTGAACGTCATGGT